>Ga0302114_10000270_pt1 | contig 37487 bp, 34 predicted proteins | sample AG5_Surface_MG_FD_203107 | JGI IMG/M metagenome (GOLD analysis project Ga0302114, IMG submission 203107) | Marine microbial communities from Western Arctic Ocean, Canada - AG5_Surface | ecosystem: Environmental > Aquatic > Marine > Oceanic | place: Canada: Western Arctic Ocean | collected...
GGAAGGGAGTGTCAGTTTGGCGGGTTACTTGGAGCCGGGTGCGCCGGAGATGGGGCGCCTCCGGTGGGCGCGAGCGACGGGTGGGGAATGAAGGGACGCGATCGGCGATACGATCACGTCACCCGCGCGGGTTTCGTGGGATCGGACGCATCGCTCACCTCCTGGCGCGTCACCACCGGCCGACATCGGTGCGGTGCGGTGCGGTGTCCTGACGAGGATCCCGTGAAATTGAATGCTCCGGCCTTTAACACCGGTTCCGTAAGCGGGCCTGCGGGGCTCCTTCGATCACGACCGCCGTGGTCGCGTCGCCGATACGATTTCGTATTGCGATGCTGAGATCGCTGACGCGGTCGGGGCTCGCTGCTGATCCCCGGGTCACCCTAGCCACAGTCGACGCCTTTCACCAAGCGTCACCTGAAAATGTTCGGGGAACTGGAAACCGCGCGGGCCCGAATCGAGTCACAGCCACAGCAGCAGCAGCAAGCAGGAAAGGGGAGAAATCGAGCTGGGGAGATGGGGCACTCACGAGAGCGCAGCACCGGTGACTCACCCCCCGCGCGCTTCCCATCGTCAACGTCGTCGACGTCGACACTCCTTCACCCCCGGTCCACGTACACACGACCGCGCACACGGTAGAAAGCACACACGCGCGCGTAAGACACACACACACACACGATGGCCGCAACCGTGCCCGTCAACCCCAAGCCGTTCCTCAACCAGCTCACGGGCAAACCCATCATCGTCAAGCTCAAGTGGGGCATGGAGTACAAAGGGTTCCTGGTGTCCACGGACGCGTACATGAACCTGCAGCTCGCGTCCACGGAGGAATACGTCGACGGAAAGTTCGCGGGGAACCTCGGCGAGGTGCTGATCAGGTGCGACCTCGTCCCGAATCATCGTGTCCCGCCACCCCTTGAAGACGCAACCCTAACTTTTGAGTTTCAACCGCTGACGCGTCCCTCTCGCCCACTCACGTGATTACAACGCAGGTGCAACAACGTCCTGTATCTGCGCGGCGCCGAGGAGGAGGGCGGGGACGCGATGGAATGACCCGCCGCATTAACACGCGATGCTTAGGAACCCTTAGTAGTAACATACCGACGATGTAAGCGATCTTTAGAAAGTGAAAAACTACTCGGGGCAGACCCGAATCAATCACGTGAACTTGCACTGGGAAAAGTCCATCTCCGGGTGCGCTTCCATGAACTTCTTCATCGTATCCTGCTTCTGCAGCTCGTCGGACGTCGGCAGCCCTTTCTGCTTCTGGTGTTGGTCGAACATCATCTTCTCCACCGTCGATCGAGTCTCGCCGTCCAAGTCGCTGAGTTGCGAATTCTCCGGCGTCACCTTCTTGGTGTCGATCTTGGGATCCCCCTTGACGACGCAGTCCCACCACTCCATGTCGCTTCGTTTCGTGAACGACACCAGCACCGTGGTCTTGTCCTCCATGGTCCACACGCAGTCGTCGGTCTGCACTTCTCCGTACAGTTCGCCGTCGATCATCGGCGCCTGGCCTTTCAAGCCGAAGACCCACTTGGTCTTCTTGAACTCGCAGATGACCTGCTTGGACGTGGTGCCGACGGGGATTCGCACGCGCACGTCGACGTCTTGGAGGGTCTGTTGCCACGTGTAGTGCTCAGCCTCGCCGCCGTTGCCTTCGTTGGGCTTCATGGTCCCCGGCGTCAGTTTGTCGAAGTCTTCGTCGTCGTCTTTCTTGGTCAAGTCCACCTCGTCGTCGTCGGCGTCGGTGTCGTCGTCGTCCTTCGTCTTCTTGATCTTGTCCGCCTCTTCGTCGGTGATCTCCTGGATCTTCGCGGTGCTCTCCGCCATCTTGCGGTCGAGCTCAGCCTGCTTGACCCGAGCCCGGCGTTTCTCGTCCTCCTCGTACTGCTTCGCGAGTTCCGCCGCCTCGCGCTGCTTGGCGACCTCGCGCTCGGCAGCCTCCTTCGCCGCCTTCTGGGCGGCGGCGCGTGCCTTACCCTCCGCGGACTTGGCGACGATGGATCGCTGGCGCTCGAACGCCTCCTTCACGGCCGCCTCGCACTTCTCGCCCTGGCTGAAGAAGTCCGTCTTGCGGCGCAGGAAGGAAAAGTACAGATCGAGCATCATGTCGATGGCGTTCTCGCCGTTCGCCATGGCCGCCACCTGCTGCGCGAGGGGCAGCATCATGTGGTCGAACCTCGCGGCGGTCTCATCGTCGAGGGGCATCGTGGACGCGTGGGGCGCTAAATGCGGTCGATGCGGTCTACGCGACGCAAGATCTGGATCAACCATCCGGATCGATGATGAATCTCTACGAAAAGAAGCGGCGGTTAATTTTTTCAAACACAGCTGGACAACAAGCTCGCGGACCGCGCGTTGGATACATTCCACCTCTCACGGGTGTTATAATAATCACGTTGTTACATGTACATCGACGCCTAATACCACGAGTACTCACACACAGGGACACCTCATCCTCACGCGTTTCGAAGCGTCTCCAGCGCGGCGTAGTCGGCGGCGCCGTGCTGTGATGCGTGTGCCGACAGTTTGGTCCAAAAAGAATGCCCCGCCTTCACCGCCTCCTCCGCCATGCGCACGTCGTTGGCGTCCTCGACCTTGATCCTCAGCGCCGATCGCAGGTTTCGAACCGCGAGTACCATCTCCCGGACGCGCTCCGGCCCGAGCACCAGGTTAACGTCGCCGCACTCCTCCCCCGTGCGGTGCCGGCGGTCCAGAACCTTGGCCTGATGCATTGGGACGTTCCCGTCGCCGCGTTGGCCCTCGAGGGCTCCTAGCCCCGCGTTGACGCCGGCGATCTTGTGCAGGAGCTCCTGGAACAGCGCGGCGACCGAGCATTGTTTCTTATTCGCGGCGGTCAGCTCCGCCGCGGCCGCGTGCAGGTCGAGGAAGAGTGCGTTCATAGTCGCGAATGTCTCCGCGACTCGCTCCAAGTCTTTAGGCGACGACACCTTCTTCTCCCGCAGCGTCATCTCCACCTCGATCTGACGCTGGAGGAGCCACTCGAACGCGGCGCCGCGGTCTAAACCGTCCGCCGTCGTCTCTCCTCCCGCGTCTCTCGCTGTTTGGGACGACGCCGACGGGCTCGGCTCCGACGCCGACGTCCGCTCGCTTTCACCATCATCGGGTCGTTGTTTTGTTTCCGCGTCCTTCTTCTTCTCGGACGACCCGGGCGCCGACCCGGTCGGGCTCGACGATTTACCCGCGCGCGTCTTACCCGCCGCCGCCTTGTTATTACTGAGCGATACCTTCAGCTTGGCCATCGCGTCGGAGACATCGTCGCGGGCGAGCTCGTTCGAGGAGCGCCCGCGCGTGTTCTCGTCGGGCGACGTCTTCCCACCGCTGGTGGGAGGGCCGGCGGTTGCATCTTTCTCCGTCGGGCTCGACGGCTGCGACCAGGTTGGTTTGCGGCGGAGCTTGTCCCACGACTTGGCGGCGCGCACCTTGGGCGGGCCGGTGGGCGCGTGAACCGTGGTCATCGTGCGGGGTTCCAAGTCGCACGCGCGCGCCTCGTGCGCCTCGTGTTCTAACGAGCGCGGGTTATCCGAGGAGGACGTAACTGCTGACAAAGTCGGCCTTCTGGTAACAATTCCGGTAACCTGAACGAGGTGCACAGTGGAGCAGTTAGAAACCCGATGGAATCGGCCCAATTTCGCAACAACAATTTTGGTTCCGCCGGGTGTTGACCCGACCGTTGACATTTGCTCGAGGTTGCCTCCCGGTCAAACCAAGGGGGAGGAAGACGGGGTGGCTCGTGCGGGGTCATACCGACGGCGCGGGAGTGCGCACGTTCGGAGGCGACGACTTTGGCCTTTCCCTGACGACGCGACGACGCGACACGGTTCAGGTTTAGGGTGTAGAGTCGAGAGAGGACTCGCGAGTGAGCGAACGAGTCTGCCGGTGGGCGCTCGATCTTCGAAAGAGTCCTCGGTGTGCCCACCCACCTAACGCGTCACTGCCAAGATGGACGGTCTACTCGCGGGGCTCACCAGCCCGCAGATGAAGTCGCGGATGACCGCGGTGGACGACCTGCAGGTGCGCATCGCGACGATACCCTCGCTCACCGATCGACCACCCGCGCGGTGTCGACACGCCCCGTCAACACGGCTCCACACGGCTCGCGGCGTGGTCCCCTCGCAAGGAGATCCCATTTGAAAAACACGCGACGCCATCCCCGCCGCGATCGCGCCTCCCCGCCGTTCCCCCGTACCGATACACACCCACACGCGCTGAACCCCGACATCCCACACGATCCAACCCATCAGGACTACCTCGAGCGCAACGAAGTGACGGACAGGGACGACGCGGGCGTCCTCGCCGATGGACTGTCCAAGCTCCTGAAGGAGAACAACGCCAAAGTATGCGGCGGAGCGTTGACGTGCGCGTCGCTGGCGGTGCAAGGGTCACCCGACCTCTTCCGCCAGCACGTCCCGTCGTTCCTCCCAGGTGTGTTCGACCGCCTCGGGGATCTCAAGGCGCCCGTGCGCGAGGCTGCGAGGAACCTACTGGTGTCCCTCATGGAGCTCAGAGTCACCCCGCCGGCGGATGTCCTCGGCAAGCAGTCCATCGGGTGGAGGCACAAGAACTGGAGGGTCCGCGAGGAGCTCCTGCGCACGTGCGAGCAAGCCTTCACGTCCACCAACCTCACCGACATGGATGACCTGAGCGTCAAGACGACGCTGCCGCAGGTGTTGAACGCGCTCGAGGACAGAGAGGCGGGGGTGCGCGAAGCAGCCGTCGCCGCGACGTGCGCCATGGCGCCGACGGCCGGCCCGTCCATTCACGGCATGCTCGCCAGGCACACCATCCGCCCCGGGCAACTGCGCGAGATCCAGGGCAGGCTCGCGGACATGTCCTTGGGGGCGCCGCCGGTACAGAGGGTGCCCGGTGGGCAAGGAGGAGCAGGGTCGAGTTCGCGGCCTGGGTCTCGGCCGTCGCCGTCATCCGCGGGCAGCGACGGCGGCGCGCCCCCGTCCGGCCGCGGTCGCGCCGCGATGGGTTCAACCTCCCGCGGCCGTATCGGCCTCGGCTCGCCTTCCGAGACGACAAGGCCCACGTCCACGTCGTCCACCGGCAGCGGCGGCGGGCGTGGGGTCCACGCGCTGTCCAGGACGGATAGCGGAAACTTTGGCGGGAATTCATCGAGGCCGAGCACCACCGGCGGGCTGGGATCCACCGGCCGACTCATCGAGCGCGTCGCCGCGGGAGCCGCGCAGGGCACCGCGGGCAGCGACGTACCCCCGCCCTACGGCGCCGCGGTCGGGCGGGTCATACGCATCGCGGAAGGCGACTCACCAAGGCCCGTCAACGTCGACTCGGAACGCGAGTTGTCAAATGAAATCGACAAAGCCGCGACTCGTTTAGATCCGGCGCGGGAGTGGACCGATCGCGTCACGGCGATGGTCAGGGTCGAAGCCTTACTCCTGGGCGGCGCCGCGGAATGGGACGGCTTCCCGGCATTGCTCGGTAAGCTCCGCGGGCCCCTCACCGCGCAGGTTGCGGACCGCCGATCGTCCATCGTGCGGCAGGCGGCGCACCTGTTGGTGGTTCTCGCCGCCGAGCTCGGCGGCGAATTCGAGAAGGATGCCGCGCACTACGTCCCCGAGCTGTTCAAGTGTTCCGTGATCACCGTGCAGATCATCGCCGAGTCCGGGGACTTGGGCATACGCGGTATCCTGCACAACTGCCAGGCTAGGGCGCTGGTACCGCGGCTGTGCGAGGCGGCGAGTAAGGACCGGAGCGTCAAGCTGCGGTGCCAAGCCACCGGCTGGCTCAGGCTCGTCGTCAGGGAGTGGGACGACGCGTGCCTCGGGGACAGGGGACGGGACTGCGTGGAAGGCGCCATCTTGTCCATGGTCAAGGATGGCAACAACGACGTACGCGCGGGCGCCAGGCGCATCTACAGCGACTACGCCAGGCGCTACCCCGACCAAGCGGGTCGCATGCAAACCCGACTGGACGCCAACACAAGACGGCTCATCGCGCAGGAGAGCGCCGCGGGTGCGTACGACGACGCCGCCGGCGGGCTTCACGGGTGGGTACCTGGCGCGGAGAACATGCACGCGCGAACGCGGCCTCACACGAGCCAGGAGACGCAACGGCCGGCCCGGGGAGGGCGGCCAGCGGCGGTGCGAGTGCCGGGGTCGAGGCTCGGGCACGCGTCCGCGCCCGTCTCGCCGGTGGACCCTTTCGGCGACGATGGAAGCGACTTCTCGACCGCCAAACGAACGACGTCCACACTCGGGCGCGCCGATTCGCTCCCGGCGTCATCCAAGGCTTCACGGAACGCGTCCACCGTCGGCAGCAGGGGCGGACTCGGAAGCAGGGAGGGATCCCGGGTCGGGTCTCGACCTGAAAAGAATCCGCCCAAGGCTGCGGTGGCCGCGCGCGTCATCGACCGCGCCGCCGAGCGCGCCGCCGCCGCCGCCGCATCCACCAAGAGGAGGCCGATCTCCTCGGAGACGAACCAAGGACTCGGTCCTGACCTCGCCAAGTACGGGGTCGACCCCGAGCCCTCTTCGCCGGCGCCGACGATCAAATCCGCTCTCGCCAAGGCGCCCTTGCTCCATCGCGCGTCGTGGGAAGAAAAAACGGAGGCGTTCGAGACGCTCGCGGCCGTGCTCCGCGCGGGCGGGCCCAAGGCACACGCGGACGCCGCCGCCAACTGCGCCAAGCTCGCGGACATGTGCGTGGACCACGCGGGTGACGCGCACCACAGAGTCGCGTGCGCCGTGCTCGAAGCCGTCGTCGAGGCGGTGCCCGCGCTGGGCCCCGCGCTGGAACCTCACCTCGACCGCTTATGCCCCGTGCTGTTTCCCCGGCTGGTGGACGCCAAGGAGAGCGTCCGCGGGTTGGCGTCCGCGGCGCTCGCGGCGATCGGCGACGCGCACCCCGCGGATGCCTTGCTCACCGCGCTTTTGGTTTCGCTGGAGCAGTCCAAGGCGCCACGGGCCAAGACGGGGGTCCTGGAGTTTGCGCTGTACGTGCTGAGCGGCCAGGGCGGCGGGACGGACCCGCACGCGCGCGGGCGGCAGCCGGCGAGCGCGGGGTCCGGCGGGCTCGGCGCGTGGGTCGCCAGGGTCGCGCCGTTGACGAGGGATCGGCACGCGCCGTTGAGAGCGGCGGCGGCGGCGGGTCTCGCCGCGGTGCACACCCGCGCGGACCAGGCTGTGCTGCTGCGGTACCTCGCGTCTATACCCGGCGCGGACGCCGCGGATGTGTGCAGGGCGGTGGCGCCGCACGCGCCGTCCATCGAGGCTGAGTACAACGCCTACGCGAATTCGATGCGAAGGTCGAGCTACAAGTATTCGGACGAGGAGGAGGACGAGGAGGACGAGGACGAGGACGAGGACGTTTCCTTTGGCGAGGCTGAGGAGCTGAAGGAGTCCGCGCCCACGCCCCCTAAACCACAACCCGCGCCTCCTTCACAAGAGGAGGACGTCACCGCGGCGGCGCTCGACCGATCGATGGAGCGCCTGGGTGTCCCGACGCACGCGAACGGAACCTCGGGAGTCGACGGCGCCGCCGCGCTCAACACCCGAGCAGCCGCCGAGGAGGACCTCGACAGGCGCGCCGCGGAGGCTTCCAACGTCACATCCAAGGCGGCTGACGCGATGGTATCCAAGCTCGACGGCTTGACCCTCGACGCGGATGTCCCGCAGAAGCCCGCGACGCCTCCCGCGGCGACGGAGACGATCGTTGCTCAGCAGCAGCAGCCGGCAACGGAGACCCGAGCTCCTCCCCCGACGGATGCGGCGTCGTTCGCACTCGCGGAGGCTCTCGGCGCCGTCGCCTCCGCGGGGCCGAGCGCGCGCCCACGGGCGCTCGCCGCGGTTCGCCGCGCGCTGCGCGCGGGCGCGAGCCTCGGCGCGGAGCACGCCGGGCAGGTGTTGGCGGTGTCCTTGGAAGCGCTCGCGTCTGACGACGCCGAGTGCGAGGTTAAGACACACGCGCTGTTCACGCTGAGGGATTTGGCGCAGTGCGCGCCGGATGCGTTCGCGCCGCACGCCGCCATCGCGCTCCCGCGTATCCTCGACGCGCTCGTCGCCGGCGACGCCGCGGGAGGTGTGGGCGCGAGCGCGGGCTCATCCGAGGTGAGCTTGAGCGCGGGCGACGCGCTCGAAGGGGTCGTCGACGCTTTGCCTCCGACGGCGGCGATGCGGGCGCTATCGCCGCACGTGGGCGGCGGCGGCGCGGCGCCCGTGCGTTGCCTCGTCGGCGTCATCGGGCGGATGGAGCCGGAGACGTTGATGCGGTGCACGCCGGATCTCATACCGGGCCTCGTCGAGGCGTTCAACTCGCCCAGCGCGGATGTCCGGAAAGCGGTTGTCGACGCGATGGTGTCCATGTACGACTCGTTGGGCGATTGGCTCCTGCCGCAGCTCTCAGGTCTGTCCCCAGCGCAGCAGAAGCTCGTGACGATTTATATTAACCGCGCGATGGAGAAGAGCGGGGGCGGCGGCGGGGGTGTCGGGGCGGGCGGCAAGGGGGGCGCCAAGGTTGGCGCCGCGGGGGGTATCGGGGATTCGAGCAGAAGGCCGCTCGCGCCCCGCCATCAGTGACGCGACGAGTGAGGTGGAAGGATTCATAAATATAAAAGAAACATCTTCTCGACGCTACTGGTATTCGCCGATGTGGGACGGGACGGTGGTGAGGTGCGCGAGGGTTGGGAACATCCAAGAGATGCGGGACGGTGGGGAGGCATTGATGACGACGATGGCGAAATGTCGACTGACTTTTGAGAATTGATTGGAAATTTCTGTGGTGGCGCGACCGCAGTTTGGACCCTTCGAACCGCGACCTTTGGAATTCTGGACCTTCCAAATTCTTTTTCGATTCTGCTGGAAATGTTCCCATCCGGCACAGGCAAACAGGCAGAAAAAAGAGCCCCCCCGACGAAAAATCACCGAACCTTCAAATCATGTTGTCAGCCTCATCTGAAAAGGCGCGGTCGAACAAGCCACATCTTCAGACTTCGTCGCCCGCATCCGGGTGTGAAGACGTCGATCCGATGACCTCCCCTCCGCGTACACTCGCGATCCTCCTGCTGGCGTGCGCGCTCGCGGGTACCGCCTCCGCGGCTCCCACGGGATCCTTCGAGGAAAGCGCCTCCGCCGCAAGCGACGAGATCCGCGCGCACACCAGGCAACTTTCCGAGACGCTCAGATCGAGCCTCACGCCCGAGCTCAGGAGCGCGCTCGTAGAGCGTTTCGCGCCCGGTCGCCCCGAGCCCAGCATCCGCGGTCGCTCGCTCGCCGTGGAGAACATCTGCACCTGGGAACAAGGTGACGAGTGCGGCCTGAAGCCGTCGGTCGTGAACAACTTCAAAGCCGCGACGCCCGAGGGCCGGACCGGGTTTGAAGTCCTCAAGCCCATCGTGACTTGCTTGGACATCAAGCTCGAGGATGAGTGCAAGATGAAACCGTCGTGCATCTGGTACACTGAAGACGGTGGCTTCTGCGACGGTGACTTTGGAAGCCTCTTGACGACGCCCGTGCCCGCCAGCTCCTGCACCGAAGCGGAGAAGGTGGACGTGACGATCATGAGCTTGCTCATGCGAGAAATTGTCGCGTGCGGGAAATTCACGACTGAGTCCACCTGCAACAATGCGAAGGGCCTCTCCTGTGGGTGGTCAAGCAACGAGTGCGGGTTGGCTGGTATTGATCTCATCGTCAGTTTGATCACCGGCGCGTCGAAGGAGTTGCACACCGTCGTGGCGCTCGGCAGGCAGGCTGACACTTGCGCCGCCAAGACTTCGTCGGGCGATTGCGCCGGCGTCAGTGGATGCTCTTGGAACTCCGGCACCTCTCTCTGCGACGTGGCCGATGCCACGGTCAAGTCAATCGTGGGCGTCGAGACCCTCGCCGGCGTCTTCTCCACCTGGAACACGTGCCAGAAATTAGGGACCTCGAGCTCCTGCACCACCGACGCCAACTGCAAGTGGGTCGCCCCCAACTGCGAAATTACGAGCAAAAAAGCCGGCGAGATGTTTGTCGACGGCATGGCCGCCAGTACGTTCAAGACGTTCATCTCCGATGGTACCTACTGCACGAACTCCCGCGCATCGGATGGCACGACTGGTACATCTTCATCAACTGCTTGTGTCGGCATCAGTACGAGAGAGGACGGCACAACCTTGCCGGGAACATGCTTTATCTCGGACCAATTCAAGGTCACCGTGGCCGGTCAGTCGGAGTGTTTCTTTTACTCACCGGCCTCGTTTACCACCATGCTCAACGAGGCGTATCCCGGGTACGACAAGAGGTGCCCCAATGTCATGGAACAGTTCTTGGCACAGTCTGATAAGTGCGAGGAGGCCACCTCGAAGAAAGCGGAGTGCGGAGCGGGGGACTACAGTAACTGCAAATGGAGCGCTTCCGCCACCTGCGAGTACGACAGTGCTAACATCTGGAAATTGATCCTCGGCGAGGAAGACGGCGTCAACCTCATCTCGATCGGGGACTCGTGCAGTGCTCAAAAATCCGAGTCAGCCTGCGGCGCGCACCAGAGGGACATCGATTTCTTCGGCCTCAAGTACCCCGACAAGTCCAAGGTTTCCACGACTTTGGGCTTCAAGGGAATCACCAGCATGGACAAAACAAAGGCTGGGACACTCCAAAAGGCCGTCGCCGACGCCGTCGGCGGCGACGTCAAGGCGGAAGAGATCGCCATCAAGGGCGTCCAGTTCCCCGTCGAGTCGAAGATCGAACTCTCGACCTCGAAGAGCGCCGTCGACGCCGACCGCGCCGGCTTCGAGACCAAGTTCAAAACCGGCCTCGCCCTCGACCTCGGCGTCCTCCCGTCGGACATCGTCGTCAAGGACATCAAGGAGGCGTCGCGTCGCCGCCGCCGCGGCCTCCTCGCATCCGGCGTCGCGATCGATTACGAAGTCGACGGGGCTCCCGACGGCGTCCGAGCCCAGGCAATCGCGAAAGAGGTCACATCCACCGGAGGTCTCGCGACGCTGAAATCTGAGACGGGAGCCGAAGCCACCGTCCCCGCGGGTACCACACCGACGTACGAGCTTCGCGTAGAGGTGGAGCCGGCGACGTCGGATCCCAACGGCGTCGCCGCGAAGCTCAACGCGGCGACCATCACCGTCGACGGAGTCACCGCTGAACACGAGACGCAGGCGTCGGTTGAGGAAAACACAGCCGTCCCGGTGAGCGCCGCGAATACCTACGGGCATTCAGTGATCGCGGTCCTCGCCGCCGTCGCCGGCGTGCTCATCCTCGCGTGAAAACCACCCGGGGAGGGATATATTACATACGGTACATGGGGGGGCGAGTGAGATCACACCGGCACCCCCGCGGCACCGATTCTTTATTATTTCAATTTTTTATCAGTCGTCATTAAACGTGCCGTGTTCGCACCCCCCCCCCCGCACTCACCGCTGGATGATCACCGAGTTCGCCAGCCCGTCGCTCACCAGCTGCGCGTCGTCCTCCAGCTTCTTGGGCGGGAACCCCGACAGCTGGAGCGTGTACGCGCCCGTCCCGTTGGCCGGTGACGAGACCCGGATAAAGTTCCGAATGTCCGACACCGCGTGCGTCAGGTTGAACTTACCCACGATCCTGCTGCCGTCCCGTAGCCTGAGCTGGATGGACGTGGACGGCGCGTTCTCATCCACGCTCCACGTCCCGGTTCCCGCGGCGGCGTCCGAGGAGGATGGACCGGGTGTGGGGGCCGCGGCGGCCGCCTCGGGGGAAGGACCCGAGGTTCCTCCCAAGGTTCGCCCCGAGCCCTGAAACGCGCGGTACTTGGGCTCGGGCGGGGGCTCGTACTCCGTCTCCTTGCGCACCAGGTTGATGTTGATGGGGCGGTTCCTGTCCGCGGGTGCGAGCTCCGGCGGGCACTGGCCGTTGGCCACCGCCTGCATGAACGGCGCGTTGGCGGGATCGTCGTATTTGCGAAGTTCGCCGGCGTCCACCGTGAACCCGTTGGTCCAGAAGGTGACGACGATTGGAAGCGGCGCGGGGTCGGCACCCCCGACGGCACCCCCGTCGGCACCCGGTGTCGATGCCGGGGCGCCGACCGCGGTGGATTCCTGGCCGTTCCCGCCCAAGGTGTTTCCGGATCCACGGAACGCGGCGCCGCCCGCGGATGTTCCTCCTGCTCCTCTTCGAGATTTGGGTGGATCTTCGAGATCTTCCGCGGTTCCGTCCACCGCGCCCGCCGCGCGCGCGCCGTCGAGGATGTCCTCCACCCGCGTGGGCTTCTTCTTCGGGTCCTGGACGACGCTGCCGGACTGCGCGCCGCCGGTGTAGTACTCCGTCGGCTTATCCTCGTCGTCTTCGTCGTCGTCGTCGCCGTTCATGTCGCCGAAGCCCTTCACGTTGTCTAGTCTCGCCGGGCCGCGCCGGGTGGCGGGTTTGCGCGCGGGCGGCGGGGCGGACGCGGATCCCGACGCGCCTCCTCCGTTCGTCGTCGCGGCGGCGGGAACGGGCGGCGTTGGGTCCGCCTGGGCCGGAATATCCTGATCGCCGTGCTCTGATGGTGGGGACGTGTCATGGGGTCGAGCGTCAGCGTCCGGGGTCCGTTGTTAGGGATCGGAGATCTCGGGGGAGACGGAGGGACGGGGCGCACCGAAGAAGGCGCTGATCGCGGCGTCGATCTCGCCGTTGGAGGACTCGAGGAAGAACTTAGCCTTGGCGGGATCCACGCAGCCGGTCACCTGGCAGAACTGGGCGATCTTGTCGTCCATGGGCGCCGGCACGTGGGAAGGGAACACGAGTGGCGAGTGGATTTGTGTCCTGGGCGGGACGTGACAGCGCTGCAAAGTGAACAGCTGCTCGTGTCAGCATTTCACCTTTTTGGCGCCCACGGCCGCCTCGCTGTTGCGGACTGCGATGGGTCCTCCTCTCGCGATGCTGGCCAGGGCCTCCACGGTCGCGTCCTCGTCCAAGCCGCGACCGTCATCTTCCCGCCTTTCCGCGCGTCGACGCCTCTCACAGGGCCTCCACGACCCACTCCTCTCGCCGTCCCGGCGGGGCGAACAAACCTCGGGGCGACCTCGGGCCCGCGGACGACGGGCGCCCATCAGGGTGACGACTCGCGCGGCGTCCATATGCGGCATCGACCTCGGAACCACCAACAGCGCGGTCGCGGTGGTCGTCGACGGCAAGCCCATCATCGTCGCCGATAAAGACGGCAACCGCACCGTTCCCTCCGTCGTCTCCTTCGCCAACGACGGGACCGTGTTGGTCGGGCACGACGCACGAAGACGGCTCGCTAAAGATCCCGCCAACACCTTCTCCTCCGTCAAGCGCTTCATCGGCAAGAGCTTCGACTCCAAGACGGTCAAGGACGACGCGAAGAGGGTACCCTACGAAGTCGTCGCCGCGCCCGACGGCGTCGGCGTCGCCCTGCGGTCACCCGCCGCCGGCCGCGACGTCACCCCGATCGAAGTCTCACAACACATAATCTCAACGATGCTGCGAATAGCGGAGGACGGGACGGACGTGCCGAGAGGAAGCATCAAGCGCGCGGTGGTCACCGTCCCGGCGTACTTCGACGACGCGCAGTGCGCCGCGACGATCGAGGCTGGCCGCGCCGCGGGGCTGGAGAAGGTCAAGCTGCTGCACGAACCAGTCGCCGCGGCGCTGGCGTACGGGGTGGACGTGGTACGTTTATTTTAACTCTCGTACGGGCAATTAGTATGAATGACGGGTAAGTGTTTTGTTAACAGGAGGATGACGAGACGGTTTTCGTCTTTGACCTGGGCGGCGGCACCTTCGACGTGAGCGTCCTGGACGTCGGCGGCGGGACCGTGGAGGTGTTGGCGACGGGCGGTGACGCGCACTTGGGCGGGGATGACCTGGACCGCGCGCTGGCGGTGTGGCTGTCGAAGGAGGCCAAGTCGATGGGCGCTGTGGTGGACCCTCGAGGCGCGTTGATGGTACGTTTATTTTGATTGTTCTCTGATTGTTTGCCCATATGAACTTTGTGTTTTTCAGGCTGCGAGACGTGCTCGGGAGCGACTGAGTGACCGTATGGATGTGGAGATACCGATGCCCGGGGGTGGCGTGAAGGTCCTCACACGGCCGCTGCTGGAGAAGGTGTGCGCCAAGGTGTTGCGTGACATGCGACTGCCCGTGGAGATCGCGTCGGACAGCGCGGGGATCAACCTAGAGGCGCTCCAAGCAGCTTCCGGAAAGGGCAAGGGTATAAAGAACAAAAGGACACTCGCTCGGCGGGGCGGCCGGCCTTTCGACCACATCCTGCTCGTCGGCGGCGCGACCAAGACCCCGGCGGTGCGACGGTTCGTGGAGAACACCTTCGGGCGTAAGCCCCGGCCTGGGCTCGTCAACCCCGACGAGGTCGTCGCGCTCGGCGCGGCGGTTCACGCTGGGTCTTTGGAGGGGTTATTAGCCGAGACGGAGACTCTGGGCCCGATGCAGGCGTCGCTCATTCGCGCCTTCGCCGGTAAGATGCGACGCGAGCGCGGCGAGGAGGCGTTCGATGACCTACTCGTGGACGCGGACGATTCGTTGGATGACGAGTTTGAAGATGGGGAGGGCGAGTCCATGGAGGGGATGTATACCCAAGGGCCGGTGTGGACGGACGCGGCAATCGCGGCGGCGGCGACGGAGGCGGGCCTCGACCTCATCGACGACTGCGACGACCCGGACGACGACTGGGGACCGGAGGACCTGAACGATCTGTTGAAGGAGCTGGAGGATGAGTTCATCGAGGAGGAGCTGGACGAGCTGGACGAGCTGAGCGTGAACAAGGACGACGACTAGCTCAGTAAAAATTAGGTTTTGTTCGTGTCGCCATCGTATCACCATGACTAGTCTCTCTACCGCGCTAGCTCAGCTTCGCGGCGAGCGCGTCCACGCGTCGTCGCCACGCCTCGCCTCTCGGGACGAGTCGAATCACCCTCGGTTTCCTGTCCACGAAGGCGGGGTCCGCGTCCTCGTCTTCTAATTCGTCGTCCTCGTCGTCTTCTTCACTCGTCTTCACTTCGACCACCACGGCGCCGTCCCTCGCGGTCGCCTCCTCCCCTGTCTCGATGTACACGTCCAACCGTTCCCCCGGGCACCTCTCCCCGAGCCGCTCCGCCCACTCGATCAGACTCGACGCCGCCGTGAAGCTTTCCTCTAAACCGAGCCTGTCGCAGTCCTCCGGGCCGGTCAGTCGGTACAGGTCGAAGTGATGGACGGGCGGCGGACCGGTCGATGTGTCCGCGCCGCAGTGGTCGTCGTACACCTGCTGCAGCAGGAACGTCGGGGAGGGTACTTCGACGTACGGGTCCCCACATACGGCTCGAACGTACGCGCGGCTCAGCGCGCTCTTCCCCGCGCCCACCTCGCCGTGCAGACACAGCACGTCCCCGCGCCCGGCGTCGCTCGCGAGCATCGCGGCGACGCGTTCGGTGGCGCGCAACGTCGGCGCGAACAGCACCAGACTCGCGTCGGCGTCGTTCGAACGCGTGTCGGACGTGGATGCGCGCGTGGTGACGTGGCGATGTATCGGTCCAACCCGCGATCGAACCCGCGCCCGCGCGAGCGCTGCGCACGGGCGGGCCAGCGCCCGGGCAAGCATCAGCCGTGCCCTTCAGTTTGCAACGAGTTCGGCCCGCCAAAACAGAAAACGCTTTTTCGTTTTCGATTTCTCGTAAGATTAGAAAATGGGCCCGTTCGATCGGGTTTCTGACTGCTCCACTGTGCATCTCGTTCAGGTTACAGGCAGCGGTCTTTGGGTGTTATAGACAAACAAGCGGTTTTTCTCTCCATCAGAATCTGAGGCACGGGACGCGGGTTGAGAGGACGCGCGTCATGCCTGCAGGAATCGCCGTCGACGCCACACCGGCCACGCGTCTGCCGCCCAGGCACCCGCACTCGCCGCCGTCGTATCGCGAGGTCGGGGATCTCATCGGAGTCAACGACGGGAAGGGCGGGAACAGCAAGGTGGGACCGCGGAGCCCGGAGCAGAGGCATCGAGGTGCAGGACCATCGGGCAGCGGCCGCGGGTCATCTTCCATCCGCGACGCCGGCGATTTGAGCGAGGACGATCACGCCGGAGTCGACCCGAGGACCCCGACGAACCGCGCCGCGCCGCCCAGCTACGAGGACGCGCTGCTCAGCTCGCGAAGGGTACCGCCGAAGAGCCCCCCGCGCCCCGGCCACGAGCACGAAGGTGAGAAAAAAAAAACCAACGACACCGCTTCGTCCACCGTCCCTTTCGCCGCACATCCCGCGCCCTTACCGCCGCGTATCGGATCTCAAACCGTCGCTGACCGTCGTTCCCATCCACCCAATCACTCGCAGAGGGAGCAGAGCACGATGCGCTCGGGTTCCCGGTCCCCGAGAGCCTGTCAAAGAGGTGAGTGCACGACTGCCATCGCCGCGCCCCGCGAGATCAACCTGAGAGCCTCGGACCGTCGGACCAACCGCGCCGCGCCCCACACCGTCCCCTGACCCCGCCCTCGATCCCCCCCTCCCGCTCCCCGCAGATACGAGGAGATCCGCGTGACCTACCCCGCCGCGCGAGCCAGGCAGCTCACCGCGCTCGAGGCCCACAAGGTGCGCGCGTCACCACCGCGCGTCCACCCCGATTGCAACCTCGGACCGCTCAACACCCACGCGCGGCCCAGCCAGGAGCGTTTCTGACTCTTACAAATCGACTGACCCGACCTTTCCCACCCTTCCCCGACGATTTCCACAGGCTGCGGCGCCCGAGGCGAGGCTCCCCGGCGGAGAAGCGCGATGCGCACTCGCCGTACACGGCATCCATTACCTGCACAGAGCCGAGCAGTGGGCCGAGGCGCTCCACGCGGAGCACAAGGAGACCCGAGCCGGCGCGTGTTACGACGATCACCTCGAAGAAGGATTGCGCTCCCGGGACTTCGCGGGGGCGCGCGAACGGATCCGCGTGGACGCCCCGTGCGTGTTCCCGTCGCACCCACGGTTCGTGCGCACCGGCCCGAACGCCACTAAGGACGCCACCAAGGACGGGTGCAGGCGGAGCGGCGTCGAGCTGTTATCCAGGTCGTCGTCCAGGGATTTAAATTCAATGGCCGGGTCAATTTACGAATCGTGCGGTTCCATTTCATCCGTCGCGGAGGGCAGCGGCGAGTGCTACTCGGACGCCGTGAGCGGGCGATTGGACTACTGCCTCCTCGACGCCCTCGAGCGCATCTTGGTGGCGACCGCGGTTAGGTCGCCGCAAGGGTACGTCCCCGCCATGGCCACCGTCGCGGGCATCTTACTGATTGAATCCGACGACGAGGAGAACGCGTTCTGGATGCTCGCGTCATTCGTCGAGGACGTCGCGCCGTGGGCGTTCACCACCGGCGGCCTACCTTTCCTCGCGGAGTGCGCCGCGCTGGACCGCGCGGTCGCCGTGGAGATGCCCGCGCTCGACGCGAGCTTGCGACGAGCCGCCGTGCGGCCTTCACTTTTGTGCGCCGGCTGGCTCACCAAATTCGGCGCCGGCGTGTTACCCGGGGAGTCGGTCCTGAGGCTTCTAGACGCCATCGTGCTGGAGGGTAGCGACGTCCTGCCCCAGGCGGTGCTCGCGTTCCTCCGGCTGAACGGCGACGCCATCTTGTCGCGCGGCCGTGGATGCGGCGCGGCGCTCATCGACGCGGCGGATGACATTGCGGCTTCGTCGTTTGTCTTGGACGGCGTCATGGAAGACGCGGTTCACTCCGCGCGCGCCGCGCGTGAATCCCCGGCGTGGTCCCGGCTCCGTTCGGACGCCAGGGCGGCGGTGCACTCGCGCGCGTCCGCGCTCGGTTCCTTGCGTGAGCTGGACGCCACCTTCGGGCACTTTGCCGAGGAGAACCGGAGCGTGTGTCGGGACGAGTTTGACGATTTGATCTGGGCGTCTTACCCGGTGGGATGCGAGGCGGACGACCTGGGCGTGGAGGGCGTGGACCCCACCGCGGACGTGTCCGCGGACGCCGCGACGCGCGCGTTCGACGTCGCGCGCCGCGAGATCGCCGACGAGCACCGACTCGGCGTTTTAAATAACGGTCAGACCAAGACGTCGGCGCCCGAAACGCCGAGGTCCGCTCGGTCGTGCTGCTCCAGCCTGAGCGCGTTCAGCCGGATGGGCGACAGCGACGAGGCGCACGTCGTGTCGCACCAGCGCTGGCGTGTGACGTGCGACAGGGACCCCGCGCTCAAGGCTCGGCTCCGCGTCGCGAACCTACCGGGCGACACCGCCGAGGCGAGGGTCCGCGCGTTGCTCAGAGGCGCGAATACCCGCGGGCGAGCCGGCGGGTACGGCTCCGTGACGTCCGCGTCCGAGGATGAGCGCCCGCTCGCGCTCGGTGGCGGTGCGCCGAGCCCCGCGAAGCTCGCGGCGGCGGTGCGCACGGCACACGCGGCGATGGGCACGCTGGACGCCGCGAGGTCCGGCGCGAAGATGAACCGGCACGCCGCCGCGGCGCTCGAATCCGCGATGCTCTTCGTCGGCGGCGGCGAACGTTGGCTCGAGAAGATCAGGTTCGGCCCTCGCGGCAGCATGGTCTTGGCGTCCATCGACGCCGCAGTCCGGGCGGCGCACATGGACCAGAAGTCCTTCCACGTGTCCGTCATCGCGAGCCGCGACGTGGTGCCGAGCGTCGGTTCGTTGTTGTCGTGGTCCACTCCGTTTTTCAACCGGACCCCGCACACGATTTACCACCTGCTGGTGCAGTCCCCCGGCGCGACGCCGTACGTGCTGTGCAAGCGGTACTCGGATTTCAAGCAGCTTCACGCGGACGCGGAGGACCGCGGGCTCGCCGCGGACGTCGGCCCGTCCTTGGAGCTGCCCACGGGTTTCGGGTCGTTCAGTTCCGATCCGTCGGTTGTGGCGCATCGGCGAGTGGCGCTTCAGCGGTACATGGATCTGTTGGCGTGCTCGGGATCGAGGGGCGCGGCGGCGCACCTGCGGGTGTTCCTGCAGCTGGACTCGCCCCCGAGGCAGAAGAGGCGCGTGCGCGGGGCGTGCTACATGGGATGCGACGGTTTCTTCGGGGCGTGAACTGAACCCCCGGAGATGTACACTACACGTTACTACCTTCGAAGGTACATAATTACTACATAGAGGCTTAGCCGTATATCAAGTTGTAAAACGAATTGACTTGACTTGATTTTCGGCGCCACGTCACACATCCTGACAGCACTTCATCTGTTCACGACACAAGCTCTGCATCTGTTCTGGTGCCGGGCATGCAGCGCCGTCCAAAGTTGCGTTTCCACTACGAAGATGCTGAACGATGCAGACCAAATGTCCGTCGCACTCTTCGCTGTTGCAGTCCACCCTGTGATGGATGAGACCGCCTGTGGAGCAATAGTTGTTGAGAAACTTGGTAAATCGAGCGCTGACGTCAGTGTGGCTGTCGAATTCTTCCTTGGAGAACAACTTGTCGCGCAATATGTCAAGTCCTTGTTGATCGACAAAGCCGGACCCTTTACCTTTAGCGTTGAAGTAGTCGACGGAAACGCGTTGGGCGTACATGAGCGAAAGAAACGCACGCGACCAGTCCGAGCGTTTCACGACGAAAACCCCGGTGTTGATCCCGTTGTGATCGAATGTCAACACCAGGTCTTTCTTCACCCTGAACAACCCGATCTCATCGAACGTCAGGGTGATGTTAACGAAGACGCTGTCGCAATCCGTCCATACGACGTAGTCGTGAAATTTCAACGCGTGTGCCACCAAGGGATATTTGTTCCACTTCGAGTTGAACCTCGCATCCATGGACACGTTGTAGAGATAGCAGACGACATCTTCATGCGCGTCGCAGTACTGCTGCTTGTTGAGCTGTGAAAGCTGAATCAACTCGTCTGAAAACTTATCGGAAGCCACGCAGCTCGACACTATCGCGACGGTGGGTTTCGTTCGCGACGTCTGCGCGTCGCGTCCCTCCGTGACATCGTGATGCCGTGACTCGAGTTGAAGGTCATTTAAGTCTTCGAGATGCTTCATGACGTCACCGATGCTGCCGTTCTGTGCTGGCTCGAGCTCACCGTTCGTTGAGTAGCGTCGTGTTCGGGGCCAAAAAAAACCGAGAGGCTCGAAGGTTTGCCTACACCGCGCTTGGACGATGTGAACCACGTAGAGGGAAAGTCCCGTGACGAGCACGACCGCTAGGGGCACCAGGGACGCTCTTCTCAGAACTCTGCTTCGCATGTTCGCTTTCATCACCCCACACCGTTCGACCGTGGCCGTGAACCATACCTTGTGTCGTGCGTATCAAGCCGAGCTCGGTTGTTAAAAACGAGTTGACTTGGCTTGATTTTTGCTCGGCGCTTGACAGGAAGCCGAACCGACAACCTCGGTGTCATAGCGGCCGACAGTCCTCGACGTCCCGGCGCACCCCCTCGACTTCCCCCTTGGGCGTCAAAGATGTGACCCGCGCGCCTTGGGGCCAATGGAAGGTTTCGGAACGCCCGCGAGGGATCACTCTTGGAGACGCAACGCGCGCGAGACACCGTCGCCGCCCCATCGCATCTCGACGCCGACCGCCGCGCCCTTCCACGACCACCCCGCATCGACCGCCCTACCACGTCGATGTATCGCGTCGACGTAGACCCGCCGAAGCACGCGGTACGTACCGATCACGCGCGTCGGCCTACCCCCACCCCCTTCCCCGCGCCCTCACCAACCCGGGTCCTTAACCCGAGTCACGATGCTCACACGTCGCATCTCACTTTCCGTCACCAGCGCTCAGCTTGTCAGGCCAATCGCGCCGGTCCGCCTTCCGGCGCGGTTCGCACCGCGGCCGCGCGCATGATGGGCGGTCCATCGATCTCCGAGGTGGACGTCGACATCTCCAGCGCGCCCACCGCCAAATCGAAGCTTTCCACCGGCATCACGTCCAGGCCGAGGAGCGCGCGCGCCCGCGTTCCGAGACGCGACACACCGCAATCCCCGCTGCAGCTCTTCAACACCGAGGACGAGCTCTTCGACACGGACGGCGCGACCAGCGACGACGACCTCGACGAGGACACCCTCGCGCAAATCACCGACGAACTCGCGCAACGCACCGCCGCCATCAGGGCCAAGGTCCAGGCCACGCACGCGCGCAGGGTCGGCGGCGTCGACGCGGCGCTAGCCAAGCTCCAGCTCGCGGTTGATGCAGATGCCTACGCCAGGCACCGAGCCGCAGTCATCGAAACTGACGGCACCATCCAAGCCGACCCGCGTTCACTTGACCCGGCGCACAGGGCGAAGAGCCAGCAGGCGACGCGGTCGCGGCGCAGGCTGTGCAACCGCGTGGGCGTGGACACGGCGGCGGTGTCGCGGGGGTTCAAGTCCGCGGTTGACAAAACAGTCGAAGAAGCAGTCACAAAACTCGGCCCCTCCCGCTTCGCCGCGACGACCGATCTGTCCGCCAAGGAGACTAAGAAGGCCATCGCGGCGGCTAAGGCGGCGTCCAAGGGACCCGTGGGTAAGAAGCAGTCGGGTTCGAAGGCACAAACGGCGGTGAAATCCGAATCACCTATGAAGGACGACCCAGAGGCGGAACTCGACGGAGAGTTGAGGTGAGTTTATTTTAATCCTCGTATTGGCAATTAGACTGACGTCGTGTTTTCTTTTCAGATTCAACGCTCAGAGCGTCAAGACGCAGCCCCTCCGCGACTGGCTCCTCAAGCACTTCGATAAGCCGTACCCGGAGGATGCCGACAAGTTGGTGCTGGCGGAGCGTAGCGGGATGACCCGGGCGCAGGTGGGCAACTGGTTCATCAACGCGCGGGTGAGAATCTGGAGGCCGATGGTGCTCCGACTCGGCGAGGAAATCGAACGCGAAGCGACGCCTTGAGTTGTAGAACTACGTCAGTGCCATGTGGGTTGTTGTGTGTGTGTGTTTCGGCTTGTTATTTGTTATGAACAGAGTTTATTTTACGAACACAGCCGCTTCGCGCGTTCGTCGTCGCCGCCATTAATGCCAATCACCCCACCTCTCGCTCTCTCTCTCGTAGAAAACTACAACTCGGTTAGTCGGTACAACACGCGTTACGTCACACGTCGTGGGCGTCGTCACTCGCAGACGCTAAAAGGCGCTCCGCGGACGCAGCGCGGGCTTACCGTCCGCCCCCGGCACGAACGCGGTGTTTTTGAGCAGCACGATGACCACCGACATGTTATCGCACCCGATGCCGCTGCCCTTGGTGTCCGGCGCCATGCACTCGTCGGCGAGCTCTTCGCAAATCTTCGACAGCTGGACGTCGGCGTCGAGCCTGACGCGGACGTAATCCACGCACTGCTGGGACGTGAGCACGTCCCAGATGCCGTCGCACGCGATGACCAGGAACTCATCCCCGGCTTCGAGCTTGCACTCTTTAATCTCCGGGTACGCGGTGACGATCTGGTCCCTGGCGCTCAGGTTCTTCGACTGCTTGTACTCGAGGTCGCCGATGGCGCGGGAGAGCGCCAAGGAGCCGTTGACACGCCCCTCTTGCACAAACCCGCCCGCGTTCATGATCCTCGCGCGCTCGTCGTCGTCCATCGGCTTGTGGTCCCGTGAAAGCGCCACCGCCGTGCCCCGGCGGCACAGAACCGCGCGGGAATCTCCCGCGTTTGCGACAATCAAGTCGTCGCCTCGGACGACTGCGACGACGCAGGTGGATCCCGCCTGGGGTCCCTCCCACGGCCCGTCGGCGTCTTCATCCTCGAAGTCGATGTCGTCGCCGTTGGCCCTCGCGCGCGCGAGGATCGCCTGGCGCATCTTGGAGGAGAGGTCGCCGCCGTTCTGTCCTCCGTTTCCGTCGGACTTGCCCGCGAGTTCGTTGAGTTCGTCTTTGCCGGAGATGTCGAGCATGTTGATGTCCATGGCGAGAAAGGCGTCGATGAGACCTTGCGGGATGTCGCCGCGTTTGTACGCATCGCACGTTTTGAAGACCTCGTGGAGATGCCGGGATGTGTATATGGCCACCTGGTTTTCGTGCAGAGGGATTGTGTGTGGGATTGCGCGGTGAGTACGAGTGTGTCGAACTAAAAAGTTGGGGACACGTGGTTAGGTTAGATTCCGGGGCGGGTGGCGGGGGCGGGGTTCGCGCGCACCTCCTTGCCGCCGTGGCCGTCGTACACGCCGAAGAAGGCGGTATCGTCGTCGAGTCCTAAGACTGTCGCGTGAGCATCCTGCGGGTCGATCGGAGATGATGAAAAGGGTCAGCCCGGGGTCCTGATCAGGGAAGGAAGTGGCGGGAGGAGGATTGGAGCGCGCGCGAAGCGCACGCGGATGACTACTTTTTCGCGCCCGGGGTTGCCGCCCCGTGCCGAGGGTTCCGTGCACGTACCTCCATGTTAGTGCGCCAGCCCTGCATGGCGGTGGTCCCGTATTTGAACTTGGCATCCTCGCCGTCGGTGCTCTCCTTGTCCGTGATCGGCTGGCTCAGGTAGGCGCCCATCGATCCGTCACCCCGTGCGCGTTCTCTTGCCTCGTCAGCGCGGTGGCTCCCGCCGCAAAAATGAGCCCGGCGGAGTTAACTGCGGAGAGGCGGTCGTGCCTTCCGCGTCAGCCGCTGCGCTGGGTCGTCGCGAGGTGGAACTCGCACTCGCGTCTCTCTCTCCCCTTCCAAATACAGCGGAACCTAACCCCGAGTGTCGCGTGTCACACGAGCGCCGCGTGTGGGCGCCGCGCGTTGTTTGTCGTCGACGAAGTGCGGATCCCAAGCAGGAGATATTCGACTGCCGCGTCAACAGTTAAAAGTTTTCGGTCGGGCTGTGAGTCATGAGTCACGACCCGATCAGACATGATAGTCACCACTACAGTGGCGCAGTTTGGAGATGAATCCGAAATAGCACATCGTGTGAGTGTGCATTTGGTAAGAAACGACCTAATTGGCGTTTACGAAGTCTTTCCTCTTTTGCCGCCGATGGACGAGAGTTCGTCCCAACACAGCGTCTGGCGCCCCGATAGATACACGGAAGGGATGGGCGACGACACCGATTGGTCGGATGCGAGGGTGGAGGACGACATGCCCACCGCGCAGAGCGCGCCGAGCGAAGCCGCCGCCGCCGCTCGGGCGGTCCTGAACGCTCGCAAGCAGCCTCCCACCGCACCGCCACCCGCCGACGCAGAGGACGATTCCGAGGAGGAGGGCGCCGCCCCCGCCGCCCCTCCCGAGCCGACGCGTTCCTCCTGTCGCCACTCCGTCGCGGTACCCCCCGATTGGACCGGCGACAGAACCGCGCTCGACGCGCCCTCCTACGACGGCGAGCGCGCCAAGACGTACCCGTTCGTCCTCGACGCCTTCCAGGAGACGTCCGTGTCGGTGCTCGAGCGCAACGAATCCGTCTTGGTCGCCGCGCACACGTCCGCGGGGAAGACGGTAGTGGCGGAGTACGCCATCGCCATGGCCTTCCGGGACAAGCAGCGCGTCGTGTACACATCCCCGCTCAAAGCGTTGTCCAACCAGAAGTTCAGGGAGCTCACCGAGGAGTTCGGAGACGTCGGTTTAATGACTGGCGACGTGTGCATCAACCCGAACGCTTCTTGCATCGTCATGACCACCGAGGTGCTGCGGGGTATGCTGTACCGGGGCAGCGACGTGGTGAGGGAGGTGAAGTGGATCATCTTCGACGAGGTGCACTACATGAGGGACAGGGAGCGCGGAGTCGTGTGGGAAGAGAGTATCGTCTTCGCGCCCGGCGGGTGCAAGTTTGTCTTTCTCTCCGCCACGCTGCCGAACGCGCACGAGTTTGCCGAGTGGATCACGCACTTACACGCACACCCGTGCCACGTGGTGTACACCGACTACAGACCCACGCCGTTGCAGCACTACGCCTTTCCCAAGGGTGGCAACGGCCTGCACTTGATCGTCAACGAGCGGAAAGAGTTCCAGGAGTCCAACTTCGCCACGTTGCAAGCGGCGCTGGACGAGATTCAACAGTCGGCGAAGAAACGTAAGCGAGACGAAAAGGCTAACGGCGGACGGGGCGGAAGGGGGGGAGGACGCGGAGGCGGACGATTTGGGGGACGATTTGGGGGACGGGGCGGGCGCGGCGGGGACAGCGGCGAGGACGCGAGCGAGGACGACATCATGAAAATCATGAAAACCATCCGAGCCAGGAGCTGGTTCCCCGTCATCGTGTTCTCATTTTCCCGGCGGCAGTGCGAGGAGCACGCCAAGGCGTTGACGAAAGGTAAGACCCAACTCGACTTCACGACGACGGAGCAGAAAGAGGTGATCAAACAGATCTACGACAACGCGTTGCTGTGCATGGCTGAGGAGGACAGGGACCTCGAATGCGTTCGAGAGATTTACCCGTTTCTCGAGCGCGGCATCGGCATTCACCACGGCGGCTTACTCCCCATCATAAAAGAGCTCGTCGAGATTTTGTTCGGGGAGTCTCTGGTGAAGTGCCTGTTCGCCACGGAGACGTTCGCGATGGGTTTAAACATGCCCGCGCGCACGTGCGTGTTTACCGACTTTGAAAAGGTGAGTTTCTACTTTTATTTCCGTATGGGCGATTAGAATGACGACGTCGTGTTTTGTTTACAGTTTGACGGAGTTGAGATGCGAACGCTGCAGCCGGGCGAGTACACCCAGATGGCGGGACGTGCGGGGCGCCGGGGTAAGGACGACCGCGGGACGTGCATCTTGATGCTGGACAAGAAGGTTGACAAAGAAGAGCTCACGAACATGACGTGCGGCGAGGGCCACGCGCTCAAATCCGAGTTCAAGCTGACGTATTACGGCATACTGAACCTGATGCGGAAGGCGAGTGGGGAGGAGGATGCCGAGTACGTCATCCAGCGCTCGTTTCACCAGTTCCAGCACACGCGCGATGTTCCGCGTAAACAAGCCGAGCTCGCCGAATGCCAGACCGAGTTGGACGGGATCCAGCTGGACATGTCGGACGCTAAAGCCGAGCTCGTGAGGCTCCAGAACGGCGTACGGGACTGTCGGACGAAACTGATGCACCACGTCATCGATCCCGAGAAATTGACCAAAGACGTGTTAAAGCCCGGGAGGCTCGTGCGCGTGCGCGACGGCGACGACGAGTGGGGCTGGGGCGTGCTCGTGGGAACTCGCGAGTTACCGCCATCCGCGGTCAAGCCGCTGGAACCGAACGAGGCGGCGGAGTGGGGAGAGGAGAGCGAGTATGCCAGACGCGAGATGCGAATCCGACGACTCGCACTCGACGTGCTCATCCACTGCGGCCCGGGGGTACACACGGAGGGCGGCGTGTTACGACCCGCGCGGCGGGTCCTCGGGCGGCCCGGTAAGCTCGCGGAGAAAGGGTGCGCGTGTGAGATTATACCCGTCGCGCTTCGCCTCGTCGACGCGGTCGGCGCGATGGTGCTGACGTTACCGAAGGACCTCACCGACGAAGGCGCCAAGACCCAGGTGGGCCTCGCCGTCAACGAGCTGCACCACAGGTTCCAAGGTAAGTCCATCCCGGAGCTGGACTTCGAGAACGACCTCGGGTTGGGCGGTGACGAGTTTCACGACGCCATGGGGACGTGGCTCAAGGCGGAGTCCGATTTGAAATCGCACTCGCTCTACGCCGCGTCCATCAAGGACGGGGGACTGAACGAGGCTCAGATCGCCACGTACCGCGCCAAGGCGTCGCTGATGGAACGCGCCGTCGCGTTGAAGAAGGAGATCAAGACGACACAGCTGTCAAAGTTTCGAGAAGAACTGCGCCATCGCTCACGGGTGCTGTGCAAGTTCGGGATGTTAACGGAGGACGGAGTGGTGACGCGAAAAGGCCGGGCGGCTTGCGAGATCGACACAGCGGATGAACTGTTAGTCACCGAGCTCATGTTCAACGGGTGCTTCGTCGCCATGGACCACCACGCGCTCGTCGCGTTGTGCGCCATGTTCATGCCGGTGGAGAAGACGAAAGAAGTCAAGTCACTCACGGGCGCCGCGAAGGAGGCGCTGGACCCGGCGGTTAAGCAGCTGCGGGAAACCGCGCGGGCCATCGCCGAGGCGGAGATCGAATTCGGCGTTCGCACAGCTGTGAATGACGGCGAGGACGGCCGGCACGAGGCGGTGAACGAGTACGTGGACTCGTTCAAGGATGCGCTCGTCGGCGTGGTGTACAACTGGAGCAAAGGGACGCACTTCGACGAGATCATGAGGGACACGGATCTGTTCGAAGGGACCGTGGTGCGATGCATGAGGCGGCTGGACGAGCTCATGATGGAGCTGCACAGAGCCGCGCGGGCGGTGGGCAGCGAGGAACTGGCGGTGACGTTCGAGAAGGGCGCGGAGAGTCTGAGGCACGGCGTGGTATCCGCCGCGAGCCTCTACCTGTGAGTGGCGGCGGTCGGGACGAAGCGCGTGGCTCATCGTCATCAGTTGGAATATTTTACTACATCTCGATTTGCCGATCGACGCTTTACTCGGCGGGCGCCTCCTCGCCCTCGGCGGGCGCCGCCGCGGCCGCCGCCTCGGCCGCCTCCAGCTTCGCCTGTGTTTCCGCTAATTCCTTCTTCGTCGCCTCCAGCTCGGCCGCCAGCGTGTTCTTCTCCTCCTCGAGAGCCTCGTACTCCGCGGGTGTGGGTCCCCCGAGGTTCGCCTTGAGGAAGTCGATGGCGGTCGCGGGCTTGTCGGGCTCCTCGTAGAGGGAAACGAGCACCTTGGTCAGGGAGTCGATGACGCCCGCGGACTCGAGGTACTTCCTGAAAGCCTCCTTCTTCTGCTCGGTCGCCTGTGGTGTCACGTCACGGGGGGGAATGGGATGGCAAAGTCAGGGACCGCGGGTGGGCTGTAGATGCGCGTTTGCCGTTCCAAAACGGGACGAAGACGCGCCGGAAACCGCGTGATTCCGGCGCCGGCGGGTGCATCGAGACGACTCGGGCGACATGAATTGGGTCTCACCATGGTGTGGGGTGACGCGCGACGCTCGTCGGTGCGCTGCGGCGGTCGTGCCGAGCTGTGTGCCCGCGAACGGACAAGGGGGAACCTCCACGGATTGATTCACCCCGCTTCACCAAAAGTCAAAGGACCGAGAAGTTTGCTCGGAGATGCCAATTTGAGCAATTTGAGAGCCCGGCGCTCCACAACGGGTGGTACTGCGCGCGGAGTGAAGCACGCGGGGGTTGGGACACATGGGCGAGGAACACGCGCGCGGCGCCGAACCCGGCGACGCGCTCGCGGCGACGTCCTCGGCGGACGCGAATCCCACCGACCGAGCGGACGGCGAGACGGTGATCACGCAACAACTCATCGCGAAATGCGCGACGCGCGCGGAGACCCGGCGCGGTCAAGACGAGCCCCTGGACAAGTATCTCGCGCGATTGACACACCTCAAGATGGACGGGCGGAACATAGTACACATCGACGCCCTCGGGTGCGCCCCGGGCGTCAGGGTGCTGTACCTGTACGACAACGCCATCAGACGCATGACCAATCTAGCGCCCCTGCCGCACCTGACGCACCTCTACCTCCAGAACAACGCGCTGACCCGCGTGGAAGGACTGGAGTCCGGCGTGAACCTACAGAAGCTCTACCTGGACGGTAACCGCATCCCGTACGTCGACAACCTGAACGGGTGCGTGCGGCTCGAGGAGCTTCACGTCAGCGGCCAAAAGTTGGAGCCCGGCGAGGAACTTAGGTTCGACCCCGACGAATGCGCCTCCCTCGCCGGAACCCTATCCGTGCTCAACGTATCGCACTGCAACGTGCGGGACCCGAAGCCGCTGAAGGAGCTCACGTCGCTGCGAACACTTGACCTGACGAACTGCGCGGTGGAGAGCGTTCGGGACCTGGAACCCGCGCTTCTGAACTGTAAGCGACTGGCCGAGTTGAAAGTGCTCGGGTGTCCGTTCGCGAAAAACCCGAAGCACCGCGACCACATCACGCTCCTGTCGGACTCGTTGACCACCCTGAACAGCCGAGAGATCAAGCCGCACGAGAGGCAGTTCCTGATCCAGCTGCAGGCGCGACGGATGCGATCGCGCCGAGCGCAGGCGCAGCGATCGCAGCAGCAGCGGCAGCACCTCGAGACCATCGCTAACCTCGGTGAAGGAACGGTGGACCACGGGTTCGACGCCCCGGCGGACGGCGGGAGCGGGATCTATCTGGTGGACCCGTTGTCCCCGGGGGCGATGCTCGGCGGGGATTTGAGCCCGGCGGGTCATAGGTCGCCGGCGCCGGGCGCCGGGGTGTCCATGCGCCGGAGCAATTCCCATCTCGGGGGCAGCGTCGAGAGCTTGGACGGCATGACGCTTCATGGCGACCCGGTTGGAGCGTACGGGATGGCGCGGGACGACGGTGGAGTGAGCCCGGGTGTGGGTCCGAGCAGGCGGCTGGACCTCGGGGACGGCGTTGGGGACGACAGCGTGCGGACAGAGTGACTAACGGTAAACTTGAATACATGTGTAACTGATACGCGGGTGTCGCCTCTCGTATTTACGTAATTCCATTTTGGCCATACCTATCCGCAAGGCCTAAACTTCGCATCCGAGAAGATCTCCAAGAACTCTTATCCCGAGAGGATCATCACTGCCCACGTCGACGCAATGGCGACTCTGAGCGCGAGTTGTTCGATCCGGTGCGCGCCCCGCGCGGCGCGGACCCAGCGTATCCGGTCGCCCCTCACAGTGACGACCGCCACCACCCGGGCGGCGCCCCGGTCCGGGCCCGCGCGCCTCCGCCTCCGCGTTCGCGCCACCGCCGAGGACGATGCGACCACCTCCGGGGTCTCCACCAAGACCGACGTGGACGTGGACAAGGAGCTCAAGAAGAACGCCGCGAAGATCGCCGGTACGTTCGCCCCTCGATCCTCCACCGCGAAAGGTAAAAACCCCGCGTTCAAGGGCAGCGCGCTGTACACCATCTTCGAGGTCCAGGCGTACCTCTCCTTAGTCGTCGGATCGATGCTCTCGTACAACGTTCTGTTACCCTCCGACGAACCGAACATCGCGCGTCTCATGGGGATGTGGAGCGTGTGGATGTTCGCGGTGCCGTCCTTACGGGCCAGGGAGTGCGACCCAAAAGAGAAGGACGCGCTCAACTTTCTGTTCATCGCCATCCCGCTCATCAACGTGCTCATCCCGATTGTGTGGAAATCATTCGGCGCGGTGTTCACCGCGGACTGCGCTCTGATGGCGTACATGTACTACAACAAGGGCGCGGGGATCTTCGACGACGGCTCGGAGGCGGAGGAGCCCACCGCGTGAGCGAGTAGCGTCAGGCTTTGCGACTAAAACTCTTCTTACATCACTCTTACATCACCGTCTAACTCTACGGTTGACTCTAATTAGCTATAGCGGACGGCTTCCCCGGGGGGTCCGGACCGTTTGGCGTCATCCTTGCTCCGCTGATTCTCCGCCACCTTTAAGTTACGTAGCTCGTTCCTCGCGCAGCTCCGGAACGTCCGCCCGCGGACGATGTCAACCTCCCCTTCCTCCAATGCATCCGCGCCGTACACCGAGTCGTAGCACGTCTCGCTTATACACCGCAACACGCAGTTGTCAAAGTCGATCTGTGTGCCGCCGCACCGCGCGTCCAGCTTCATCTCGTGCTCGCACTCGCCCCGGCGGCTCTTGATCTCTCTGTCCAGTGATTGAGTCCGGCGTTGTTTCGTCTTGGCCTGCGGAAGAGAGTGTGGGGTGAACGGGGACGGGTTGTTAGGGACGAAAGGTCAGCGTTTTGTTTGGATTCCGACGTCTCAGTCAGAGTCGCGTAGCGGGGATGGGATGACGGCGACGTGGGATGGGTCAGCGATGGGTCGACGGCATCGGGTCTCTCACCTCCGCCGGTGCCGTCAACACGAGCACCGCCACGAGCAGGAGCGCAAAGATCCGGGCTAACGGCCCCATGTGCGCCGCCGCGCGCGGAAGCAGTGAGAACGGTCAAAGACACTCAAAACAGTTTCTCCCGAGCTGCTGCTGAGATCAACGTTCTTCAGAGCCCGCCATATTTTCGAGCTGACGAGGACAGCTTCGGGCGCGCTCCACGCGACGCGAACTGGGTTTCACCGCGGGGCGGTGGCTCGCATTTCGCGCGTCGAGACCCGCGGGGGTTCGATCGCGAACGTCGCCGGCGCGCGGAGAGACAAGCGCGGCGCAGCGGAGGCAGCGCAACGCGGCGGAGTCTCGAGGAACGTTTGTCAGATCTCGTCATGTCAAACAACGAGCGCGTGGACCGCGCGCACGTCCGAGCCAACAGGGCGTTCGAGGGAGAGCTGGTGTTCGAAGGGGAGTGGGTACCTCCCACGCCCTTCAACGGCATCGCCTTCCTCGCCTCGGGGGTGGTGCTGAGGCACCTGCACAGGCGCACGCAGGCGCGAGGTGCGCCCCGCCCATCATCGATCGCGCGCCCTAAAAAAACAAATGAAGCGAGGCCGTCCGAGCCCCGACGCGATGCGCCCCGTCCCACCCGACCGCGACTGACCAAATCCACCCGTCCCCGTCCACCACTACTCGCAGAGAACGGAACGCAGAACGCGAACAGGCGCGGCCGCGGAGATACGGAACGGCGCCCCTGGTGGCGACGGAGGAGACTCGGAAACCGCGCGCCCGACGACGAATACGAAAACGAAAATGGGAACAACCGCCCGAGACCCCGCTGGACCGCCGCGGAGAACGTGGTGGGCGATGACCCTCGCGGTAGGTTCGTCGCCGGGATATTTCCTTCACGAGAAGGATCGAACGACGCACGAGAAGGCGTAGAAGGAACGCACGGTGGGACGCGCGTGGTACGAAGGAGCGAGTCGGAGGTTGATCTGATGCGTCTGGCGGCGACGTCGCGAGAGGCGCATCTGCGACACGTCGCCGCGGCCATGGCGGCGCGGGATGGCGGCGACGGCGCCCGGGCCGTGGAGGTACCGCGGACGGAGGTACCGCCGCCTGACGTTGGAGATGTCGCGTCGGTCTCCCCGGCGTCGTCGGCGCCGCTCGCGGAGGTGGAGTCCCTCCCGGAGCCGGCTCGTTCGCAGATTGAATTTTTTCGCCGATTGAGCGTGGAGAGCGCGAGGCCCGAGGAGGACGGACGCGGTACGATCGCGACGGAAGGTGGGGGTGCCGAGGGGGGTGCCGAGGTTTCACAGCTGTGCGCGGATGGGGGTGCCGACGCACAGCTGTGCGCGACGGTACCGCCCGCGCGCGGTACCGACCCGGACGAGCCCGAGCAACGGACGTGCAGGTTCTGCCTCGGCGGCGAGGACGAAGGCGCCGCCGGCGACGACGCGCTCATCGCGCCGTGCCGTTGCCGAGGGACCCAAGGTTGGGTCCATCACGGATGCCTCCGCGAGTGGCAGCGGGTCAGCGTGAGCAGCACCGGCCGAGTCGAGCGCCGGTGCAGGGTGTGCCACAGCGCTTTCCGTACCCCGCGGCCGCCCATCAAGGAGGTCATCAAGGAGTGGTGCGTTTCTCCCTTTCTCCCTTTTATTTCCGTCATCATCTTGGCAATCAGAATGACGTCCTCGTGTGTTCAATCGTTGTAACAGGTTCAATCCAACCGCCACCGACCGGCTCCAGTGCTACCGCCGAGCGTGGTGGCAGATGCTCAGCAACTCCATCATGGCGCAAGAGGGCGTGGAGCACATCGGCACCGCGAACCAACTCGTCCGGCTGTTCCTCGCCACCGAGCTGAGGGTATGGGGCGGGCGGGAGGTACGGGGCGGGAACGAAACGCTTCGCGCCGTCGCGAACGCCGCGCGGCTCGCCACCAACGCTCACTCCGTCGTGCTTCTGACGTGGCTGGCGTCAATCGGCGCGGCGCACGTGGGCGACCGCATCGCGCGACACGACGAGGAGACCGACGCGGACGCGGCCGCGGCGCGCGCGCTTGATGATATGATCAGGCCACGGAACCCGGCACGAGGCGGCGGAGTTGGAGTCGACCGCGGGGGGAGACGATGGAACGGCAAGATGGAAAAGGTTGTTAAAGCGCTCGACGCGGCGCGGCGGGCCGTCGGGGGTCCGCTGGGTTGGCTGGTTCGGTTCGCGGTGCCGAGCACGACGACGGCGATGCGACTGGCGGATCCCATCCAGGGCGCGATATCCTTCTTCGAGAGATACCCCCAGTACAGGGTGGTGTGAAGGTACTCGGGAAGGTACTTCGACACTAAACTTGAATAGCCGACGCTACGAATGAATGCTACGAATGATGCTACGAATCCGACGACAAAGATAGACTACCCATACCCAGTCAGCTAGCCGCCTCCATCGTGCGCCGCCTCTAACGCCTTGAAAGCCTCGGGGACCTCCACGTTCCACATCGCCTCCCGTTGCGCGTCCCCGGGTGAGCGGCTCAGGTCGTGTACCCTCTCCGCGACGAGCGCGTACCTTCGCCGGTTTTTTCCACCTTTTTCCTCGCGCGATGTCCCACCGTCGTTCGGCCCGCCCCCCCGCCCGACCGTATCGTTCGTCTCCGTGACGAACCCGACGCACGCGACGTAGTCCCCGACCCCCGGCGTGCGTCGTGTGAGCGGGTCCTTCGGCGTGGCGCAGTGGCACGACGGCGGCGTTGCGATGCGCAGCGGAGGGCCGGTGCCATCGTCGAGCGCGAACCGTTCGACGCATCGTCGCCCGTCGCCGTCGTCGACGCCGTCGGTCCACACGACGACGCCTTGGACCCAGACGCGTGTGAACCTCGGCGAGTGCGGGAGGTTCGGGAAGTGATACACGGGCGTCCCGCCGCTCGCCTCGGGGAGCTTCCTGTGTTGGATGACGGGGAAGAGACGTGGGTGCGGGTCTCAGTTCGTGTTGTGGGCACCCCGTGTTGTGGGCGCGGGGATGGAGGAGGACGGGGTTGGGTTCGGGCGGGCGCGTACCTGGCCTGTTCGAGCATGCGCGAGAACACCTTGGGCGCGAACATGTTGCCGCCGCCCGCGGCGACGTCCGCGTCGTCGTTCCCGGCGGTCATCTTCCCGCCCGGGCCGCGCGAGGTGGTGTGTGCCCAGAGATCTTGCTTCGTTGAACTTGTCCTCCGCTTGGAAAAAAGCGAAGAGATCCCTAAGTCTCTCACAGAAGGCGCGCGAGCGGTGGGGTCGCGGCACGATGTCGTCGAAACGAAACAACTCTCAGCTCGACAGGTCCTACAAGAAGGCCCGGGGGATCAAGGATGAATCACGCGGGCCCAAGGTGGACCCCACCACCATCCTCAACATCGCGGTCATGGCCATCGGACTGAAAGCGCTGAACGAGCACGTGAAGCAGACGCACGGCATCAACGTGTTCCAGCACGGTAAGCGGTTGGTGGTGGGGGCGATTCGGGACGTACGGTCGGCCGTATCGAGGATGCTGGCGCCCAAGTCCGGCGGCGGGAGGGGAGACCGGGGACGGCCAAACTCCAGGAACTTCAAGGGACGAGGGAAACGACTGGGTAAGAATTAATCGATTCCTCTTGGGCGGGCGACGGTGCACAGGGATGTGACGAGTAACTCTTAGCGCGGATACACGGAGATCGACGACGTCGTGCGTTAGGTTGACAACTAAAATTTATTTGAAACATGTTCTGTGTGTCTAAAAGAAACAGGGCTCGCCCGAGCCCGCGCCCGCCTGGTTTTTGTAAAATCACACACCCTCTCACCCTCTGAAAACACCCCCCCTCTGATCCACGCGAGACGACGTCTTACGCAGTCTTGAAGGGGACGTCGATGGAGGCGTTGTCCTCCTTGAGGTAGAGCTTCGCCTTGGCCTTGAGCATGATCTGCTCGAACTCGTCGCCGTCGATGTTCTCCTTGTCGAGGAGCACGTCGGCGACGGCGTGCAGGCACTCGATGTTCTCCTGCACGAGATCCTTAGCCCGCCTGTACGCAACCTCCACCAGCGCCTGCACCTCACCGTCGACGATGTCAGCGGTGGTCTGGGAGTAGTCCGCCCCGCGTCCGGCGTCGTTGCCGATGAAGGACTGGCCGCCGCCGGTCTTGAGCGCGATCTGGCCAATCTTCTCGGAGAAGCCCATCTGCTCAATCATCATGCGCGCGGTGCGAGACACCTGCTGGAAGTCTCCAGAGGCGCCGGTGGTGACGTTCTCGGCGCCAAAGATGAGCTCCTCGGCGACGCGTCCGCCCATGGCGACCGCCATCTGGTTCTCGAGGTAGGTCCTGGAGTACAGGCCGGACTCGAGGCGCTCCTCGGAGGGCGCGAAGAAGGTGAGACCGCCCGCGTTGCCGCGGGGCACGATGGAGATCTTAGTCACGGGATCGTACTCGGGCATGAGCGCGCCGACGATGGCGTGGCCAGCCTCGTGGTACGCCACCAGCTTCTTCTTCTGCTCGGACATGACGGCACCCTCCTTGGCGGCGCCCGCGACGATGCGCTCGAGGGCATCGGCGATCTCCTCCTTGGAGATCTCGGTGAGGTCGCGCCTGGCGGCGAGGATGGCGGCTTCGTTGAGAAGGTTCTGGAGCGCCGCGCCCGAAAAGCCGGGGGTGCGCCTGGCAACCTTGTCGTAGTCGACATCCTTGCCGATCGTCTTGCCGCGCGCGTGCACCTTGAGGATGCGGATGCGGCCGGCGACGTCGGGGAGGTCGACGGTCACCTGGCGGTCGAATCGGCCGGGGCGGAGGAGCGCGCTGTCCAGGACATCCGGCCTGTTCGTCGCGGCGAGGACGATGACGCCGGTGTTGCCCTCAAAGCCGTCCATCTCAGTCAGGAGCTGGTTGATGGTCTGCTCGCGCTCATCGTTACCGCCGCCCATGCCGGAGCCACGCTGACGGCCGACCGCGTCGATCTCGTCGATGAAGACGATGCACGGCGCCTTGGACTTGGCCTTTTCGAAGAGATCGCGCACGCGCGACGCGCCGACGCCGACGAAGAGCTCGACAAACTCGGACGCGGCGCAGGAGAAGAAGGGCACGCCAGCCTCACCGGCGACAGCCTTCGCGAGGAGCGTCTTACCGGTACCCGGGGGACCGACGAGGAGGCATCCCTTGGGGATCTTCGCGCCGAGCTGCGTGTACTTGTCGGGGTTTTTGAGGAAATCCACAACCTCCTGGAGCTCGAGCTTGGCGCCGTCGACGCCCGCGACGTCCATGAAGGTGACGCCCGTCTCCGGGACCTCCTGGAACTTGGACTTGGACTTGCCAAAGTCCATGGGGCCGCCGCCGCCGCCCATGCCGCCAAAGCCGCCGCCGCCCTCGCCGCCTTGCGCGCGGCGGAAGAGGAAGAAGAGACCGCCGAACGCGAGAAGCGGGAAGAGCAGGTTGCCAAAGAGCGAGGCGTAGTTGCCCTGCTGGTCCCCTTCCGAGACGGAGATGTCGACGCCGTTCTTGGCGAGGATGTCGACGAGCTCGGGGTCGTTGGGCAGGGTCACCTGCGCGCGCCTGCCGTCAACCGCGGTGAGCTGGAGCGATGTGCCATCCTTGGCGAACCTGACGCGCTCAACCTTGCCGCCCATGACGGCGCGGATGAACTCGGAGTACCGCCAGGTGTTGCCCTCGGGGAGGGCGTTGGGGTCCGTCACCTTGGTGTCGGGCGCGGCGAGGGAATCGCCGGACATGGCGGACTGCGCCTGCGACTGGAACTGGGCGAGCGCCGATGTGGGGGCGGATGTGGCGGGGGGTGCGAAATCGTCGGCGACCGCGGCGAGGGGCGCGGACGCGAGGAAAGCGGCGATGGACGCGATCGCGACGGTCTTGTCCTGTGGGTGAAGGGAGTGGGGCGGTTTGGTCAGCGTTTACGTCCATGCGCGCGGAACGCGAGACGGATAACGCCAGATCTGGCGCTTCATCACGAAAAGAGGATATGTGCCACGTCGTGTGGCTTCGCAGCCATCGGGCGCGGCCGGAACGACGCCGGTGCGTCCGACGCGAGCGCGGCATCGACGCGTTCGATGCGGATCGTGTGAATATGATGTGTTCGCACCTCGGTGTTGGCGGCGGCGCGGACGGCGACGGAGCGGCGTCCAAGCGCGGGCGCGGCGGATGCGGCCTTGCCGGCGTTGCGACGGGTGGACCTGGCCGCGAACTGATGGCGAGCCACCGCGGCGGGCTGGGCGACGACGGCGTTCATGGCTGTCAGACGCGTCGTTAGGAGATGCGAATGCGCGATCCGGTGGAACGCTGGGGTGCGCGCGTTCGGGTGAAGCGGCGTCGCGTGATGTGCGTGCGTCGGAACGACGGACGGAGTGTGAGCGCAGAAATGGACGGCAATCAACTTTATCACAGGTGGCTGGCGCAGGTGCCTCGAGTGAGACTGGCCACTTTCAAGCCTTTTATCCAAACGAACCGTAAACGACGGTTTACTTCTCCCGTATAAATGGGCGTCGACGTGGCTCAACGAGAGGCGATCCCGGACCGTCGTTTTTGGGCTTCGATACCAGGTGGATTTTTTGGGGTTTGTTTTTTCCTCCGCTTGATCCGAGCCTCCGCCCGCTGGCTGGCGGTCAGGTCAGCAAAGAAGGGCGCCACCGACGAACGAAGGCGCGTGTGCGGGCGCGGTTGGCGCGTGGGACGTCGCGGGTGGGCGACGATGGCGTCGGGTACCGCACGACGGGATGACCTCGCCGAACTTTTCACCGACGACCTGCTCGGCATGTCCGCGGGCGTGGGCAACGAACGCGACGAGGAGACGGTTCGCGAGGCGATTGGCCGGGGAATATCGCTCGGGGATGAACATCACGGTCGTGGGGGCGGGT
>Ga0302114_10000273_pt1 | contig 37259 bp, 50 predicted proteins | sample AG5_Surface_MG_FD_203107 | JGI IMG/M metagenome (GOLD analysis project Ga0302114, IMG submission 203107) | Marine microbial communities from Western Arctic Ocean, Canada - AG5_Surface | ecosystem: Environmental > Aquatic > Marine > Oceanic | place: Canada: Western Arctic Ocean | collected...
TATGGGTAGCACGAGAAGATGGAATCTTGGCTGGTATGACTTATCAACGTACTGAGAATGTAGTGGCTTGGCATAGACATGTTATTGGTGGAAAAGCTGATACTGGTAAATTATCGGCAACTGACGTTATTGGATTTACTTCTAACTCAACTAATGTATCGACAACTAATAACACCATCACGTTATCATCACATGGTTTGTCAACTGGTAATGTCGTTTCGTATTTTACGTTAACGAATGACATTGGTGGATTAAGCCAGGGTATTTTTTATTTTGTTATTGCTAGTGATAGTAACACTATCAAACTTGCCACCACGGCAGCAAATGCTACAGCTGGCACAGCAATAAGTCTTACATCTACTCCAAGTTCTGATACAACACAGTATATTTATAAAGGAGTAAATGTTCGTAATGGTACGTTTTATGTTGATAGCCACGGCTTTGGAAATGATGATTATTTATATTATTATCCGTCAAATTCCAGCCATGCTTTAGGTGGTCTAAGTACAAATACAAAATACTATGTTGATGTTTTAACCGATGATACGTTTAAATTATCAACTGCTAGTGATCTTAGTTCTTATATTACTATAAGTTCTGTTAATACTACTGCTGCTACGCATAAGTGGTTAACACATGCTAAAGTAGAATCGGTGGCAGTAATCCCATCAGATGCAGACGAAGATCAACTATATCTTATTGTAAATCGTTTTATTAATGGTGCTACTCGTAGGTATGTTGAATACCTAACACCATTTGATTATGGCAATAGCCAGATGGATGCATTTTATGTTGACAGTGGTTTAACTTATTCTGGTGGTAAAACTACATCAGTATCTGGCTTAAATCATTTAGAAGGTGAACCATTAGATGTGCTAGTCAATGGTGCAGCTCATGTTGAAAAGACCGTAAGCTCAGGTGCAGTGACTTTAAGTTATGCAGCTGAAAAAGCTACCATTGGTTTAAACTATGAATCAGTTTTGCAAACTATGCGGTTAGAAGCTGGTGCTGAAGATGGCACAGCTCAAGGTAAAATAAAACGAGTACATGGTGTTACTATTAGATTACATAAAACTTTAGGCTGTGAAGTTGGCTCAAGTTTAGATGATATGGAGATTATACCATTTCGTGATAGTTCTATGTTGATGTCATCAGCAGTGGAATTATTTACAGGTGATAAGGATGCTGAGTTTAGATCAGACTATGAAAAGTCTGGACATATATTTGTCAGACAAGCATCACCGTTGCCATTAAATATTATTGCAATCTATCCAAGGTTAAATACTTTTGACGGTTAATTATCGAATAGAGTCGTTTGCAGCAGAACATGCTAATCGACTATTAAATTCAGGTGAAGTAGAAGATTTTAAAATTGACTACAATACTAAAACTTTAGAATGCCAAGACAGTTGGACTGGCTTTTATCATAATGAGCCTATAGCTTGTGGTGGTATAATTGAATTATGGTCTGGTGTAGCTGACATTTGGTTAATTGTAAGTAAGCATAATGATAAACATAAATTTTTTATTATGCGTAATATTAAGAAAATTTTAGAACAAACTATAAAACAAAGAAAATATGTTCGTGTCCAGGCAACTGTGCGTGAAGATTTTGATGTTGGTATTAAATTTGCTCAATGGTTTGGAATGAAGTCTGAAGGTCTGATGGAAAAATATGGACTGGATGGAAAAAATTATTATAGATATGTGAGGATAACATAATGCCACAAGCAATACCGTATATTGTAATGGGAACAGCAGCGGCTGTCGGTGCTGGTTCAAGTATCATGGCTGGTAAAGCAGCTGAGAGTGAAGCTAAATATAATGCAGATCTAAAAGATCGTGAAGCTATTATTATAGAGCAAAACGTAGAAGAAAATAAAAAGATTGTAAATTTTGAAGTTGGGCAACTACGCAAAAACTTTAATCAATTTCGTGGGCAAAATGTTGTTAATTATGCCAAGAGTAATATTGAACTAAGTGGCACTGTAGAAACTGTAATGAGAGAAAATCTAGAACGCTATTTAGATGATGAATACAATTTTAAATACAATGCTAAAAAACAAGAAACTGAAGCACTAGATGGAGCTGCAATGACTCGACTGTCAGGTGAAGCTGATCGTATTCGTGGTAAGTATCAAAAGAAAGCTAGTTACTTACAAGCTGGGCAATCTTTATTACAAGGTGCGTCTAACATGTATTCATACAATGCTTTAACATAGGATAACAAATGGCTATAAAAATATATACTCCACAAATTAATGTAAGCAGAAAAGCAGCTGGCTCTAGTTCACCTAATTTAAACTTTGGTGCATCTGACTTTTATACTACTGCTGCGGCAACAGCTGATGCAACAGGTAATGCTTTAGCAACGTATTTTATAAATAAAAAAACTAAAGAATTAGAATTAGAAGTATCAACTATTAATGCAAAAATTAATGATGGTTTAAATACACTACATAATACTTATCTAGATCCACAAGGTGAAAAGTATTTATCACCTCAAACTTGGGAAAAAGATTTTCAAGCACAATCAAAAATTTTGCTAAATAATGAAACTGCTAATATAAAAAACAAGCTAGTAGCTCAATCAGTACGATCTAATTTCTCTACCCAATCACTAACTTTAAATAATAGTTTAACTAAAGAATCTTTTAAAAGAACTGCAAAAATTCTAGAAGGTAATCTGAATGAAGAAACTACTACTTTAATAGATGAATTATCAACTTCAGATAATGCAGCCGATATATCTAAAAAAATAGATGCTTTAGATATTAATATTAACAAAAAAATAAATGGTGGTTTTTTTAAAGACGGTGATAGTTTTGAAACATTATATACCGAAGCTATAGGTGAAGTCGTATCTAATCGTATTATGACTGCAACAGAAAACATGACTACCAATGAAATAGCTACAGCATTTCAAACAGAAACATTTGGTGATGAAGTAGTTGACACTTTAATAGGTGGTTTATCACAGACTGAAAAAAATACTTTATTTGCTGACTCTAAAAAACGATCATTAGATAATTTAGATAATATTATTAAGTTTGAAGAAAAAGCAGACGATATATTTAACAAGGCTATAGAGGGTGATATTGTGGAGATGATGTCTGAGCCAGATGCTGCAGCAAGAAAAGTTAAGTATGATGCATTATTATTGTTAGCAGCTGGAGATACATCACAAATAAAAATTATTAATGACGCATACGATCCTAATTATTTCTACAGTGAAAGAGATACTATGGATCTACAAGAAACAATAGCTGCTGTGTACACCAATGCATATTCCCATGAAGATATTTATGGTGATGGTGATAATGAAACTCTTGATGGCAGAATGGGTTTAAGAGATAACTTTACTAAAGAAAGTTGGTTATTAATACAAGATGCTTTTGCTGCTAAAGAAGATGGATTAAGAGGTAAAATTATAACAAATTTAAAAACAGAATTTCAAATTGATGAAAACCCATTACATGAAACTGACATAGAAATAGCTTTAGCCTCAGTTGCAAACAATGCTTTTGCTCAAGTAAATCTATTACGAAAAGATAAATCTTTAAGTGGTCAAGAAATTGAAGAACAAATAATTGCAAATTCAAAAGCGTCAAAAGATTTAGCGTTGTATGATTTGTTCAAATTGCAAGTTGCTGATAGATTTGAACGTATTTTACCAAACATTATACAAGTTTTAGGTACAACAGTTGAAATACGACCTAACCATTTTATAAAAGATACTGACAATATTTTAAAATTATTAAATGCATCAGAAAAAGGACAAGGAGCAGCCTTACAATTTAACAGGTTAAAAAATGATTTGTTATTTAAATATACAACTTTTGGTACTATTAAATATGCAGAAGAAATTGGTAATAATTAAAAATGAAAATACCTGAAGCTACAAGTTCCTTGCTAGATATAGTAGATGCTACTGACGCTGCTATTTATAAAAAAGAAAATTACAGTGCTGAAAGATTAGATAGTGAGGTATCTAGTGAAGAAGTTGTAAACGATGATAATGGTGACATTCAACAAAGATTTAATTGGGGAGATGGTGTTATAAGCACAATCACTAAATACAACCGTACAGGTCAAGCTATGGGTAATGAGTTTTTAAAAACTATTACTGGTGGCTTTGGTCAATTTGCAGATAGTTTAGTTGACTTGATAGATGATGTAGATGCTCGGTATGAAAGTGATTACGAAAAAAAGAATACTTATTACAGTCGTGATAATAACAAAAATATTAACGGCACAACTTATATAGGTTATTCTGCAAAACCTAATACACTTGGATCTTTAATTGAAGATTTAGATATTGGTAATAAAAAATTACCTGAAGTACCAGCTTTCCAAAAATGGCTTTACAATGATGAAGGTGGCGTATCATTTGGTGATGCTTATACTGTAAGTGAATATTGGAATAAAAATTTTAGACCGCAAACTGATTATGGTAAGCAAGGTGAATATATGATGTCACATATTGCAGCATTTCTATCAGCTAATACTGTATTTAAAAGAATACCTTGGTTAAATTCTGGATCATACGGTTCATTAAAATCAGTAGAGATTGCTATGAAAGGATCAAATGTATTTGATTCAGTACCATTGCCAATGAAAAAAAAATTAATAAAAACTGCTATTGACTTAAATCGTTCTGCTCTTGGTTGGGGTACAGCTGGTTACATTATGCCATCAGAAGAATCATTCACCCTACTATTAACAGATGCAATGGGTATTACTGATGAAAATTTTGCTACAGAATTTAGAGCTGAAATGATGCGTGCTAGTGAAAGTGGAGACTCAGAAGATAAATTTAAAAGTAGATTTATAAATTTCTTTGATAGCTATGTAGCTGTTGGAGTTGTTTTAGATCCAGCAATAAATTTATTATGGATGACGTTTGCTAATCCAAGCATAGGGCAAACAATAAATACTCAATTTAGTAAAATTGACAATGATCCAACAGCAAACATGACTTATGATGAAAAAATAGAATACATGTTAGCAGAGATAGAAACAAAAGATGATCCTGGTTTTTGGCAAAATTTTACACAACAAACTATTGAAGCCTATAATTTAGATTAGAAACTTTATAGAACAAAACATAACATTTACTTTTTTTAAAAAAGACTACAAACTAAACAATAAATCAGATATATATAAATAAAATAGGACACCATTGCGTGTCCTTTTTTTTTGGAGTTCCCTTTACATGGCTATTAAAAAAGACACAAGAGATGCAGATCTTTTGGCAAACGCAACTGCATCTGGCATAGAAGATATAAAAGCTACAGCTGAAGGTATTCAGCCGTTATTTGATGCTGATGGCAACAAAGTTGAATTAGCAAGTTTAAAAGATTTTTTAAAATTTGGATTAAAAAACACTAAGAAAAAACCAACACCTAAAACTGAAATTAAGACAGAACCTAAAACAGAGGTAAAAGTAGAAGAAAAACCAGTCGTACAAGAATCTGTAGAAACTACTAGTAGTCCTAGTGTTACCGAAGTTATAAAAGCTGTTGATGATCCTTTAGCTACTACAGCAACTAAAGCAGAACTATATGGACCAGGTGAAGGACCAAAGTCTGACTTACAAATAAAGACTGAAGCTGAAGCTGAAGAACTAGTTATAGCTGCTGAGAAAGCAGAAGGCACAGTAGAGAGTGGCAAAGAAGCTGGATTTAATTTTGATACCTTTAATTCTGAACAAGATGTTTATAAATATTTAGAAGCTGTTGAAAATAGAAATGCTAAATTACCTGGAGAAAAATTAGAAACAAGAGATTTTGAAACTGTAGTAGCTGAAGCTCGTACTGGCTTAGAAGCTGAACTTAATTTAAAAGACGATTTTTACGCACAAAACCAATTATTTACTGATACTCAAGTTGTTGAAGTTAAGCGTATGTTAGAAACATCTACTTTAGAATTAAGAGATTTAGCTAATAAAGTTGCTATTGGTGCAAATGACACCAAAACATTATTTGAATTTAGACAAGCAGCAGCCAAGCATGCATCTGTTGTACATATATTTAAAACTGGTCGAGCTAATGTAGCACGATCATTAGGTGCTTTTAGAATACCTAACGACTTTAAAGGTTCAATCAACGAATTTGAAGAAGCTATGTTAAATGAGCTAGGTGGTGCTGATAGTGCCAAGGTCTTTGCTAAAAAACTTGTAGAGTTAAATAGTAAAAAAGCGTTTCACCAAATGGTTCAAGATGGCTGGAAAACAAAAGTTAAAAATATTTTTTTTGAATTGTATATAAATGGTTTGTTATCAAGTCCGAAATCACATGGTCGTAATATGTTTGGTAATGCTATATTCCAAGCTGGTGCTATACCAGAATTAGCTCTTGCTGCAATTTATAGCAAAGTAGAAACTGGCATTGCAAAAGGTATTAACAAAGCTACTGGCACTAAATATTTTACAGCAGAAGAAGGTGTTGCTTTTAACGAAGTATATGCTCGTGTATATTCTAGTATTTACAGCACTGGCAAAGCACTAAAAGCTGCTAATGAGTCCTTTAAAAGACCAAATCAAGTATCTGGCAGTAAAATAGAATTAAGTGGTCCAAGTCAAGATTACATCAGCAGTCGTTATCTAAATTTAAATCCAGATAAAATGGCTGGTAGAGGTATTGATATGCTTGGTAAAGGCATACGCTTTCCTGGTTCAGCTTTAGTTTGGGGTGATGAATTTTTTAAGACTATAGCTCGTGAAGCTGAAAAAGGAGAAATGATAGCTCGTAAAACAAATGAGTTAGTCAAAAGTGGTATTACTGATAAAGATGAAATAGCTGAAATAATTTTAGATTATTTAAAAGAACCATCAACAATAAAAACTATTGATGATGCTGCCTTAATGTTTACCTTTCAAAATGAATTAGGTGAAACAGGGAAAGCAATACAAAATTTACAAACTAAATCTAAGCTAGTGCGTTTTTATTTACCTTTTATGAAAACACCAACCAACATAGCTAAAGCAGTATATCATCGAACACCATTTACACCTGTATTGAATGCAATATTTGATGAGACTTATAAAAAAAAATTTATGAATGACAGTACCTTTCGTGCTAAAGAAATGGGTAAACAAGCATTAGGAGCTTCTTTAATTGCTTACGCATTAGCTCAATTTAATGAGGGTAATTTTATAGGTGGTTTACCAAGAGATAAAGCTCAACGAGAATTTTTAAAAGATCATGGCGTACAACAATTTAGTTTCGTCATTAGAGGTGATGATACACCTAATGATTTACCTAATTTTGATCCTTATACTCGATTGCCAAATGGTAAACACACATATATTTCGATTGCTGGATTAGAACCAGTATCGTCATTTTTTGCAGTAGTTGCAACGGCTGCTGATTTGATGGCAAGAAGTGATAGTCACATGGTTAGAGGTAGCATAGCTATGGCTACTTATGTTGCTGTTTCAGAATACATGAGTAATATTTCGTTCTTACAAGGTATGACCAATTTTAATGAAAGTGTTATCAATAATGCTACAGGTGAACAAGGACCACAATTTGATAAAATTATAGGTGATGTAGCATCTTCAGTTGTACCAGCTAGAACTTTATTTGCTGGTCTTGAAACAGCAGTTAATCCATCAAAAGTAGATATAGGTTACGAATTTAGTGACAATTTAGATTTAGAGCCATACCGAACAGATGCTGATGGTGTTGCGTTAATAGATGAAAAAACTGGATTGTATATTCCTAATCTTGGTTTCGGTTATCCAAAAACTGGATCAGTAGCAGATAGTTTAAAAGGGTTTGGTAGTATTTTAACTGTTGCTTCTAATGCTATTAGAAAAGGTTTTCCAGGTGTTAATAGTAGCTTGCCAATGAAACGAGATTATTTTGGTGAAGTGCAAGAAGTTGGCAACGGTTATGGGTATGGTATGAGAACGTATAATTTCTTGTCACCATTTACTATTAGTGCTGGTGAAGAATTTACTCCAGTAGAAGCTGATATATTTAGATTGGGTGTGCCTGGTCAATCTTATAGTCAACAACTATTAGGTATAAAAATGGATGACAAATCATGGTCACTATATCAAAAGTTTGCATTTAAAGATGTTCGTGATTCTAAAACTGGTATGAATTTTAAAGAAGCTATTACAGATTTATATTACAGCTCTGATTATCAAAATTTTCCAAAAGATAAATTTGATCGTAGAATTTTTGCTGGCACAAATGACGATTATAGAATTAAGCAAATCCAACAATTAAGAAAACAATACTCCAAACTTGGAATAGAAATGTTGTCACTTTATACCGAGGGTGATGGTGTTTACCCATATTTAGAAATTTTTAATGCTGTTGAATTTAGAAAAGAATTACAACAAGACGGCTTATTACCAAGAAATAAATCTGTTAACTACTAAGGACAAAAATTATGACTATATCAACTACTACCGTATCACAATCATATTCTGGTAATGGTTCAACTACAGCTTTTACGTTTACGTTTCCAATCAACTCAACGTCAGAACTAAAAGTAATTGAGAGATCAGCTACTGGAGCAGAAACTGTTAAAAGTGTAGGCAGTGGTTCTGCCAATTATGCTATCGTTGACAATGGAGCTTCAGGTGGCACAGTCACTATGGTAACAGCTCCAGCTGCTGGCACTACCCTCGTGCTAATCCGTGACACGAGTTTGACCCAAGAATCTGATTACGTTGAAAACGATCCATTTGCAGCTGAAACTCATGAGGATGCATTAGACAAATTGCAAATGCAAATTCAGGAAGTGCAAGAAGAAGTTGATCGTTCTATGAAAATATCAAGAACGAACACTATGACTTCCACTGAGTTTACGAACTCAGCTACAGATCGTGCATCTAAGGTCCTGGCGTTTGACAGCTCAGGTGAATTATCCGTTACGCAAGAACTCGGTTCATTTAAAGGTGGCAGTGCTACAACAACTACAGCTGCTTATGTGGTTAGAGATATAGTTAAAGGCACTACTACAGCTCAACTGAATAACATCTACATTTGTATTCAAGCATCTCCAATAGGCACAGCTCTAACAAATACAAGTTTTTGGACATTAATTGTTGATGCTGTTTCAGCGGCAACGTCTGCTACTACTGCTACCACTAAAGCTAGTGAAGCTGCAACTTCTGCAACTAATGCTGCGGCTAGCTTAGACTCATTTGATGATCGATATTTGGGAGCTAAATCTTCTGATCCTTCTGCTGATAATGATGGTGATGGTTTAGCTACTGGTGCAATTTATTTCAAAACAGATGGTACTGGATTTAAAGTTTACAACGGCTCGGCTTGGAAAGACATCAGACCAACTGATGCTCAACAAACAGCTATTGATACTGTTGCTGGTGCAAACTCAAACATCTCTGCCCTAGCTGCTAGTGCCGTAGTTGCGGACATGGCATTGCTTGCAACAACTGATGTGATTGCTGATATGGCATTGCTTGCAACAACTGATGTTATATCGGACATGAACGCATTAGCTGTATCTGATGTGATCTCTGATATAAACACACTAGCTACTTCTGATATTGTTTCAGACCTAAATACCTTAGCAACTTCTGACATAGTTTCTGACATTAATACTTTAGCAACGTCTGACATTGTGAGTGACTTAAATACACTTGCAACATCTGATATTGTTGCTGACATCAATACCCTGGCAACATCTGATATTGTTACGGATTTAAATTTACTAGCAACGTCTGACTTTGTTTCTGATTTAAATGCACTAAGCACATCTACCAATGTAACGAACATGGCTAACTTAAATGCTAGTGGTGTTATAACTAACATTGCTAACTTAAATGGTAGTGGTGTTGTAGCTAATATTGCAACTGTGGCTGGAGCTGTCAGCAACGTCAATACTACAGCTGGTGCTATTGCTAATGTTAATAGTGTTGCATCTAACATAGCTTCGGTAAATAATTTTAGTGAGGTGTATCGAATTGCATCTTCAGCTCCAAGTAGCTCACTGACAGCTGGTGATCTCTATTTTAATACGTCAACTAATGTGTTGAATGTGTACGGTGCAAGTGGCTGGCAAAATGCTGGTTCATCCGTCAATGGTACATCTCAACGATACCACTACGATATTTCAGGTACACCGACAGCTGTTACAGGTAATGACGCTGCTGGTAATACCCTTGCTTATGATGCTGGGTTTATTGACGTATTCTTAAATGGTGTAAGAATGTCTACAGCTGATGTTACGGTTACATCAGGTGATACTGTTACATTTGCATCTGCTTTAGCTAACGGTGATGAAGTTGATATTGTAGCGTATGGTACGTTTGCAGTAGCTCAAATTAATGCTGACAATTTAAATAGTGGCACAGTACCAGTAGCACGAGTTGCTGGTTCTTACACTGGCGTTACAGGCACAGGTGCATTGAACGCTGGTACAATTACATCAGGCTTTGGTAATATTGATACAGGTGCATCTACCATAACTACAACTGGTGAAATTGCAGCTGGTAGTTTAGATATTTCAGGCAACATAGACGTAGACGGCACGACTAACCTTGATGTTGTAGACATTGATGGTGCATTAACTCAAGACGGTGGTGCAGTATTTAACGAAACTGGAGCTGATGCAGACCTCAGAATAGAATCGTCAGGTAATACTCATATGCTATTTGTTGATGGTGGTACAGACCGAATTGGTATTAATGAAAGTTCTCCGACAACTCAATTACAAATAACTGGTGCTACAAATACTGGCGGCACAATATCTTTAAAAAGACCAAACACAACTGTTACTGCTGGTCAAACTTTAGGTGGTATAGAGTTTTTAACTGCTGATTCAGGTTCTGCTGGAATTGCCGCAAGAATACTTGGTGAGGGTGACGGAACAGGTGGTGAGGCTAGATTAGTATTTGCTACTGGCACAGGTGGTTCAGCCTCTGAAAGAATGAGAATTCACTCTAACGGAGTTGCATCTTTTAACAATGGAATTGCTCTTGGCGTAGGCACAGCTAATACAGCATCTAACGTACTCGATGATTATGAAGAAGGTACAACTGGAGTTGTTAGCATAGCTTGTAGCACCTCTGGCTCTATTAGTCTGCAAAGCAATTTTAGAAAACTAGCGTATACAAAAATTGGTAGAGCAGTAACAATTACTGGTTTGTTAAAAATTACAAGTGTATCAAGTCCTACTGGTGCTGCAACTTTTGCTTTGCCTTTTGCTCTTGCAAGTTTAGGAGATACAGCAGAAATATGTAGAGGACACGGATACGTAGTCAATGCAGCTAATGCTGAGAATGGTGATGGTGGTTTAATTATAGATATACAAACTGCTGGTGGAACTACCGCAACTATTTCTAAAACAGATAACACAGCAAATGGACTTCGAGATTTTGATAGTACTTTTGCAACTTCTCAAGCAGAAATAAGTTTATCATTTACATATTTTACAGCATAATTTAACAGGAGAAAACAATGGCAATAACTAAAGAAACAATCGTAGATAAAATAGAAGTTGTAGGACAATACAATGCTATTCAAGTACGCTACGCACAAATAGTAAAAGAAGATGGCACAGAAATTGCTCGTAGTAATATACGAGAAGCATTTGATTGTGGCACTATTACTGGTGATGATAACACTTGGGTAGATACTGACTTATCTGCCAAAGACCAAAAGATACAAGACATTGCTGGTGTGGTTTGGACATCTACCGAAAAAGATGCTTTGAAAGCTGCACTGATATTAGATAAAGGATAAACTATGACAAACGCAAGAACAATAGCAGACAGTGCTGGTGAAGCTACTGTCTTAGACGTAACAGCTGGTACAGCTGCAGCTTCCAAAGCTGTGGTCCTGGATGGCAGTAAGAATATAGCAACCTTGGGTACAGTTGCTTCAGGAGCTTTAACAGTTACTGGTGCATCTACAATCACAACTGCTGATAACACCGACACCCTTACATTAACATCAACTGATGCTGATGCTAACTCTGGACCTAATTTAAAATTAATAAGAGATTCGTCTAGTCCTGCTGACGGAGATGTTGGAGGTGTAATTAGTTTTGTTGCAGAAAATGATGCTAGTGAAGCAATACTTTATTCAGAAATTAAATCTCTAATAGATGATATGACTGATGGCACAGAAGATGGTAGATTATTTTTTAATACAATGGTTGCAGGATCTCTTACAGAAAGATTAAGATTTAATGGCGTAGAAACAGCTTTTAACGAAGGCTCTGCAGACCTAGACTTCCGCGTAGAATCTAATGGTGATGCCAATATGCTATTTGTTGATGGTGGTAATAATGCTGTTGGTATTGCAACCAATAGTCCATTGTTAGCTAGTGGTAGAGGAATGGTAGTACACGGAGGAGCTTCAATTGCTAGAGTAGAATTAAGAAATGATGATTCTGGTGGTGCAGCAACAGATGGTGGATTTTTAACATTTGGTGGTAACCAAGATTTATTTCTTGGAAATAGAGAAAATGCCACTGTTCAATTTTGGAACAATGGTTCTGAAAGAATGAGAATACAAAGTGATGGTACTTTACTTGTTGGTAAAACTAGCAGTGGGATTACAAATGTAGGTGTTGAAGCAGCATCAGATAAGTTAAGTGCAACTGTAGCATCTGCTAATGTTTGTTATTTTAACAGAGAAACCAACGATGGTAGTGTTGTAATTATTTACGGAGATGGTAATGATGAAGGTGGAATTGGAGTAAGTGGAAATACTGTTCAATTTAATGGTTTTACTGGTTCTCACTGGTCAAGACTTGCTGATAATTCTAAACCAACAATACTTCGTGGTACAATAATGGAATCAATTGATGAAATGTGTGACTGGTATCAAGCTGTTGCAGATGTAGCGGAAGTTAACTACACCGCAGAAGATCAAGAAGTTATTGATGGTGATAAAAATGTGGGTGATGTAAAAACCGAAGCATACAAAGTGAAAGAATCAATAGCTTTAGGTGATAAATCTATTGGTGATGCAATTACTTTTACCTCTAATGGAACTGAATACACAGGAACTATTGTTAAAGAAGATGACGTTAAGCATAATAAATGTAAAGTTTCTGACACAGCAGATAGTAAAAAAGTATATGGCGTGTTTTCACATTGGGACGATGCAGATGATGGACTTGATGGTGATGTCAATGATATGAATATTGCTCAAGTTGGTACATACATAATAAGAGTCAATAAAGATGAAGTTGTGCAAGGTGGTGATTTACTGGTATCAAATGGTGATGGCACAGTTAAAGTACAAGATGATGACATTATAAGAAGCAAGACAGTTGCTAAAGTAAATTCAAATATAAAAATTGAAACGTATAGTGATGGTAGTTATACCGTGCCATGTACGTTGCATTGTTAAGGATAAATTTATGGAGCTAAATTTTTAATGACCGAGCAATCCAACAAGGAGATGATTATAGAACTCCGTGGTGAAATCAAACTGATACATCAAAAAATTGATACATTAACAAATAACCACATGCATCATTTTAACTTAGACCTCAGCCGTCTGACAAAATTTTTGGTAACTATATCTACTATATTATTTAGTGGATTAATAACTCTACTCTACCGATCATTTATGTAGATGGCATTGTCCAACACTCGTGGCTTATGTGCGGAGCTTACAGCACTAGCATATCTTGCCAACGATCCTAACATCTTATGCTTCACAGCTGCTGGTGGTTTAGGACCGATAGATATTATTACTCTTAACAGGACCACTGGAGAGAGAAGATACTTTGATGTGAAGTATGCATCAAAACGCAAGAACCATAAACCAACACACAACCCAAACATTAACCGTTGCTTAACCAAAGCACAACAGGAGCTGCCTTTATTGGTAGAAATAATTTATGTTGATAATAAAGGACAAATCACAATTCAACGAGATGCAAAGTCAGTGGAGTAATTTCTCTTACGAGGAACTTGCTTGCCAACACACTGGCACAATGAACTTATCAGAAGATTTTTTGATAGCTCTGCAAGAGCTAAGAGATGCTTACGGTAAAGCCATGACCATTACATCAGGCTATCGATCACCTGAGCATCCAATAGAAGCTAAAAAGTCCAGTCCAGGTTATCATTCTAAGGGAGCTATCGATGTTGCCGTGAGTGGTGAAGATGCAGTTCAGCTATTAACAGTGGCATTAAATCTAGGCTGGACGGGTATCGGTATTAACGTGCCATCATTCATACACTTGGACCGAAGATCAGATCCAACCATTTGGAAATATTAATATGAATCCTTTAATGCTAATAAAACCTTTACTTAGTTTAGGTGGTGGACTCTTTAATAATCCTATTGCTAAAATTATTGCAGAAAAAACTGTCGGAGCTATTACTCACAAACTAGAGAAGGATAAGATAATAAAAGCTAAAGAGATAGAAGCTGCTAAAGAAGTAGACATAGCTAAGATTAGTGTACAGTTAGAACAAGTAAAACAAACTGCAAACTCATGGAAAGATGAGTGGTTGGTTCTTTTTTTTAGTGGCATTTTTTTAATGCATTTTTTACCGTGGACTCAAGGTTTCATGGTTACAGGTTGGGAGATACTACAATCAGCTAATGATTACTTTTGGATTATTATACTTACTATTGTAGGTGGTAGCTTTGGAGTAACAACACTAAGCAAGTTTAAAAAATAATGGTATGGGTAATCACAGTCTTGCTAACCTACAACGTACCAGTCAGCATGCACACAGAATACAATCTAATTACATTTGATGATGACCAAGCATGCCATGCGTACATCGAGGATAACAAAGTTGAACTGATCGACAGCATGTTAGAAAAATTTAGAACCAGTGATGGATTAGAACTAAAATCATTCGAGTTTTATTGTGAAACAAAATATTTAGAGGAAGTATGAAAACAATATTAATACCAGCTGCACTATGCGTGGTTATGCTGTTAGCTTTCAGCTGTGTCATGGACTCAGCTATGGCTGACAATGATGTAACATCTAGTGGAGCAACTGACATCGACCAGGCTAATAGTACAGGCAGCAACACGAGTATATCAGGTGGCTATAATAGTGAAGCTACCACAAACTATCAATCAGGTTCATCAGCTAATACTACCAACACAACTAATAATACTACTAATGCATACACTGGTGACTCACGAGTAGTACCGAGTGCATCTAGTCCAGCTATCAGCTCAATGAGCCAAGACTTATGTACGGTTGGTATATCTGCTGGTGGTCAAACCTTTTCGTTTGGTGCAAGCCTGGGGTTTACCAAACGTGATCTTAATTGTGAACGACTTAAACTTGCTAAAGCTCTACACGACATGAACATGAAAGTAGCAGCTATTGCTATCATGTGCCAAGACAGCCGTGTCTTTGCAGCTATGCATAGTGCTGGTACTTACTGCCCATACGATGGATCAATCGGTGCTGATGCTAAAGGTAAGTGGGAAAAGTACGGCAAGCTACGACCTGACTACGAGGAATATGTTAAGACGCTACGCATTACCCAACAAATAGATAATGAAATATTAAAGGATATGGATGATGAACAGGTTGTTAATTTTAGTGGTGGTACTGTTAAGCTCGGCAACAATAAGTAAAGCTGATACTGTCATTACAGTAACTGAAAATTTACCCAACCCTGGAGACACTTCTACTACTACCGTTACATACAATACTAGTTTTACTACTACTGGTAATTTAATTAGCCAGGACTTTACTGATGGTACTTGGTCTGGAACTAATCAAGCAACAAGACACGGCAATGGAACGATTGCTGGTGTACATGGTAGGTATGTAGAAACTGAGGTATCTCAAGCAGATGGTGGTTTAAGTAACAGTTTATCTGAAGGCTTTACATCTAAGTTAGCTGCTGACATTTGGTTTTGGAACAGTAATGAGCAATCAGTTATAATGAGCCAAGCCTACACTAATGATGTAGGTGAGACTACAACACAAACTAAAACAGTCTCAAGTAACGCTACTACTGCCTATACTAACTACCAAGACATAATGATTATCGGTGCTAACACTAGTACCAATGGTTCTGTTAAAGTTAGATTTGATTTTACGCATGAGATAACTAGTGGACACAGAGCTGCAGATATTAAGAATCCTGAATTGAGTCTTACTTATGGTACTACAACTAACTCATCATCAACTGCTATTGAATACTGCTGGCAGAAAACTCCCAGCACTTGTCCAGCAGCTGTCGAGGAAGTAGCAGAAACGATTGAAGTATTTGAAAATGATTTAATAAATATAATTGAATTTATAGAAACACCTGAGATAGAGTTAGTTGCTGTACCTGATATAGTTTTTATACCTGAAGTGATAAAGGTTACAGAACCAACTGTAGAAATATACGAACCTGAACCAATGGCTATAGAGCCAGTACCAATAGAGATTAAGACTGAACCAATTGAGATAGTAGCTGATGTACCTATTGAGACAGCACCTACGGAAACATTTAATCAAGAAGAATTTGTTGATGCATATAATACTGAAACAATTATGGAAGAGCCAGTTGAACCAGCTGCCGAACCTGAAGCTGTTGTTATGGATGAAGAGCCTGGTCCTGAACCTGAAGAAGAAGTGGCTATGGTTGAACCAAAACCTGAACCTGATAATGGAGAAGTTGTTGGAGAAGAAACAATGCCCGTGCAAGAAGCAGAAGCTGTGCCAGTGCAAGAAGAAGAAGTCCAAGAAGAAACCATTAAAGAAGAAGAAGCTGTCGTTGAAGCCGAGCCACAAGAAGAAGTTGAAGAACCAGTGGAAGAAAATACAGAACCTGAACGACAAGAAATAACTATAGATGTGGCAGCCGTAGAACAATCCATTGCAAATAAAATTAAAGATGAAACTTTAAGAGTGTCAGTTACATTAGAAGTAGTTAATGAATTAGTCAGCCGAGCTATGATAGCTAACCAAGCTGACCTATCAAGCTATGCTACTATGAACGCAGCTCTGTTTGATAACCGACAGCTGCCTGATGGCAACCCTGACTTCTTCAACCAGGTAGTCTTAGCTGGCTATGACAAAACGATCTATAACAACCAAGTATCATTAGGTGCTAATGATCCTATTACTAATCACAATATCGAGCTTAAAAAGGCTAGTGATGCGTCTTTAAAAGCATATCTAATTTATAAGGAGAAACTAAATGAACTCAATGGTATCTAAACTAACAGGCATAGCTGCCTTGACTGGTGTCGTATTAACTATTGGTGGTGTATTTATATCTATTGGTAGTTTTGAAGAACGACTAAGCCAAATGGAAAACAAAGAATTTGTAGTTAATGAAACTGTAGATCTATCAAAGATCAATGCAGATATATCATTACTTAAAGAAACTGTAGGTGTTCAAGACAGCTATATTAAATTTCTTGAGATGAGTATTAATGAACTAAAAGTTTCTCAGAATAATCCACTACTTAACTAATGCGTAAAACCAAGGATGCTTTGCTTGGCAAATGCTCCGAGTGTGATAAAGAGATCTGGCGTAATGATAAAGGCTGGGTCATAGAAGAATATGATGGCATTTACAAACGCTATCTATGCCATGATGCTCGGCAAGAAACTTCATGCTTCACTGAGCATATACGATGTGACTACATTATTGATTAGTGATTCGTAACCAATGCTAAAAATGTATTATCATTATTCCTAAAAGGTAATATTTTTAAAAATAAATTTAATAAATCCGTACTTTTAGCCGTAGCCGCCAAATTAAGTAATTGTTTTTATTACTTAAAGTGGCGGGAGTGACGGGACTCGAACATTTTTAAATTCAAATAGTAACATTAATAAATCCCCTAAAACTCACATAAATTATTTATTCCACATAATTTATCACCTCACAAAAATCCCCAAAAACTAACAAATATTATAATTATAATTTAGTAGCCGTACCCGTACCCGTACCCGTACTTGTAATTATTCCTTTAAAGCACTATATTATTTGGAGTAACAAAAAGACTACATTAAAGTCTAGAAAAGGAGATAATGTGAACGACAATTTAAAAGAAATTAAGATTGATAATTTTAATAAAGGCTTGCACCGAGGTATCATGTTAAATGAACCCTTGGGTTTTGCAAGTGTAGCTGAAAAGAACAGCTGGTATCAACAAGCATTGTCATTAAATAATGATGACAAAATTGTTATAATTAAGATGTTAAACAACATTGGTTATGATCTTAAAAAAGTACGGGCTATATCATGATTGGTGTACAAGGTCCTTTTGTAAAAGGTAAAAATCAGATCTATCGTGTGGTAACTCCACACGGTAGTAAACAGTTTAGTATTAATAAAGTTGGTGGTAAACGCCAGGCTAAGAAGTTAGCTCAAGATTATGCTAATGAATATAATGATGCAGCCGATAACCAAACATCTCATTTATTAAATATGGGTGCAGATTATACTGTGGCTGACATCATTCGTATCTTTGAAGATCATTTTAAGCAGTTAGAAAATTTAGGTAAAAGAGCTGATACTTCACTAGCTGCATATAAAAATTTATTGAATAGAATTAAAACAACCAAGTACATAGATTTACCATACCAACACATAGCTGAGAAATATTTAGACTTAGAAGAATCTTTATACATAAATGGTTGGGGTCATGATGCTGTATCAAAAACTATGAAAGCTCTTAAGTATGCTTATCGTATTGCTACACCTAAAGGTATTACATCACCAATGGCTAGTTACATATTTGATAATGGAGCTTCTAATACTGATACTGATGAGGATATAAACGAAGTTATTATACCTACACAATTAGAACTAGAATCTATACTTAAAGTAACTAATCTTAAATGGCAGTTGTTTTACAAATTGGCAGCTACTACAGGCATGAGGGTATCTGAGTTACGAGGTTTAGCTTTTGATAATATAGACTTTGCTAATAATTTTATATTGGTCAGACAACAAGCAACACAGAATTGTAAGCTAACTACTAAACTTAAAACTAAAAAATCTAATCGAGATATACCTTTACACCTAGGCTTAAAAAAATTGTTATTAGAGCTGCGTAATAATTTAAATATAGTGCCAAACATAGGTCATAACAGTCAAACTAAAGGTGTTAAAACTAACCTGGTGTTTCCATCAAGTGTAGGTACAGCTCATTCACGGCAGCATATTTGGAACGTGTTTGAGAAACATAAAGAAGCAGCTAGTGTAAACATTAAAGGGTCTATGCATTGCTTTAGACACATGTATGCATCAAATTTAATAGACTTCCACAAGCATGGTAAAATGAGTGTGCTAGAAATATCTAATGCACTAGGTCATAGATCGTTTACATTTACAGAAGAAGTCTATGGACATTTAATATATCCACGATCAGAACGACAACAATTAGTTAATGATATATCTAATGCCCAAAACTTTGCTTTTGCAAATTAGGCTATTTTTTGGCTGTTTTGAGGGTATGCTACTGTGTCAGCTGCCCTCTTTTCTTGCATCCTCGTGGCTCTTAGAGCTTCTTTATTTGAGCAAGTTTGGCAAAATATACGTTCTATACCTCGATAGTCGTATTCCCAGGTAAACTTCTTGTGTGCTTTAAAGGGATTAAATCTACGGTGACATAAGTCACATTCCAGATGACATTTTAAATTCTCCATCTTCAGCTTCCATAATTGCTTTTCCTATTTGATAGGCAATCTGTGGTACGATGGCATTGCCTAGTCCTCTAAGTCGGTCCACCCTATTGGGTAGCCCATTAACCACTCGACCCACATTGGGTTCAGAGTCCCAATACCCTGAGATCTGACATTTGGATGATTGCCCAACATCTTCTGCATCTTGCCTGTCGGTTTCCCACATGCATCCTCGTTGGCTGTCGGTGTGGGCCACATCAAACTCTTTGCTACTGCTACATTCAAGTTTGATCCTGTTCTCCTCATCTGTGACGGACCAGCATTGTTCTTGCTGTCGTTGACTGTCGGTGTGGGCCAAAGTCTGGGTTCTTTCACTTGATCTTGCAGTCTGATCTGTATGGGTTGACCACTTGGTCTTTTCAAATGGCCCTCGTCTAATGCTTTCTGTATTCCTGGTAGGTTGCTTCCTCCAGCTGCTGCGTCTGGTGTTCTCCACATTTCTTGTGGTTTCGGATATACCACTTGTTCCCTTAAAGTTGAATGTTCCGTTCTGCCTTGTCGGTTTTTCATATACTGTTTCTTCAATGCCACTTCCGATCTTGGTGGTAGAGAGTCCATTGTATTCGGAGTGAGCCACAATCCATGTTCGGTATCGTTGGTGGGGAGCGTTGACTGCTGAAGCTGGTATAATAAACGATTGGACTTCGTAACCTTGGCTCTCCAAGTCAAGGTACACTTGTTCGAGTACCATGCCGTCTGAGATGCTAACAATGTTTCTGACATTCTCCCCAATGACCCACCGTGGTCTTGTTTCTTTAATAACTCTAAACATATCGGGCCAGAGATGTCTGTCGTCTTTGGTTGCTTTTTGTTTTCCAGCCACGCTAAAGGGTTGGCAAGGAAATCCACCAACAACAACATCTGCACCATACCCTTGGAATGTTTTGACATCGTCATGGATTGGTACTCCAGGAAAGTTCTTGGCTAATATTTTTTGACACCACTTCTCGTTCTCGACAAACTGTATTGTTTTGAAATATCCTGTACTTTGCAAACCTAATGCAAAGCCACCAATACCTGAAAATAAATCTATAACTTTTAGCATGCATTACTTTTCTAAATATGGATCTTCAAATAACCTGTCAACGATAGCACCACGGATAGTTGTTGGCATACCATCAACTCTGCGTAATACCCCTGATCTCATTTTAGCTAATGCATCACCAGGATTAGAATAGCATTGCAATCTAAAGGTAATGTCATCTGATAATTCTTTCAGCATCTCATGCATGTCAGTGCCATACTTTAGTTTAGGAAATAGTCTGATAACTCTTAGATCACCACTACGATCATACTGTGCATTTAAATACATACTGATGTTGTTGTAGATAAACTTAACTGTAATGCATGGTCGTTTGTTATCAGTAATATCAAACATATCAGGATCACTATTGCTCATTGATGACTACCGATCTTGAGTGGTTAGGTAGATACGTTATGTACTTACGTTTCTCTAACTGTCTAATTACATTGTGAACTTGGCTACGAGCTTTCCAGCTCATGTGTAAAGCTATTTCTTCATAGCTAGGTGAGTAGCTATTGTTAGCAATAAACTTCTTAATAAATTCTAAAACTTTTACTTGATTTGGTGTCATTTGATTGGTTGTACCTTTTGCTTCTTCTCTTGATCTTCGAGCTTTTGTAAAATCTCTCCCATCAATGAGTAGTTAATAATGTCTAGCCAGTTATCTTTTATGTATGTGTGTCCTGACCTACTTAGTTTTTCTAATATAATTAGTTTGCAGATGGTTGAGCCTACAACCTTGATACCAAGTAAAGCTGCATACAGAGCTGCGGTCTTTTTAAATCTTGGTACAAAATCACCGTACTGATTGTGCCGTTGTTTAAATATTTTTTCTGCTTCTTTTAATAAATCCATTTTATTCTTTCTTGCCTAACCCACGTTGAAAACAATTAGGGGAACGTGAGTTAGACTTTCCTTTAACCTCTTAAAAAGGAATCTTGTCATCTAGTTCATCTAGATCATTTTTTTGATAACCACCTGATGGTGCTGTTGACTCCATCTTTGCCTGTATTGATACAGACAAGTGTGAGTTGCCACTTTTATCGTCTTGTTTCCAGGCAGAAGCTCTAAAGTTTTGATCTCCATTAACCGTTGCTGGTCCAGTGTAGGCTGGTGGATTAGATTTATATTTAGATGGATCTGCTGGGTACAACTTAATTGTTGCTACTTTTTCATTTGCCATTTGCTATTTTTCCTTCTGACAGTTCTTGTGTTTTTAAAGAATAAACCTCGTGAACTTTATGAAAGATCTCAGGGTTCTTAGTTTCCATGGATTTTACCCACTTAGATTGCTGCGTTATAACTGCCTTTAATTTAGCAACCTGACTAGCATCACTCATTAACTTAATAAGTTCTGCTTGCCGTTCTTCATCCGATACGGAAGAATCTTCAGGTACATCTTCACCAGCGTAGATGTAATGACCTAACCCAAACATAGCCATAGTCTTAACTAGGCATCTCATTTTGGTGTTAGATATTTGTGTAGCTGTTGGATTAACTACTGCTTGGTTCTTATGGTCCATGACAGCTAGCCACATCGTATGAGTGTTATTGTTGACGGTCATCTCACAAGACACGGCAGCTGTGCCATTCTTGTAATACAAGACATCATAACCTTCCCACTCTTTAAATCTATATGTTGCGTCTGGGTAGTTTTGCATCATCATACCCCAAGCCCATGCCCAAGATAGGTACGTCAAGTTACCTTTTTTCTCGGTGTGTTCGTTGCAATCAATCTTACTAAGATTATTCCACACGATTTCTTTTTTCTTTGTTGTCATACTATCCTTCCATTGCTTTGTTAAAATCTCTTTTTGCTTGTTCTACAAATTCATCACCAATATCCCAATAGAACGGATGCTCCCAGTCAGGGTTAACCAAACTTAATAGTTTATTGATGTCACCATCTGCTTGTATAAGTAAGTTCTCACGCAGCTTGGCTTTGGATTTGTAAAACTTAAGGTGATCTTTCATGGCAGCTTCAGTCAGTAAGTCTGAATTGCTAGGATCAAATATCGTATATTCTTTTTCATTGGCATACACTAGGAACGGTCTTTTGTTTGTTGCTGCCCAATACAATGATATTTGTCGAGCTGCATCTATCTTTGGTTCTTTAACCGATTGCGTACTAAAACCGTAAGTGCCATCTTTTTTAAGTTTGCCACGTCTTGGTGGTAAGGTCTTGATCTCTACTACACAAAATTCATTTTCTAAGTCAGTTCGACCTAACAGGTCAATCTCTGTGCCGACATTGTAATATCGATTAGCTTCTGACTCGACTTCACCTTGCAATGCCAGGCTCTTAATACCTTTATGTAGTTGGTGAGCCATCTTGTGGGCAATGGTTTTGTGGTATGCATGTTGTGCTTCTTCTTTTTCATCAAACGCTGGTTTGTAAGCATCAAGTTCTTCATCAACAACTCGTAAGTAATCTTTAAAAGTAATTTTAGTGTTTTCTATTTTTTCTGAATTGTAAGTCCAGATGATGTCAGCATACATTAATGCAATAGCACCACCGACTGCTACACCTAGTCTTGGCTTGGCAGTAAATTTAAATTTGCGTCTAACTTCTTGCATGCAACAAAAGTATTTCCATGCCCAATTACCTTCTGGCAAGTTTAGCTGTGATGCTGAGTGATGATCGAAGTTCCATCTACCAAACAACTCTGCATTTGGTGATTCGATTAATTGTTTAAAGTCTGTACTAATTTGTGCTTCCATTTGTCTATCTTTGTTGACATAAAAAATAAACAAAAAAACTACTTTGTAAATAAAAAAAATTATGAAATTTGTTAATAAAAGTTATTACTAAATGTTAGCTATTGAACATTTATTGAACATTTATAAAAAATAGTTGAAAATTAGTGGTTTTTTATGTTTGATCTACTGGTGGCAATAAAGCTCTGCCTTTTTGCATCGTCACAATCTTTTTAGATGCTACAGTTGTCATGCCTTTAGTTTCACAGTTATAAAACCGAATCAGTTTGCCTTGAGTATCTTCATAGCCATCAGCATGACCAATTAATTTAGAGCCATCTTTTAAGGTAAACAATGTCCAGGCGTTTACTTGTTTAATATAATCAAACGGAACAGTTTTTTTTGTAATCACATAACAGTATTCATGGAACTCAAAACCGATATTACAAATTGCATAAAATTCCGAGTTATTGTGCCATTCTTTAGGACATTTTACCATCCATGTTTGTTTTAGTTTGCGTACATACAGTGCATCTATGCACGCAGTAGCTGGTACAAAACGATCAGCTGGGGTTTCATAAAAACTACGCCAATCTAAATCATACGCCAATGCAATTTCTTTAGCTTTCACTACTGACAAAGCTCGATGTCCATTAACAACCTTGCTAAAGGCTTCACGACTGTAACCTAATTTTTGGCATAATTCAGTTTGTGCTATTTGATACCGATGTAATACATTTTTGACAATCATGTTGCCATCAAATGGTGTGCCTGACTCTGTTTTGTTCATAGTAATTGTATCCTTAGTGGAAAAACTATCATGTTTACTAAATGTAGTAAACCGTTCTATTTACAGACAGTAAAAGCTACACTAGCTTTGATTCTATTATGCTTTTAGAGGATTATCGGACACTAAATAACATGACATATCAGCAATTAGCTGATTTTTTGGAGATTAGTCATGCCACTGAAGCACTAAGATACTGTAAAGGGATTCGTTTTCCACGACCTGAAGTGTTTATCAAAATACAAATTAAGACAAAACACGCTGTCACAGCCAATGACTTTGTTGCCAAGTACAGGGAGTTGCATGAGCAAGAAGTTCAACCTTAATCAATTTAGATTGGTCAAAGTTAAATGGCATGATCCATGTGACTTTGAAACAGGTTGGAATGATCTGAAGAAGGTCCAGGCTGCAAAGACTGAACCAGTGGTGTCAGTTGGTTGGTTAATTACTGATGAAGCTGACCGTATAGTTTTAAGTGCTGACTTTTGCAGTGATGGCACAACGGGCAGAGCTATAGCTATCACTAGAGCATGCTGTGAAAACATAACCACATTAGAAGTAGGTAAAGACTAATGCCATTAAACCCAGAGGATGAGTATGGTTGGTGGTCTTATGAGTGACAACGTAAAATTAACTAAAGGCAGTGTTGGTGAATATCACGCAACGTATCAACTATTAAAAATGGGTTATAATGTTTATCAAAATTGTGAGGCTAATGGACAAGTTGATTTAAAAATTGAAAGCAGAGTAAACAGAGAAACTATAAACGTAGATGTTAAAACTGCTAAAGGAAAACTTAGACCTAATCAAAAAGATTACCCAGTAAAATATAAAATATATCAGTTAAGAATTGATGATGATGGTCAGATGTGGATTCCTTGTATTTGGGGTGAAATGTTTAAAAAGAAAATAGTAGTTGGTGCAAACTATTATGAGAAAAAAGGTAGGTTTAAACTTTGTATGGATTACTTAAATATGCCTACTGATGAGGTTATAAATGAGTAATGTGACAAATCTGCACAAGCAAGGGAAGTGTAAGCATTGTGGGATTGCATTGTTTAGTTACGACAATGTCAGACGTTATGTGTGTGGTGGTTGTGAACCCAAGCACGATATGACTGGTCGGTTTGCACGCAAGGTCAATGACTATGTGCCATACATTCCTGAGATCAGTGATGAACGAGCTTTGATGTTATTAGAAAATCAAATCGATGATCTAAAGCGTGAAGTTTTATTTTGGAAAGCTAAAGCCAATGATAGTTGAGCTGGAGTGGTACGAATATAAAATGGCAGCACAGGTCGGACTAGATCGTAAGGTGCAATCAATTTTAAATGGGCATAAGGATCGTTATGGTAGCGTCTGGACACCTATTTCAGATGTTGGCTGGTCAGTGGTATCGGCAGTGGCTGAGTGTGCTGTAGCAAAAGCTCTCGGCATGTATTGGGATGGTTCAATCAATACGTTTAGTCGACCTGATCTTGGTGACTACGAGATCAAAGCACAGCTGCATCATACGATTGATCCAAACAAACATAGCAACTTTTTAGTTATCAAACCTAACAGTCCAAATCATCTGGTGCATATATTGGTCCTGGTACATTCTAACACCAGGTATGAGTTAGTTGGGTTTCGTAGAGCTAGTGATGCTAAGTTTGAACGCTATGAAGCTCAGGTAGGTAATCGACCAATGTTTTATCGAGTGCCAGCTGATGAACTCGACAACATATCATTGCTGCAATGAATCCATTAGATCGGTTTATTCGTGAGGACATCACCCCCCAGGCTAAGATAGTTTATATTTATCTAGAGAGCTTGTACTATCGATATGGTAAGTGCTTGCCACGCCAAGCTACCATTGCGTCAGATTTGCACATCTCTAGGCGTACTGTTATCCGATGTATAAATGAGCTAAGGGATAAGGAATTTATTGTATCTAAACGGTTAGCATCAACGTGTCGTTACTTCCCAGTCAATGATGTGACAAAAAGTGTATATATTAATAAACAATATATATCTAAACTATCTAAGATATCTAAGAAGGATATATCTAGACATGATTTACGAGGGAGTAAGGTTAGATCTCTCATCCAATCCACTGCTAAAAATAACAACATCCATTACAGGTCTGCTGTGAAGCAGACCGAAGCAAAGCAAGCACGAGTGCCGAAAGCTCAGAAGGACAAGCTCTACAACTTTTTAAAAAACCTATCATCTGATCGTAAGAAACAGTTCTGGGATGATGTAATGAAAGGAGATAAGAAATGGCTCAAACAGTTTCCACAACTTGGTTAGTTGATGCCTTTGAAGAAGCAATAGCTACGGATCGTAAACTCCCAGCTGCATATAAGAAAGGTTACAATGGTATGAAGTTCGACATCAAGCACGATGTCACTGAACACAATGCCTGGGATAAGAAACCAACACGCAGTGCTGCATCGTCAAAAGAAATAGCACGGTATGATTTCTTGCTCTATCACATCACACCATTGCTTGATACTACAGAACGTAAACTAGTTTGGTCTAGGGGTATGGGTATGCCATATGTACACATTGGAAAGAAACTTGGCATGCATCGACACAAGGTTAAAGAAATGTACTTAGAAGTTCTAATTTATATTAGGTATTTGGTAGCTTATGACAAATATTTGTTAGACAAGTATGACAAAATCAAATAGTTATTTAACTATCATTTGCAAATCATTGTATGTGATATTCCTTTCTTTGTTAAGATAATCCATCATGGTAGGTAGACCCCTTCATAAAAAAGAGTGTGGAGCTTATGCTCGTACTACTCAACTACCTTGTAAAGCTAAGGCACTTGCTAATGGTAAGTGTAAGTTACATGGTGGGTTATCGACAGGACCAAAGACAGCTGAAGGCAAACTAAAAGCATTAATGAATTTAAAATATGTCAAAGACAAACTTAAAAGACAAGATCCCAGTAATACTGGAGAGGTTGCAACAAGGCATTCCACTATCCAAGATATGTAGTGATAAGGATTATCCAGCAGTCACAACTGTGTATTCCTGGATGAAGGATGACGATGATATTCGTAAAGAGATAGCAGCTGCTAGACAACTTGGAGCATGGACTTACCTCGATAGTATGATGGAGTTACTGCAACAAGAGTGTGAACCACAAGCAGTACAATGGAACAGAGAACGTCTACATCATGCACGTTGGATGAGTAGTAAACTATTAGCTGGTACATTCGGTGATAAGATCCAAGCTGATGTTAAGTCAGATAGTAAGCTGACTATTGCATGGAGTACTGAAGCTGTACCTGAGATCAAGTAGGATCTCCGATATTTAATAGAGAGCTGCATGAATACGCACGCACGTCTTGAGGTACGATGTCAACTGTGAGCTGGGGTCAGACGTACCATGCCCCGTACTTTTTTTAAATTATTGTTGGTATTCCTGGCACAATGACGGGACTCAGCATCTTGATTTATTTATTTAGCTAGGAAAACAGGTGTATGCGGTATTAATTTTTTTGACCGCACCTACCCCCCCACACCCCGAAAAGTGGTGTGCGGTATATAATATATATATCATAGGAAATTAATAGAACCACGCATATGGATGAAGATTTAAAAGATCTGCTAGCAATGATCGTTTACGATGAAACTAGCAAAAGTTTAATTATTAGCGTTACAGGCTTTCGTAATAATATTCACGGCAAAGATGTGTCTACTTGGATCTGCAATAACTTAAACATTGATTTGCAAGAAATAGATGGCAAACAACCAACATTACACTAATGCAAATAACTATTCCGTATAGTCCAAGACCATTACAACAAGACATACATACACAATTAAGCAAACATAGATGGGCTGTACTCAGCATCCACAGACGTGCTGGCAAATCCGTATTGTGCATCAATGAACTAATTAAAAGAGCGTTAACTAACGACCAATGGAATCCACGGTACGCATACATCGGACCGACATACAAACAAACTAAGTCAATTATTTTTGACTACTTAAAATATTATGCTGGTGTCATACCTGGATCAAAGTTTAATGAACAAGAACTTAGTTGCACTCTGCCTAACGGAGCAAAGATCTCCCTCTTAGGTTCTGAAAATCCTGATAGCCTTCGTGGTAATTACTACGATGGTATTATCTGTGACGAATATGCTCAGATCAATCCACGATTGTTTCCTGAGATTATTCGACCAGCTCTGTCAGATCGTAAAGGCTTTTGTTATTTTGTGGGTACACCACAAGGCATGAGTAATGATTTTTATAATAAGTACCAACATGGTCTGAAAGATAAGACCTGGTACACTAAAGTTGCTAAAGCATCGGAAACAGGCATTGTTGACAATGAAGAATTAGAAGCAGCTCTAGAACTCATGGGTAAAAATAAATACCGACAAGAGTTTGAGTGTGATTGGGTAGCAGCTCTAGAAGGTGCTATCTATGGAGATATAATAGAAAAGATTGAAAACAAAGGTCAGGTTGGTCGAGTACCATATGATCCGACTTATCCTGTTAGTACGGCATGGGATATTGGGATCTCGGATAAAACCGTTATCTTATTTTTTCAGCAAGTAGGTCGAGCTGTACAGATTATAGATTATTATGAAAACAGTAATGAGGGTCTACCCCATTACATTAATGTGATTAACGGCAAGGATTACGTTTACAAGAACCATTATGGACCACACGATCTAGAACAACGTGAGTTTACTAATGGTAAGTCCAGGCGTGAAATAGCTTACGAGTTAGGTCTACGTTTTAAAATTACACCTAAACTAAGTATAGAGGATGGTATTCATTATACACAACTCTTGCTTAACCGTTGTTGGTTAGACGTTGATACTTGCAAGAAACTTATAGATGCTTTGCGTAACTATCACCGTAAGTTTAACGACACGTTACAAGTTTTTAATATGAAACCAGTCCACGACTGGTCAAGTCATGCATGTGATGCTTTGCGTTGCTTGTCTGTAGGCTTGGAAGAATTACGAGATGACAAAGAAATAACTCAGCGTATAGCTGATAATAATTACAACCCATTAGGAATAGCCCATGAGCAGAATTTTTAAAAAACCAAAATATCCAACGCCACCACCAGCTCCAGCAGCTGTACCATACACTCCACCCAGTAGTGGTGACACTAGTGATTCAGTAACCAACACTCCAACCACAGAAGAAATAGCAGCAGCTGATCCAACAGGAGCTATCAATGAAGATGCTGAAGAAGCTGCACTAGCATCAGTTAACAAAAAGAAAAAAGGCAGAAAGTCAACCATCCTCACAGGACCACTAGGTTTGACTACAGAAGCTGAAACTTATTCACCAACTTTATTAGGATAATATTATGGGATTAGTTAAAAAATTAATAAAAAAAATGTCAGATGATGGCATGCTGCCAGTACAAAAAATAGCTGAAAAAGCTAAGGACAAAAATTTACCAGTACAAAAGATAGCAGCTCTAGGTAACAACCAAGCTGAGAACGAATCTGAGAACGATGTAGAAAGTCTTTCAGAGGAAGAAATAAAAAGGAGACAGCTACAAAATTCAGTAGCAGACACCACTGGTGCTGGCTCAACATTACTAGGATAATATTATGTCACTATACGAAAATATTAATAAAAGAAAAAAAGCTGGTACGTCTAGACCAAAGTCTAAATCAACTATTAGTTCTAAAGCCTACGGCAACATGCAAGCTGGCTTTCCAAAAAAGAAAAAGAAAACTTTGATGGGCTAGTGCTTGATATAGAACCAAGTCAAGACCCTGATGCTTTGCTAGCTTTCTTAACAGAAGAAAACTACAAGTATCTACCTGAGCATAAAGATAATTTAATTTACGCTTACATCTTTCGATTTGTAAAACATGACACAACTTTAGGTTATGTATGGTTGTATGAATTGCAAGATAACGAAAACAATTTTGTTACGCATATGTGTGTAGCACAACAATATCAAGGTCGTGTGTTAAACAGACACACGGTAAATAAATTTTATCAAATGAGTTATCAGCTCGGAGCTGTTGCATTGCAAACAGACGAAATCAATGCTGATGACATAAAACTATATGAACGCATTGGCTGGTCAAATCAAAATGACCAAACAGTTGCAATTCAATTACCCTATCAATGGAGAAAATAAATGGGCAGAAAAATTAAAAAAGCAATTAAAAAAGTAATACCTAACGAAGTAGTAGCACCTTTTGTACCATCACCACCAGCAGTGGTTGAACCAGAGCCTATTCCAGAACCAACCCCAGATCCAGTTAAAGAAAATATTTTAAAAGTAGCTGGAACAGTTGCTGGTACTACAGAACCTGTAACATCGATAGATGATTTAACAGTTAATGCTGAACCAACTCCAACACCTACTCCAGATCCAGTTGTATCTGATCCTGTACCAGTTGAGGAAACACCAACGGAAACTGAAGAAACAGCTCAAGCTGTACAGCGTAAGAAAAAAGGTCGTAAGTCACTAATCAACACCAGTTCCACTGGTCTTGGTGGTAGTGCTACCGTTTATACTCCAACCCTTCTAGGTTAATTATATGCAAGATAAAAATGCAGCAATGCTTGTAGATAGATTTTCTACACTAAAAACTACCAGGTCAACCTGGGAAAGTCATTGGCAAGAGATAGCTGATTACATGCTACCACGCAAAGCTGACATTACGCAGCAACGAACTCGTGGAGATAAAAGAAACCAAGTTATTTTTGATGGCACTGCTATCCATGCACTTGAGTTATTAGGTTCTAGTTTGCATGGTATGTTAACTAATGCAGCGTCACCGTGGTTTACATTAGCTTTTAGAGATAATGAACTATCCCAAGATGACGAAGCTCAAGAATGGTTAGATAGTGTTACTGAAGATATGTACACCGCATTTAACCGATCCAACTTTCAACAAGAAGTACAAGAACTGTATCAAGATTTAATATCATTTGGTACATCAGCTATGTTTGTATCAGCCGATGAAAAAAGCATGGTACGTTTTAATACTAGACACATTAAAGAAATATACATTGCTGAAAACGAAAGAGGACAAGTTGATACGGTCTTTAGATTATTTACTATTTCCGCTAGATCTGCGGTAAATCTATTTGGTGAAAACAATGTTGGTGCTGCTATCTTAAATAAATTTAAACAAGATGTGTATGCCGATGTAGATTTATTACATGTGGTTATGCCACGAGATGGCTATGACGAATCTAAACAAGATGCACAAAACATGCCGTTTAAATCTTGTTACTTAGATCCAAATGACGTTCACATGATTAGTGAAGGTGGCTTCCGTGAGTTCCCTTATGTTGTGCCAAGATACCTGAAAGCTAGTTATGAGATCTATGGTCGGTCACCATCAATGAATGCTTTACCTGATGTTAAGATGCTTAACAAAATGTCAGAGGTTGCTATCAAGGCTGGACAAAAACAAATTGATCCACCGTTAATGATACCTGATGATGGTTTTATGTTACCTATTAGAACTGTACCTGGTGGCTTAAACTTTTATCGTTCAGGTAGTCGTGATCGAATTGAACCATTAAATATTGGAGCTAACAATCCAATAACAATAAATATGATTCAAGACCGTCAGCTAGCGGTACAAAAAACATTTTATGTCGATCAGCTGTTAACTTCACAAGGTGGCAACATGACCGCTACTGAAGTTTTACAACGTAACGAAGAAAAAATGAGATTGCTTGGACCAGTGCTAGGTCGATTACAGTCAGAGTTATTACAACCATTAATAGAACGAGTTTATAAAATATTAGAACGTCAAGGTGTATTTAAACCAGCACCAGAGATACTAGCTCAACAAGATGTGGAGATCGAATATGTTAGCCCACTTGCCAAAGCCCAAAAATCTGGTGACTTAAATACCGTTATGCGTGGCGTTGAAATCTTTGGAGCTATGTCACAGTTTGCTCCAGTATTAGATTATCTAGATACTGACGGTTTAGCTAAGTATGTACAAAAAGTATTGGGCTTACCAGCTGCCGTTATGAAATCAGATGCCCAGGTTCAACAACTAAGAAATGAACGACAACAACAACAACAAGCCCAAGCCGAACAAGAGCAACAAATGCAACAAGCTGAAGCCGCTGGTGCGGCTGCTCCGATGGTGAAGGCTATACAATAAGGAGAAAACTATGGTGGATGAGCAACAAAATCCTAACCAAGAAGATCAACAAGAAAAGATCAATCAGTTGGTAACTGATTACAAAACTACTTTTGGTACTGAGAATGGTGCAAGAGTATTAACTGATTTGCAAAATCGATGTCACATGTTTAACACGACTAATGTTAAAGGTGATGCTCATGAGAGTGCTTTTAACGAAGGACAACGAGCTGCAATATTATTTATAACCCAAATGATGAATAGGAAAATATAATGGAAATTTTAAATTATTTAAAAAAAGCACGAGAACTATGGCTAGCTTTAAAATCTAAATGGAAAGCTCTCAGTGTAATAGCAGCTATAATTATAATTTATTTAATCATAACATAAGGAGACTACTATGTCAGAAGATCAGGTAACGGCTGGTGAACAGCAAAGTCAACCGTCTGAAACAACTGCAAGTCCAGAACCAGTAGCAGAAGCTACTTGGAGAGACAGTTTACCAGACGATATAAAAGGTAATACTTCATTAGAAAAATTTAGTGACGTATCAACATTAGCCAAAAGCTACATCAACGCTGAGTCAATGATTGGCAAAGATAAGATGATAGTGCCAGGTGCTAATACTACTGAAGATGAATGGAACGATATTTATACCAAACTTGGTAGACCATCGACACCAGATGAATATAATCTAGAACTAGCTTTGCAAGAAGGTGAAGTTGCTGATGACCAACTGTTTGCATCCTTTAAAGATGCAGCACACAAGAATGGGTTATCACCCCAACAAGCTCAAGGCATTTTAGATTATTATAATAGCATCAGCACACAAAGTTTAAATGAACAAAGTAATGCTGGTGTGTTAGCTCAAGAACAAAGCTCACGAGAGCTGCGTGAAGAATGGGGTCGTAGTTATGATGACAACTTATCTAAAGCATCACAAATAGGTAAACAATACTTAGGTGAAGATGCGTTCCAACTGCAAATGGCAGATGGTTCTATGTTAGGTGATAATGCTACTTTGATAAAAGGTTTAGCAAAATTAGCTATGGTCATGTCAGAAGATACGCTTGTAGGAGATAAAGACTCTGTTACAAGTAACGCTGGTGTGCAACAACAATTAAATGATTTAACCAAACAAGGTAGTGCATATTGGAATAAGCAAGATCCAAACCACGATGCTACCGTACAAAAAGTTTATGCTTTAAGACAAGTTCTTACAGGCTAAAATATTTAGAACAACTGCTAGTCAGCTCTAAGTGACGATAGGGAAAGACCCATCACCTACCAGGTGTAAAATGCAAGCCAACCCTTTACAGGATAATTGACTGTAATCAAAACTTTATTAACTTAAACCACGAAAGGACTTATAATGAGTTCAGAAATCACAACTTCATTTGTAGAACAGTATTCTTCAAATGTTGCTATGCTTGCACAACAAATGGGTAGCCGTTTGCGTGCAGCAGTTGATGTGGAAACAATCACTGGAAAGAATGCATTTTTTGACCAAGTTGGCGTAACAGCTGCTGTTCAAAGAACATCAAGACATGCGGACACTCCACAGATTGATACTCCACATTCAAGACGTAGAGTTAGTTTAGCCGATTACGAATGGGCTGACCTAATAGACGATCAAGATAAAGTAAGAATGTTAATCGATCCAACTTCTTCTTATGCAAAAGCTGCGGCTGCTGCAATGGGAAGATCAATGGATGATGTTATCATTGCTGCTTTAGGCGGATCAGCAGACACTGGAGAAACTGGATCAACTGCGGTTGCTCTACCTTCTACTAGTAAGTTTGCAACAGGACAACAATCTGATGGATTAACTATAGCTAAATTAATTGCAGCTAAAAAGTTTTTCGATCTTAATGACGTTGACCCTTCAATCCCTAGATTTATTGTAGCTGGTGCTACGCAGATGTCAGATCTGCTTGGTACTACTCAAGTTACTTCTAGTGATTTTAACACAGTCAAGGCTCTAGTTGCTGGTGACGTTGATACCTTCATGGGTTTCAAATTCATCATGTCAAATAGACTAGCTCTTGATGCAACAAATACGGATGATAGAAAAATCTTTGCTTTCACACAAGATGCTATCAAACTTGGCGTTGGTAAAGATATTACCGCTAAGATTGATGTGCGTGCTGACAAATCATATGCTACTCAAGTTTACACTTGCATGAGCATTGGTGCTGTTAGAATGGAAGAAAAGAAAGTTTTCCAAATTCCGTGTGACGAATAATAGATAGGAGAATAAATTATGGGTACTAAAAACTCAACTTTAGTGGCTAATTTTGAAGCTGTTCCACAGGTTCATAATAGTGCTGGACTTCTACATGGCGTTGTTCGTGTGGCACAAGGAACTATAGCTCTTGCTGCTGGTGATAGTGATGACAATGATATTGTTATGCTAGCACCAATACCAAGCAATGCTGTTGTGTCTCAAATATTTGTAGGTTCAGATACGCTTGGCGGATCTTGTACTTTCAATGTTGGGATTTACACAGCTGCTGGTGCAGTAGTAGACGAAGATTTATTTGCAAGTGCAGTAGCTGACGCTGGTGCAATGGCAGATGTTCGTTTCGAAGCTGCAAACATCAACACAGCTGGGCAGAAAATGCACACGCTTGCTGGTGATTCAGTAGATCCAGGTGGGTATTACTATATAGCTGCAACTATGCAAGCTGCTGGTGGTACTGCTGGTGATATGTCTTTCAACATTTTATATGTTGTTAACTAGACACTAAAACTATAAGGGCAGTCGTTATGCGGCTGTCCTTGTAATTTAATATTATTAAGGAAATTTATGACATCACAAGTTGGTATATGTAACGGAGCTTTGAATCAATTAGGAGCTTCAACCATATTAGCATTAACCGAAGACTCTAAAAATGCACGAGTGCTTAACCAAAGATATGAGATGGTACGAGACAAAGTGTTTCGTGAGCATCCATGGAACTGTCTATTAAAAAGAGTTAGCCTGGCACAAGACACTGATAAACCAGCCTACGAATATACTAATCAATACACCCTACCTTCAGATTGTATTCGGGTATTGAAAACTTTTGAAATGAAAGATGATGTTGATTTCAAAGTAGAAGGTAGAAAAATATTAACCAATGCTACTACGGTAAAAATTTTATATGTAGCTAGAATTACAGACACGACACAATATGATACGTCATTAGTCGAAACTTTGTCAGCTGCTATTGCAGCCGATATAGCTTATGCCATTACTGGCTCAACTACTTTGTTGCAGTTAATGGAACAAAAATATTTAGAAAAATTAAAAGATGCTAGATTTGCTGATGCTACTGAAGGTATGCCAGATGAACTAGACGCAGACTTTCCATTTATTGCATCGAGGTTATAATGGCTCGATCTGCTTATGCATTTACTAATTTTACCGCTGGTGAACTATCACCTCGTATGGATGGTAGAACTGATTTAGAAAAATATTTCTTTGGCTGTAAGACTTTAGAAAACATGGTGGTACATCCCCATGGTTCTGCTAGTCGTAGACCTGGCACACGATTTGTGTCGGAAGCTAAAGACAGCAGCACTGCTAAAAGATTAATACCGTTTGAGTTCTCAACCACACAAACCTACATGCTAGAGTTTGGTAATTTATACGTTAGGTTTTATAAAGATAACGGTATCATTACTGAAACTGGCAAAACTATATCAGCTATTACCAAAGCTAATCCAGGTGTAGTTACAGCTAACTCTCATGGTTACTCTAATGGTGACTATGTTATCTTAGCTGGTATTGTGGGCATGACTGAACTGAATGGTCGACAATTTAAAGTGGCAAGTGTGTCAACCAACACGTTTGCGTTACAAGATACGGATGGCAATAATTTTAATACGTCAGCTTTAACTACTTACAGCTCTGCTGGTACAGCATTTCGTATTTATCAAATTACTACAACTTATGCTACGGCAGATCTTTTTGAACTGAAGTATGCTCAATCTGCTGATGTCATGTACATCACGCACCCAACCTATCCTATTAAAAAATTAACTCGTACCGATCATACTGCTTGGAGTTTGAGTACGGTGACATTAAACACAGGCACAAACTTTACCGTATCAGCAGTAACTAAAGCTAATCCAGGCGTAGTGACAACCTCAGCCGATCATGGTTTTGCTGAAGGTGATTTTATTACGTTTCGTGATATTGGTGGCATGACACAACTTGCTGACGGCACAGTATTTAAAGTTGGTACAGTACCTAATGCTACTACGTTTCAGTTACAAGATGCAGCTGGTACAAATGTTAATACCAGTAGTTTTGGTACATTTAGTGCTGGCGGTAGTGATGTGGTAGAAAAATTAAACAACCCAATAATCGGTACAGCTGCTAATAACTTTCCATCTTGCGTATCGTTTTTTGAACAACGCTTGGTGTTTGCTAATACTAACAATAATCCACAAACATTGTTTTTTAGTAAATCAGGTGACTATGAAAACTTTACGACAGGCACGAATGCTGATGATGCTATGATCTTTACGATTGCATCCAATCAAGTAAATGCTATTCGATATTTGTCAGCTGCTCGATCTTTGCTTGTTGGCACAGTCGGTGGTGAATTTTTAGTTACAGGTTCTGATACCGTTGATGGCTTGTCACCAACTAATATTAATATTCGTAAACAATCAACGTATGGCTCGGCTAACAAAGATGCTATCTCTGTTGGCAACGTAACTTTGTTTTTACAACGAGCTAAACGTAAAGTTAGAGAACTAGTTTATAACTATGATAGTGATAACTATGTTGCACCTGACTTAACAATATTGTCGGAACATGTTACGGAAAGTCTAGTTAAGGATATGGCTTACCAACAAGAACCAGACTCAGTGCTATGGGTAGCACGAGAAGATGGAATTTTGGCTGGTATGACTTATCAACGTACTGAGAATGTAGTGGCTTGGCATAGACATGTTATTGGTGGAAAAGCTGATACTGGTAAATTATCGGCAACTGACGTTATTGGATTTACTTCTAACTCAACT
>Ga0302114_10000274_pt1 | contig 37171 bp, 18 predicted proteins | sample AG5_Surface_MG_FD_203107 | JGI IMG/M metagenome (GOLD analysis project Ga0302114, IMG submission 203107) | Marine microbial communities from Western Arctic Ocean, Canada - AG5_Surface | ecosystem: Environmental > Aquatic > Marine > Oceanic | place: Canada: Western Arctic Ocean | collected...
TCTTGAAACGCATCCGTGACGCTCTGGAGAAACCCGGGTCCATCGCCGTTCTTGTTCTTATCGGGGGTGGATAGGAAATCTTCCAGTTCCGCGTGCGCGGGGTTAGGGACGGATCCCTCGTCGTCCTCGTCCTCCTCGCCGAAAGTGACCGTCATGTCGGGGACCCAGTCCATGACGATGATCAGGTTCTTAAGTCGCCGGTGCGAGTTGAGGGACCACCCGAGACGGAAGTAGTTCTTGGACAGGTGGAGATAATCCGGGAACGACAGCGTCGGGGTCTGGTGCCCGATACCCATGAACAGGCTGAACTCGTTCAAGGGATGGAACCCGAGCGAGTTGCCAGAGTTGGGCTCCTCTTTCAGATCGGCGACTCGCCACCCTTTTTGAGTCTCGTCGTCCCTGGAGTACTTCAGGCGCTCGAATTCCTCATCCTCGCGCTCCTCCTGCCGCTCCTCCTCCTTCTCCTGCTCGCGCTCCTGCTCCTGCTCCTGCTCCTGCTCCTGCTCCTGGACCTGCTCGCCGTCGAGGTAGCGCTCGCGTTCGCCCGAGCCGCCGACCCCGCCGTCGAAATTGTCATTTTCAACTTCAGCCGCCGTCGTCCCCGACCCGGCGCCCCCCGCGTTGGCCAGTAAATCCGCCACGTCCACCAGCGGGCTCCGCCCCACGGTGGACGCGGACGCGCCGCGGAGCTTGGCGCGCAGCGCAGCCGTCGATTCCTCCGTCTCGGCCACCTCACGCAGAATCTTTTGCAAAGCGCGAGAAGCCTCGGGGTCGTCGATTAGAAGAGACGAATGCTCGCTCACAGCCATCGCCAGCCGCTTGGACGCGAACCCACCGGTGGGGACCGCGTTGGCCACGACGAAGGACACGCGCTCCCTGAAGACGTCCAGGCACTGCTGGTACCGTCCAACGCCCGCGGGACCGACGCCGGCGACGGCGATACCCGCCTTTAGTAGTCCCCGGTACGCGTGTTTGCGCCAGATGTTAGCCGCGCGTTGCTCCGCTAACAAACCCGCCTGGACGTTCTCCGACCTCATGCCGTTGACCACGAGCCACGCGAGGGCGTCGCGCAGACGTCGTCGGTCGGCTTCGCGGTGTGCGCCCGCGTTTCGCAGCTGTTGGAGCTCGGACGCTCGCGCCGCGGCGCCTCGGCCTTCACCCGCCGCCGCCGCCGCCGCGACGAGCTTGGCAACTTCCGGGACGACCAGGAGCGTGAGCCGCTGGCCCCGTCCGATCTGTCGCATGCGCCAGGCACCTTGCGCGTAGTCGCGGAGGGTCATGTCCTTGCCGAGGGTGAGCGCGGCGGTGGCGCCGGGAGCCTGCCCGATGTCCATCCCCGTCGTGTGAACCTGATCGTAAAAGGTGAATCGTTTACTCGAGTCGAGCGCCGCCAGCCTGGCGAGCGGCACCACGTGCCAGCCCTTGCGCAGCAGCACCATCTGGCAATCGCCTTCATCGAGGAACACGCACCCTTCCGCCCATGCCAGGCCCTCATCCAGCATGAACCTCGCCACCGCGAGGTTCGAAAGGCCGGTGACCAACGCGCCGACGTCGATGAGAGCGTGAACCGGCGGGTCCGCCGTCGCGACCGACCGTAACAGCGTACGGACATCCCAGTCCCCGCCCAAGTCCCGCGTGGACACCACGTCCACGTCCGTCAAGGTGGCTAAAACCTTGGCGTCCGTCCCGGGTTCGAACTTTGGCGCGCCCAGCTCCAGCGGGAGCAAATCGGAAGGCGTCCCGCTGAACCCCAGCCTGCGCGGGAATATCAAGTCGCCACCCAGCTCCTGGCCGGTGGCGCTCAGCTTCATACCTTGGTGCTTCGCCGTTTTAGGGAAGACGTAATCGTCGAGGTAGAACTCGATCACCTCGGGGACGAGCCTCATGAGCTGGTAGAGCTCCTCGACCTGATCGCCGTCGCGAAGGTCCACGAGCTGAAGCGGCCAGACCTCGTGCTCGGACGCCGCGAGGAGCGCGGCAGCCGCCTGAACGTGAGCCGCCACGTCAGACGTGGACACGTGGACGCCATCGAGCGTGGAAGCCTCCGACGATTGAAGCGGATCCGAACCTACCGCTTCAATCGCCGCGCTCGTGGCCGCCTCGAGGCTCTCGGTGGATCCGTCCATGAGATTCACGGCGGATGTATTCGCGGACGTTTTCGCGACTGCGGGCTGGGCAACCGCCAGCCGGGACGCGCCGACTGACGTGACCGACGCGCGAAGCTGCGCGCCCGTGCGCCGAGCCGCGGCGGCTGCAGCCTCCCGGGCCTCGCCGCGCACGCGCCTGCCGCACCTGCGGACAAACTCGGCCCATCGCTTGGCGCTCGGTCGCTTCCCGACGGGTCCGGTTTCCTGCTCCAGTTTTTCGAGCAAGTTCCGGAGAACCCGCCGGAAATCACCTCGGCGCAGGCCCTCGTGCCTGTAGGTGCATATGGTCAGGCCGATGACGACGTCGGGGTGCGAGAACTCGTTGGTCTGGCTCGGGATATCCTTGCCCACGAACGGGACCGCGAGCAGGCGCCGCGAGGTGGGCACGCGCGAGCCGTTCGTGGACTCCAGCAGCGACACGTCCTTCGCCGAGAGGAGCCCGTATGAGACTCTGTTGATCTTCGACAACACGTGGGGAAGCAGCGAGCACAGCCAGTCGCGCGCGAGGTTGATCATCTTCAGCGAGTCATCCTCAGCCTCCTTCTCGATGATTTTCGCAGCCTCGGCGGCGCCCTTGGTGCGCGTGAGGTACGCGCGCATGTGGTGATCGGCTACCCCCCGGGCGGCGCCGTGAGCCCTGAGCCACAGCTCCGCCCATTCCGCCAGCGTCGGCATCAGCTCCGAATCGTACCAAGACTGGTCCAGTAACACGACGTGGGGCGTGGACTGGACACCCTTGGTCTCCACCGCGCGGTTGACAACCTCGGCGATGCGCTTGACGATCCCTGCGGCGTCGTTGGATCCCTGCGCCTCCTCGGCAGCGGCTCGTCCCAGGGCGCACGCGAAGATTCCGTCGATGAGAAAAAATGGAAGTTTCCATCGCAGCCCGTCGCCGGATCGTGACGTTGAAAAGTCAAGCGGGACGCGCCGCCCGAGCGGCCAGTGAAGCTCGGAGCGTAACGGGTGGAGGATGAGGTCCACCTCGTCCAGGATCAGGACACCGGCGGACTGGAACAGCTTGACGATTTCCGCGGCGACTGCGCCCTCTTTTCGCATCTCGGCAATCTCGGAAGGACGAAGACCGCCAGCCTCCGCGACGCGTTCGGACCTGCTCCTGGTCTCGCTCGAAGCCTCGAAGAGGAGCGTGAGACGCCCGATGTGTCCCTCCACCAAGCCACCTTCCATCTTGGCCACCATGCTCTGATCCAACAGGTGAGCGCATTCCAAAAATTTCAAAACCAAAGATTTGAGCGCCGTCGGCGTCGTGACCACGACGGCTCGAGCTCGTTTGGCTTTACGGAGCGCGTACAGCGGCGCGGGGGTGAGCGGGGTGAACCGGTCGAACCGTAAGGTGAGCACGGACCTTCGAACGACGCCCGCGAACGCCGAGCGCAGGCATGACCGCGAAAACTCGAGTAACGACTGCGGCACAACTTGCGTGACCAAAGCTCCGTCGCTGGCGAGCATAAAGCCGAGCAGCGGGCAAACCACGGTTGTTTTCCCCTCACCCATGAGCATCTGCGCGCATTCACTTCTCCGTTTGTCGTCCAGCGCGGCGGCGGTGAAGTCCCGCACGAGTTGCACCTGGCGTTCACGTAAGATGATCGATTGGGCGTATTCGAACACCAGCATCCGCGGATCGTATTTCCGCACAAACCCGGAGACGTCGCTCGTCGTGTCGGGGTCGAAATAAAACCTTCGGGTTCGGAGCAGGTTGGCCAGCGCCTTGGCCGCGAGGCTCACCTCGAACACGCACGCGTGCCGGCCAGCCTCGGGCGTGGCCGCGGCGTTCACGGTCTTCGAGCTGGCGTCGAGCGCGGCGATCGCGTTCTCGGCGGCGACCGCGGCGCGCGCGCCGAGCGCGTGCCTCGACGTCAGCAACAGCGCCTCGGCGGCGAGGTGCAACGCGGCTCGCGCTCGATCCGCGTCAACCCCTGGTGTAATCTTCGCGAGCGTCCCTTCGCCATCTTCGGCGAGTAATGCTTCGATGAGATCGTCGAAGGTTGCCTCGGCCCACGCGCCGGACCGTCGGTTAAGCCCGAGGCGGAGCATGGAGCGAGCGGCGGTGGGATCGCGGCTGAGGCCGTTGGCCGTCGACGCCGCCGCCGCCGCGGCTTCTCTGGCGGCGAGCCGATCGCGCGCCATCAAGCCACGAATGTCGATTAAGATGGACCGCAACGCGCGGCGGGCGTCGAGCGTGGCCTGGCCGCCGGTGTCGCCGCCGCCCGCAGCCTCCTCCGCGATCCGCGCGGCGTCTTCCGGAGTCAGGCACCGAAGGTGCGAACGCGCGAATCTGTCCTTTGAGTTCGTTGAATTTTTGGTTTTGGCGATCTTCTCGACGGCGCCCTTGACGTCGGATTTGAGCCGTTGTAACGTCTGCCGGGCGATGGGAGTCGTCGCGGCCGCGTGTTGACCGACGTCGAAGGGTAACCCGCTGAGCGACCCGAGCTGCGTGGACTCGGACTCCAGCGCGGAGATACGAACCGCCTCCACGTCAGCCGTGTCCGACCCGGGTTGGAAATACTTTTCGAGACCGAGCTCCGCCATCGGCTGATCCACGAGCGCCGCCAGGTTCGTTCGCTCGAGGTTCGGCCCGCCCCACGGGCCCGCCTCACCGCCGAGGTGGTGTGACAACGGGAACGTACGCGAGGAGCAGTCGGTGTTCTCAAAGTTGGGAAGCGCCCATCGAACGGCGTCGCGAGCGACGCCGCCAGTCCCGGAGGTCTCGGGCACCTCCACCATGTCCGGTGGCGAGTATCCTTTGCCCCGCTGCCACCTGGACGCGAGTGTGATCGGGATGCCGCCGGGCTGAGCCGCGCGGTCGCGGAGGTAGGGCTGGACCCTTCGCATGAGCATGCCGATGGCGCCGTCTTGCGTGAACATGGCGCTGAACTTGGCGCCCATGGTCTTCTCCTCAACCTTGGGCGCGTTTTTAGCCAGGCTCGCGGACGTGGACAAAATTCGAAGCACGGACATCAAAGTCCCGCGCTTGCAGGACTGCTCGGGGGGCACGAAGCGCATGAGCGCGCTGCCCCACCTGTGCGGGTCGTCGCTCGGAAGCACGCGGAGCGGCACGGAACCGTTGAGCAGCTCGTATAAGAGAGGGAAGCCGTGCGAGGCGTCGAGCGCGAGGGACCCGGATTCGACCCACTCCCCGATTTTCTTGAGCGCCGACACGCCAGTCACCTCCTTCTCCTCGTATTGAGAAAACGAGTGCTTTAAACCGCCCAGCGCACCCAACGGGCCCTCGCCGGTGATCCCCTCCTCGAGCGCGCTCCTATCCTCGACGGCGTCGTAAGCGCTCTGCTTCGCGAGCTCGGGATACGCGAGGGGACACGCGCTCTTCGCACCCTCGATACCAGCCGCCGCCGCCACCGACCCGTTGGCTCGCAAATACAGGTAACTTCCGCGATTGGACATCAGCGGCGATCGCGCCACCATCTCGGGATCGCACGAGTCCAGTAGCTCCTGCTCCTCCCGCGCGGGTAGCCTGCACGACGCGGCGACGTGACGCCACGACGCCACGTACGAGCACAGCTCCTCCTGGGTATCCCACGGGAGTAACGATTCGGCGGGTGTGCCGAACGCGGCGACGCTTAGTCGCAGCCGAGCGGCGCACGCGTCGGGCGCCGGGTCCATTGAAACCCCGACGAACGCCAGCCACAGCTGTTGCTCCTCGGGGGTCGGAACGCTGTCACTGACGCACAGGTCGGAGAGCTTACAAACGTCCGAGTAACGCCTCGCGAGGAACCGAAGCAGCGCGAGGTATAAAGCCGACGGGAGCGAATTCGCGGAGAGCGAGTTATGGCTCCCGTGCACGGGGTAGACGTAGTGCCCGCCGCCACCCTGAAAGGCGTTACGGGTCCACTCGGCGTCCCACCTGTCGAGGACCATGTCGGTGCCGAAGCCTTTCGTGCCAACCGCCGCGGCTTCCTCCGCGGCGACGACGGCGATGTCTTTTTTGTGCGTTCCGTTTTTGGACATTGACGCGGCGCGATCGAGCGCGGGCCGCGGCGCGGCCACCGCCGGTAGCAACACGCTCAACGCGCCGTCCCGTCCTTCCAACAGCAGCGAGTGGGGTAGACCCACGAGCAGGGCGTCGAGCTCGGGCGAGCGCCTCGCGGAGAGGAATAAACCCGCGTGTTCCTCGCACTCCAGCCGCACCGACTCGCCGGGGCCGACGAGGGAGGTGCCCGGGTTTGAATTCGTCATCCGCCCGGCGATGTCATCCGCGCGTTCGTCATCCGCCGCCGCGACGAACGAGATTCCGAGCCTCGGGAGCTCGATTCGATCGATGCCGACCACGGACTTGTGCCCGAGCCCAGTCGTCGTTTCGTCAGACTTATGCCCGAGGTTGAGCGCCTTGGCGGCGGACGCGAGGGCGCCGACGACGCCGCCGCTCGATCCCGAAAGCCGCGACGGGTCCACCGGCGCGCTCGTCCACGCCAGACAGTGCGCCAAGCCCTCCACCGCGGCGAGGCACTTGGCGACGGACCGCAACGCCACCGCCGCGGCTTTCGTCTCAATACTGTCCCCTCCGTTCTTTCCGTCCTCGCCGAGCACGGCGGGGGCGTAGAGCAGGTCGATCAAGGTGAGTTGCCCCGGGACGTGACCAGATGGGATCTTAGCGCCCGGTCGAACGCCGAGGACGTCGTCGTCATCCTTGCGAAGCGGGATCCTGCGAATGACCGCGGCGTGCTCCCCGGCGCCGAACCCGACGACGTCCGCGCCCGCGCCCTTCACCAGCTTGGCGTGGATCACGGTCCTCGGGTGGGACGCGCCGGGAACCGGGTCGCCGTGCAGGTCCCCCGTCTCATCCTGCCAAAACGCGTACTCTTTCAGAATAGCCGCCGGCATGAGCCCCCGCAGGTGCCTCGCTGGGACGAACTGTTGCCGCCCCTGGGTCTCCGTCAGGTGCCGGGAGATGACCAGGGACGAGGACGCGGCGCCGAGGCGGGTGGACGAGAGGAGGTAGCGTTCAGCCGGGTCCTCCAGCGCGGGATGCCCGTCGGGGTCCACGTCCGCGAGGCACCACGAAGCGCTCGACGCGAACACGAGCGCCCGGCGCCACCGACGACCGTGGCTCTCCACCCTGTACACTTGCACCAGGGGCGGATCGCGCAGGACGATGACCTCGGTGAGCGCCCCGAGGGAGTGTGAGCTCTTCGCGGCGGTTTCCTTCTTGTCGCTCGCGTCCTTGTCCTTCTTCTTGTCAGCGGCGGCGTCCTTCGCCGTCTTAGCGGTTGGGTCCCCGGGGAATCGTTCGTTGCTACCGGGTTCGAATCCCCACGCGTCCGAAGGGGGACCGCCGGGCTGGCCGACGCCCGCGGGTAACTTTGCGAACCCCGCCAAGTGCGCGATCGGACCTTTGACCGTCTGCACGGGCAGGAAGAGTTCCACGCCGTCTAGGTACCCCGCGGCGGGTCCCGCGACGACGGGGTCGAGCCGCTCCGAGATCCACCGCTCCGATTCGGCCAAGCCGACTGCGCCGACGGATGCCGCGAGGTCCGCGACACCGCGCGCGGCGCCCGCCAGGCCCGCCGCGATGTCCGCGGACGTGAACAGGGGCTTGTACGGCCTGTTGAACGGCAACGCCGGCGCGCGCGTCTCCTTGTCCCAGAGCTGAACGTCGTGGCGTAAGCCCACGAGGCGCATCCATAGCCTGTGCTCGGTTCGCTTAACCTCGGCGCAGTGCACCACGACGCCGTCGACGCCGTCGTCGTCGTCGGACTCGTTATCGGAGTCCCCGCCGCCGCCGTCGATGCCCTCGGCGCCGGCTTCCTCGCCGCGGCCGGCGTTGGCGCCGTCGGTGCGCCTGAAGCCGTTATTTTCGCCGCCGCTGTTTTCTTCAACCGGAACCTCAGCCAACGCCTTGGACGCTCGAGTCGCCTTGGCCTCGATGTGCGACGCGAGGAGGGTCTGCCCGAGCGCCGCGATGAAATCGGGCATCTCCCGCACGCTCTGCTGTAAAGCCTTGAGCCTGTTCTTGCGCACCGTGAATTCACCGAGCTGCGCGTTGATCTCCATCTCGACGGCCATCGTCGTGACGGATCGCATCCAATCCTCGTAGGACATCCCGGCGGCTCTGGCATCCGCGGAGACGGCCGCCGCGCCCGTGAGTCCGACTGATGAGACGGAGGAACCCGCGTCCTTCGCGGCGGCGCCCGTGGGCGTGGAAGGTTGTGGAGAGTTTCCATCCGCGGGTCGAACCGTGAGCTCGACGCCCGCGGCGGCGGCGGCGCTCACGGCTTCAGTCTCTGGTATGAAACGACCGGCGCCGCCCGGGCCGGGGACGCGAACCCAACGCCTGTCAACCTTGCGCAAATCGGCGTTGGACTCAACCTTGACGCCGATGGACTCGACCTTACCAGCCTCATTGTCGACGGGGCCCGGATTTTCTTCATTCGAATCGTTCTTCTTTTTCCCGGCGCCGAACCAACCGCTCGAGAAACCACCCTTCTTCGAGACGCCTCCCCTGTTCTCACCCTTGTTCTCCTTATCGGAGTCACCGTAGTCGTCCAGCCCGCTGCTGTTGAGCGTGAGAACCCGGACAACCTCCTCGAGCACCGCGTCCGCGTGCGCCGGGTTTCGTTCCATCCACGTCAGCACGCTCCTCCGCTGTCGCTGAAACAAATCGAAAATCTCACAAGCCGCGAACCCAAGGGACTCGTCGACCCGCCCCGCGTCCGCCGCCTTACCCCTCAGTTTAGCCCCCGCGCCAGCCTCCGCGGCGTCCACGAACCTGTGGTTCACGAGGATGTACGCCTGCGCGGTGAGCAGCGTCTGCGCGGCGCGGCGCGTGATGAGCCGCGGCGGGGTGCACCAGTGCAGATACGCGAGATGCGCGTGAATGCAACAAGCCGCTCTGTTCTCCCCGGATCGAACGGCGTTGTGGAGCCACCGGCGGAGGCAGGGTAGGACGCGGTCGTCGAGCGCCCTGCGCAGGCGGTGCGCGGCGTGGAGCAAAGGTGCGGCGGCGGCGGGCGGGCATCGCACGCCGCGCGCGCCGGATCCCCCCGCCCATCCCCCGGGCCCGACGGTCGTCTCATCGTTGAGCCGTTCACCCGAACGCGCTGAATTCACCGTCAACTCGTCATCCACCCCGTCGACTTCAGCGCCCAGGCCGGACTCCACCAGCGCGTACCGCACGAAACAGTGCATCCGAGTCATCAAACGCACCGCGTAGAGCAGCCCCGCCGCGCACGGTGAATCGTGCCGCCCGGTGTCAAGCTCCAACGTCATCGCCAAAATTTCCTCCGCGGCGTCAACCAACGGAGCCGGAGCGTTTGACAACTCGTGCAATAACAGCCCGCAGGGTGTCGCCATGTGCGCCCTGGACGGCGCGGGGACCTCTTGGGGCACGTCCACCGACCCGGGCGGCTGCCACGGGCCGGGTTCGAAGAAACACGCGTCCAACACACCTTGGATGTCTTTATGCCCGAGCGCTCGAACCCTTTGCGGATCCGCGAAATGTTTCAGTACCAGCGGAACTCGGAGGTAAGGAGCGGTGAGATACGTGAGTAGCAACTCGGACTCGCTGGGACGTAAGAGCCCGTCGAACGTCGGGAGCTTTTGCAGGTGGAGCACGTCCTCCTCGGAGTTGACCTCTTTGCCCGCGAGGTTGCTGGGGTTGCCCCCGGACGGCGGGCAGCGCGGGCGTTTGTCGCCGCCGCCAAAGAGAGACGCGAGAAAACCGCCGCCCATCGAGGACCGCCATCCGGTTCCCTTATCCCCGGAATCGCCCTCTTTCCACGGGTGAACCTCCATGCGCCGCGCGAACCCGTGCGTCTCGAAGCCCATACCGGGTTTGTATTTCCACCACAGAGCGGCGTCGCGCGGGCGCCACCTACGAAGCTCGGGCAGCGACTCCGACGTCGGCGTCATCAGCGCCTTGAAAAAAAACACGATGTCTCGCATCACCGGCATCTCCGGGTAGTTATCCCCGAGCTCCCTGCTCTCGCCGGAGAGGTAGAACGGCAGTTCGTCGGGGTCCATGGGGAAACCCATCTGCAGGCACACCTGCGACAGCAGCTTGGCATCCCCGGGTCCGAAATCGGGCGATTTCTCCCACCTGAAGATGACGTGGTCGTCGGCGACGGATTCCTCGACGCCGTGGAAGTAGTCCAGCACCTGGGTCAGCCGCCCGGTCCTTTCCGGGCAGTGAAAGCGGAGGTACTCAGCCTCCACGCCGAAAGGCCCCATCTCGAACCCGAACGGTCGTACCGGTCCGTCCGCGTCGCCGCTGTAGTGTAGGCAGAACGGAGACGGATGGTCGGTGACCCTCAGGCGCAGCACCGCGTCGGCAATCGTCGCGAAGGACGCGAGCGTTAGGAGCCTGGCGGCGTCGAAGGACCTCGTCGCCGTCATGGACAGTCCCGCGGCTCCAAAGTGAAGCAGTAAGAGCCTCAGGCACCGCAAGAGCTCCGCCTGGGTCTCGTATCGTACCGTCTGGGACGCCCAGAAGCACTCGGAGCGCCGTCGCGGGTGGGTCAGGGGCAGCGGCGCGGGCAGGACGCCGCAGAAAAGGTGCGTCAGCAGACTCGCGCGGAGTTGGAAGGTGTTCGGTAACAGGTCCGCCTGGTTCGCGAGTAAAACGCAGCAGTGCACAGCCTTGCGCATCGCGCCACTGGCTTCCTCGACGCTGGCGACGGCGTCGGGAACCAGCGTGAGCTCCACGGGTCGAACAATCGGGGGCGCGCGCTCGGCTCCCGCCAGCGCGTCGACGTCCTCGTCAGACTTGGCCAGTCTCCCGTACAGAGGCGCCGAACACGCCGCGCTCGGCGTGCGCATGTCCGGCAAATCCGCGCGGAACCCGCCCGCGATCTCGTCGCCGTCGTCCAAGGACGCCTTGAGCAGCGGCGGGGGCAGAAGCGCCGGCTGACGCAGCGACGCGGTTTTTTGAATCACCGCTTCGACGCACCGAATGACCCTCGCCAACGTCTCAGCCTCGACGACCGGTCCGTTGAACGCCTCGAGCTGCGGGAGCGTGTCCAGGGTTTCTTGCACGGTCGTGGGCGGAGCGCCGGCGATGTTCGCGAAAGGATCCGCGCCCATCCCCGCGGCGGCCGCCGCGGCGCCCGCCATCCGAGCAGCCTTCTCCGCAGCTTCCCTCGCCTGTCGGTGCAATTCCCTCGCCTGCATCTGCATGAACGTGGCGACGCCGGCCGCCGCAGCTTCCTGCGCGGTGGCGTTGGCGAGAGCATCCGCGTACGGGCCGGCGGTCGCCGCGAGCGTCCTGCAAGCCGCCTCGAGCGCCGCCGCCGGCGCCGCCCCGAGCACCTCGCTCTCGGACGAGTTCAGATCCTGGAGCGCGGATTCGAGCACGACGTGTCTCACGCCCATCTCCGCCAAGGCGTCCGCTCGTCTCGGATGGACACCCTCCGCGGCGGCGACGCACGCGCGCGCAGCCTCTAGCGCGAGCCTCGCGCCGGACGCGTCACCGCCCCGGGACACAGCCGCGAGTGGATGCCTGTGCTCCGCCCTGTCGCCCCCCGGCCCCGTGGAACCCACGGAGCACATGAGCGGCCGTCTGTTGAAGAACGGGAGCACCTTGGCGTAGATGTGCTCGCTCTGCTTCTTACCGGGCGCCGGGAAGATCAGAGGCCGGTAGAGCAGCGCCCACGAGGACGAATCGAACAGCGTCGCGGGTTCGATGTCGTCCAGTTGGATCGTGTGCATGGCGCGGAAACCTGTGAGAGAACAAAACACGAACACGCCGTCAGTCACTCTAATTGCACGTACGAAAGAAAATAAAGATGAACGCACCGTCCAGCACGGGATCAGCCTCGCGAGGGTGATACTCCAACCCGTCGCCGGTGTTTGTGACGAGCAACGAAAACGAGGTTTCTTGGCGACGAACGGAGTACACCAGCGGGTGGCCCCCGTTCTTGGTGCACCAGCCCCCGGGCAGGAGCAAAGTGCGCCCTCGCGGTAGGTTCCGGCACCTCTCCACGATTTCCTCGAGCCACACGAGGAATCTGGCGTTGTCCTTGCTCCCCGCGGGGCACGAGAGCGCGAGGTCCCCGAGTCCCACGAGCCCTTGCCTCGCGTCCGCCAACGCGCGTTGCTCCGCCTCCGTCGCGGGCATCATGAGCGACCCCAGCGCCCGCGCGATCTCCGTGGCTGTTCGCACCAACGGCCGGAGCGCGCCGTCGGCGGTGCCCGTGGACAAGGCGACCCGCCTTCGGTCCCTCGCCTCCGGTGTGAGCATGCCGTCCGCGAGAAGGTCGATGAACGCGGGGGTCTCCCAGACCGCGCCGGTCACCGCGGGGATGGCGGGCCCGCCCAACGGGCCGCAGAGACCCGCGCGTTCGAGCGCGCCCAAGAATCGTTTCCTCGGCGCAATCTTACCTCCATTCGCTCCGTTGGTCCCTCCGTCCCCGTGGGTGTCCATGTCCGCGGCGCCGGCAGATGCGCCGCCCACGACGCCGCCCGCGTCACCGTCCATGCCTGTCCCCGCGGCGGCGTGATGCCTGTTATCGGCGATGGCCTCGGACAGCGCGGTGACCCACCCGTGCATCACGCCGGCATTCTCCGCTTCGAGGATGAAGGAAAACTTTGATTTCGCCAGCTCCGTCTTGTCCTTGGCCGGTGTGGCTTGGAAGACGAAGACGCGCTTACCCGCGAGGGACTTGTCCAATCCGTGGTCCGCGAGTGATGCCTCGTCGTCGAGCACGCGCACGGAGGACGCCGCGTGGACCCGCGCGATCCCCCGGGGCTTCTCCGCCGGGTCGTCCGAGGTGAAGTACTTGAGCGCCGCGGTCCCGTCCATTGGCTCCTGCCAGAGCTCGAAGTACCGCCGGTGCCACTGCTTCCCGCTGCTGAACGCGGTGGACTGGCCCTTCTTCGTGAGCCATCCAGAGATGACGAGCTTCATGGTGGATGCGCCCGATACCGTCGCTCAGTGCTCCGGGTAGGTGACCCCTCGGTCAGTGTCGAACGAGAAAGGTGCTCACTGGCCCGCGCCCCGCGCGAATCTGACCCTTCCTTCCGCTCAACACCCCGGGGTATCGGGTCCCTCGGAGCGCGTGATCCCGCGCGCGCCGTCCCTACGCGTTCCTCGGTCGTGTACCTCGCCCGCGATCGACCCGAGTCGATGACGCGCGTGGGTGTATGTCCGCCCCGGGCCACGGTCGACCCCGAGGTGACGTTGGAAACTTCGCCCCGGCTGACATCCCTCGAATCCCTCGTCAGGATCTCTCGGCCGGAACTCGAGAGGTGCACTCGTCAGTGCGTAACGCACCTAGTGGGCGGCGGCGTCGGGGGCGCGGATGGAGGCTCTGGACCTGGAGGAGGAACCCGCGGAGGATGGGGCCTTCTACGGCGCGCCTTACTTCGTCAACGACGCCGCCAACTTCGTGCCGCGGTCCGAGGCGGACGCCTATCGAGGAGATGATGATGGCGTGGAGCGGAGGGACGACGACTACGAGCATTCGTGGCTCTCTCGGCGGGACCGAGGCGACGACGCTGCGCCACGGCCCAATCGCCCACGGGACGAGCGCGCCGCGGCGGCCATCAGGGAGATGACGAGGAGGCGCCAGCGCGTCCAAACCGAGGGCGGGAAGGTGTTCGCCCCGCTGCCCCGGCCCGACGCGCACGAGCGGCATCGCGAGGGCGCCGGACCGGCACCGCCGTCTCGATTCAATGGCAACGCCGACGACGGGCTCGGCGGAGGGGCGCGCGGGGGGCGTCGTAAGAAACGCCACAAGGGCCGCGGCGGATCCGGACCCACACACAGAGACGGCGTCGAGCGGTTCTGCCGCGTGGTTCTCGCGTGGCCCGTGGACGCCCTCAAGGACAGCGAGTCCGACCCATCGCGCGTCGGCGTCGCACCGTTACCACCGCCATCCTCCACGTTCCGAGACGCCTCGGAGTACTACGCCGTGCACGAGGCGATAGCCTTCGAGGAGGCCAGGGCGACGCTCGCGAGGTCCTTGGCGAAGGGATCCCGCAACAGGTCGATATCGGTGATACTGAAGGACGCCGGCGCGGGGGGTGATAAGAACCTGGGCGCGGGGTTGCACAGCTGTGTCGCCATGGAAGCATCCGACGGGGATGCGCGGGGCTTCGCGGGGAGGAAAAACAAGGACGATTGGCGCAGGCCCGGGACCGTGTTGGTGATCCGGGATGACACCCATAGGCACCCCATACTCGCCATCGTCACGGGCGCGAGTGTGCGCATGGAGGCGGCCTTCGAGTCACAGAGCGGCTCGAGTGGACAGCGGGATTCATCGAAGAGCAAAGTACTTTTGAACAGGGCGCCGGTTGGGTTGTGGATCGGTGGAAGCAAACCGCGGGGGTTCGACGGAAAAGTGACCAGGGTGGAGGTGCTGGACACAGTCATAACCCAGCAGAGGATGGTGGCGGCGGCGCACGTCGCGCCGAGCGTACCTTTCATGCCTTTGCTCATAGGCGCCAAGGCGGCGTCGCACGTCAAATTCTTCTCCGAATCCGACTCTGACGACGACGCCCCGGATGATAAAGACCCGCGCGTACCGGAAGATGACCCCATGACGGCGCGATTCACGGCGTTGTTCAAGGACGGCGAGATCGACCTGAACGCGTCGCAGCTTCGCGCGGGTGCCAAGTTCATCGCGCCGAGAACTTGGGACCCGATACGCGAACCCCTCCGCCGCGCCGACGAGTTTCCCCACATCCCATCCGGCCCGAGCGTCCCGCTGCGGGGGTCGTTGCAGCTGGTGCAGGGTCCGCCCGGGTGCGGCAAGACCAAGTTCGTCGCCACCGCCATACGCGCCGCGGTTCGGGACACGAGCGAGACACGTGATCCGCGGATACTGGTGTGTGCCCCGTCGAACAAGGCGGTCACCGTGGTGTTACGAAAGTACCTCGATACACGCGAGGTCATCAGTTCCAACTCGGGTGAGAAGGTACGAGTACCCGGCCGCGAGGACACGTCGTATCCCGTCTTGGTCGGAGCCGAGGATGCGCTGCAGCTGGCGTGCACCGATGACGACGGCGGCGGCGGTGACGGTACCTACGGGGTGATGGACTACTTCGTCTACCGCAGGACGGGGGTGTTGGCGGATGGCATTGACAGCGCCGCCAACCGTCCCGCGGAACTGCGGGTCCGTCTCGAGCGATGCATAAAGGAACTGGAACGAACGGCTCCTTCCTTCCTGGCGTCCGCGCCGCTCCAGAACCTACCTTCGTTGCACTCGGAGTTGAGACGCGCGTTGGCGACGTGTACTATCGTCAACGGCGACGCGAGGGAGGATGCCGTGCGAAACGCGTGTGAGATGCTGCGAACTGCGTCGGGTCGAGGCGATAAATCCGACGAGTACGCGAGCGAAGCCGTGTCGCGAGCGACGCTCGTGTTTGCCACCCTCGCGAGCTCTGGGCAGGGCATCATGGCCAACATGCCACCGCCGGATGCCCTCATCGTCGACGAAGCGGCGCAGGCGCTCGAGTCCGAGGTACTCATCGCGTTCGCCAGGCGGCCGAGGCGGTGTTTGTTGGTCGGGGACCCGGCGCAGTTGCCCGCGACTATGGCGTCGGAGGTGGCCAGACGCGCGGGGCACGACGTGTCGCTGATGCAGCGTTTGCTGAACATCGCGAACGGCGAGAAACTGGCGGTGGGCGCGCCGGGGCTTCGCGAGTGGTACACGCTTCTGGACACGCAGTACCGGATGCACCCGGACATATCGAAGTTTCCGTCGGCGCAATTTTATCGCGGGTGCGTGCGCGACGCGGACGTCGTGTTGAACCGTGGTTTAGGGTTCCATCCGGTTAACCCATCGGTGGATTCCATTCCGTGGATCAAATCGCCGTTCGTGTTCGTCAACGTCGCGTCGGGGCGAGAGACGCGCGGGGGTGATATCAAAGGCGGTGTGACATCAAAGGCGGGAAAATCGAGAAATCAATCGTCGGATTCCATCGGTAACGCCGCCGAGGCTGAACTCGCGGCGGCGCTCGCGTCGACGCTGCCCCGAGCGCTGGCGCCGCGAGGTGACGTGGCAGCCGCGACGCGCGATGGACACTTCTGCGGTACACCCGGTGCGATAATCGCGTTCTACGCCGAGCAGGTCCGTCGCATCCGCGCCGAGCTCGACGACGATGGGTCCGTAGCTAACCGGTCTCTGAAGCGTATCGCGAGATTGTCCACTGGGTTTGTCCCGGGTTTGTTCGATCGCCCCGGGGTGCACTCCGTGGACAGTTTCCAGGGCTCCGAGGCGGACGTCGTGGTTCTCAGCGCGGTGCGCGCGAACGATCGGGGAACCGTCGGTTTTTTGTCGGACAAACGCAGGCTCAACGTGGCGCTCACTCGGGCTCGGTAAGTTTATTTTAATTCTCGTATGGGCAATTAGAATGAGATCGTGTTTTGTTCACAGGCGTCTGTGTGTGGTGTTGGGTAACTTGGACACGCTTAAACGGAGCGACAGCGTGGACTTACGGGCGCTCGTGACGCACGCGGAGCGGCGGGGGTGTGTGGTGGACGAGGCGACAGTCAGGAAGTGGCTCGAGTCTTTTGCCGCGGGTGGCGAATCGACTGGGTCCGAGTCTCCAAAGGTCAAGAGGCGCAGGGTGTAGTTTTAGCTGGTTATTTTGTCCTCGGGACAACTTTATTAGGCTTGGATCAAACCGTGTCGCGCGATACGTAGGGCTGGATAGATGGCGACGTCGGGTTCCAGGACCGCGGCGCTGTCGCTGATGCGTCGCATGCTTAGGGTCAGCCGGGGATGGCGTGGTGAGGGCGGCGCGGACGAGGCGCGATACATCGTCCAGGAGACGTCGCGTATGTTCCGCGAGCGTCGCCATCTGAGGGATGCCGACGTCATCGCCGGGGCGCTGGACGAAGGGGAGGGGCGGCTGCAGACGGCGCTGCACTACGGCATAGCGTACCCGCGAATGACGCACACGCCGCTCGCGGGGGGCGGGGACGTCAAGAACGTGCTGCCCCCGGCCGAGGTAGGGGGTCCTTGGGCGTCGCACGTCGGGGAGGCGTCCGTGAGCGATGCCGCTCGGCACATCGCGGCGTTCAACGCCCCGGTGAACCCGGCGAAGAACGCGGCCAGGGAGGCGGCGCGCGCCAAGAGACTCGCGATGATGAACGCCACCGCCGCGGCGACCGCCGAGGTAAGGGCGGCGAACGACGATGACGACCGATAGCACACGAGTAGGCTAAAACACACACTAGAGCTAGTTTGTCCTTCATCGACGAGGGAAATCCATCCATCCATCCATCCATCCATCCTAAGCGCTAATCATCGCACGCATCACATGGAAGCCGGACGAAAGATGGAACTCGCGCCGTAGTTCTTCGTCTCCCTGTAGTTACTCCTCGCGTACAGGAACTGCAGCACCGGTCGCGTCGTCCCATCGCTCGTGTTCCTCATCCCCCGATGCATCGTCCGGTAGTCGTAAGCGACGAAACCCCCCGCGTCAACCACCCCGTCGACGCACCCCCTCAGCACCTCCGCCGCGGCACCGAACCCGATGAGCCCGTCCGTCACATGCGACCCGCCCCAGAACTGCGTGAACCCGACTTCTTGGTTCAAATCCACGAGGGGAACGAAAACACACACCGCGTACGGAGCACTGACGCCGGATCCGGTAAAGTCGGCTCTCGACTCACCCGCGAGGTGTCGCCCGTCGCAGTGCCAGTCCTGGTCCCGCGCGCCCGGCTTGGAGTACACGATGGAGACGTCGCACCACCACGCGTCCGCCGAGCCGCTCGAGGAAGCCGTGGATCCATCGATCCTCTTCCTCGGCTCGTTCTTCCCGAGCAACGGATCGATGAGCGTTTGGACCCACGGCGCTGATGATGCGAATGCCCGGATGAACGCCGCGTCGTTCATCGCGTCCTCCGTCTCGTCGCGCTCCCACTCGGGCTTCGGGAAGAGTAAGTCGAACCGTCGCCCGCCCCTGCTGCCCATCTCGCGGAAGGCGAAGACGTCTGCGCCGACGTCGAGGGTCGGGTGGTTCGTCGCGAGGGCGGCTTCCGCGTTTGACATTCGCGCGTTGGCGACGGCGATGAGGCGCGCGAGGTCGTCCGGGGCGACGGCGGATCTGCACGATGCGGCGAGTCCCGTGCGGAGGAAGGTATCTACGGGGCTGTGACGGGGTTCGAGCTCCGTGGAGCGCCGCCCCGCGTCGTCGGCGTCGTCGTTGTCGAGATGGCGATGCGTCACCGCCGCCGCCGACACGTCGAGGTCGCGAAGGGTGAGCTCCATGAACGGGACGTGGCACGGCGCGCTGACCACCACCTCCGCCTCCTCCACGACGTCAATCGCGAGTCCCTCGATCCGGTACGCCACCTGGCTCTCGTCGCCGCTCGACGCCAGGCACGACAGCGTCGCCTCCATCACCCACCCATTGGCATCATCGCCGTCGCCCGTCGTCGCATCACCCGGCGCCCGTCGGTGTTGGTGCCATCGAAGCTCGCGCTCCGGCCAGTCCACGCGACTGAACACCTCGCGCTGTAGATGGTCGTACGGGATACCATCCTTGGGCGTGACGCTGACGCACACGCCGACCCGCGACCGGTCACCGGCCCACAGGTCGTCCACCGAGCACGGCTCCGTCGTGCCCATCAATCTGTCGTTGTTCGCTCCGAGGTGCCGTCTCAATCTCGCGTCGCAAAACCTTATTTTTCGAATATTTCGCACTGGCGAGCAGTCACGATCGCGCTCGAAATCCTTAACCCCCAATAGACCCCCATTTCGTACCGACGCGCCTACCGTCCAAATTTGCGGCGTCGCCGTGACCTTCGCTCTTCCTTCGTGCGCCACCTCGGCGCGTTCGAAGTCACTCGTCACTCGTCACCGCACCGGTCAAGTGATTCCACACTTCCGGACTCGCAGTACCGGACGACGCACGGAGAGAGGGACGCACGTCACCTCCACCGCATCCACAGCGTCGAGTCGAGGCGCCTCCGGCGACGAGGTTAGACCCGCGGCCGTAGCGCGTGCGAGAAGAGGACACGGGGAAAAACAAGAATGTCGGACCAGGCGGTGTTGCTGTTGCGAAAGCAACTCAAAGGTTAGCGTCGATACCCATCTCTCCCACGGACGTTCACAGGCCACCGGCGACCAGATCCAGCGGTTTACCTCCGCGGAAAACCCGCGGGAACCCACCCCGGCGCCGCCCAACACGTCCCTCATCATCGCCCTTTTTTTCTCTCGGCTCCGCCCCCCCTTCCCTCGGACTCTGACGTGCCAACCCATCTCGCGTCCACCGCCGCAGAGCTCAGCCGGAACCCCATCGAGGGTTTCTCCGCGGGGCTCATCGATGACGTCAACGTCTTCGAGTGGGAGATCATGATCATGGGTCCCCCCGACACCATGTAGTAAGTCCCCGCCCCACTTCGAACCACCACGCGCGCCGGGGCTGAAGATCTTTGAAAGTTCACACTCGCCTACACAGCTGTGATTGTTTTCCCCCCGACTCGTCACCACCCGCCCACCGCTGACCGACGCCGCCACGTCACCACTTTCCAACTCAACAGCGAGGGCGGATTCTTCAGGGCACACATGGGGTTCCCCAAGGACTACCCAAACAACCCCCCGTCGGTGCGGTTCGTGAGCGAGATGTGGCACCCCAACGTGTACTCCGACGGCAAGGTTTGCATCTCCATCCTGCACTCGCCGGGGGACGACCCGATGGGCTACGAGCAGGCGAACGAGCGGTGGAGCCCCGTGCAGACGGTGGAGACCATCATGCTGTCCATCATCAGCATGCTCTCATCCCCTAACGACGAGTCCCCGGCCAACATCGACGCGGCTAAGCAATTCAGGGAAGATCTGCCGGGGTTCCGGAAGAAGGTTTCGCAGTGCGTTCGCAAATCGCAGGAGATGTGAAGATTGATCTGATCGACGTGAAGATCAAATCAATGCGCATCGGCGGGGCGAAGAGGAGAGGAGAACGGTTGAACATCGGGGGAACGAAGAGACGACACGAGACGATGACGGGTATGGTAATCGACGATGACAGGTATGGTAATCCGACGACGCGTTCGCATGAAACGAAGCATTCATTGCAAAGTTAACTCTTACAAGTACAACCGCGCCCCTCTCCAGCTAGTCAAGAGTCAGGGCACTCTCCCTAGCACTACCGCGATAACTTAATTTTGGCGTAGTACACCGACCCCGCCAGCCCACACAGAATTCCGAGGAAGTTCAACCAATCGAACGTCACCCCGCCGAAGGTGTGGTACCCAACCAGTATCACCACCACGTCCTTCAGATTCCCGCAGATGGTCTGCGTCAGCGCCGAGTTGAGGCTCGTGTTGAGGAAGATGGCGTAGTTTAAACTGAACGCCAGCACGCAAGATGCCGCGAGCACGCTCTGGAAGTCGCGGTCGTACAGGTGCCCGTAGTTGTGCAGGCTCTGCAGTTCCCCGGTCATGAGCGTCATCGTCGTCAGCGCGGGCAGCGACATCATCCCGTTGCACCACATCATCCCGAATGAATTCAACCCGCTCGTCCTGCCGTACCGCGCGATGCACGCGAGGTACGCCGCCGTCGCCGCGTTGTTCGCGAAGACGTACGCGTATCCGATGAAACTAAACTCCAGGTCGTGGGCACCCGCCACGAACGCCCCTAGGACCATCAGTCCGACCGCGCGATACACCGGCGTGCTCTGGGTGGTCCCCGCTAACACGTACTCCGCACCCATGGTGAACGCCGCGGTGGTCCTTCTTAGGGTGGTGTACATGGGCAAGGAGACCCCTCGGACGGACGCCATGGACAGGAGCATGTAGACCATGTACGCGGCTGATAAAGGCGCGACGCGGCGGAACATCTTTGCCGTCGGGAACCCGGTTCGGGCGTCCATGCAGTCCCGCGGGATGAGCGCGACGTCGTCGGTGAATCGTACCCATCCCAGCTTCCGGAACGCGTACAGCAGCACGTTGGAGCACGCGAGCTGCGCGAGCGTGATGACGTTGGCGTTGGGGAAATTGTACGCGGATAGCGCCGCCTTGTTGAAGAAGAGCAGCGCCACCGCGAGGCCCATGTAACACAGCGCCACCATGCCGCAGTAGAATTTGGACGGGCGAAGCTGGCCGTTGAGGAGCCCGCGCGGGGAGTGCTTCGTGTCCGATCCCATCGCGCTCGTTAACCCGCGGCGTCCGCGTTTGTCTCACACCCACGGACGCTCCCTTCGATCACGACCGCCTGCGTCGTCCTCCGAGCCCACGGGCCGGACCCCCGCGGCCTGGGTGTGCTCAACCTGTGACTTGCGAGTTGAACATTATATATATTTGTTCCCCTTTTCCACGTGGAAAGTGAAAATCTGACCTACCGGCACACTCCAGGAGGCGCCGGTCCGGAACGACCAAGCTTCCGAGCGCATCCACGCCGTGAAACGCACCCCGCATGATGTCTTCCTCGCTCGTGTGCCGCGCCCTCGCGCCCCCGACGCGCCCCTCGCCGAAACCTCTCCCCCGCCACCCTCGGGTGACCTCATCAGGTAAACCCGTCGGCGGTGGGCGCCCCGGCCTCCTCGACGCGCGCGGCGTTCGTCGCCGGGGAGACGCGACGTTGGCGCGCGGATGGGTCAACGAGTACGGCGATGAGTACGAGGACGTCTTCGAGGACGAAGGTGACGATCGACGCAGCGGGGGCCCGCGCAGGGGAAGGGAAAGCATGCCCCCTCGCGGCCGAGGCACGCGCCCGCCGCCGACACGACAAGATCGCGGCCCACCGCCCGAGCGATTCGAGGACGACGACCGCGGATACGACGACGACGACGACCGCGGATACGAAGACGAGCCCCGCGTCGTCATGGAGACCGTGCAGTGCCGCTCGGAGCAGGAGATCGGCCGCGTCATCGGCCGCGGCGGCTCCACCGTCGAGCGCATCCAGGCTGAGACCGGCACGCGAATCCAGGTCGACTCACGAACCCTGTGCGTCGACATCAAGGGATACCCGCGAGACGTCCGAGAAGCCGTTCGCGTCGTCACCTTGGTCACGCAAGAGGGCTTCGGCGGGTCCGTGGAGAGGGTGCCGTGCACCGGGTCGGAGGGTGCCGTCATCGGACCGAAAGGCCAGCGCATACGCGCCATCGCCAAGGAGACGGGCGGCAGGCTGGAGGTGCAAACGATCGACGATCGCGAGGATGAAAACTTTGGCGGGAGCGAGTGCGTCATCCGCGGGTCTCCCCCCGAGGTCGCCGCCGCCGCGCGCGCGGTCCGGGAGATCGTGGCGATGGACCGCGAAGACCGTGAGTACGGACAGGGGCGGGGCTCCTCCCGGGGCGGGTTTAACGAAGCGGATGGAAACTACGCAGACTTCGACGCCACCTGGGACGACGGCCGAGGTCGCGGGGGCGTGCGGGACTGGGATAACTACACGAGGCCGATGCGGAACCCGCCTTTACCGTTCGGATACGACGAGGATGGGCGGCGCGGGACGCCCCGGGACGGGCGCGTGAAGAGGCGGGAGTCGTCTGGCGGCGGCGGGGGGCGAGGCGGGCGAGGCGGAAGGGGTGGAAGGGGTGGAAGGGGTGGAAGGGGTGGCGGCGGCTTTAGTCGCGGTGAGTATTAGAGAGCAACGTTTTATTGTCAAGGGCGATGATGATGTAGTCGGTGACCGCGACTTAGAGTCCGGCGAAAGCCTTGGCCGCGTCGACAGCCGCGGGGAGTCCGTCCGCGTTGGGACCCTGGCCTTGCGCCACCCCGCCCTTCCCGCCGCCGCCTTTCCCTCCGATGGGACCGCAGCACGCGTCAAGCCAGCCCTTGACGTCGATTGACACGTCAGTCGGCACGGAGACGTAGCACATAGCCTTGCCCTTGACCGGATCCTTCGAGAACAGCGCGCACGCGACGCCCTGCTTGAACGCGACCGCCGCGGCATCCTTGAGCGCGGCGGGGTCGGTGAAATCGCCGAGCTGCGCCACAAACGCGGACGCGCCCGCCGCCTTGGCCTCCGTCGTCTTTTCCCCAACCGCCTCAATCGCGTTAGCCTTCGCCGCCGCCGCAGCTTCCTTCATCGCGGCGGCGATTCGCTTGGTGTGCTTCGCCATGGCGTCGCGGATCTCCGCGCGCTGCACAGCCGGCATCACGGAGGTGTCCACGGTGCCCTTGAGCCCGGCCATGGCCTTCTCCAGGTCAGCGCCGTCGAGCGCGTCGCACGCGTTCACCTGCGCCTTAATCGTCTGCGCCGTCTCCAGCGCCGCCGCCGCCGCACCCTTGGTCGCGCCCACGATACGTCGCACGCCCTTCGCGATGCCTTCCTCGGAGAGGAGGACAAAGTCGGTCGCGTCGGAGGTGTTCGCGAGGTGCGTACCGCCGCAGAACTCGATGGAGTATCCCTTCCAGTCCTCGGCATCCGGAGTCGCGAGTAGGTCATCGATGGACGGACCGACGGAAACCACGCGAACGGGGTCGGGGTACACCTCGCCAAAGACCGCGCGAAGCCCGGAGATCGCTTTCGCCTTGTCGAGGGCGACCTCGCGGGTGTGCACGGAGAGCGCCGCGTTGACCTGGTCCCGGACGAGCGCCTCGACCTTCTTGATCTCATCCGCGGACATCGCCTTGGAGTGCGAGAAATCGAATCGAAGTTTCTCGTCATCAACCAGCGAACCTCTTTGGTCGACGGAGTCCCCGAGGACCTGGCGGAGGGCGCGGTTGAGCACGTGGGTCATGGTGTGGTTGGGCATGATGTTGTTCCGGCGGTCGTGGTCCACGCGGGTACGCACGGCGTCGCCGACGGCGATGACGCCGTCGACGGATTGGCCGACGTGAAGCACGAAACCCGCCGCCGCCTTGGTGTCCTCGACAGTCATCGACGACCCGGCGACGCACTCGACGACGCCCACGTCGCACACCTGGCCGCCGGACTCGGCGTAGAACGAGGTCTTATCGAGGACGAGGCCGATGGGACCGTCCACGGACTCGGTGGATCCAACGAAGCCGTCGAGGGTGAGAATCGCCTTGACCGTGGCGTCGGTGGGGGCGGCGCCGGGGGCGTACTTGTGGGAGTCGTCGGTGAGCGGGACGTCGTTGTTGGCGAGCCACGCGGTAGCCTCCGCCTCGAAGAGCAGGGCGCGACCGCCGCCCTTCTTACCGGCGGCGCGGGACTTCTCCTGCGCCTCCTTGAAAGCCTCCTCGAAGCCGGCGTTGTCGCACTTCATCGCGTTTTCCTCGCACATGATCTCCACGAGGTCCACGGGGAACCCGAAGGATTCCCACAGGAGGAAAGCCTCGGCGCCGGAGACGGTGTCGCGTCCTTCTTCCTTGGCCTTGGCGGCGATCTTCTTGAACTGCTCCACGCCCTTGAGCAGCGTACGACCGAAGGATTCCTCCTCCTCGGCGATGATCTCCGTCACGCGTTTCTCCTCCTTGACAATCTCGGGGAAAACCTCGCCGAACAGTTCCACCACCGTCTTGACGAGCGTCGCGAAGAAACCTTGCTTGGCGCCGAGCTTCTCGCGGCCGAACCGCACCGCGCGCCTGAGCACGCGGCGGAGCACGTAGTTGCGCCCGTCGCTCCCCGGCGCGGCGCCGTCGCTGATGGCGAAGGTGAGCGTTCGAATGTGGTCAGCGACGACCCGATACGCCATGTCCTTCTCGCCGACGTCCTCAGCGCCGAGCTTACCGGTGTACGGCTCGGCGCCGGTGACGTCCTGGATGGCGTCGAAGATTGGCATGAAGACGTCGGTGTCGTAGTTGGACATCTTCCCCTGGAGGATGGACGCGAGTCGTTCGAATCCCATGCCGGTGTCGACGTGCTTGGCGGGGAGCGGCTTTAAGATCCCGCCCTCCTCGCGGTTGAACTGGATGAATACGACGTTCCAGATCTCGAGGCAGTTGGGATCGTCCATGTTGACGAGGTCCGCGGCGTCGCGGCCGCCGATGCGATCGTAGTGGATCTCGGTGCACGGTCCGCACGGTCCGACGTCGCCCATCTCCCAGAAGTTATCGGCGCAGTCGAACGGGAGAACTTTGGACGCCGGGAGGTACTTGAGCCAGATCTCTTTGGCTTCGTCGTCGGGTGGCAAGCCTTGGGCCGGGTCGCCGCCGAAGTACGTGGCGTAGAGCCTGTCCTCCGGGAGCGCGTAGACCTTCGTGAGGAGTTCCCACGCCCACCCGATGGCTTCCTCCTTGAAAAAGTCGCCGAAGGACCAGTTCCCGAGCATCTCGAAGAAGGTGTGGTGGTACGTGTCCTTCCCGACGTCGTCGAGGTCGTTGTGCTTGCCTCCGGCTCGGATGCACTTCTGGGTGTCGGTGGCGCGCTTGAGCTTGGCGAGCGGGCCCTTGGGGTCCGCGGTGCCCAGGAAGCAGGGCTTGAACTGGTTCATCCCGGCGTTGGCGAAGAGGAGGGTCGGGTCATCGTGCGGCACGACGGGGGAGGACGGCACGACGGTGTGCTCCTTGGCCTCGAAGAAATCCAGGAAGGTCTGCCGGATCCTCTGGGCGGGCCACTCCTTCATGGGGTCCATGGTGGAGTTACTTGGAGGTGGGTCACGGGGACGCCGCGCGGGTGTCTCCGGTTCTGCCGACGTTTCAGCAGGCGGCGATCGGAAGGTGGGAAGAGAGAGTTCCGGATCAGACTGGCCGCGGCCAAGAATTTATTCCCACCTCAAAAACGCGTCGATTTTCTGAGACTATTTGCCCATACATTGCATCGCAAATTCTCTGGGGGTTTAGGGCTTGGGTCGCGATCTCGGCTGTTTTTTGGCTTTGGTGAGAAAAAGTACTCTCGAGTCGTGGACGGGCTCGCGACAGGAGACGGGCTTGGGCTTGCGAAAATAACGTTCCGTTTACATCCCGGGGGCCACCACCACCGTCTATGCGTCGCACCCCCGCGCAAAAATTGACCAGCTACCGAACAAACCCGCGCCTCTCCTGTCAGTCACCGCACCTCGAGTCTCTCCGACTCGAAAGGGACGTCAAAGTTCAATCAGAGGTGGTAATTTTCCGGCACAACCTCCAACCATCCATCCGGCCCCTCCACCTTGCCAGACTGGATCCCGGTGAGCTCATCGTACATCTCCTGCGCCACCGGCCCAGTCTTCCCCTCGTAGAACTGCGTCTTCTCACCCTTGACGGTGATGGACCCGACGGGCACGACGACCACCGCGGTGCCGCAGCAGAAGCACTCATCCGCCTCGAGCACCTCGTCTACGGAGACGTTCCGTTCCTCAACCGTGTAACCCTTCGCACGCGCGAGGTCGATGACGGACTTGCGGGTGATCCCGGGGAGGATGCTACCGCCCAGGCCCGGCGTGGCGATGGTCTTGCCCTTGACGCAGAAAAAGTTGCACGAGGAAACTTCCTCGATGTACTTGTTCTCCACGGCGTCGAGGTAGATGACGTCGGAGTAACCCTCCTTCTTCGCCGCGAGCTGAACCTTCAGCACCGGGGAGTAGTTCCCGATGCACTTGGTGCTGCCGGTACCGCCGGGCGCGGCCCTGTGGTAAGTCTCCTCCACCACCAAGTCGATCGGCGCCATCTTACCACCCTTGAAGTAAGAAGCCACCGGGGAGCAGTACACCAGAAACGTGTACGACGGCGCCGGGCCCAAACCTAAGATTGGACCCGTGCCGATGAGCAAAGGGCGGAGGTAGAGCGAACCTTTGCCCGTGGGCGGGACCCACTCCCTGTTCGCGCTCACGCACTTCTTCACCGCGTCCACGAAGACGTCGGCGGGGACGGGGGGCATGGACATGCGACCGGCGCCCTCCGCGAAGCGAGCGGCGTTTTGGTCGGGGCGAAAGATTTGCACCTCGTCGCTCCCCTCGGTGCGAAAGGCTTTCATGCCCTCGAAGATGCCTTGGCCGTAGTTGAGCACCGCGGCGGAGGGGTGGAGGGAGAGGTTGCCGTAGGGCTCGACCGAGCCCATGGTCCACTCGCCGTCGATGGCGCACTCGGTTCGGAACATGAAGGAAGTCTCCACGAGTCCGAAGCCGAGGTTGTCCCAGTCGAAGTCTCCTTTGGGTCCGGCGCCCGTCTCCTTGGCGGGGGTGGACACCGCGGCGACGCGAAGGTGGACACCGCGCTTGCCGCCTGCGGTTCATTCGAATCGGTGGTTTATGGCGGGGGAACGAAGGTCAGGTCACGGAACGGTGGAGGCGCCCGGTGACGTCGGGTAGATGCAAGACTCGGAATCGAGGCTCGTCGATTTCCAGTGGTGGTAAATCCAAGGGGCGCGGCGAGCGCGTGGGGGACGGTGGGTGTGTCGCGCGGGGAAGGGGTGTGCTCGTCCCGCGGACGCGTCATGCGCGCGGATGAACCGAGGAGATGGGAACGGCGGGAAGGAAGATCGCGCACCGTGCTTGGGGGCGAGCTTGGAGCGGAGGGGAGAGCCCGCGCGTGACCGGGACGCGAGGGACACGCCCGCGGGGGCGGCAGCCGCCAGGGTGGTGTAGGTCGCCATCGCGCTGCGTTCGCGGTGACTTTAACGGTGTGGCGAGGAGGCGAACGGTGCGCGCGTGGAGGGCGCTTCCGGTTCGTGCGAGCGACGGTGAGGACGCTCGACGGTGCCTGTCGGTGTGGCCGGCAACGACGCGGGGCGGCCGGGGACGTCGGCAACGTTTCAAGCGATAAAGTTTTTGCGCTCGCGGATGGCCACGATTCACCGTCCTTTCAAGCCTGGAAACTTGAAACCGAACGGGATATTTTCCGAAAGATGAAAACTCGAAAACGCTTTCAAACGCATCGATCAAGCACAAAGTCCGATCGATCAAAGTTCTCCGGCGGATCGGACTTCTTCAAAGTTCTCCCGGCTGCCTGGACCAACTCGCGCCCAAATCCGAGGATGAACGACAGAATCGAGCGGCGTCTCGGGCTCGAACACACTCGAACACGTCACGATGAAGATCGAGGAGGTCCAGTCGACGACCAAGAAGCAGCGCGTGGCCACGCACACCCACATCAAGGTGCGTCGAGCGACGATCGCGATCGCGACCGCGAGATCCCCGAATTAATTGACTTTGACCTTTTTGATCGTCCGCCCGGTCAGTGCCCCGACGTGATGCACGTGCTGACCTCGTTCCATCCCCACCAACGTGTACGAACAGGGTCTCGGCCTCAAGGATGACGGCGAGGCGATCGACATGGCCGCCGGATGGGTGGGCCAGGAGCAGGCGCGCGAGGCGTGCGGGGTGGTGGTCGACATGATCCGCGGAAAGAAGATGGCCGGCCGCGCGCTGCTCATGGCGGGCGCGCCGGGTACCGGCAAGACCGCGCTCGCGCTCGGCATCGCGCAGGAGCTCGGATCCAAGGTACCCTTCTGCCCCATGGTGGGCAGCGAGGTCTACTCCACCGAGGTCAAGAAGACTGAGATCCTCATGGAGAACTTCCGGCGCGCCATCGGACTCCGCATCAAGGAGAACAAGGAGGTGTACGAAGGCGAGGTCACCGAGCTCACACCGGAGGAGACCGAGAGCACCTCCGGCGGCTACGGCAAGGTCATCTCCCACGTCGTCATCGGCCTCAAGACGGTCCGCGGCACCAAGCAGCTCAAGCTCGACCCCACCATCTACGACGCCATGCAAAAAGAAGGAGTCCAGACGGGCGACGTCATCTACATCGAGGCCAACTCCGGCAGCGTCAAGCGCGTGGGACGGTGCGACGCCTACGCCACCGAGTTCGACCTCGAGGCTGAGGAGTACGTCCCGCTGCCCAAAGGTGACGTGCACAAGAAGAAGGAGATTGTGCAAGACGTCACGCTGCACGACCTCGACAGCGCCAACGCGAAGCCCCAGGGCGGGCAGGACATCATGAGCGTGATGGGCGCGATGATGAAGACCAAGAAGACGGAGATCACCGAGAAGCTACGGGCGGAGATCAACAAGGTGGTCAACAGGTACATCGACACCGGCGTCGCGGAGCTCGTCCCGGGCGTGCTCTTCATCGACGAGGTTCACATGCTGGACATCGAGTGCTTCACGTACCTGAACCGCGCGCTGGAGTCCTCCCTCGCGCCCATCGTCATCTTCGCCACGAACCGCGGGATCTGCCAGATCAAGGGTACCGAGATGTCCGCGCCCCACGGCGTTCCGGTCGACCTTCTGGACCGTCTGGTGATCATCCGGACCCTTCCGTACGCGGCTGACGAGATGGTGAAGATTCTCGCCGTTCGCGCCGCCGTCGAGGGACTGCGGGTGGACGAGGAGTCGCTCGCTCGGCTCGGCGAGATTGGCGACGCGACGTCGCTGAGGCACGCGGTGCAGCTGCTGACGCCCGCGGCGGTGATGGCGAAGACCAACGGGCGGGAGGAGATCGTCCTCGGGGATCTGGAGGAGGTGGGCGACCTCTTCTTGGACGCGAAGGCGTCGGCTAAGCTCCTCACCGAGCAGGCGGACAAGTACCTGTCCTGATCACACCGCGCGCATAATATACGTTAAACATGGGAGACGTTCCGGGCGACGTCGCGCGTGACGATGCTTCGAATGCTTCATTCATATGATAAACCGACTAAGTTTTAAAACTGAGCTTCACCAACAACCGACGCTGATACTCTAAAAAAATGGAAAATTTGCTGCCCGGGCTTCCAGGCTGCGGGGAGGCGCTCGCCAACACGCCGCAAAGTAAGTCTTTCGATTCTCAGGCACCCCCGGTGATGTAGATATCCTCGGGCGTGCCCTCCGTCGGGGACCCGCTGTGAGACCGGGACCGCCCCCCCTTGTCGAAAACTTTAACGCCGTGATCATGCGCGTCATCGTACTCGTCCGACATCGGCCCGTTGCCCACGTACTGGTCGCTCCAAGTTCCAACATCCACCACCGGGTGCGGCTGCAGCTGCGTGAACTGCGCGTGCACGTACCCGTGTTTGTTTGTCCCGTGGCTTCCGCCGACGCCCCTGATCTGGATCTCCTCGTGGCGACCCGCGCTGCCCTTTAAAGCGCCGCTGACGTCAACCCCGGTGCCCGACCCGCCTCCGTCGCCGCTGCCATCCTCGTCGTCGTCGCCGCTCCGCCCGATGCCGCCGCCGTGTAACACGGTGCCCGATGGGACGTTGACGCTCACCACGCCCTTCTCGTCGTAGGTGGCGTTGACGAACGTGGGGCACCCGCGTCCGATGAGCTGAATCTGATCCTCCCACATGCGCGGGCACATGAGGTTGGAGCTCAGGTTGCGCATCAGCAGCGTGGTGGTCTCCCTGTCGATGTGTGACATCGCGTTGAGGTCCTCGGCGTGGTCCTTGACCTTGGGGTCGAAGAGGCCGGCGAGGAAGGTGTAGACGACGACGAAATCGGGGTTGTGCGCGGGGGACGGCGTCAGATTGCCGCGAACCTGGCCACCGTACCCACCACCTCCATTGGCGCCTCCGTAGTTCGTCACGAACCCCTTGATCCCGAGCGGACCGACGGCATTGTATTGGCCCATTTGATTGGAGCCCGGGTTCATCCCGTTCCCGTTCATGCCGCCGCCCATCAGCATCTGCCCCTCCCGCCGCATCGAACCCGAACCGTGCGAGTTCGAACCGCCCATCATCCGCGGAATGCCCCCGTCGCCCGTGCCCACCATGCCGCCCATCCCGTACCCGTCACCCCCCATCGAGGACATCGGCCCGGGGCCCGCGGGGTGCGGACCCCGCATCGTGTTACCGGGCGCGTCCCACGAGGGTCGAACGCTCGTCGCCATGGGGTACCCGCCGCCGTTCATCCCCATCGACGACATCCCGCCCGATGAATGCATCACGGAACCAACCGGCGGCGGAGCGCCCATCACGCCCGGGGATCCGTGCCTGCCCATGTTAGCCTCATGCGACGGCGCCATGGAACCCATCCCGCCCGTACTGACCCCCGCGGATGAACCCTTACCGCCCTTCTTCGCCGCCTTTGAATGTGAAACGTCGCCACCCTTGGACGAGCCGCCGCCGTGGGATCCGACGGTGCCCGAAGAATTCGCCTTTTGCGGGTACGGCTGCGACGACTTGCGCTTGGGCCGCGGCGGCGGGATGTGCTCGCCGGTTCCGTTCTTCTGCACCTTGAGGAAGTACTTCTGCGCGTGGCTTCGAATCTGTGGGTTGGATCATGTGCGGGGGTGGGTGTGGTCGTCGTCAGTGGTGGGTCGGGGGTGGGGGCGATCGCGGCGAGAATTGTGAATTGACAGGGGGCACCAGGCTGTCAACAACGCAGCGCTGGCGGCAACCCTCGGGAAATAGCGTTGGGGGGGGGCAGGGACCGACACGTCGACGAAAATCGTCGGAAACGCACCTGGATGACCGTCTTGGAGCCCACGTAGTCTCCGATCTTCTTCCAGTCGCGGTCGTACCTGCGTTGGGTGGGGCGGGAAGGGGGCGCGCGTCAGGCGTGAGGCGCGTCGGGGCGGGACGGAATCTTGTTTGTTTTTTTTTATGTCCCGCGGGGGTGCCACGGGCCACGGTCGAACGGGGGTGGAAAACGGGCGTGCACTCACAGGTTGATGGCCTCGAGGAACAGGTTATGCTCCTGGTCCGTCCACGATTCCCTCGACTTGGTAATCGTGTACGGCTTGCGCGCCTTGCTGCTCTCGGGCTGCTTCATCGCGGCCGTCCCTTCGTCTTGTTGCACTGACTTGGGAATGCGAAGGTTTTCTTCGCTCCGAGGCTTCCGGTTACGCCGCCGCGAACGCCCGCGCGAACCCGGCACGCTCGCACGAACCCCACGCGCGGACTACTGAAGAACCGCGGTAGATCCCCCGACGTCTCCGCGTGCGATACGCGCTCGTGAACGACCGTGCGTCCCCTCGACCGGTCGCGTAACGTCGCTTTAATGCAACGACCGCGGGTACCCGGTGCGCGAGAACGGTCCCGGAGAACGACGCGCGCCGCCTTCGCCGACGACCCGCCTCTTCCGCCGGCCGGTTCGGCCTCTTGGTGTCTTAGCCGACTCTCTGTCCCGGGGAACTCTCGCTCGAATTCCGCCCGTGAACTTCCGTGCGCGCGTGACTCCTCCGCTGCCGCCGCGTTCGGTTGTGACCTTCGAATGGCCCGCGACGTTAACCTCGAGGACTCGCCGGTCAAAAACACTCAAAAAACCAATTCGCCTTTCACCCGGTCGCGTGATAGGCTTTTCGTTGACCGCGCTTCCGGTCAAAATTCGCTTTCAAATGCCGAGGCAAAACGTTGGACGTGTCAAAAAGATTCGAGATATTTGTCACGATTGCGCCAATCAAAACGCGGCGTTGTTTTAGGATTCTCTGGAGACTCCACGCCGCCACGATATTTTTTCGGTCCTCCAGTTTTGTCGAGTTAAAACCCATGAAGTGAGAGGGTGACGTAAGCAGATATTTTCTCGGTCTGGAAACCAGCGGAAATCGTGGATAGGATCTGTGGGGCGAGAGCCGAACTTCAAGCGGCGAAACGCGAAAAGCTGCACGCGAGTTCAGAAAGTTCTTCATGTGTGTGTCTTCGATGAATTGGAAAAATGGAGTCGGCGAGCTCGAGCCTCCGGCTGTGGCTTGCTAAGAGTTAGTCCTCGTCGGAGTCATCGCCGAGGTCGGTGGCGGTGTACTGGAAGGTGGTCGCCCGTCCCTTCCTGGATCGCCTCCCGCCCTCGATGATGTTCGAGGTGTCCACCTCGTCGCCGGAGAGGTCGTCGACGACGTCGGAGTTGACGCTGTCGTTGTCGTCGTCCGATTTCTTCTTCTTCTTTTTCTTCTCAACCTTGGCCTTCTTCGCGGCGGGCTCCTCGTCGTCGGAGTCGTCGTCGGAGTCATCCTCGATCGTGGGCACGTTCTTCTCCTCCTCCTCGTCGGAGGAGTCGTCGCGCTTGTCCTCTTCTGTGTGACGGGGTGACGCGGAACGTAGGTCAGCGCGGGGGTTCAAAAGCACGAAAAACCAATCGCGCGCGAAAAAAAGGCGGCACCCGAGATCTGGGGCGGGGACGGGCGCTCCCCGTCGCGCGAGGGCGTCGGGTGCGGAAACGCCGAGTGACGGGACGCACCGGACATGTCGTCTAGAGCTCGGAGATTTGACTCCCTCGGCGTGCCGCGTCCTTGACGGGCGTCGTGCCTCTGAAGTTTGCACGCCGCCGACGCGCTTTTTTCAAATCGAGTTTTTGGTTTTTGTGGCTCTTCTGGTTTTTTGGCAGTTGGTCCCCCAGCGTTCGTTCCCCAGAAGGTAGCACTTAGCACTAGCACGCGATGCCCAAGGCTACTACCAAGGTTGTGAAGCCCGCCGCGTCCGCGCTCGCGGGCCTCAGCCCGCTCCTCACCGCGGCGGCGGCACCCCATCGAGCGTACCTCGCGTCCCTCGGCGTGCCCCCCGTCTGGGTCACCATGGCTGAGATCTTCACAGCCATCTTCGCCGTCGTGTTCCTCCTCTCCAAGACGTGCCTCACGAAGTCCATCACGAAGCGCTCGCCCTCCGTGGGGAAGCAGGGCGCCGCGCATGTCTACGCGTCCGGCTCGTGGCTCGCGGATGCGCAGACCAACCCGTCGAAGCACCACGCCGAGGTGTTCATCCTGAAGTACTCCGTCTGTTGGATCCTCAGCGTCGGGGTCGTGATCGCCACCGCCGCGTACGAGTCGTGGGGTAAGTGGGGATACATGACCTACTGCGGTACGTGCGCGGCGCCCGCGTTGCTCTACCCGCTGATGCGTCCGCTCAAGGGCGACGTCGGGCGGCCACTGAGGGACTGGTACATCCTCAAGGCTAACCTCTGGATCGCCATCTTCTCCTTCATCGGAAACTACTGGTACACCCACTACTTCTACGGAGTCCTAAAGGCGAACTACACGTTCCAGGCGCACAGGCTCAACGACGTGCCGATCGCGATGTACCTGATGACGCACGCGTACTTCATGTTCTACCACGTCCTGTCCAACGCGGTGCTTCGCAAGATCCGTGGCAAATACCAGGCGAACTCGGGCCGGTTCATTTACCAATGCGGCGTAGTCGCCGCGATGAGCTACTCGACGGCGTTTATGGAATCGCTCACGATCTGCGGGTTCCCGTACTACGTATTCGAGGATAGGGACATGGCGTACACGCTGGGCAGCGCCTTCTACGGCATCTACTTCCTCGTCTCGTTTCCCATGTTCCTCAGGGTGGACGAAGACGTCCGCGCCGACGGCAAGGGATTGAGTAAGGCGGTAGCCGCGGCGTTGCCGGCGGGCGCGGTTGAGGCTATGGGCGGACGCATGACGCATCACTCCGTGTTCTGGGAGGCTATGGGCAGCGGGATGGCGGTGCTGTGCATGCTGGATTTCGTGCGACTGTACCTCGGGCTCGATTTCAAGATGCTCGCGGGGGGACACTGACACCGAGACGCGGGGGGTTAAGTAGTAGTCGAGCTTCGTCGTTTTCCATTAATCGATCAAATTAAAACGAATGGTGTTCGTCGTTGAGTACCCTAGTTTCCCCATGTGTGCACGGCGGCTTATTCTCAGATTGCCGCCAGCACGCCCCCGTGAATGCGCTCCCTCTCCATCGCGCCGCGTTGAACGCGCTCCCTCTCGGCGTTGTACGCCTTGCCAGCCGCGGCGTTGTTGGCGGCGGCGTTTTCCTTGTCGCAAAATTCACCCTTGGCGGCTGGGGACCCCGCCGCGGCGACCACCGCGGGCGACCCCACGCGACCGAGCCTGGACCGTGACCTCGGATACAAGAGCGTGGACCTCGGCGGTTTCTTGGAGCCGCTGCCCGCGCCGTGCTTGTGCGTCAGCTTGTGCGGCTCGAGGTGCGCGATGAGACCCTTCATGCTGCGAATCGAACGCTCAAGTTTGGCCATCGACTCCGCCTCCTCCGTCGCCTTGTCCGGCCGGCGCTGCTCGATGTATGTCAGCCGTCTGTGCCGGTGGACGTCCAGGTTATTCTGCATGATCTCGGCGATGCTCCTGATCCGTCCCAAGATCTTACCCATCGCCGCAACTTCCGCGGCTCGTCTGGCGTCTCCGCACAGGTTCACAACGGTGCGCACCGCGGCCGCCACTAGTTCTGGTCGATCCCTGCACATCTGCATGTGCTCGGCGATGACGTTGACGGAGTCGCGGCATTCGAACAGCGCCCTCGCGCACGTCGCATCCGCGCTCATGTTCTCGAACAGCGCGTACGCCGCGGCGAGCACCGGCTCGTGCGCCGCCGATCGGTCGCACCTGCGCGTGGTGCGGAGCAAAGCCTTGAGCGCCTTTTCGTCGCACGCGAGCGCTCGGCACTTTTTTGACCACCGGGTCGCCACCGCGAGGTCACGCAGGGCGTCGCGAACTTCACGAAGTTTCCTGGGCGCGTGAAGAGTCGCCACGGCAGCCTTCGCGCGGGCACCGAGCGTCGACGCCGGGTTCGACTTTGCGTTCGCGCGGGATCGTTTCACCAACGACCTCAGCTCAGCCATCCTCGGTCCAAACGTTTTGTCCGCGTGGACCCTCGCCGCGTGTCCCTGCCAGTGCGTTTGGATGACGCGAGTCGCCCGCGTCTGTCTGTGGAGTAAGAACGCGCGCCGGGCCTTGGCGCCGCGCGCCATGGCCTGGCACCTGATCACAGTGCGTCGAAGCGTCTGGAAGCGTCTAGAAGCGTCATCCATTCGTCGCTTGGCCAGCCACGCGCCGCGGAACACGGAGGCGGCCCACCGCGCCGCCAAAAAGTCACAACGCGCAGCCCACGCCCGGAAATTGGTCTGAATGATGATCGCCGCGACGCGTCGCTTCTGCGACGTCCTGGCCGCCTTGGCGCGGTACGCATCGCGCGCGAGCTTCCCGCGCCAAGCCGCCTGGATCGTCGTCGCCGCGTTCATCGCTCGGCGCCTCTTAGCCTCGAGCGCGTCCCTCTTAGCCACGCGCTGAGCGTGCTTGAACTCGACGACCGCGACGATCCGCCGGCGGTACTTTTGCACCACGACGGCGGCGCGTCTCAACGCGAGGAACGAAGTTCGGTCCCTCGCGCCACGCCACCTCGCTTGCAGCACGATGCACGTGAACCTCAAGTCGACGTATCGCTGGTTCTGCGCCCACCCGCGCCAACCCGCCTGGATCCGAATCGCCGCGCACTCGCGCTCACGTGTAAGTCGCACCGCGTGGTAGGCGCGTTGGATCGCGAGCGCGGCGGCGCGCATCCGGGTGTACGCTCGCCGGCAACTCGCGCCCCTCGCCCGCGCCTGCAAAGACAAAGTGGAAAAACGAACGTCGTTGTAGCGCTCCCGAGCCGTCCAACCGCGAGCCGCCGCCTGGATACGAATCGCCGCGCGCCTTCGCGCCACGAACGCACGCCGCTCCGTCGTCCCTTTCCGTATCGCCTGCGTCCGCACCGCCGCCGTGCGAAGCGAGTTGAAGCTAGTGCGCGCGAGGTACCCGCGAAACGCCGCCTGAATCTTAGTCGCCCCGCGGACTTTGTTTCGATACCGCACAAACTTTCGTCGAGTCGTCGCGCCCCTCGCCATCGCCTGGATATAAACAGTCATCTCCCGGACCCCTTCAAACACACGCCTCTGCGTCGCCATGCGCCACGCGGACTGGATCGTCGTCGCCGCCTCGTTCTCCCAGAGCATCTCCATGTACTTGTCTCGCGCCGCGCTGCCCCGGCGGATCGCCTGGCACCGAACGACGTGACGCCGCAGGGTGAGGTACGCGCGACGGGCGATGGAGCGCCTCGCGTGCGTCTGCGTGATCATGGCGGCGAACTGAAGGTCCGCGTACGCGTCTCGAGCCATCTTGCCGCGGACGTGGCGCTGGATGCACGTCGCCGCGGCGACGGCGGCTTTAAGCCGTCGCCTGGCGACCAAACCTCGCCACGTCGCTTGCGAACGGACGACGGCGCACATCTTGTCAAACGCGAGTCGCCTCGCGTCCAACGCGCGCTTGTGTTTGGCCACCACGGTCGCCGCGCGTTGCCACCGGCGAAGGCAACCGGGACGCCAGTGAATGAACCTCCACGCGCGTTGGATCCGCCGAGCCGCGCATTCCTCCCGAGCGTGGCACAAAAGCCTGGCGCATAGAAACAGGAGATGACCCGCGACGACTTTGGCGTCGGGCCCACCGGCGGACGCGACATCGCTCGGGCCGAACGTGAGCTCAGGAACCCCGCCGAGCGCGCGGCACACGTCGCTCGCCAGCTTAAAGTTAGCCTTGCACGCGGCCGTCGCCTGCGCCCGAGCTTCCAGCGCTTCAGCCGCGATCTCGTCATCCGGGCCCGCTCCGTCCGACC
>Ga0302114_10000275_pt1 | contig 37130 bp, 46 predicted proteins | sample AG5_Surface_MG_FD_203107 | JGI IMG/M metagenome (GOLD analysis project Ga0302114, IMG submission 203107) | Marine microbial communities from Western Arctic Ocean, Canada - AG5_Surface | ecosystem: Environmental > Aquatic > Marine > Oceanic | place: Canada: Western Arctic Ocean | collected...
TAGTACGCCTCCGCCTCGTCGATCGACGCTTCGTCGCCCCTTCCCTGGAGGATCATGGCCAGGTTGTTGCACGAGTCGAGATGTTTCGGATCTAATTCGATGGCTTTGCGGTAACACTCCTCCGCCTCTTCGAGCTTCTCGATCGTCTGGTAGAAGTTACCGAACCTGTACCGGGCCTCCGCGTCGTCCGGCTTGGACTCCACCGCCTTTGCGAAGACGGCGCGGGACTCCTCGATGAGCGCGTCGAAGGCCCAGTTGATTTTCCCGATCCTCTGTTCGGCGTCGCCGTCGAAGTCCGGCGCGTTGGCGTTGTCCAACGCCACTCGTCGCGCGCTCTTGAGCCCCTCGAACGACGTTCCCCTCGATACCCGCAGGATCTGCTCCGGGGTATCGTCGCCCTTCGGCGTCATCTCCAGCTGCCGCCGCTTGGCGTCCTTGTTCACGGCATCCGGGCCGTTGTCCCCAGCCGCCGCGACGATGCGCTGCGCGAGCGCCCTCGCGCGGACGTTCGCGCCGCGGACGCCGCGCGCGGCGAAGCGCGTGGACATGGCCGGTGCGGAGACGAGAGCCGGGGCCATACCCTCCTTCTCGGTTGCCGTGCGGCGTCCTGTGGTGGCGAGACTACTCCATTGGTCCCTTATCCTACTCTTCGAAAAAGCGAAGACGGAGAATGGAAAAAATGAATGACTCTCGGCATCCGAGTCGACGGTCGCGTGGGTGCGTTGACATCGCGTGCTATCTAGGCCACGACGGATTCTCAGTCCAGCTCCTCGAACTGATCGTCCGCCTTCTCGTCGTCGTCCTCCCCGGGCCCCGTTCCGGGCCCCGAACCCGCGCCGTCGCCTCCCGTCCCCTTCTTCACAGCCTTGGCCGCTTTCGCCCGCTCCTTCTTCGCCTTCCTCTTGTTTCGATTCTTGGCCGTCTTCTCCTCCGCCTCTCGCGTTCGCGCCTCCTGCCGTGCTTCAAACTCCGCCTTGGCCACGTTGGCGTTGTCCTCACGTTCCATCGCCGCGATTCGCATCTGCTCCCGTCGCCGCCCGGCGCGGTAAAGGTGGAACTCCCCGGATCCAGCGCCCGCGGTGCTACCCTGGATGTTTTGCGGGTTGATCGGGACCGCCTCGGTGATGTAGTTGAGCTTGGCCTCCAGGTCCTTCACCGGGTCCCCGGTCTTGCCCTGTGTGTGATACGTTGATGACGAGTGAGGCGGCGCGTGAGTGGGGATGATGCGGGGATGATGCGGGGATGATGCGGGGACGAAAGGGATCGTTCGTTTGGCTTTTAGGGATCTTTTGGCTTTTTAGGTATGGCCCCATGGGTTGTGGACCGCGCGTACCTCGTTGGGATCGCTGGGGTTGTAGACGGCGACCTGTCGCTGGGTGCTCTCGAGGGTGACGACCTTCGCGACGTTGGCCGCGGGGCCTTCTCCGCGACGCGACATGACCGGCGAGTCTCGTCTTTCGTTGTGCCCTCGGAAGTGAAGAGTCATCACGCGTTGGGTGCCGATCCAATAAAAACGTTTTGGCGAATGATTGACTTCGAGTTCGTCCCTCATCACTCGCGGTGGGCGCGCGAGGGGGCCGCGCCACGATGGCGACGCGTGAGCGGCGGCTCCACCTCGCGCACTTCAGCCTCGATTCCGACGGCGACGATTCCGACGAAACAAACACTCCCACGCGTGTACACGCGAATGGACACACGTGCGCGCTCGTGTGGTGCGACGAAGACACCGCCCGTGATCCCCCACCCGGGTGCCGCCCCGTGGACCCACTCGCGGGTCTCGCATCCATGGGAGAGACGTATCGCGGGGTGCGCGGTGACGAGGCGGTGGCGGCGTGCGTGGGTCCGTGCGCCACATCCGCGCACGTCATCCCGGACGCCACGCAGCGACCAAAACCCGACGAGCATCTAGGGGGCCATGTGTTCACGTCATCGTCATCATCCGCGTTGAAGACCAAGTCATCTCCGACGGCGATATCCGCGGCGACCAAGGCGCTCTGCGTTCGCGTCGCGGCCGCACTTCGAGAGGGAGAGGATGCATCCACGGGCGGCGAACCCTGGCGACCGTCACGGGTGTGCGAGCTGGGAGCCGGTACCGGCGCGGCGGGACTCACCGTCGCACGCGTGCTCACCGGCAAGACTAACGATCCTCGACCGCTCGTCGTGTTGACCGATAGGGACACCGCCGCGCTCGAGGTGCTCGCGGACAACGTCACCATGAACGCACCCCGAACGTGGGCCCGGTGCGTCGCCCAGCGGCTCCAGTGGGACAGAAGGGACGAGCGCTCCGCCGTGCTTCAAAGAGCCGCGAACGATGATCGAATGCGATCGAATACAAACGATGACGATTTAAGCGATGAAACATCGTTCGTCCCGCCGGCAGCTAAGCCTTACGACCTTCTGATCGCGTCGGACGTGTTGACCGGGTCACCGACGGACGACACACACCTGCTGGACACGGTGACTGAGCTACTGACCGGCGCCGGGGTGGGCGCGAGGCTGATCCTGGCGCACCATTCGAAACAAATTCGTGAAAAGACGAACGAGGCGCTGAGTCACCGCGACTTTGTGGACGAGGATACGTACGAAGATATAGGGTCCTTCGACACGGATCACGCGTCCGATCCGGACCCGGCGCTCACGCCGTTCCTTAACGCCGCGCGCGCCCGAGGCTTTCACACGCGCGAGTTCGAGCCTAGCGCCTCGAGTTCGAGTTTTAGTTTTGTTCGTGTCTTCGACGTTTTCATTCCGGGGACAGTTCCGGGCTCGCACCTGGCGGCGTACGGCGACGCAACGCGGAACCTCGAACTCGAACGCGAACGAACGGAGACGCGCGCGCTACAGACGCACATGCGGGAGAGGTACGCACGCGGGTGGACGCCGCCGGAGATGCCGGAGGTTCCGACGATGGAGCCGCCGAAGCACTCAACGCGCGAGGAGGACGACATCGCAAACAAAGACGGAGCCGAGGAGACGACCAAGGCGGGGCGGTCACCCGAGGCGAAGAAGAAGAAGAAGGACGGCGGCGGGTTCTGTGTCGTCATGTAGTCAACAAATAGTCTGGAAGTACGTAACACATAGCCCACGAGTGTTGGGTTCCATTCCGTTACAACAAAGACCGACTGAATTCACTCACTCGCTCACGCGGGTTTGGCCCCGGTAGAAGACGAACCGCCGTCCTTCTCCGCCTCCTCATCACCCACGTCCTTGTTCTTGAACAGGCCGGCCGCCTTGTCCGCGATGGCCTGGTCCATCTCCGCCCGTGCGGGTTCACCTTTGTCGATCATCACCTGCATCAACTTGGACGGATCCGCCTTGAACAACTGCGCAAAGAAACACACAAACACCGGCACGTCGCTCCCGGTCGCAACGCTGATCGCCATGGCGCCCACTCCAATCACCGTCCACCACTTCTTCGCCCGTTTCTCCTCCTCCGTGGCCTTGTCGTCCTTGACCACAGCCTTACGTCGCGGCTTGGAGTACCCTTCGCCCCTGAAAGCCCTGGCGATTGTACCCGGTAACAAAGCCGCAGGAGCTAGGTAGAATACATAAACCAACGCGAAGGTCACCGGCGCCAGGAGGTACCCGATGTACCCGCCGCCGCGTAACCCGCCGAGGGCCTGCGTCAACGTCCCTGAAGCCGACATCAGCAGCGCGCCCAGTGATGCCACGCCGCCCAACACCGTGAGCCACCGCCTCGGCTGCGTCAAAAATCCTGCGAGTTAATCAAGATTAACACTCTTCGTCAGTCTAATCGCCCACACAAGACGGAAATTAAATTATAAACAGGTCACTCACCAATCTTGGCGCATAGAAACCGGACGATCATGAAGAACGGCGCCAACAGCAGCCACCACGACGCGCCCTCACCCCCAGCCGCCCCCGCGGGCGCGAGGATGGCGTACCCGAGGTGTAAGTCAAGCCACGCGGCGCGTTGCGTTCGTTTAAACTCCATCAGCGGCGGCGGCGGCGGTATGTTTTTCTCCGCCGATTTTTTTACCAATCGTTCGTGTCCCGCGTCGTGTATGAACTTTCGGAGGAACGAAAGCGCCGCACACGCGGGTATTAAGACAAATATCACCCACTGCGCCGCCACTAGTGGGGTCCCCGCGCATTCCCGCAGCACCGCGCCGGTGTAGTAGACTAGTACGCCCGTGAGCGGATTGAGTTTGCCGAAGAGCGTCGGGATGTTGTCGAGTTGCCTGTTAACAAAACCGGTGACGTCAAACTAATTGCCCGTACGCATACGAAAATAACCAAATGAACTCACCTCGGGTACATCCACTCGGGCATGGGCGCGATCGTGTCGGGGGGTAGTTCCACGCGTTCGTCCACCTGTGCGGCGAGTTCCGCGGCGTCGGCGTCGTCCTTCATGCGCTGTTTCTCGAGCGCGAGTGCGGGGTTCGGCGGGACGTCGCCGGTCATCGCGGCGACGTCGTCGGCGAACTTGGAGTCGGACGGCTTCGGAGGAGCACCGGGGGATCCGTCGTCGTCCTCCTTCGACGATGATCCCGGGGTGTCGTCGTCGCTCGCGGATGCGTCGGCGCACACTCGTCTCTTAACGCGACACTTGGCGGCGTCGACGGACACACCCCGGCACGAGGACGGCGCCCACCGGTTGGGCAGGCAAGCGACCGCGGCAATTCGCCCCACCGCCGTCGATCTAACTGCGCGGGACTCGGTGATGCGCGGCAACGCGTCGCGTTGTCTTCGTCCCAGCCGTGGGTTCCGTCCACCGACCGCCGGCGCACTCCTCGCCGCACACCCTGACGGCGCCAGCGACGCCATATCTCCCCACCTATTCGAACGCGCGTGCTCGCCGGCTATGACCGCCGGAGCCCTTGGGCGAAATAAACAATCCTCAAACGCGCGCGATTTTTTTCGAGCGCGAGTGCCGATCTGGCGTTGTTGGTTGCCGAGGTTTCGCCAACTGGCACTGACCGTTACGGGATTTGTGAGAAGCTTATTTTTTGAATTACCAAATCCTCGGGACTAATAGGTCCCGAGACTAACTGCCCATACAGGCGAGATGTAACTGCCCATACAGGCGAGATGTAACTCGATCAAAACGTTTTTGGTTCCGAGAAAAACTTTCGATCCTCATGTGTTCGTTCGTCGCCGCCGAGAGCGCGACGAACAACGCCCAACGGCGCGAGCTGCTTGAAGATCGGGCGATGGATATCCCCCGAGAGCTCGTCGGCCTGTGCGGATCTCCCGTTTACGGGTTGGGATCGTACTGGTCGGGGTCGTAGACGACGCCGTCGGAGGCGCGGACCACCTTGGTGGGCTTGGCACCGACGGAGGCGTAGGATGGGGTGGACGTGACCGCCGCGGAGGCGAATCCGGCGGGGCGCATGACGGCGTTGGAGCGGACGTTGGCGTCGGCGTCGAACTGATCGGGATCGTACACGACGCCGTCGACGCCGCGGGTCACGCGGATGGGCTTGGCGGCGTAGGAGACGGTGGAGGTGTTCATGGGCTTGGACACCGTGGCGACGTAGCCGGAGCCGCGGCCGGAGTTGGCGTCGTGGTCGTACTGGTCGGGGTCGTAGAACGCGGAGACCTTGACAGCCTTGCGAGCGGTGACCTTGACGGCGGGGCGGACGGTGAAGACGGAGGAAACGGCGAACATGGTGGTGGTGGTGCGGGTGTGCGGAAGTTGTGTCGTGGCGATGGATCTGACACCGTTTTTATCTGCAAACCACCAATTTAAAATGATCTGAAAACGTGGGCCAATAGGAACACTGGAAACCATACGATTCGGTGCAACTCTCAAACGGCTAATTAGCGTTTAGCGCACTTGGTTTCGAAGGGTTTTTCGAAAGCCCCGAAACCGAAAACGCATAAATCACACACACAGACGACCCATCCATCGGCGCCGCCGCGGCCGAACCTCCGCGCCACCCGTTCACGATACGCGACAAATAACCAAATAACCAATCTGAATTAAACGTCACACTCACTCCTCTCACGCCTATCACTCACTACGTCGGTTAACCACAAATACGAACACGCGCCCGCCTGTTAACGCGACCGTCGGTTAGCGTCGGCGTCGAACTGATCGGGATCGTACACGACCCCATCCGCGCCCCTCGTCACCCGCGTCACCGGCGCCGCTCCACCGTACGACGGTTGGCCTCCGCCCGAAGAAGAATACGAACCGGCACCACTCGACCCGTACCCACCCCCAAAGTCAAAGTTCGGCGCCTCCGCGCCAGGCGGGAACAGCTTCGCCAGCGTGACGATCTCGTTCGATCCGTCGCCCAATCCAACGTTGACGTCCATCACCGCTTTCGCTCCGTGCGCTTTAAAGTCCGGGACGTCCGAGGACGGGCACGGCGTGATGACGCACGGCATGTCCGCGCCCATCGCCGCCCGGAGCCCCACGAGCGAGTCCTCGATGACCACGCACTTGGAGCTCGGCAAGTTGACTTTCTCCCGAGCCAAGTTGTAAATCAACGGATCGGGCTTCTTGCGAGTCACGTCGTCGCCCGCCATGATGACGTCGAGCCGCGCGAGCCGCTCGGGGCCGACGATTGAGTTGACCACCTTGAGGAAGCCCGCTTTGGTCGCCGCGGAGCAAATACCGACGGCGATGTCCGGCGCCGCGATGGCTTCGTCGATCAGTCGAAGCACGCCGGGCCTGTTAACAAAACACGACGTCAGTAACATTGCCCATACGAGAATAAAAATAAAAATAAACTTACCTGGCGGTTGCGGTTGATTCGACAATCTCTTTGTAAAACTCCGTTTTCTGGTCCTGGAGCGCGTCCACCATCGCGCTTTTTTGTTCCTCCGACGCCGGTACTTGGCTCCCGCCGAAGAAAGCGGGCCAGCCGTTGTTGTCGAAGTGGTACCGCATCTTGGGCTTGCCTCCGCCCACGGTGTTTGCCAATACGTCGTAGTACTCCACGGACCTGTGAATAAAAGAGGTACGACGTCAGTCGAATTGCCCGTACGTACGATTGCACATAAAATATAAGCTCACCACTCGACTTTCCCACTGGCTGGGATGGTGAGTCCGAAGTGCTTGAAGGATGCGTTGTACGCCTTGCGGTGGAGCTCCTCGGTCTCCACGATGACGCCGTCGCAGTCGAAGAGGAGCGCGAACCGCGGATCGACGGTGTTGCTGCCCCCGGTTTGTCGCGCCGAGCCCCCAGACGGTCGTGGCGCGGCGACGTCGGCCCCCGATCGCTGGTTCGCGTCGGCGTCGTACTGGTCCGGGTCGTAGACGACTCCGTCCGCCCCGCGCGTCACCCGCGATGGACGGACACCGGATACCGCCGCGCCGGACACGCTGGGCACGAAGCCGGAGCCGCGGCCGGAGTTGGCGTCGGGGTCGTACTGGTCGGGGTCCACGGTGAGGTAGGCGGTGGACTTGACGGGGGATCGGGTCGCGGCGCGGCGGGTGGACGGAGATGTCCTGGATCCGGCGGCATCGATCGCGCGCCGGCCGGCGATGTTAGGGGTCGCGCGCAGGCTCTGCATGGCTCTGCGTGAGGGAGCTTCGGTTCTTGTGTAGAGACGAAGGGTGCGTCACCGTCGCGAGGAGGGGCGCCGCTCTGTGCACACACGCGAGACCTTTGTTAGTGCTATCCACTCTGCGAAAAAAACCAAATTGCCAAAAACATACAAGCGCCGCGCGCTAAAACCAAATGGAAACGATTAACTCAAGAATAACTCGACGAGCGCATCGAACGCGCACAAGATCCATTCCGAATCCTCCGGCCAATCAAAACAAGTTTCGTCTCCAACCCGCCAGCGTCTTCACGGCGAAAGTGGCAATATCTGCGCAGCGGGCGTGCGCAATCGAGCCATATACCGCACACAGACCCACCCGTCGACAACCGAGAATCATGGCCTTCGCTATCGCTTCCAACCCCATCGTGGCCCTCTTCAAGAAGAAGGCCCCCGCGCCCAAGAAGGCCCCCGCCAAGAAGGGCCTGAAGGGCAAGGCCCCCGTGCGCCGCACCGCCGGCGTCAAGCGCGAGGGCAACGTCGGTCCCAACCGCACCCTGTGGAACGGATGGGAAGCGAACCCCGAGCCCCCGGCTTACCTCGACGGTACCCTCCCCGGTGACGCGGGCTTCGACCCGTTCGGCCTCTCCAAGCCCACCGAGTACCTCCAGTTCGGCCTCGACTCCCTCGACGGCTCCGCCGCGATCAACCCCTACGGCCGCGTCATCGGCAAGCTCAAGAAGGTGGACAACAAGCCCACCGAGCGCACCATCGTGGTGAGTGTTTTTAGCGGGATAAAATCCGAGATAGCGCGGCCCTTTCTTCCCCGCGGCGCGGACCCTCGCGCGGTCGGTTTCGCGCGACGCGACCGCCGGCGATGTCTCCGCGTGACTGATATTCAGAACGCGGGCGAGTTCGATGCGGATCGCGCGGCGGGGCCGGTCGTCGGGCGCGTTTCCGCGTCGAGATTCTCGATCGCAATTGTCACCAGAGGCAGATCTCGGACCCCGTCTGCTGCGCGGTTGTTTTCCGCAGCGCACCGAACTTTCACCCCTCCGCGCTTCCCGACTACGCGCATCCGCTGACCCGTCCTCCCCTCCTCTCCTACCATCGCAGCCCTTCAACGAGGCTTTCGACATCGTCCGCTTCCGCGAGTGCGAGCTCCAGCACTCCCGCTGGGCGATGCTCGGCCTCGTCGGCGCCGTCGTCGCCGAGGGCCAGACCGGCATCTCGTGGGTGGACGCCGGCAAGGTGCTCAACGAGCAGCCCTCGTACCTCGGCTTCGACATCAACGTCCCCGTGACCACCCTCGTGGTGATCGAGACGCTCTCCATGGGCTTCGCCGAGATCAAGCGCTCCTCCGGTGCGTACCCACCTCGCGTCTCGAGCCAACGCACGCTTCCCGGCCGGAGAGCCACCCTCCCTAACAACGCCGTTTTTTTTATTCACCCGCGACGTCGAAGACAATATTTCCACGATGTGACGATGATGATCGATTGCCCGACTGACCGAATAATTCTCCCCCGTTCATCGATCACAGAGCTCGACTCCAACAAGCGCTGCTACCCCGGCGGCTACTTCGACCCCCTCGGCTTCGCCACCTCCGCCGACGACGCGGCTGTCTTCAAGCTCCAAACCGCCGAGCTCAAGCACGGCCGCCTCGCCATGGTCGGCATGCTCGGCATCTCCGCCCAGGCGCTCAAGAACGGCCTCGGCCCTCTCGAGGCGCTCCAGACCCTCGGCAACTAAGTGCGTATTATGCGATTCTTCATTTGGTTTAAATGAATTATGCGTATATAGGTGTTAGTGAATCGCGAGTGGGTGCGACTCGGCTGGGTCGCGCCGAATTCGGGTTCAATTAGAGGGTTAAAGGCGGACGCCTATGGGTAAAAGGCGTGGAGGTCTCAGAGACGATACGAAGCGTGTCACATCGATTGTAATGATTCGACGCTGCTTTCAAGCGAAAAGAAAACGAGTTCACCCGTGTCATCGCACAGCGCGTCACCCAACCCACACGCGCGACATAACAATAGACTATGAAGCCTCAGCTGCTCCCGAAATTTTCCCGCATCTCGTCAGGTCCGAGGAGGTCGTTATTTTTCGACCCCTGTCCTTCACTGTTCACCCGCGCAGTTGTATCGCCGCCTCCATGACATGACGACAATCTGGCGCCCACACCCGTTGAACGAGCATGTCATCCCCGTCGAGGAGGAAGTGCCCGACGACGATGTCCCCGATGTCAAGGTGGAGCCTCCCGCTGACGACGATGGGATAAATGGGGAAGACGAAAAAAAGACGGATCTCGAGGGAAAGGGCGCGAAGCGGAAGAGAGCCCCTCCGACGAAGGGGCCGTGCGAGCACGGGGTGAAGCCTCGCTGGAAGTGCAAGGTGTGCGGCGCTTGTGCACACGGTCGTCGGCGCTATTACTGCAAGGAGTGCGGTGGTGCAGGAATCTGCGAGCACGGTCGTCAGCGCGATAAGTGCAAGGAGTGCGGTGGTGCAGGAATCTGCGAGCATGGTCGTGTGCGCACTCGGTGCAAGGAGTGCGGTGGGGGATCAATCTGCGAGCACAGTCGTGAGCGCACTCTTTGCAAGGAGTGCGGTGGGGGATCAATCTGCGAGCACGGTCGTGTGCGCTCTGTATGCAAGGAGTGCGGTGGTGGATCAATCTGCGAGCACGGTCGTCAGCGCACTCAGTGCAAGGAGTGCGGTGGGTCACAAATATGCGAGCACGGTCGTCGGCGCTCTCAGTGCAAGGAGTGCGGTGGTGCATCAATGTGCGAGCACGGTCGTGAGCGCAGAAGATGCAAGGAGTGCAAGAAGTAGCAAACGTATCATCAATCAAATCACAACGTCACAGTCCGTCCTCGTATTCACGCATTCATCGCGCACACGCCCGCCTAACAAATCACCCGCCGTCCGAGTCAACCTCCTCGTCCATGTAGAACTCGGCGGCTTCCTCGTCACCCCCGTGCAGGTACCCATCGTCCTCCGTCGGCGATACTACCTCCGCCCGTGCGCTTGTACCCTCAATCTCGGACAACATCGCCGCCTCCAGGTACGGCTCCGCCTGTAGCCCCGCGTCTCGCCTCATCTCGCTCACCAACTGCCGGCACCGCTTCATATCCCGTGACTGGTACCAGTGCTCCACCATCATGGCGTAGACGTCGCCGATCCGGATGCTAACCTCGCGTTCATCCCGAGACCGAGGATCCGCTGTGAACAAAACACGACGTCAGTCTAATCGCCAATACGGATACGATAACCAAAATAACCAAAATAACCAAAAATAACCAAAAATTAAAATACACTCACCGATCATCGTCTCGCATTGCGCCATCGCGTCCGCGACTTTACCCTCCGCCAAACGCGTCCGAGCCGACACGAACTGCTCCACCAGCGTGGTCCTCGCCTCCAGCGACCGCATGAGGACATCGGCGCCGTCAGCCTTGGACTTGGCGAGGTGCTTCGCCGCGTCTCTTAAAGCGCCGGCGGCTTTATCGTAGTCGCGGTATTCGTCAATCTCAACCTGTAATCAAAACACGACATCATACCAATTGCCCGTACGTACGGAAATAAAACAAGCTCTAATTGCCGAGAATTAAAATAAACTGACCTGCGCGACTGACTCGTAGAACCCCGACAGCGACTCCACCGCCCGCGCCTTGGTGTAGAACTGTACGATGTGTTTGGTGAGGTCCGCGTCGCCGTGCCACTTGAGGGTTTGGAGGTAGTTGGCGGACATGATGTAAATCTCGCGTTGTCGAGACACCCCCGCGAAGAAACAAATCTTTTCCGTGTCGCCCGACTGTAAACGTAAACAAAACACGCCATCAATCAAATTGCCCGTACAAAGATTACAATAAACACGCACCTTGAGCAGTGCCTTCATGGCTCGCATCTTATCCCCGGCTTGCGTGTATTTCTTGCACGCGAGGTGGTACGAGCCTTGGTTCTTGCACACGGTGGCGATTCGCATCAGCAACGCCTTCCTGGCTTCTTCCGAGGTAGGGTCTTCGCCCTTGGCTGGGGTGAGCGCCTCGGCGAGTGCCTGTGAGTGTAAAACATGACACGACGTCAGTCTAATTGCGCATATGAAAATAAAAAGAAACGCACCTCGTCGATGACCACGTCGTGCTCGGCGATGAGCTCCAACCCCCTCGCGTGGTCCCCACCCTTGACGAGTAACCTCGCGGCTTCGTCGTACCGCCCGTTATCCAAGAAGTAGGTCGCACACTTCGCCACCAACTTTGGATCCGCATCCGGATCATCCGCCACGGATTCCACGATCACCTGCAAACAAAACACGCCGTCAATCTAATTGCCTATACAAAGATAATTAAAAGAAACTCACCGCCAGCGGCTCGAACAAGTCGTGACCGAAACACAGCTCCAAAGCCTTGCCCGCGTTACCAGCCTTGTGGTACAACGTCACAGCCTTCTCCAGCTCGCCGCGTGACTCGAGGTACCGCGCGGAATCAAGCATCATCTCAGGCGGGGAACGAAGCGCAAGGTGCATCAACTCGGCGTCGGCGCCGCATCGGCGAGCCAGCCTAGCCGCGTGCCCGTGCCTGTAATTAATTAAATAATTAGTTAAACAAAACACAGTACTCAAACTAATTGCCCGTACGGAAATAAAAAGAAACTGACCTTCCAGCCAAACCGAAGAATCTGATCGCCTCCGCGTGCTCGTCCATCGCTTCGAACGTCCTCGCCAGGTGAAACGCCGCCGCCGGGTCCGCACTCTCCTCCACCAACGACGCCGCCACTTCGTAATCACCCTGGGCGCAATACGTACGCACTAGACTCAAAAAGTCACCGGCAGCCTGTGACAAAACACACGCCGTCAGTCATTACAATTACCCATACGTAAATAAAAATAAACGTACTTGGTACCCGTGCAAAGCCTTCTCGAACTCCCCAGAACTCTCGCAGTACCGGGCCCACCAGCGGGTCAGCTCGGGAGATGACGCGTTTATGACGTAACGCTCGAGGTGGTCGTCCATGCCCTTCGCGTGGAGCATCCTGGGCACGTCGATCGCGGCGGACCCTGTTACACAAAACACAAGTGACGTCAGTCAGTCCAATCGCCCAAGTAACGAAACTCAAATGAAAAGAAATTCGAATGAACAGAAGCTCACCGCTCTTCTCGTACGCTCGAATGGCTCCGGAGACGTCGCCGACGCTTTCCAGATGCCGACCGTGAGCATAGTGCGTGGATTTGAGGTTAATGCGGTCCTTCGAGGACGCCACACCCACCGCGTCGTCCCAGCGGCCCATAGCCTGGTACAGCCTGTTCAGCAAGTCGTGACGCCCGCACTGCAAACAAAACACGCCATCAATCCAATTGCCCATACAAAGATTACAATAAACTCACCTGCTCGTAAAGCGCGGCGGCGTCGTCGACTAAACCGAGGTGAACCGCGACGGACGCAACCTGTCACAAATACCGTGGCAGACGTCATTCTAATTGCCATTAAGAACGGACATAAACGAATACACGTACCCTCGCGTCCAACTCTGGTTCGTTGGCGCTGTCCCGCACAGCCCTTCCGCCTCTGACGTGACCGAGGTTGGCCTGTAAACAAAACACGACTTCAGTCGAATTGCCAATGCAAAGATTAAGATGAATTTACCAGGCACACGTCCGCTACGTCCAGGCGCTTGTTCTTGATGCACATGTGCGCCATAGCCTCCCACACCGCCGGTTCCGTCACCTCCTTCACCCGCGCGTGCGCGCGGTCAGAGTCGCCAATCGCCAAATCGTAGTTGAATGTCAGCAGAGCGGATTTAGCGATCGGGTCCAAATGCTCCATGCCCACAAAGTCGCGCATGGTCACCGCGAAGCACGCGCCGCCGCCGGTGTCATGTGCCGCGCTCTTGTTGCACACGAACAACGACGGAGCCGTTAGACCCAGGAGGGATTCGAATCCGGTGGGTATCGGGTGAGCCTCCTGGAGCAACAACCCGCGCGGCGCGGCGAAAAGTGTAAACACCACTGTAAGCAAAACACGACGTCAATCATATTGCCCATACGAGGATTAAAATAAACTTACCGACGCCCGCGGTCTTCGCGTGCTGCCTGAGCTGCGCCTTGCTTCGCCCGGTATTACCGTTTACACCTTCAACAGACGCCGCGTATGGGCTCACGGTGGCGTCGTGCGCTTTGTTTATGGTTACCTCGGTGGCGTCCTCATCCACGGAAGTCTGCGCTGCGAGGATATTCGGAGCGCTCGAGTCCTGTACAAATAAAACATGACGTCAGTCTAATTGCCCTTATGCGAATTAAAGAATAAACGTACCCACGCGTGCGTCTCGGGCGCCCGGCCGGTAACTTTGAAGTCAAAGGTTCGATACCCGTCCGTGTCTAAATCGTACACCGCCAGCGTGGACCGCACGGCTGTGTGACCGACCGTGGCGAACAGCAACGACGCTTTGGTGCCGTCGCAGTTGACCTTCACGGAGTCCACCGCGAACGGTAACCTTCCGGAATTAATTAACCCGTCATTGGCTTCATCCCTGTGAATAAAACACGACGTCATTCGAATTGCCCATATGAAGATACAAATAAACCTACCCATCATCGGCGCGACTCCGATCGGCGCCCTCGACCGTCCCGCACACGTCGGGTGGGATCATGGAACCGCTCGTCGGGCCGTGCGCCCGCGCGCGGCCTTCCCCGTCGGAGGGAAGGCGCCAGAAACGAAGGTGCCCCGAGGCGGTGGCCACGCATAAATAATCACCGTTGCAGTCGAGAAAACCGGCTTCGCCCTGCGCTTCCTCGTACGACAGCGCGTCGGTCACCACGCCGTCAAGGTCGGTCACCTCGATCAACGCACGTCCTGGAACTGACCTGTAGATACGCGTGCCGTGGATCGCCATAGCCTGCGCGCCGCTGGACGACGACGACGCGAACGTGTTGGCGTGGCCTCGCGAACTTTTAGCCCCAGTCCTGTAAACACGGCGTCAGTCACATTTCCCATACGAAGATACAAAAATAGACGCACCAATCGAACGACGAGGCTCGGTTAAACCCTCCGGCTCCGTTCGCCGCGTGTACCTCCGCCTGCGACGAGTTCCACACCAGTAAGTGCGACGACGTGGCGTCCGCGCCGGTGATTTGCATGCCTCGTTCCGTGGTGTTGAGACGCGCGGGGGCGCGTGAACCGTCGGTGGCTTCCACCACCACGGAATCCGCGGCGACTTGCACCTATACACAAAACACACACGGCGTCAATACGTACGGAAATAAAAAGACACAATAAGAAATAATAAAAAGAAACTCACCACGGAGACGCCTTCGCGAACTTTATCGTTGAGCTTCACCCGGACGCACAGCCTCGCGCCGTCGGTGGCCACCGCGGCGAGCAGCCGGATCTGTGGGCCGAAGCACACGCGCGTCAGTCGCCCTGAGACGTCGCCGCAGTCCAACGTGGCGATCACACGCCATGCGTCCTCCGGGCTCGAGTCTGAATCATCCGAATCATTCGAAGCAGAAGCCTCACTCTTCGCGTCACCGTTAGGGCCTTCGTTCCCCTCGTCATTATTCTCCTTCGTGTCCGCCGCGGTGGTAACATCACCGCGATGTAACGCACGCGGACCGATGTGTCGGAACATGGTGACGCGGCCGTCGCGTTGACCGCACGCCAACACCCTCGACGCGGAGTCGTAGCACACGCACGTCAACCTTCGTCCGCTGGGATCCGCGTCTCGCGCGGGCATCGAGGCAGAAGGCAACCCCGCGGTCTTGCGCCTGGCTGGTGGCACCAACGCGTAGTTATCCCCGGTGTTGAGGTCGAACACGCGCACGGCGCACGAAGGGTCCCTGTCGTTGACCACGGCCAATACCCCAGGCTGCGTCCACGCAACCTGTGAATGAATAAATAAATAAATAAAACCGGTAACGTCAGTTCCTATCAGTACAATTGCGCATACGGGAAGTAAAATAAACGCACCTCGGCGTCGCCCTCCGTGGGTAACTTGGTCGAGCTGATGCTTCGCCACGGCGCCGTCTTCACGCTCGGCGCGTTGGCATCGGCGGGTGGTGCGAAGATGGAGAGCGTGGAGTCGGTTCCGAGCGTTATGACGTTACCGACGCCGTCGTGGTGAAGCACGGCGTGGATCTCGCACGGCGCGTCGAAGATCTTTCGGCTCGTCGGTTTTTCAGATGGCGACACAGCTGTGTCATTCACGGCTGTTGTGTCTACGCCCATGCAGACGTGTCCAGAGTCGGAGAGGCCCTCGTTGATTGCGTAGTAGAAGACGAAGGTATCGGGCTCGGCGCCTTCCGTGAGATCCTCGAGGTCGTCCGGCACGACGACGTGCGATACCCGGGCGCCGGGGTTGGGCTTTGCGCACCGGAACCCCGGGCTCGGTTTCGGGCGTAGTTTCGCATCGAGCGTCCACACCGAGACGGTGCCTTGGTCGTCGCCCGTGACGAGCCTGTGGCCGGTGGGTGACCACGCGAGCGCCGTGACCGAGCGCCCCGCGTGCGTCGCGCGTTCCTCGCCGGCGATGCGGCGTTCATCCCCGGACCACACCGATACGGTCCCATCGGTCCAGCCGATGGCGAGCGTGGGTGCCGATGGGTGCCACGCCAGGACGCACGGGTAGACGCCCGGGGCGTCGGATCGCACCGGCCGCGCCGCGCTGACGTCGTCGCCCTCCTCGGTGTACATGCCCACCGCGCCGGTCGAGTACGACACCGCGCACATGGCCGGGACGCGCGTCGTCGTCGGGACATGTCGTGACCACGAGACGTCGACGCACGCGCCGGGCTGGCGTGGGATCTTGTTGGCGAAGTAGACCGCCATGATCGGATGGTCACCGGCGCGGGTGGATGTGCCCGGTCACGGCCGTCGGGGCGATACGACGACGGTGGGTGGTGAAGACGGGTCCTCCCCTGGGGCCCGTGCCCCCGCCGGTCAACAGTGATGGGCTCGGAGGCGAAAAAGGCACCAACGGGTAACTCTTCGATATCACTTTTCTTGGCGCACGAATCCCTCCCTCGTTCCGTTCACCAGTGGGAGGGGGCGGGGGTGATGACGACGACGTGGTGGCGACCCGACCTCAAAAAACTGCGCGCCGAGGCTGAGGCCGAGGCTGAGTTGCTGGGTGATGTGGATGCGGCAGAGCAGGGCACGAAGCGGAAGAGAGGCCGTCCCACGAAGGGGCCATGCGAGCACGGGGTGAAGTACCGCTCGAACTGCAAGGTGTGCAGCGCTTGTCCGCACGGTCGTCAGCGCCGTAAATGCAAGGAGTGCGGTGGGTCACATATCTGCGAGCACGGTCGTCTGCGCTATTACTGCAAGGAGTGCGGTGGATCACAAATATGCGAGCACGGTCGCCAGCGCTCTCACTGCAAGGAGTGCGGAGGTGCATCAATCTGCGAGCACGGTCGTCAGCGCCATCAGTGCAAGGAGTGCGGTGGGGGTGCAATCTGCGAGCACGGCCGTCAGCGCTCTCATTGCAAGGAGTGCGGTGGGTCAGGAATCTGCGAGCACGGTCGTCGGCGCTCTACATGCAAGGAGTGCGGTGGGTCTGGAATATGCGAGCACGGTCGTGACCGCCATCGATGCAAGGAGTGCGGTGGGTCACAAATCTGCGAGCACGGTCGTCAGCGCCAGCAGTGCAAGGAATGCGGTGGGGCATCAATCTGTGAGCACGGTCGTCGGCGCACTACATGCAAGGAGTGCAATGGGAAGGGAATATGCGAGCACGGTCGTGAGCGCTCTAAATGCAAGGATTGCGGCGGGGCATCAATCTGCGAGCACGGTCGTGTGCGCTCTAGGTGCAAGGAGTGCGGTGGGGCATCAATCTGCGAGCACGGTCGTCGGCGCTCTACATGCAAGGAGTGCCACGGGTCGTCTGTACCTATTGGCAAGTGGGCGGTAGACACGTGAATCTATTAAAAATCCGCGCCGCCGCCTCACTTCCCGCGGTACTTGGCCAGGAACTCCTCCTCCCGCCTCTTCTTCTCCGCCTCGCCGTCGAACTTCTCCAGCGCCGCCCTCGTCTTCTCGCTCCGCTCACCCTCCCGTGCGCGGAACCCTTCCTCCAGCGCGGCGCCCACGCACTCCGCCACGATCCTCACAACCTCCTTATCATCCTCCGCGATCGTCTTTGCATCGGTTGGAAACGAATCGCCGACGGTGTCCACGGCGAGGTACCCCCGCGTGGCTCCGCCGCGAAACGGACACGCGAAATACCCACCCCCGACGACGACAGCGCTCACCGGGCCCGCCGGTTCACCTTCCCCATCCACGGCGCGTACCGCACGCAGGCTCACCGCACGGGCGGCTTCGGTGAGCTCGGGGATGTCAACCGGCACGCCCAAGCCGTTTTCAACGCCGTTAACGTCACCTTCGTCGTCTTCGCCGATTTTGGTATGGTATCCGACAGCGGGCCAAGACGCGCCTTCCCCGCGTTTCATCGTCCCGTTCACCGCATCCGCGCACGTGGACGCCCGTACCCTCAACAGTTGCGACTGCGACGCGACGGTTCCGATCCGCGTCTCGGTTCCACGACGCAGCTCAATCGCGTGCACGTCGCAGACGGTACAAGTAACAGTCTCACTTTTTTGCAAATTGGAAGATGAACCGTCGCCGACGTACCGAGCGATTAACCCCACCGCGTCCCTATACAACGCGTACACGTTATCGCTCGTCAGCGCGCAGAGGTACTTGGTACACTCCGCCCGAAGCTGCGCGAGTCGTAGCGCGCGTGCCGCGGCTCTCACCTCCGCAGCGTCCGCAGCCTTCTCATCCTCGAGAGCCTTCGTCCTTTTCAAGTCGTCGTCGTCGGCGGCGGCGGATCTGCGCTTGGCGGCGTCCAACGCCGCGCGTACCCTCGCGCCGCGCTCCATGTGCATCATGACGTCGCAGAAGAAGTCCACGAGCTCGTTGTACTTGACGACGCCGTCGCCGTCGACGTCCACGCACCGCATCGACATCGACATCGCGACGCGCATCGGCGGGGTGATACTTTTATGCCTCACCTGTGAGAGTTAAACAAAACACGACGTCATCAGTCAAATTGCTCATACGGAAATAACTCTGAAAAAAGAAACGTACCAGCGCCAGTAAAACGTTTTGCAACTCGCTCGGATCCAAAGTTCCGTCGCCGTCCTCGTCAGCCTCCCTGAACGCCTCCGCGAGCAACGCGCGGAGCGTGGACCTGTCGTGGTGCCGGAGCTCGGCGATCACCTTGGATCCCTCCGTCGCGGCGAAGGTGGCGACGGCGACGTCCCTTCTCTCAGCCTCGCTCGCGTCCAGCATCCCGCGCAACACATCCTGTACACAAAACACGACGTCAGACCAATTGCCAATACGAAAATGAAAATAAACTTACCGCCGCGAGAGGCGCGAAGGCTCGCCAGTCAACCTTGCCGGCGCTCGATGCCACGCGGCACGCCTCCGCGCACACCACCGCCGCGGACATGTTCGTCACGGGTACACCGTAGTGCCTCAAGTTGAGTAGCAACGCGTCGCGAATGGTACCGGATCCACTGAGCCCGGTGACGGGCACGAAAGCTGTGAAGACAAAAAACACGAAATCAGTCATCAATCAAATTGCCCATACGATAATTAAAATAAACTCACCTTCGCCGTTTGAGACGGCGTCGAAGGCGGTCAACACCGTCTTTAATAACTCATCCCCGGTTTCGTACAGCCGCGCGGTCTGGTACTCGCCCTCGAGCTTCTGCGTCAACACCGCGGTGGCGATTGGTGTGAATTCCTCGTAATCGATCATGCCGTCGGCGTCCACTGCTGCTTCTTTGGTGAGTGCGTCAATCTCCGATTTTACCAGCCCGAGCTTTGCCGATTTCAAAGTCGACACAAACTGATCCTTAGTGAGCTTACCGACTCCGTGGACGTCCGCGTCGGTGAAGATCCGTGCCACCGTGTACTGCGTGGCGCGTGTGGTCATCGGTTGAACGTGCCTGGTGGTCCCTGGATAATTTGGTGACTGATTGCCCGTACGCGTGCCTGGCACCGACGTGAATTTGAGAGGTTCGGAGTTCTTCACGTGCCCCGCCGCTCGTACCCGCGTCTTGACCCCGATGGTTCGCATTAAACGCATCATCACCGGTTCAAACTCGTGCCAATCGATTAGTCCGTCGGAGTTTTCCCACGTTTTCTGGTCTATCTCGTCCATGATCGCGCGCACGTCCCGCGCGGTGAAGCCCAAGTCGGCGCCTTTAAGAATCTTTTTGAACTCGGCTTTGTCGAGGTAACCGTCGAAATCGTCCGTCGCGCGGACGAAAACCTCGGCGCAAAAGTCACGCAGCTGCTCATCCGACATCCTCGCGAGCCTCGCGGCGGTGCCCTCGAGAATCTCCAGCTTCGTGGGCGACGGCGGCACATCCGTGACGTACTTTGCGAGAATCGGGTGCGAAAGCGTCTTCATCGATTGCCCATACGAGTTCGCCTTGGCGTCCACGTGTATGCCAACCTTGCGGCGCATCAGCGTCTCGTGCCTCGACAGCGCGTCCTTATTCACCGGCGGCCGTTTCCCGCACAGAGACGCGAGCTCTGTGAGGATCCGAAATCGGTGTTTCGGATCGTTCACCGCGAATCGTTTTTCCAAATCATCATCCTCGATCGAAGCCAATAGAAATCCGTCGACACCCGCGCGTAGCATCACATCCGCGGCGGGTTTGAGGTACGTCCCGTGGGACAGGAAGAACGCGTGCGCTTCGTGCTTGGTCCACTCGAGGAACGGCCTGCGTCGCCTGTAAACAAAACACATACGCCGTCAGTCCTCTAATTGCCCACACGAGAATAAAAAATAAACTTCACTCACCACGATCCGTCATTCGCGTCCATCCACGCCTTGACGTCCCTCTCATCCGGCGCTCGTCCAGCGGTCAACGTCGCAGTGTTCAGCGTTCGCGTCGCGGGTTCGAACCCCGGGTGCGCCGCGCCGCCGAGGCACTCGCGTAACTGACCGCTGCGTTCACGTAAGGACTCGAGCGCCCGCGCCGCGGTCGTCGCCGCGACGATCGGGTCGTGTGCGCTTTCGATTTCAATCTCGATTGGATCGGCATCGCCGACGCCGAGCAGCCCTTCGGGGACTAGTACCCCTTTGACGGCACCCTCGGCACCCCCTTCGGCACCCCCTTGGATCACGACGACGACGACCGGGACCTCGTGCGCGTCACCGCCGCCCTTCACCGGCGTCCGTCTGCACCGCACCGCGTCCCTCTCCAAAGCGCATTGCTCCGAATCTAAGTACGCAGCACTGACGACGCAGATGACGCCGGCGCATGACTCGCACGCCTCGAGCCGCGCCAACGCGCGCTCGTCCGTGGACGTCACGAGCGTCCCGAGCTCGTTCGCGTCGAGCCACGCGCACGCCACTCGTTCCCCGATTGTTTCACCGGCGATGGGCGGCGTCCGAATTTCGTTCAGCGTTTCAACCATCTTCTGGCAAAACGAGAGTTCGTCGTAGGTGGCGTCCTGGGTCGGCGCGTAGCTGATGAATATCGGCTTATGGGTCGGGGTCCAGTCCACGCCTTTTGTCCTGCGCGCGCGTGCGTCGCGCCAGGGCCGCGATTGAAGCTCCAGGTTTTGCCGCAGCGAACGGACGGTGGCCACCTCGACTGTTCGATCTTTTTCCCTCCTCGCGGCATCGGCGAGGGCGGTCGCCTCGAGCTTCGCGGTCACCGCGGCGGCCTCTACGCGCGCCTTCTCCGCGGCGGCGCGCTCCAGGCGATGGCGCTCCATCTTGTCCCTGAACCATCGCTCGCCCTCGCTCAGCTCCTGTTGTTGACGGTGGGGTGGGAGGAAAGGAACGACGGGGTCAGCTTTGCTTTGTTGCCTTAAACAGGGGCATCGATCCGCGTGTGTGTGTTTGAAGGGGGTGGGTCGCGCGGGGGTCGACGCGCGGGGTTTGGTGGTTCGATGCCGTGGTGGGTACGTACCTCCTCCGCGGGGGCGGCGCCCGCGTCGGGTTCATCCGACATGTTGCCCGGGATACCGGTCGCGACGCGCGGACTGACACGACTTCCGAGGTGCTCACTCAGCTTCAGCGGTCCAGCCATGAAAAGATGACTCGACGAGAGTCAAAATCGTTGAGTTGGCCGTGGTTCTACTAATCAGACTACTGTACACGTGAATTGCATATTAACACACGATTAAGCCGCGGTATACGTGTCATCTACACCTCGTACACTCTCGTCTCAGAGAGGCTCAGAGGGCATCGTCGGCGCCTCGGCCGTACGCGATGTTTCCGCCCGGTCCCCTCACGACTGCGCCGGCATTGCCGTCGGAGTTGGAGCCCCCCGCCGATCCTCGTCCTCCGTCCATCCCCCCATGGACACCCGTCCCGGATGGAACCTTCGCCGTCTTCGCCTTGACCTCTTCGTACACTTCGTGCACCTCCGGCCGCGAACGCCGCTGCCTGTCGAGGTCCATGACGTAACACACGAACACGCAGTCCACCACATCCAGCAGCACAGAGATGCAAAAGTTCAAAACAATGAGCGCGAGTACAAACGAACAGACGCCCAGTAAGATGGACTCGCCCGTGGGATCGACGTGCCCGGCCGATCCGTTCCACGCGACGTACCCGGATAATCCCACGCACACGCCGTAGACAGCCGCAAATATAAACGCGGCCGCGGACAGAAGCGCGCCGGGCAGCCACCACACACCGTACGCGTTCAAGAAGTTATCCATCAATAGCCTGCAAAAGTGAAACAAAACATGACATCATCAGTCATAATGCCCGTACGTGCGATAACCAAAAAAACCAAAAAAGCCAAAATAATGCCCATGCTTGTGCGAAAATAAAAGGAAACTCGAAGGTTAAAAGGACACTCACCTGCTGACCGACCTCGCGGCGTCGCAGAACGCGGCGCCCGTGATGGCGCACTGGATCGTCGCGTACTTGGTCACGTGCGAAATCACCGCGTAGATGCAGTCCATGCAGCTGGTGATCATGCACGCCAAGATTTGAACCGCGCCGCCGCCGTTTTCCCTCGCGTTTCGTCTGTAAACAAAACATGACATCAGTACAATTGCCCATACGATGATTAAAATATGAAGGTACGAAGGCACTCACCGAGCGTTTTCGTTGATTTGCCTCGCGATCTCAATCCCGGTGAGGACCAAGGACCCGAGGGCTAAGGACCCGAACGACGGACCCAACGCGTTCCTCAGCGTACCCACCGTCGTTCCTTTGAAGTCGACGGTACCCGGCGGGGCGAAGTACCACTGCGCGGTGACCCCGGCGACGGTGTACATGCGAACCTCGAAGGCCAGCATGATGGTCCACAGCGCAAAGAGCCCTGTACACAAAACACGACGTCAGTACAATTGCCCATACGTACGATAACCAAAATAACCAAAATAACCAAAAAAGAACTTACCCACTAAACTGGCGTAGGCCGCCGCCCAGTCGTCGGTTTCCCACACGCAGCACGCGGTGTCGTTGTTGTTCTCGACGTCGAGGCACGTGTCCTTTCCTTGTTGGAGGATGGCGTCCGGGTCACTAACCACTCGTCCATTGCGGTACGCCGCGGAGACAAACGCGAACATGGGAAGCCTGTGAGAGTTACACAAAACACGACATCAGTCCAATTGCCCGTACGGAAATACAAGTAGACTAATAAAAATAAACTCACATGAAGACCAAGAGAGTCATCTTGACCCCCACGACTGCTGTGACCACGTGGGGGTTATCCTGCAGTGACTTGGACGCCACGGTGAGCAGCTTGGCGACGAGGTCGATCTCCCTACGCCACAGCCAGAACACGAACGCGGAGAGGCAGCCGAGGAGCGCCAGGAATATCCCGCCGCCGTTTGAGCCGTCAGAGCCGCTGGACCTGTCATATCATAAATAAAACACGCCGTCAGTCAATTTGCCCATATGGTGAGAATAAAATAGTCTAAATAAAAATAGACGTACCCGACGACGAGGGCGAGTGTGAAGATGGATGCAACCTTGAAGTACACCATCGCCCACACGGTGCGTTGCGCGTGCGTTCTGAACATGGCGAGGAAGCCGAGGCCGACGGCGACGGCGCCGAGGGTGGACAACACGAGCCAGGTCGCCGCGTGTCTCAGGAACACCGCGCCGTCCACCTCTTCATCTTCGGCGAGGGACCTTCGGTAGGCGTCGAAAGCCTCGGGGGCGCGTCCGGCGTCGCAGTGCGACGCGAGCTTTAGCATGTTTGGGTCCGCGAGCTTCTCGTAGGACGACTCCGCGTGGGTGGACGCGACGCATCCGAGGATGAACACGACGGAGGCGACGGCGGCGTAGACCCACGCGTACGTCACGTCCCGTCGCTCGCGCGGGCCGTATCGGTAGACGCCGTCGGTGGGATCTGGGAACGATGCGACTGTGGGAGGGTTGTCGACGTCGCGCTCGTCGCCCACGAGCTGCTGGTACACGCCGGGGTTATGCGCCATGGCGTGGAGACTCGGACGGACTCTTGGGAACGTTCGTGGCGTGCCGTGGAGTGAGCGGCGCCCGAGGGTCGTTGGGAGTTTCATTCAATTCGAAAAGTCCACACGCCACGTCGGATGTTCTCCAGCACTTTTGGAAAAGTTTCATGAGCGCCTCACTTCGGGGGGCGCGGGGTGATGACGACGACGGTTTGGCAGCCCATTGTGATCAGGGAGCTCCTCCTTGATGTCGATGACGAGCCTGGAGTGGCAGAGAAGGAGGATGCGACGGTGAAGGGCACCAAGCGGAAGAGAGCCCCTCACACAAAGGGGCCATGCGAGCACGGGGTGAAGTACCGCTCGAACTGCAAGGTGTGCAGCGGTTGTCCGCACGGTCGTTGGCGGCGTCGGTGCAAGGAGTGCGGTGGTGCATCAATCTGCGAGCACGATCGTGTGCGCTCTCAATGCAAGGAGTGTGGTGGGTCACAAATATGCGAGCACGATCGTGTACGCTCCAAGTGCAAGGAGTGCGGCGGGGGTGGAATCTGCGAGCACGGCCGTCAGCGCTCTGTATGCAAGGAGTGCCACGGGTCGTCTGTACCTATTGGCAAGTGGGCGGTAGAGAAGGGCGTGAAGCGGAAGAGAGCCCCTAAAACGAAGGGGGCATGTCCGCACGGGGTGAAGCCTCGCTCGAAGTGCAAGGTGTGCGGTGCTTGTCCGCACGGTCGTCAGCGCTCTAAGTGCAAGGAGTGCGGTGGATCAGGAATATGCGAGCACGGTCGTCAGCGCGCTAAGTGTAAGGAGTGCGGTGGTGCATCAATCTGCGAGCACGGTCGTGTACGCTCTGAGTGCAAGGAGTGCGGTGGGACATCAATCTGCGAGCACGGTCGTCTGCGCTATTCATGCAAAGAGTGCGGTGGGTCACAAATATGCGAGCACGGTCGTGTACGCTCTAAGTGCAAGGAGTGCGGTGGGTCTGCATTCTGCGAGCACGATCGTATACGCTCTCAGTACAAGGAGTGCGGTGGGTCAAAGATATGCGAGCACGGTCGTCAGCGCGCTAAGTGCAAGGAGTGCGGTGGGTCACAAATCTGCGAGCACGGCCGTGTACGCTCTGAGTGCAAGGAGTGCGGTGGGGCATCAATCTGCGAGCACGGTCGTATACGCTATGCGTGCAAGGAGTGCGGTGGGAAGGGAATATGCGAGCACGGTCGTGTACGCACTACATGCAAGGAGTGCGGTGGGTCACAAATCTGCGAGCACGGTCGTTTGCGCCGTCAATGCAAGGAGTGCGGTGGTGGATCAATCTGCGAGCACGGTCGTCTGCGCTCTGTATGCAAGGAGTGCGGTGGGGGATCAATCTGCGAGCACGGTCGTCTGCGCTCTAAATGCAAGGAGTGCGGTGGGTCACAAATCTGCGAGCACGGTCGTCAGCGCTCTAAATGCAAGGTGTGCGGTGGTGCATCAATGTGCGAGCACGGTCGTCAGCGCTCTAAATGCAAGGAGTGCGGTGGTGCATCAATCTGCGAGCACGGTCGTCTGCGCTCTAAATGCAAAGAGTGCGGTGGGAAGGGACTATGCGAGCACGGTCGTCAGCGCTCTAAATGCAAGGTGTGCGGTGGTGCATCAATGTGCGAGCACGGTCGTCAGCGCTCTAAATGCAAGGAGTGCGGTGGTGCATCAATCTGCGAGCACGGTCGTCAGCGCACTCTGTGCAAAGAGTGCCACGGGTCGTCTGTACCTATAGGCAGGTGGGCCGTAGACACTTAATTAAATAGACTAGTCCTTCAGACGACGTCCGTCTCCCGCTAAGGAATGAGCGGCTCCCTCTCCTTGTCCACGTTTCCACCCGTCCTTCGTCGCGGCGACTTATCCCCGCCGCCCGCCCCACCCTTCGACTTACCCCCGCCCGCCTTGGCACCGCCACCCGTGCTCCGACCCGTCTTCAGCTTGGGTAGACCCAGCACAGTGTTCACCACGTGCCCACTCGCCGTCCGCTGTACACAAAACACGCCGTCAGTCTACTTGTAATCGCCCGTGTGAAGATAAAGAGAAAAAAAGATAAAAATAAACTGACCTGGAGACTCCGCGCCGAGCTCGAAGCGCTCATCACGTCCGCCCCGTCGCCGTTGCCACTCACGACGCGCTCCATCCCGCCGAGGTCGATGCCCACGCTCCCCATAGGCACCGCGCCACCCAAATAGACCGCCGTGCCTCCAACTAACCCAACGCCGCTCTCGAAGTTGTTAACGTTATTAACGTTATTATCGCCGCCGACACCGTCACCGAACCCCCCTAGGTTTCCTTGGCTCGATAAAGCCGCCGCCGACGCCTTGGCACGCGCCTCCTGGTACATCACGAAGCCGTACGTCGCCACCGTGTACCCGCCCACCGAGTGCACCGTCACCGGGTCCGCGTACAGCGCCACGGCTAAGAGTATAACCGCGCCGTTTTTGAGCAAAGATAACACGGTCAGCGTCAACGCTCCGCCGTGTTGCACCACCCCCAAACCCGCGACGTTCGCCAGGAACCCGAAGCTCCCGGCGGCGAGTAAACTCCCGGGGTTGCCCAGCGCGGCGGCGCAGTGCAGCTCGGCGGATACGACGTCCCATTCGAACACGAACACCATGAGCCAGAGGAATACAAGCGTCACCGGTGAAAAGTAGAAGAGGCCGTCGAACAGCGTCATCGCCTCGCGCGACACAGCTGTGTTTTGTCCACCACTGGAAGCAGCTCCAGACGACACAGCTGTGTTGGACGAGAGGAGGTACTGGACCCCGCACAGGCGCAGCGCTTCCGCGATCTCGCACGCCACCATGCATCCCTGTGCACAAAACACGACGTCAGTCCAATTGCCTATACACGCGAGAATTAAAATAAACTCACCAGGCCAATCCACGCGTGGGGTTGTCCGTCCAACGCGCCCCACGCCGCGACGACGCACCCGAACACGATGACGCACACCGCCCGCGCGCACCTCTCGTCGAATGTCCGGTCCAGCTTGAGTGAAACGAGCGCGGCGGCGGTGACCGCGGGCGCGAACGCCTTGGCCATCTGCGCGAGTGACAGGCGAATGTACGTGAGCGCCAGGTTCGCAAAGGCGAGTGACACCGCGGTACATGCCCCGATGGGGAGAATGTACGTCACCCACTGGTGCATCGTCAATCGCGTCTTGAGCTTGACGTGGCCGACGCCCACGAGCGTCCACGCGACGATCGTGCCGAAGAGCGAGCCGAGGGACGCGATCAGGATGGGCGTGTGGGTGTTGACGACGAGGTGTTTGTTGCTGAGCACCAGCGACGCGCTGAGGACGACGTAGAGCGCCCCGTGCATCGCGGCGGGGATCCACGCCCGTCCGGATCCGCCTCCTCCATCTCCTCCCATCGGCTTGGGCACCAGCGGTCTGAGACGCGGCGCGAGTCTCCCGAGCGACGACATCGACCCCACGTGCGCCCCGCTCCGCGCTCCGTTCAGTGATGTTGACTCACTCGGGAAAGAAATAACATTCCTGACCTAGACGAAACGAACGGAGGAGCCCACTGCGTATCGAGCGAACCGCGAGACACGTCGGACTTCAGCGAGTAAAGGCGAGTAGGCGTGTGATGCACGCGAGCGCGCCGGGGTGCATCTCGTCGCGAGCGGCGTCGGTCGGACCGAGCATCGCGCGCGCGTCGAACCGCGCAGGAGTCGTCGTCGGAGGCGCATCATCAGATTGTGCCCTTCGCACCACCGCCCGCGTTCATCGCCGCGTTCGTGTCGACCGGGTCGTCGCCATGCCGCTCTCCGCCGGGGCATCGCGTCTTCGCGCGGTCACCGCGCTCGCGACCCGGCTCCTCGCGCCGTCCCCATCGTCGTCGTTTCGCGCGACGTCGTTCCCATTCCTCGGAGCGCGTCGTCGCGCCACCGCCGCCGCCGCCAATCCCGACGATGACGACGCGTCACCACCCTCAGGCAACGTCGTCGACGCCACCGACGAAACATCCGTCGACTTCGCCGACCTCACACCCGCGCTCCACCCAGACGTCGTCGCCGCTTTGACACGCCTGGGATTCGAACGCGCGACCCCACTGCAGACCCGAGCGGTACCTACCGCATCGGACACGATGCGCGATTGCGTCGTCGCCGCGGAAACGGGATCCGGGAAAACGCTCTCATACCTCCTACCGGTCTTCTCCAACCTCCTCACGTGCGGGCACACGAAGGGCACCACCGGACGGCTCGGCGCGTTGATCCTGGCGCCCAACGCGACCCTATGCGAACAGGTGGCGAAGGTTGCGAACTCTTTAGTGGATGATTCAGATGAACCGCTATTGAAAGTTTTGGCGCTGACCCCCGACGCCGCCATGCCCTCTCACGACTCGTTACCCGACGTCGTCGTGGCGACACCCGCGCGTGCGGCGGAGGACGTGCTGGAGTTCACGCGCGGCGGTTGGCGTCGCGGGAACTTCTCCAACGCGGCGGTTCACATCCGGCACGTGGTCTTCGACGAAGCCGACCAGCTCCTCTCCGGCGGGTACCTCAAACCGGTACGGGGCGCGTTTGACGTTTTATACCGAGAGGAGAAACTCGCCGCGCTGGGTTTAACCGTCGCGGGTTCGAATCCCGAGAGCGACGAATGGAGCGGGGATACCGACCGCCCGAAGGACGGCGGCGACCGCGCGTGGGCGGCGGACCACGCAGACATAAACGCCGCCGCGAAGAGTAAAAGCAAAAGACGCATGGGCCAGGTGAGTTTATTTTTATTTATATTTGGTTATTTTGGTTATTTTTGGTTATCGTACGTATGGGCAATTAGATTGACGACGTGTTTTGTTGACAGGGCGCGGCTCTCGGAGGTAAGGGCGAGGTGGGCGTCGGTGAAGGACGGGAGTTTCGCAGGCAGTACATCTTCGCCGCCGCGACGGTGATGAGCAACGGGAAGAAAACCCCGGGCGCGATGATCAAGTACGGGTTCCCCGACGCGTCGTGGGTCGAGGGCCGGCGGCTGCACAAGGCGGTGGCCACGCTGTCGCAGACTTGGGTCGAGGTTAACGATTCGACCCGAGCCGACGCGCTCGGCCGCGCGCTTTCCTTGGGCACCGACGCGCAAAACGAGCGCACGCTGGTGTTTGTCAACTCCACCAACGCGTGCGAGGAGGTCACGGCGGAGCTCATTCGGCAAGGACTGAGCGCCGCGTCCTTCCACGCTGATGTCAGCACGAAAGAACGAGGCGATCGATTAGAATCTTTGGCGAATGGATCCATCACCGCGCTCGTGTGCACGGACTCCGCGGCGCGTGGCGTGGATGTCCCGGACGTCAAGCACGTCATCCAGGCTGAGTTCGCACCGAACGCGGTGGATTACCTGCACAGGATCGGGCGGACGGCGAGGTGCGGCGCGGACGGCCGGGTGACCAATCTGATCGGCGGCGGGGATAAGGATTTGGCCGACGCCGTGAGGGACGCGGAGTCGAGCGGACGGCCGGTGGAGAGCGCGTTCAGTCGCAAGCGGAGCTTCCGCAAGAAGTTCAAGAAGTACGGACCCTCGCGCACCGCACCGCAGAACCGCCGGTGAGTCATGCGCAGTCGTCTGCTTTATTGAGAGTTAATGAGTCGAGTCTATCATCAAATCAAATCTCTGTGGCGTAGTCGCCGATGCTACTTCCTTGCACGTATCCCATGTTGGAGAGCTTCTTCATCTCACCCGCAACTTTCTCCCGGTGCAACTGCATCGCCGTCTTGCCGTCCACTTCGCGCGTGAGGTCCACGTCAGCACCCGCGGCGCGCAGCGCGTTCAGCGCACCCGCGTGTCCGTTCTCCGCCGCCATCATCGCCGCGGTGGAACCCCCGCCTTGTTTCCCGGAACCGAAGTCGCTCCTGGCGTCGACGTCGCATCCGGCGTCCACGAGCACCGCGATGCACGCCACGTGTCCGAACCTGGCCGCCGCCATCAACGCCGTCATCCCGTTCCGCGGGTCCCTGCATTCCGTGCTCAGCCCGCCGACCCGTCGGTCCGTGAGAAGCACGTCCAACACCTCGGCTCGCCCTCGCCCCGCGCATTCGATTCCCATGGTGCATTTCAACCTGTCCTCCTCCTCGGCACCATCCTCGAAGAGCCCTAGGTCCGCGCCTCGGTCGAGCATGAGCCGGAGTGCGGTGGCGGACCCCCCGCGCGTGGCGGCGAGCGCGGCGGCTCGGATTTGCGCGTCGCGGATCTTCGCGGTGGACGCGTCCGGCGCGGGGACGTAGACGTCGTTCATGAGATTTAGGAGCGATGCGATGTCGCCGGTCTCGGCGGCGGCGACGAGGTTGGAGTACTCGGCGAAGAGGACGTCGACGTAGTTCCGCTGGTCCTTCCTATGCGTGGCGGAGTGCGCGACGCCGAGGTTCCAGCTGCCCGGGGTGCCGCCGCCCCTGCTCGATGATGATGACTCCGCGGCGACCCTGGAAGGACACCGAATCTTTCCTCTCGAACCGGGCGCCGACTCCGATGTTGGGGGCGCCGCCGGTGCTGTTCGGAGGGGCGCGGGGGGAGACGTTGGGGACGCCGTCCACGCGCGATGGCGGCATCGCCGCCGCGTGTACGAGCACGATGTCCCGCTCGACGTCGCGGCGGTCATCGCGGCGGTCATCCTCCCCGAGTCGCCGCGCGCGCGCGCGCTTCTGAGGTTCGAAATCGCTCCCTCTCGACGAACTGAAATCTTCGAAGGGTGCCAGTTGGCACTCACGTTTCCCGCGCTCGTCACTCCGCTCTCCGCCGCGCTCCCGGATGGGCGTCCGCACGGCGCTCGCCGCGCCCCTCCAGGCGTCCCCTTTCATCATCGCCTCCATTTTCGCCTTAGTCCGCGCGCTCCTCAAGGAACGATCGTGGAAACTCCAGGAGCGCGTGGTGAAGGACCTGGCCGGCGCGATCCCGGTGGTGGCGCCCGGCACCAGAGTGTGCATCTACGGGCTCTCCGCTAATCCGCCCACGGGCGAGGGCGGACACGCGACGATCGTGTCGCACTTGCGTCGGATGTTCGACGAGGTGTGGGTGCTGCCGGTGTACACGCACGCGTTCGAGAGCAAACACAACAACATGGCGCCGTACGAGCATCGCAAAGCCATGTGCGAGCTCGCCTTTGGCGTCGCACACTTGACCGCGAAGCAACGACGGAACGAAAAGGTGAAGGTGCTCGACGTCGAGCGCGCGGTGGTGCGCGCCGCGTGGGACAGGCACGCCGTCGCGGAGGAAGAGGCGAAGCGGCAGCGCGCGGACGCGCGCGGACGCGCGCGCGGGGGGTCGCCGAAGAAGGACGCGTCACCGGGCATGGGAAGCCCAACGCTCGATCGCGCAAATTCGGGCGCATCCTCGTCGCTCACCGCCGGGGCCGACGACTCGTCCGCGCCATCGTCCCCGAAGACCCCGAAGACCCCGATGACCCCAACACTCGCATCATCGTCCAGGCTGTCCCCGTTCAAGTCCCCGAACGGTCCCGCCGGCGCCGGCAACCCCGCGGTCCCTCCGCCGAAGGTTGGCAGCTTCGACGTTCTCACCGCCGTTCGCGAAGCTAACCCCTTTGCGTCGTTCTCGTGGTGCCTCGGCGCCGATACCTTCGCGGATCTGCGACGGGGCCGGTGGGTAAACGGCGCGGAGTTCGCGGCGCTGTGCACGCAGCTGTACGTGGTCCCGCGGCTCGGGGGAAGCGACGCGGCGTGGGTGGAGATTCAAGAGGCCGCGACGGAGGACGAGGAGGAAATAAAAGCGTTGTTGGGCGTCGGCAGCGACGACGACGAGACGCAGACGCCGTCTTCATTGGAGAACGACGATTCGCTGTTGATCCGCGTGGAGAACGCGAGCGTGATGGAGATCCCTGGGATGAGCCAGGACGTGTCGAGCACGGCGGTGAGGGACGCGTTGCGGCGGCGGGGATTGAGCGAACGGGCGGGGGTTTTTCGGGAAGATTCGGATCGACAGCTCAGCGCGGGTACGGATCTGTTGCTGGACGAGGCGACGCTGGCGACGGCGGTGAGCGAGGAGGTGCTTCAGTACGCGACGCGACACGGGCTTTACGCGTAGTCTGTGATGTGATATCGAGTAGTGCGAGTGTTTCATCGCGCTATTTTCCCGAGGCGTTTCTTCAGGTCTATCGGCGCTTTTGGGCTGCAGCCCGGGCATCCAGTACGAGTAGAACAGGTGCGATTTCTCACCGTTGACTCCCACGTGAATGGCTCACCATCCACCGTGCATCCCGCCGAGCACCTCCACAAGAGCTTCTTGTTTGTCCCGGGCGTCACGTCCTTCATGTTCACGTCCGGCTCAGCCCACTCCTCGATGAGCTTCTGCCCCCATTGCCCGTTGTCCTGGCACCACTTGCGTAGGTTATTTGCATCCGTCGGCACGTAACCTGAACATCCCTGGCACCCGCAACGATCAGAACGGGTGCGACTGTGCACCTGTGCCTCCCACGTGAATGGCTCACCGTCCTCCATACATCCAGACGAGCACCTCCATGTCATCTTCTTGTCTGTAGCGGGCGTCACGTCCTTCATGTCCACATCAGGCTCCGCCCACTCCTCGATGAGCTTCTGTCCGTACTCCCCGTTGTCCTGGCACCACTTGCGCAGGTTGTGTGCATCCGTCGGCACTTGAAATGAGCAGCCTGGGCACCCATGGCCCTCGGTGCGAGCACTCACCCGTGCCTCCCACGTGAATGGCTCACCGTCCTCCATACATCCCGATGGGCACCTCCACAAGTGCTTCTTGTTTGACGCGGGCAACACGTCCTTCATGTCCACGTCCGGCTCTGCCCACTCTGCAACGATCTTCTGTCCATACTCCCCGTTGTCCTGGCACCACTTGAGCAGGTTGTGTGCATCCGTCGGCACTTGACCTGAGCAGCCCGGGCACCCTTTGCGTTTAGTACTGGTGCGACCACCCACCTGTGTCTCCCACGTGAATGGCTCCCCGTCCACCGTACATCCAGACGAGCACCTCCACAGCGCCCTGTATGTGTTCCCTCTCGTCACCTCGTCCACCGTCCTATCAGGGTCGTACCACTCCTCCATAAGCTTATCGCCGTACTCCCCGTTCTCGTCGCACCACTCTCCAAGTGTCATGCGGCGTGCCCTCACAGGAGCACACGGCTTGGAGGTTGAGCCCCGTCCACTCAACAACGGCGATGCACTACTCGGCCTTCGCGCGAGCGCCCCCGGCCGCATCGGAGGCGCGGGAGCCACGCATCGCGCCGCCATGACAACCATGCCCCTCGAACAATCACCGAACCCTGACGGTGGCGTCGGTCGCGTGTCGCGTGCGGCCACGAGTGACGCGACGTCCGAGGGGCAGATCTGAGGAAAGCTGCAAACTTTTCGGGAAGATTCGGATCGACAGCTCAGAGCACGGGCTTTACGCGTAGTCTGTGATGTGATACAAGTATCGAGCGGGGAGCGGTGCGAGTGTTTCATCGAGCTACTTTCCCGAGGCGTTTCTTCAGGTCTATCGGCGCTGCTGGGCTGCAGCCCGGGCACCCGCAACGATCAGAACAGGTGCGACTGTCCACAATTGCTTCCCACGTGAACTGCTCCCCGTCCACCGTGCATCCAGACGAGCACCTCCACAAGTGCTTCTTGTTTGTCCCGGGCATCACGTCCTTCATGTTCACGTCCGGCTCCGCCCACTCCTCGATGAGCTTCTGTCCGTACTCCTTGTTGTCCTGGCACCACTTGAGTAGGTTATTTTGATCCGTCAGTTGCGCGGAAGGCCCATGCCCCCCACAGCCCGGGCACCCAGTACGTATAGAACAGGTGCGACTGTTCAAAGTTGACTCCCACGTGAAAGGCTCCCCGTCCACCGTACATCCAGACGAGCACCTCCACACGTGCTTCTTGTTTGTCCCGGGTGTCACGTCCTTCATGTTCACATCCGGCTCTGCCCACTCCTCGATGAGCTTCTGTCCGTACTCCCCGTTGTCCTGGCACCACTTGAGTAGGTTATTTTGATCCGTCAGTTGCACGTAACGCCCATGCCCCCCACAGCCCGGGCACCCAGTACGATTAGTACTGGTGCGATGGCTAGCCGTTGACACCCACGTGAAAGGCTCCCCGTCCACCGTACATCCAGACGAGCACCTCCACGTCAGCTTCTTAGCTGACGCGGGCGTCACGTCCTTCATGTTCACATCAGGCTCAGCCCACTCTGCCGCAAGCTTCTGTCCGTACTCCCCGTTGTCTTGGCACCATTTGCGCAGGTTGTTTGCATCCGTCGGTACGTGACCTGAGCAGCCCGGGCACCCAGCACGGCGTTTAGTACGGGTGCGATTGCTCACCCTTGCTTCCCACGTGAATTTCTCCCCGTCCACCGTACATCCAGACGAGCACCTCCACAGCGCCCTGTATTTGGTGCCTCTCGTCACCCCGTCCACCGTCCTATCAGGGTCGTACCACTCCTCCATCAGCTTATCGCCGTACTCCCCGTTCTCTTCGCACCACTCCCCGAGTGTTATGCCAAGCTTGTACTGTGCCCTCACAGGAGCACGCGGTTTGGTTGAGCCCCTTGCACTCAACAACGGCGATGCACTACTCGGCCTTCGCGCGAGCGCCCCCGGCCGCGACCGCCGCATCGGAGGCGCGGGAGCAACGCATCGCGCCGCCATGACTGTCATGCCCCTCGAACGATCACCGAACCCTGACGGTGGCGTCGGTCGCGTATCACTGTGCGGCCACGAGTGACGCGACGTCCGAGGGGCAGATCTGAGCTTTGCTGCAAAGGGTCGAAAAGGTGTGCCAAGTTCAAATCATCCGTGGGCACACCGACCACACCGTCATGCCCAAGAGGGTCTGGGCCGCAACCGCGTGGCCCGCGCACGTCCCTCCGCCTTCCGAGGATGACGGCGTACCCCCCGCGGACGCCGGCGTGGGCGCCAGGGGCATCACGCACGCGCTCACATCCACCGGCGACGAGCGCGCCATCCAGGCGACGCTCGTGAGGCTCGACCGCGAACGCGCGGCGCGTTCGGCGCGGCTGAGGGAGGCGCGCGACGCCGGGGGCGCCGCGGGCGACGATGCGCTGCGCGCGGAGTGGGACGCGCTCATCGCGCGCGTCGCCGTACCGCCGCACCACGACGACGACGCCGCCCCATCCCCTCGCGATCCCTCCGAGGATGACGTGACGAAATCGACGAAGATGCCGAGGACGCGTCGCCCATCCTTCAACCCGGGGGACGATACCGACGTCGCGACGGACGCGACACCGGCGCATCGCACGGCGCGTCCATCCGCCAACATCACCCCGCTCCCCCCGCCGTCATGCATGCCCCCAACGACGGTCGGCGACGAGGTCATCGCGGCCACCCCCGACGCGGAACTCATGACCTCATTCCCGAGGGATGGATCCACAGCTGTGCGTCATCGCAAATCGGCATCCACCTTGTCACGATCCAGGTCCAGGTCATCCAGCGTCCCGGCGCCCATCCTATCCGACACACCGCCATCATCACCATCACCGGAGCGGGACATCCACGCGGCGGACGATGTCGCGGATGCGGACGCGGCGGACGACGACGGCGGGATGGGGATGGAGGATGACGCCCCTATCGATCAATCCTACCGACCACTCGCGTCGTCGCAACTCGCGGGTAAATATTCGATATCGATGACGGCGGAGTATCGAGCCGCGGCGGCCATCGCCAACGCCAAGACACCCACCGTGCCGATGCCCTACGTGGACTCCTTGGCCACCGATGACGGCGGCATGGGGGCGTTCGACACCTTAGGCGTCGACGACGGATCGATGCGAATCGACACAGCTGTGCATAATTTTGATAAATTCGACGGAAGCGGAAGTTTACCGCCGCAGACGCAGATGGTGGAGGAAACCCCGCGGTCGGAGATGGACAGACGCGCGGGCGGGTGCGGCGGCGGCGGCGGCGTTGGGTCACCGAACAACGGCGGGACCGGGTACGTACGTAAACGGTCGGGCGTCGGGGGACAGAGGCTACGATTCAGCGTCGGCGCCGCCGCGAACGGATCGCTGACAATCGCCGAAGAGAACGAGGAAGACACGTGCCGCCTCGAGGAAGACACATGCCGCCTCGACGCCGAAGACACGTGTTACACACACGCCGAAGAAGAAGCGGGCGTGTCCGGTCGCGGTACCGCCGAACTGATCTTCGCCGCGACGCACGAGGGCGGATCGAAGGTCCTGGGCGTCATCGCTCCTCCGCCCGGATCGCAATCCTCAGCTCGCGTATTCGCGGTCGTCGCCGAGTCCTCGGAGGGTTCGGAAGACGTCACGGTGATGGTGTGGCGGGTCGTCGACAGTGACCCGCACAGCTGTGCATCATCTGACGACGAAGGTTCCTCTTCACCGCGGTGCGAGCTCGCCGGGTCCGCGAGGCTCCGCCGCCGCGATTGGACCGGTCCGCCGGGGGGCAAGGAGAACAAATCACCGCGGAAGGTTAACATTGCGTCGCTGATGTCACCGGACCGGCGCCGGAGCGGCAGCCTTGATCCCGCGGCTCAAGGTAAGAAACAGAGCGGGACACAGCTGTGCAGCGCATTGTCTCTGTCACCGTGCGGCGCGTACTTAATCGTCGCCAACTCGCAATTCGCGGTGACTACTGGTGACGCCAAGGGCGCGAGCGTGATTCGAATCGAGGCGATACGGGACGAGACGACCCGAACTCATTCGGCTTGGATCGACAGCCGTGACGTCATCATGCGCCTGACCTGCCCGTACCGCGTGACGCGGCTCGCGATGTGGAGCGACGACACGGAAGGCGGCGGCGTCACCATCGTAGCCGGCGCGCCGCTCGGGAAGATGCACGCGTGGAGGCTCGAACGCCACTTGGACGTATCGGACGGCGTCGACGTCGCGAGTCACGAAGGGGAACGGATGCCGGATTTAAAGTACCTGGATCAGACGCCGATGTCCGATCCGCTCGACGCGCTCGCGTTCGCGGGGCCCGACCAAATCGTCGCGGTGACGCACGACGGCCTCGTCATCGGAAAGTACGTCCGGACTTCATCTGGACTTCATCCGAACGCCGCCGACGCGTCGCGCAAACGACGAAAAGGATCCGAGACGACTTCCAACTGGAACCGCCGATCGGTGCACTACACGCAGCACCACAGGATCCGGCATCTCGGTTCACTCGACAGTGCCCGCCTGTTACCCGCGCCAACGGAAGGTATCGCCACGCCTGACAAGTCCGCCGAGCGTGTTGAACATGTTGAACACGTTGAACATCCCGGCGTCGTCCCGTTCCTCGCGCTCGTGGAGCAAAAGTCGGGAGGTCCTCTGCGTCTACACGCGGGTGCCGTGGG
>Ga0302114_10000276_pt1 | contig 36865 bp, 23 predicted proteins | sample AG5_Surface_MG_FD_203107 | JGI IMG/M metagenome (GOLD analysis project Ga0302114, IMG submission 203107) | Marine microbial communities from Western Arctic Ocean, Canada - AG5_Surface | ecosystem: Environmental > Aquatic > Marine > Oceanic | place: Canada: Western Arctic Ocean | collected...
CGTTCCTTCTCCTCCTGGATCTTCGCCATCCTCGCCAAGAAGAAAGCGCGCTCGTTGCCCTCGCCCACGACGCCGAGCCCGCGTCCGTACCCCCTACCGCACGTCACCCCCGTGCACTCCGCGAGCTCACGCAGCCGCACCGCCGCGGCGGCCATCGTGGGTACCTGCCCGTGCGCGGAGACCGCGGCGGGTTTTAACGCGGATGCGGGGGGCCCTTGAGCCGAACCGTTACTGGCGAGTTCCCCTCCGTCGCCGCCACACGAGACGCCGGCGAGACACGCGTGTTCCGCGATGGCATCGATGACCGCGGCGGTCTCCTTCGCGACGTCCCCGCCGCCGCCGATCGTGTGCCTCGGTTCCCCCGCCAGGTCCGACCCGCCGCGCTCCTCAGCCTTATCGCTCGGGTCGAAAGCGCCGTCGGCGTCGGGGTCGTCGCCGAGGCTTCCGCCTTGATACGCCTTGGGGTCATCCGCCCATGACTTGCGCGGGCCGGTGACGGTGGCGCGCGCGGAGCGGAGCATCGCGTCCGCCGCGGAGAGCGATGCCGCGAGGGACGCGAGCGAGTCGAGCTCGAGCATCGCGCGTCTCCAGTCATCGCGCGGGCGTTCGGCGGCGGGACCGGTGAGGTCATCGTCAGCCGGTGAGTCACCGGGGGCGTCCTCTTCGTCGGCGGCGTCGAGTGACGCGGCGCGCTCGGCAGCCGCGGCGGCGGCTTCGGCGAGAAAGGCGTCGCGCGCGGCGTTCGCAGCCGCGGCGACCTTCGCCTCGGCATCCTCCTCTGATTGATCGCCCTCTTGCGCCGAATCCGCCTCGGGGACGACCTCAGCCGCGACGAGCCCGAGGGAGCCCCGTCGCGCCTTGCCCAGCACACCCTTCTCGATCCGTATCTCGTTTCTCATCGCGCGCTCAGCCTTGGCCGCGGCGGCGTCGGCGACCACCTCCGCGCGCCGGCGCACCGCCGCCTCCTCCGCCGTACGCTCCGCCCGCCGGTCCTCGAGTGAAGCCGCTCGACTCAACGCCCGAAGAGCCTTCACCGCGTTCGCCGGCGCCGTCGCCTCCGCGGCGGAAACGCGCGGATCCACGCGCGCGATGAGCCTAGACGCGGCGCCCGCGAGCCCGGGCTCCTCCAGCGCCATCACGCTCACGCGCTTCCGAGGAATAAGGATCGAGGCGCGCGGGTTGGACGCCGCGAACTGCGCGGAGAGCAAAGCCCGTCGAACGTCGCCCTGTTTGGACTCGCACGCGGCGGCGATTTCACCCGGCGATACCCGCCTACCCTCCGCGGCAGCGACTAACGACGCGTAGACGGCGGTGTCCGCGGGCGACGGGCTTCGGAAGCGAACCCGCGCGAGCTGCAAGCCGTCGCCGGACGTTCCGGTCGGGAGCGGCGCGTCGACTAAGGACGGGAGTGAGTGGGCGTTGGAGGTTAGGACGATTGGACGCTTGGCGCCGGCGACGAGCTGCGCGAGCGCCGCCATGAATCCCCGGTCCTCGCCCCGCAGCACGTCAACCTCCTCGAAGAGTATCAGCGTGTTCTTCGCGGCATCCTTGGTTTGAGTGTCCTTGGGAGCGGCGCGTTGCTGTTTCTTGCCGAAGAACCCCCCGATGCCGCCGGATGATGCGGCTGGTTTTTTCTGCTCGTCGCCGCCGCCGATCCGTCTCGATTGCGTCGCCTCGCCGAACTGGTTGAGCACCTCGAGCCCGCTGCGCTTCCGCGACGGGTTCACCTCGAGCACCTTGAACCCAAACTCCTCCGCCGCGGCGTACACAGCCGCCGTCTTACCGGAACCGACGGGACCGCATAACAGCAGCCCGTTCGCGGGGATGCCTTTTTTGGAGACTAACGGCGCGTACGTGGCGCGAGCCATCTCGTCGTCATCCTCGTCCCATTCCTCGTCGCTCGATTCGTCGTCGCTTCCCTTCGCCTTACGTCGCCTCTTACCGCCCTTCTTGGGTAAATCGCGCGTCGGTTTGGATACCCCCGCGTCCGTCGCGAAGATCTGCGCCGACCACGCTCCGAGCCAGTCGCGAACCCCGTTCTTCGCGCCGCCGTCGCATACCAATTGCTCAGTCGCGTTCGGTCTGTACGCATCCGTCCACATCGACCCAGACGCCGCCGCCGGGCCGAGTGTCGTATTCGACGTTTGGACTTCAAGTGTCGTGTTCGCGCCGCACCGGGCGACCGCGCGGGTCTTGAGCGCGGCCAGTCGGGTTCGCAGAGTACCACGAGCGGCGGCCAACTCTCCGGAGGCGACGGCTCTCGCGTTCCATCGACCCTTCGATGCCAGCACGAACCGCGCGGCGTCGGTGAGGTAGGCGTCCTCAGCCTCCTCCAAGTCCATCGGCGTACTATCGTCAGGCTCCGTTTCCTCGGTTTCCATGGATGCGATGGATCCCATGGGCGTTGACTTGATCGCGGGGGTCATCGAAGTGATAGCCGACGTTAGCCCGACTAACGCCCTGGGCGGTCCAACCACGTTTGCCAGCGCGTTCCTGCCCACAGCCTCGTCCGCAACGACGGCCGCGTCGATGGACGGTGACACGTGGACCGGTGGCATGGCCTGTTCGATGGGCGCGGGGAGCACGTACAGACCGAGCGGGTTCAACGAAGCCGCGGTGGCGCCTGTTTCCTTGGCCAGCGCCGCTTTTTCCTTTTGCATGGCGAAAAAGTGGTGCGTCTTCTTGCCGCTGGAGAGCGCCGCGTCCGTCTGCTTGACAGCCTCGAGGTCGCGCTTGAGCGACTGCTTCGCCTCGGTCTCAGCCGCCTCGCGACGCTCGTGTGGGGTCATGAAGAACGACCCCGCGGCTTTGCGACGCTCGTCCCTCGCCGCTTTCCGTTTCAAACTTTTCCTTCGCGCGACTCCCGCGCCCGCGCTCGTCGTCCCGTGCTCGACGCACGACGCGCAGAACCACTCGCCGTCGGGCACCGACGTTAAATCCACGCACTTTGCGTGGTACATCCCGTCGCACCCGTCGCACAACAACCCGTCGTCGTCGTCCACGCCGCAGATTTCGCAGGCGCCCGAGTCGACGCCCAGCGCGGCGTCCTCGGCGGCTTGTTCCTCGACCCTTCGTCTCTCCTCCTCCTCAGCCTTCGCCCTAGCCGCGGCCTCCGCCTCCGCCTCGGCCTTCGCGATCGCCTCAGCCTTCGCCCTCGCCTCAGCCTCAGCCTTCGCGATCGCCTCAGCCTCGGCCTTCGCGGCGGCTTCCGCGGCGGCTTTGGCTTCGGCTACCGCTCGAGCCTCGGCTTCAGCCTCGGCTTCAGCCTTGGCGCGCGCTTCGGCGGCGGCCTTCTCCCTCTTACGCTGCGCGGCGAGCATCAGCGGGTGTACCTTCTTAGCCTCCGACGGTGGTACCGTCGGGGCTGCCGGGGGTGCGGGCTCGGGGGCTGGCGGGGGCGACTCCGCCTGGGCAATCGCCTCCCCATTCGCCTCCTCGTTCGCCGCCTCCGCCTTCGCGCGTCGGTCCTCCTCGTCAGCCTCGGACGCCGCGAGCGCCGCCGCGAGCGCCGCGGCCTCCTCGGCCTCGTCCGCCGCGAGCCTCTCCGCCCTCGTCGGCATCTTGGGCGGCTCCTGCGCTTCTTCGTCCGACCCGGAAGAGTGGCCTTTGCCGCCGAAGAACGAGGCGATGCCCGGGCCCGATCCCGAAGCCTTGGCCCGCGCGGGCTTCTTCGCGGGTGGCTTGTGTGCGGAGACGGATTTAGGATCCGACACCGGGGTGGATCGCTTGCCGAGGACGTCCGCGAGGGACCTGGCGGGATCGCCGCCGGGACCCGCGGGCGTCGTCGCCGTCGTCGTCGTCGCCGCCGTTGAGGCATCTGTGGTGACGAATGCCTCTGGCGACCGCGATGCGGGGCGCTCGTCACCTACGGGTGTCGGGCGGTCCTCCTCCCGGCCTCCGCGGTCGTCGTCCTCGATGTCCACGGTCTGCGATCGCGGCTCCGACGACGGGAGATCCGGGGTTCCCGCGGACTTGCCCCCGCTGCCCGGCGCCTCCGTCATCACAGCTGTGTTCGAGATGGAGGTGCCCAACGTGCCTGCTCCGACGTTTTCAGTCGCTGGGGAGTCGCCGCCCCCCGTGCCGCCGCTCTCCTTCGCCCCGGTCGCCCCCGGAGCGGACCCCGCGTGGTCCACCGCCTCCGACGCCTCCATCCGCGTCGCGCCTGTATCGCTTCGAGGCGGGACCCGCGTCCCTCGCCCCTTCTACTGCGAGCCCAGATCCGCAGCCAGTTCAAAATATGCAGTGGTGACGGAGCGCTGGAGGCGAGCTACGAGCCCGCCACCGCGGACGTCCAACTAACAAATGGCTAGGGTAGCCCCACTTCGGAACCGCGCGACGATGTCGAGCTCGCTCCTCCGTCCCTCCTTCGTCGCTCTCGCCTCCCGACACGCCATGTCATCCCCGACGACCGCCGCGCTCAAGCGCAAGCACGCCTCACCGACGAGGCGAAGCTTCGAAGTGGCCGCCTCCGCTTCGGATAAATCCGATAAAAAGTACATCCCGGGCGGCCCGATCGCCAACGCGCTCGTCGTCGTCACCGGCGCGAACCGCGGCATCGGCCTGGAGTTCTGCAAACAGATCCTCGCCAAGTCCGACGGCAACTCCGTCGTCGCATCCTGCCGCGAACCGAGCGCGGCGACAGACCTCACCGCGCTCCAGAAGGAGATGGGCGCGTCGCGACTCGCCATCGTCGCCCTCGACGTCGCGGACGAGAAATCAATCGCCAAATGGGCCGAAAGCCTCGCGTCGCTCGAGCCCGTCAAGGCGCACGGCGGGCCCATCAGCGTCGTCATCAACAACGCCGGGACCACCGGCACGGACGGCTACAGCAAGTGGGAGCTGCAGGACATGACCGCGGACGAGATGATGCACGTCTACCGCGTGAACACCGTCGGCCCGATGCTCGTCACGCAGCAGCTCGTCAAACGCGGGCTCCTCGGGTCCGTCGCCGGGTCCCCCTCCGAGGGTCCCGTCTCCTTGGTCGGTAACGTCACGTCTAAGGTTGGCAGCGTGGACGACAACGGCAGCGGCAAGGGGTACGCGTACAGGGCCAGCAAAGCCGCGCTGAACATCGTCAACAAGAGCATGAGCATCGATTTGGCGGACCGGGGCGTGTGGTGCCAGCTGTTGCATCCGGGGTGGGTGCGAACCCGGATGACGGAGGGCCGCGGGTTGATCGACGCGGACGAGAGCGCGGCGGGGCTGATCAAGGCGATGGAGGGTGAGTACGGCCCGATCAACGGGTGCTGGTACGACTACAAGGGCGACGAGATCCCCTGGTAGTGAGGGTCTTAACTCTTAATAATAATCAGAGCCGGAGCCCGGCTACCCTGTTGGCTTCCACGTCCCCCCCGCCCCCCCCGCCCGTCGTCGCCGGCCGTCCCGCCCCAGCCCTCACCCCGCGAACGCGCTCGCAATCCTTCTTCCTGTGAGACCGATCCCCGCACCTCCAGCAGTAGTCCCTCCCCGCCGCGTCCTCGTGTCTAGTCGCCCAGCCCCAACCCGCTCGCTCGAAAACAGCCACGCACTGCGCCGGCGGGTTATCCCTGGCGAACTCCCTGGTGATACTCAGCCCGGCGGCGGCGAACAGCTCGGTCGGGACCAGCGGCGCGGTACCCAGCGCGCACGCCCCCGCCAGCGCCACCACGTCGCGTACCAACTGCTCGGGCCCCGGGGAAACCACGCACACCCCGACGATTCTTTTAGACGCCCGCAGCGCGAGCCTAGGGACGCGCGGGTCGCCCCTCCCCTCCTCCCTCCGCGGCAGCACCAGCACGAGCGGCGCGCCGCCGAACTCGGACACCGGCAGGTTCTCGTCGACCCGTCTAGAAGCTTCGAGAGCTGGATCGGCGTACTTTGATTCGTCCACTCGAAGCGAGTCGGCGCCGTCGACGGTGAGCTCCACCAGCGCCGGCCTCACGGCGTCTTCCAAACCCGATAAAGCCTCGAACCCGCACCGGTCCCGCACCGCCGTCGCAGCCTGGCACGCGGCGGCGTGCGCGTGTGCGGTGCGGGTGTGGGAAACCTCGCACACCACCGCGCCGCGCGCGATCGCGGTGAGCCAAGTCGGCAACGCTTTTGGCGTTTTTTTATCGTCGTCGGCGGACGGTGAACCTTCGTTTCGGGGCGTGGGCGGCCGCGTGACCGGCACGTGGAGACCTTTCGCGCGTCCCGCGGTGGTCACGTTGACACGTGGCTCGGGACCCTCGGTGCCCGGGTCGGCGGTGGGCGCGGTCGACGGCCTCGCCGCGCCCTTCAATTCCGAATCGGTCCGGACACCTTTCCGGGCTTGTCTAGTCTGCGCCCTCCACTCGCGGAAGCACGCCCTCGCGGTTCGCTGACCCGCGCCCTCGATCCGCACCAGCCCCGCGATCGCCGCGCAGTTATCGCGTAGGATCCTCGCGATCCGTCTCGCCGCGCCCGCGACGGCGTCGCGTTCCACCTCCGCCCTGGCTTCCCACGGGACGACCCGCGCCCTTGAAGCCGCTTCTTCAGCGGCGTTCATTCTTCCGTCCCTCAGCCGAGCCGCCGTCGTCGCTTTAGCCCGTCCGGCGGCCACGGCCTCCGCCGCAGCCTTCGCCGCGCCCGGGCACAGCTGTCGCACGGGTTCGCCGCCCGGCCCGGTGACGTTCACGGCGTTCGATCGCCCCGTCGTTTTGTTCACGACGGCGTCATACCAGACGCCTTCCCCCGGCGTTAAAGTGTCGGCTCCGAGTCCGACTCCGGCGCGGACGACGAGGACCTCCTTGTCGTTCGATAACGACTCCGTCTTCCCGTCGCCCGGGATACCCTCGTTCCTGGCGCCGACGATGCCGTCGGGGACGATGGCGCCGACGCCCGTCGCGGGTTTCCACCACGCGACGCGCCCGCTGCCGCCCGGAACCGGCATGGCTCGTCTCACGTTTTCATCGTCGACGGTTGGATCGTTGACGGCGACGTTGTACGCCCCGACGTAGATCTTGCCGACGATGTAGTCGGCGTAGCCCTCCTCGCGTGGCCTGTTGTTGGCCACGGCCCATGCGCTGTCCCTCGGCGGATTCCCCTGCCCCTCCACGGTCTTCATCTGGTCGTAGAGCTTAGCTCCGACGCCGCCGCCTCCGGTGCCGAGCGGCGCGTGGGCGATGTCTTCGTAGCTCTCGCCGTCGACGATGGCGCGGTACTCGTCGTAGAACCTGGCGGCGCCGCCGGGCATCAGCCGGAGGTTCTCCCATCGCACGTGATGCCGCTCCAGCTCGAGGTACGGGCCGTGGTCGCCGAGGAGCACGCGCGTGTACCCCACGGCGATGACTCGATCGCCCGCGGCGCATCGAACCTCCACGTCGGGGTCGCCGTCGGGGTCGATCCCCAGGTGATTCCGGACGCATCGCAGGTCGCGTCGGCGGTTCCACAGACCTTTGGTGTGGATCGCATCGCCCGGGGGTTCCTCGTCGGCCATTAAGGACCCGTCGAACCCGCGCCGCCCCGCGCGGCACTGTGGTGGGCCGTCCCTTCGTTTGCCGATTTTGTGATTGTTACTTCCGAGATGATCTGATCTTCCCGTCTGAGGTCATACCTCGACGCGCGCCGCATCGACGCCGCGTATCGACCATGGTGCAGCCTCGCCCCTCACGCCGTGATGTAGTCGTTGAACGCATGATCGACGGCTTGCAGGGGAATAACATGATTAATGCCATAGAGGCAGGGATCGAGGTAGTCGACCAACATGACGGCAAATTCTCGGATGACAACGCGGAGAAGAACGTGGGCCTGCGCCTGACGCTGGCCAACATACTGGTCAGCGTGCGCAAGGCGCCGGGTGATTTCGCCCTCTCAGCACGGCTCAACCGAGAGTCTCTGACGATGTTGCCCCCCAGCATGGATAACCAGAGGTACAGGATCAACTCCGATCTCTCTGGCACGGTGTCCTTACTCGCCCAGGAGGGAGGGGCGCTCGAACCGGGCGCCGAGGTCACGGTGTCCGGACTCAAGGCCCGACCTGAGCTCAACGGCGTCGCCGGTACGATCGTCGTGTGGTACCCGGACCGGGGGCGATACGCGGTCAAGGTTGGCGATGCCGAGGAGGTGGCGCTCAAACCCATCAACGTGGGCCAAACAGATGAGACGTTCAACGAAGCCTACCTGGCGCGAGTGAGGGAAGCGACGGACATCGCCAAGGCTCTCGACCCCGACGATAAGGGACAAGAAGAACGCTACCCCAATGAGCTCAATGAACTCAAGACGGAAGCCTTGAGGAAGGCGTACGACGCACTCGACGCCTTCACGAGGGTCCGCACGAACAGCGCCGGAGAGAACATAACTGAAGCGACGGCGGCGGAGAGATACCGCATGGTTCACGACGACGAGCGGTTCTCGGGTCTGAAGATTGAGATATGCGAGGTGTTGGACGGCGCCGAGTTTGAGCCGGGCATACGGGTGCAGGCGCGGTTCAACTGGGGCGCGGCGCTGTGCAGGGCTGGGAGGATCGAGGAAGGTAAGGAGAGGTACGAACAAGCGCTGGAAATGTTGAATAATCCCGCAGCCTCGGGCGCGGAGCGACTGAGAGAGGCAATTTTAGGGTCGATCACGCTCTGCGATAAGCAAATCTCGGGGGAGTACCCGAATCTGGAGCAAATCCTCGGGGCAGCGTACCACGCCGGGAGGAAGGAATGAGCAGACAGAGATCGGCGTCGTATGTACACTTTTAGATTGTTTTGAAGTAATACGCCACAGTGGCTTTGCCTATCTGATATGATACGATGCGACGGCGCGCGGCGCCGATTCCCAGCCCCAGGTCCGCGCTCGTTAACCCATAATAAGTTGTCCCGTTAACGACACGCGAGCAACGCCGGCTTCATTCCGCCGACGACGTTCTTTGCCCCCTTCGCTGGACCGCGCCCGACTCGCCGATCAATAAAAACTTTTTTCACCCCCCGCCTGGTCCGTAGTCATTTCTCAGCCTCGAACACGCCCGCGTGCGTGTCCGTGGAGCACATGAACAGCGGGTTCTCCACCGTCATCACGCGCGTCTCATTTTCGCACGCCTCCCTCACGGTCCTGTTCAGCGAGAACATCCTCGTGTGCGTGATGCCGTCGTAATAGGACAAATCCCCGAGCCCCCGCCGCGCGAGCCTCTTGTCGAGCTCGCCGTCCTGGGCGAGCCCGGTGTAGATGTCCACGCTGTCCGCGTCCTTCGTGGCGATGTTGAAACCCCACTCGGAGCAGAAGGAGGGCACGCACACGGTGTACCCCCACACCTTCGGGAACACTTTCCTAAGGGTGTTGTTGATCGGGGTGAAAACCGCCTTGCAGTCGCGAACGGCGGCGCAACCCGACTGGGTCACAAGGATCCCTCCGGGCGCGAGCTTGGACTTGCACATGTCGTAGAAGGAGGTGGTGTACAGCTGGTAGCACGGGCCGCCGTCGAGCGGGTCGGAGAGGTCGCAGATGATGACGTCGATGGAGGCGTCGTCGCAAGCTTCTAAACCGGCTTTCGCGTCGCCGATGATGAGCTTCGTCTTGGGGTTCTCGTAGGCGCCCGCGGGGTAGAAGGGCGTGTGCTTCGCGCACATCTCGACCACTTCGCCGTCTGTGTGGGTTAACGGGGTGATCGACGCATTAGTTTGGGGTTTGAAGAGGGAACCGGGATGAGCTTGGGAGGACTTTTGGTTACAGAAAAAAGGCACCCGCGGCGGTGAACTCACCGATGTCCACCATCATGCACTCCTCGACGCTGGGGTGCTTCAGCACCTCGCGGAGGGTGGCGCCCTGGTGACCGGATGATTGGGATTTCGTGTTAGGGATCCGTGTGCGTGTGGAGGTCCGCTGAAGGGAGTGGGAGGAACTGAAGGGACGCGAGTGGGATGCTGCGCGATCACGAAACGCACCTCTCCGCCGCCCGCGATGAACACCTTCTTGGGTTCGGGGTGATGGGCGAGCGCGGGGTGAACGAGGGACTGGTGGTAGACGTATTCGTCCGTCTCGGAGCTCTGCATGAGCCCGTCGGTGATGAGCAGACGGCCGAAGGGCTTGGTCTTGACCACCTCCACGGTCTGGAACTCGGACTGGCCCTTGTGGAGCACCTCGTCAACCTGCGGCGGCGGGGGGACGGCGAGAGGGTGAGAAAAAAGCGATGGTCATCGGCGGGTGACGGGAAGGCGGCGGACGGAACGCACCCTGTAGGAGATGGCGAGGCCATCCTCGAGGACCTCGTGGTACCAGTCGCCCTTGTCGAAGACGTCGCCGCCGATGCCGCTAGAGTGAGCCATGGTACATGCAAGTACGTGTGCGCGCGATTGCAAATGTGCGCGGACGGCCAGACGGTGAACTCTCCTCCGCCTCCCATCGCGGGGACGATTCTGTTTACACCCGATTTTACACCCGGTGTAAGCGACACCCTGTTTTGGTAATCCTATGGGCAATCATCATCCGGGTGTATTTGCCACAAATGCACACACAGGCAAATATGCAGGATGAACACAATTGTAATGGCGAATGCGCCTCGCCTCGAAAATGTGCCTCGTTTATTTGGCAGCCAAAAACGAAACTTTCCTAATCGAGGGGTCACACTTGCTTGATTGGGCGCGAGATGGGCGAGGAAGACGCGCCGCCGCCCGCCGTGGAGACGGAGGAGGCACCAAACGCCGTGGAGGCTCCTCCAGCGGTGGACCACCACCCGGTTGAAACCCCGCCAGTCGAAACCCCGGAGGAAACCCCCGCGGCCGAACGGGATGACGATGATGCCCCAGCCCAGACGGAGGGTACGGATTCCCGCGGGGAACCCGCCGCGGGCGCCGAGCCGTCGACGACTGCGAGGTCGCACCACGACGCCGGCGCGGGCGACGAGGATCTCGTCGACTGCACCTTCGTCGTCCTCCCCGAGCGATTCGAGCACTCCGCCAAGGTGGCCGCCACGACCCCCTTCGCATCCGTCAAGGCGCACCTCACGAACTCGCTCCCGATCCCGGTAGAGGCGATGACCTTAAGGCAGCCCGACGGGGGCGAGCCGCTGCCGGACGACGCGTGCCTCGCGGACTACGGCGTCGGCGGTGCCGACGAGGTGGAGCTGGAGCTCGTCGTGGCGTACCGCACAGAGGCGGAGCTTCAGGCGGAGGCTGCGGAAGCCGCCCGACGCGACGCCGATGAATTCGCAATTGCCGAGGAGGAAGCCAGGCTCGCCGCCGAGGCCGAGGCTGCCGACGCCGCCGGCTCGGACGCCACCTCGCGCCTACCGGAGGTCCTCCGGGTTCACGTGAAGGGCCGGCGGAAAGGCGAACCGTCGCGTACGGTGACGGTTCGTATCGACGCAAGCGGGTGCGCCCAGCCGAGGTACCTAGGCGGGTTCCGAGATCGCCGCGACGGCACCGTGTACCACCACGCGTCGAACCAGACGATACCCACGAAACCCCGGGTATGGAAGACCAAGTTCACCACCGAGACGCAGACCATGCAAGGGCGGTCACGGCAGGCGCAGACCAAGGCGGAGGCGTCCACGCAGATGGCTCGAAAAGATCTGGTCATGGACGAGAGTAAGGACGTTTTAGTGTGGACCGGGAAGTACATGACCCACGCGGAGATCATGGAAATCAAGGAGCGGCACACCGTCACGCTGCAGAAGTACGTGCGGGGTATGCGCGCGAGACGGCTGGCGAACGTCCTCCGCGTCCGACGCGACGACGCCGTGAAGCGGGCCGAGGAGGATGAGATTAAGCGGGCGGAGGCTGAGGAACGCGGCAAGCGGTTCGAGATTGAGCGCCGGATCCGGCCCAAAACATCCGATGATTTCGAGCTCCTCTACACCGAGCTAGAGCAGTGGCGCGTGCGAGAGACGGCGGTGGTCAACGCCGAGTTTCCCCCCGAGACGGACGCACGGCGCGTGGCCATGAAGCGGCTCCTCGCGAAAGAAACGGAGCTCATCCGAACAATCGGTCGGCTCCGCATCGCCGCCAACAACGCCAACAGGGAACGCCGGGTCGAGCGAACCCTCGAGGACATGTCGCAGAGCAAGCGGTGGGAGCGTAAAGACGGCTCGCTCGTCGAGGTGGACACCCCGTTCACCGTCCGAGCCAGGGAATTGGCTCACATTTACGACGCGCTTCGATTGGAGACGAAGAGGGACGTCTCCACGGACGAGCGCCTCGACGTCTTGGTTCACGTCAAGTGGACGGTGAAGGAGTTCGACTGCGGGCTGACGCGTGAGATCGTGGAGCTGGCGGACAGGGAGGCGGACTTACTGAACCGAGGGCGGGACCCGGGGGCGATGACGGGGCTTCGAAGGCGAATCGCGAATTTGTTTTTGCAATTCGTCGAGACACCCGAGTTTAACCCCGAGAGCGCGAGGTACTCGGTGACGAACGTGGTGCACGGGATGGAGACGGAGGACGGGCTGACGCTGCAGGAGGCGGCGATGATGTCCGCGACGCAGAAGTTCTCGCGGCCCATCCGCAACCGGTGATTAAAGAAACCTTTGTCAACACGGATATAGCTAAAATTAAATCTTCTCCACAACCTCCTCGACAACCTCTGTCTCCACCGCACGTTCCTCCACGTCATCCCCCGATTTCTCCTTCTCCCCTTCCGCCCACAAGGACAGCGCCACGGTGTACGCGAAGTTTATCGCACTGAACGTCGCCACCCTGTAGTCCACCGGCACCGCACCGAAGACAACCGCGTTGGCGGGGATCCAAAACGCGAGGTTGCCGGCTAAAAGATCGTTAAACTCCCCTTTGAGCCTCGCCGACACCGACGCCCTCAGGGGCAGCCGCGTGTCCATCATCATCGCCTCCATGGAGATGAGGAAGAGCGCGCACCAGCACGGTGAGAAGAGCGCCATGTCCACGGCCACCTGCTCGAAACACCGGAGAACCGCGTCGTTCGTCCACTCCAAGCTCGACGCATCGAGCCATCGGATGAAGACGTGAGAGATGCACCCGTCGAACCACCCGAACGCCGCGTACCGATTCAGCCGTATGACGTCGAGCCCCTGGGGAGCCGCGGGTACCCGGCACTCGTCGTCGGACCGGCACTCATCCGCGTCCCGCGTCGCGGTCCGCGACTCCGATGCCTGCGCCACGAGGTCGCTCGCGACGTATCCCGCCAAAACGACTCCGCCGTCGGTCGCGACGCGGACCACGTCGGCGATCTCGAGCGCGTTGGTGCGGACGACGCGTGATCGATGACGCGCCCGTGGTCGATGCGACGGGTGCGGCGCCGCGATCGTCCTCATCGTCGCCGCCATGTCGCTCACCCGGATCGTGGACGACTACTGCTTGAGATCCGCGGGGGGCGTGTACTGGTTTTTTTGCTGCCAAGCCTTCACCTCCGCCTTGACATACTCGAGTCTGTGCGGCTGGACCAGTAGGTGGGTCTCGTCGAGGTCCTGGATGACGAACCGTTCCGCGGGTGGGAGCTTCTCGTTGATGTGGAGGATGTAAACCTTGCAGGGGATGTCCGTCTCGATCAAGGAGCCGTGCACGGCGGACACCATCTTGTGGTCTAAGATCTTGTGCCTTCCGCGTCCTCGTCAGCGTATCTTTCGTAATTTGCGCGCCACCCTGCCACTTCGTGCGGGGCCATGGGGATGACGACGGTTTGGAGGCCACGCGTCAGGATCGTGATCGAGGATGGCGATGCCGAGGTCGGGATCCAGGATGTGAAGGATTTGGGTCTTACGAAGAAGGGCACGAAGCGGAAGAGAGCCCCGATGCACATCGGGCCGTGCGAGCACGGGGTGAAGCATTGGTCGAAGTGCAAGGTGTGCGGTGCTTGTCCGCACGGTCGTCGGCGCTCTATATGCAAGGAGTGCGGTGGGTCACAAATATGCGAGCACGGTCGTGAGCGCTTTCAGTGCAAGGAGTGCGGTGGGGCATCAATCTGCGAGCACGGTCGTCAGCGCTGTAAGTGCAAGGAGTGCGGTGGGTCACAAATATGCGAGCACGGTCGTCAGCGCTCTACATGTAAGGAGTGCGGTGGGTCACAAATATGCGAGCACGGTCGTCAGCGCTCTCAGTGCAAGGAGTGCGGTGGGGGATCAATCTGCGAGCACGGTCGTGTGCGCTCTCATTGCAAGGAGTGCGGTGGGTCACAAATCTGCGAGCACGGTCGTCGGCGCTCTATATGTAAGGAGTGCGGTGGGTCACAAATATGCGAGCACGGTCGTGTGCGCTCCAAGTGCAAGGAGTGCGGCGGGTCTGCAATCTGCGAGCATGGTCGTCGGCGCCATGGATGCAAGGAGTGCCGTAGAACATAGCGTTCTAATCAAGTCTAGCTAGCTAGCTAGCAACTACTGGTTCTTCTTCTTCTCCTCCTCGAGCAGCTCTTCCAGGTACTTGATCTGCTTCTTGGCCACCGCCATACCGGTGTCGAACCCACGCTGCGTCTCCTCGTTCTTCTTCTCGAGCTTGAAGATCTCCTTCTCCTGCGTCTTGCACCGCCCTTTGTACAGCTCCAGACTGTCCTTCACCTTGGCCAGCTCCCCCTCCGCCGCCCGGAGCTTGCCGCCCAGCTCCGACGAGTGCGCCCGCTCGTTCTCGAGCTCGTACTCCAGCTGTGCCACCTTGGCCTTCATGTCGCTGTTGCCACCGCCGAACAGCCTCGCGATGCCGGGCTTGTTCTTCGAGCCACCCACGTCATCTTCTTTTTTCTTCAGCGACGGAGCGAAGGCTGGGGACCTGCCGATCGGCTTGAGGGCGACGGGATCGAGGCCGCGGGGACGAGCGCGGGGCGCGCGGCCCGGCGCGACGAGCCCGGCGCTCGTGGATGCGACGATGAACGCGAGAGACATCAAATACCGTGTGGACCCTCGCGGGTGGTCGCGCGTCGACGAGAGTGGTGGCCCAGCCATCGCCATCGTGAAAATATCCGCAGAATCGGTGGCGGGGAAGCGTCGGGTAGTTTTCGTGGGGCTTCCGCGGCACTTCCACCCGCGCGCACGCGTCTTTACACGCGCGTATCCGCGACGACGGAATGATCTCAGCCACGATCGCGACGTGCCACGTGGCCCCGGCGACCGCGGGCCCGCGATCCCGCGCGGCCGCCCGCGCGAACCCCTCAGGGGCCAGGCGGCTCCCGGCGCCGACACGATTTTCTGGATCTCGCGTCGCGACGCGTCGATCGGCTCCCGCGTTCGCGATCGAGTCCCGTCGCGTCCGCGGCGCCACGCTCCGCGCGCGCGCGTCCAAGGGAGACAGGGTATCCATCGGCGACATGAAGCAGGCCCTGGTCGCCGCGGGTGTGGACACCAGCTCGTGCTTCGAGCGATCCGATCTCGAGGGCAAGTACGCGCTCCTAACGGACGATCAGAAAGCCATGAAGGGAGACGCCTCGGCGGCGTCCGCGGGGGAGTCCGCCGCGGGATCCGGCTCCAGCTCCGGCTCCGACGCGTCGTCATCCTCCAGCCAGCAGCAGGAGCAGCAGCGAGCTTCCTCATCCTCCTCCTCCTCATCCTCCTCTTCATCATCCTCCTCCTCCTCCTCGGAGACTAAGAAGGAGGAGAAGAAGGAGGAGAAGAAGGACCCCTTCTCCGGCTTTGACCCGAGCAAGGTGTTCCAGTCCGTGCTCAACACCATCCGCGAGACCGCGAACAGAGTCGAGGTCAAGTGGGGCGTCGGCGCCAAGCTACGGGAACAGACCAAGGGGTTCAGGGATACCATCGTCAACCTAGACGAGAAGCTCGGAGCGACGTCCTTTGTCAAGAAAGTCGTCCCCCCCGCGTGGGCCAAGGTGCAGGAGTTCCGCGCCACCCCATTCGGACGCATCGCCAACTCGCTCTTCTACATCTGGCTCTTCTTCTCCGGGTTCTTCTGGACCTTGCTAACGATTGGCATCACCGGCGTGTTCCTGACGAACCTGCTCTTTCCCAACTTTTTCGCGGAAAAGGCGCGGAAGATGCAAGAAGCCGCTCAGGCTCGGTTCGCTCAGCAGCAGGGCGCCGGCGGGGGCATGCCGGGCGGCATGGGCGGCAACCCGTACGGCGGCATGGGGGGTATGGGCGGCATGGGGGGTAACCCGTACGGGGGTATGGGCGGCGGCGCGGGCATGGGAGGCGCGCCGGGTGCCGGGGCGAATGGAACATCCGGAGGCGCCGGGCGGAAGAGTTACGGATCTGGCGACGTGTTCGACGTCGACGCGGACGTCAAGGACGCGTGAGTCTCCGTTCGTGAGCGTGGACAGAGTCAGCGCAAGGTCAGCTAGTGATGTTGTATCGATTTGTTTTCGTGTGACGTTCACCCGGAGTCCGGCTACGCCCGCCCTCCCCATCTTTCGAGTCGACTGCCAAACTGTGAAATGTGAAAATCCGCCTCGACTGTTTATGGTTTTGGTTTTTGGTTTTGTGATCGCCCGCGCTCGCTCGGTGGTCACTCGCACGCGCGCACGGTCGCCGGCCATGTCCCAGTTTCTGCGCCAGCTCGGCTCCCTCAAGGTGAAGGAGGTGCCCAAGTTCCTCCAGGACAAGGTCACCGTCGCCAACGTCACCAACCACACCACGAAGTTCCTCGCCGAGTACAAGGTCAAGTACATCGATGCGGGATCGCCGATGCCCATCTATCACGTCATGGCCGGGGTGTTCGTGACCGCCTACATCACCGTGTGGCCCACCGAGTACCGCCACATGATGGCCGCCAAGAACGGGCACCACTGATCCGGTGCGATCGCGCGTGTAAACTCGGGGAGGGGGGGGGGAGGAGGGGCGCCACGAACGATTAGGGCTCCGATTAGAGCAAAATATCGCTTCGCATCTGAACGTTTAGCAGAGGGGTCGCGACCGCGGTGCCGCGTCTCCCGGCGTTGTAATTCTTACTTGAACTGTAGTAGACTATTCGATGTGTCTCGCCCGTGCGTACGGGGCAATAACCGGGTCGAACCCGAGCCCTGACCAGCTTCGTGAGGACCCGATCATCGCCCGAGGTGAAGCGATGAAAACAGACCCAGCCTGACTGGCCCCCATACATGCATACGATTCGAGCGAGGAGGCCCGCAGATCCACACCTGCTCGCAGGCACCAGCCGATTTCATTCATTGTTCGAGGCGGTGTGTGAGCACGCGCGATGTCGTACAATGGCATCGGTCTGCAGACCACCCGCGGTTCGGGGACGAACGGCTACGTCCAGACGAACAAGTTCCACCGCAGCGCCTCCCGCCTGCAGCGCACCGAGTGGCGCGACCTCAAGGACATCCACGGCGGTGGGCCAAAGTCCAACAAACCCAACGAGGAGATTTTGGCGCACCAGCGCAAGCGCGAGATCGAGGTGAAGCTCGCGACGCTCGAGGATGACCTGGAGGAGAAGGGCGCGGGCGCCGAGGAGATCGCCGAGCGCCTGAAGGAGGCGCGCGCCAAGTTCGAGCGCGACGCTCAACGCAAGAGCGGCCCCGGACCGTGAGTCACCCCCCCCCATCAACGCCGCTTCGAAGAATCACATTTCGCGCCAACCCTAAAACCCATGAGACCTGACCGCCGATCGTTCCCCCGATCAAACAGTGCCGACGACACGCACGCCATCGCCAGGCGCAAGGCTGAGAAGATGGAGTCCCTCCGCAAGGCTTTCGGCATCAGCAGGGAGCACGCCGAGGAACGCGAGGGCGACGCCTTCGACCAGGATCTCCAGGCGAAGATTCGAGACCGGAAGCGAGAGGACCGCGAGGAGGAGATGCGCGCGCGCGAGGAGCGCCGAGTCAAGGACCAGCGCAAACGGGAGAAGGACCGTAAGCGCGCGGAGAAGGAGCGCAAGGAGGCGGAGAAGACGCGCAAGAAGGAGGAGAAGAGGGCGCTCAAGGAGCGGGCGCGAATGGAAAAGGCGGGCATCAAGTGGGAGCCGGAGCCGAAGCGCGACGACCGAACCGACGACAGGGGCCGGGGTAGACGCAGGAGCGTGAGCCCGGATGGACGGCGTGGGGGAGGCCGGCCGCGGACCACGGAGGATCTCGACGCGGAGATGGACGGGTACATGGCCGTCGCGAGGAAGGTTCAGAGCCGCGGTGGCCGGTCGCCATCTTCTAAGTCCAGATCGCGATCTAGGTCCAGGTCCAGGTCCCGGTCGCCGCGTCGCCGAGGCGGGAGCTACAGCCGGTCGCGGTCGCGGTCCCCGCGGGGCAGGAACGGCCGCGGCAGGAGCTTCAGCCGGAGCAGGAGCAGAAGCCGGGAGCCCCGGGGCAGCCGAGGCTACCGCAGATCGAGGTCGAGATCGAGGTCAAAGTCCCGATCCCGTTCTCCGCCCCGGCGTTTGGCTCGCGGGGGCAGGAGCCGAAGCAGGAGCCGCAGCCCGCCGCGCCGGGGACGGAGCGGGAGTGGACGGAGTCCCGGCGCGGGGGGAACTAAGCGGACGCGTCACGATTCCGACGACGGCGGCGGCGGCGACAAGCGGATGAAGACGGCGCCAAAGTCCGGAGAGGGCGCGGCGGGCGGGAAGAGGCCGTCGTCCAAGGGGGGTGGAGAGAAGAAGGGAGATAAGAAGAAGAAGAAGAAGAGGAGCAGGTCCTCGTCCAGCAGCTCGAGCAGCTCCAGCTCGAGCTCCAGTTCCAGCGGCTCGTCGAGCAGCTCGTCGAGCTCCAGCTAGGCGGGCGGCTCGCTGATTAATTGATTAACACCTAACCCGACATCAGTCGTAACTGTGATTGCATACGTCGAATGAATCTCGAAATCTATTTGTGTCGGAATCGGTCGATCGTGACTGAAACACGCGCGTGAAAACATCAGCGCGGGGCGCGGATGATTTTTTTCTCCAATCGGTGGTTACAGAAAACCGCCGGGGCCGAACACGCGGCTCACATCGAGGCGAGGCCGCTGGCTCGCGTAGACCGTGTCGCGCGGCGTTCGGACACGCGTGTCGATTTACCGATCGCGCCCCGATGCCAACGCGATTCCCCCACGGCGGCGAGGATGCCCCGCTGCTCGCGGGCGACTCCCGCGGCCGCGGCGGCAATGCCAAGAAATCATCCGACGGAGGAGTCGACAAGCTCATGAGCAGGGGCGTCACCGTCCTCGCCGCGCTGCTGCTGCTGGGCCTGTGCGCGATGCTGGGCGTGCACCTCATGGGCTCGAACCACTCCGCGGATAGCGACCTCTCCAACAAGGACAGGTCATGGATCGAGACCCTCGACGACGGAACCAAGATCCTCCACGGCGCGGACGGCAAGCTCTCGGTGGTGACGGGCGATTCCGTCACCAAGTCGCCCAAGCACCACAAGAAGAAGGGATCGGGCGACATACTCGACTTACTCCACGACCAGAACGCCAAGGGGTCCATCGACGGAGAGATCGACCCGACCAAAGACATCGCGAGCCAGCAGAACGACATACTCCTCAACAAGGAGAAGGAGATGATGGACTCGCTCACCGCCATGGCAAACGGAGGCAAAGATGGATCCAAGAAAGGGAAAGATCCCTCGGTGAACCCCGCGGAGGAAGCCCAGAAGATGATGGCGGGCGACGCCAAGTCCACAACCTCCACCTTCGACCCGAGGGCCGCGTACAAGCGCCACCAGGAGGCGCTGACGCACCTCTCCAAGAAGGACAAACACGCCAACGAGAACCTCAAGCTCACCGAAAAGGAAAAGTCCGAACTCGAGCAGCTCGAAAGTCTCACCCGCAAGCCCCCGCCCGCTCCCCCCGCGTACGTCACCCCCGAGGAGCAGCTCCTGCACAAGGCTGCGATGAAGGCCAAGAAGCAAGACGAGAAGGGTGCCGAGGACTGGTACAACCAGCTCGACGACTCCGTCGACACTTTCGCGGTTCGGAACCAGGCGCTGATCGACTTGGAAGAAGCCGGCCACAAGAAGGACGCCAAGAAGGACGGAGCCAAGAAGGCGGCCAAGAAGCTGACACCGGCCGAGCACGCGGCGAAGGCGACCGCGGAAGCCGTCGCCGCGGCTGAGCCCGCGGCGGAACCGGTCGTCAAGGCCGAGTCCGAGCCCGCCGCGGCGATTGGCCCCGAGCCCGTCAAGCCCGAGGCTGTCAAGCCCGAGGCTGTCAGGCCCGAGCCCGTCGCGGCGGAGGAGGAGGACGATGAGGTCGCCGAGACCGGCGAGGATGAAGAGGTCGAGCCCGAGGTCAAGCTCGCCGAGCCCGAGGTCAAGCTCGCAGAGCCCGAGCCCGAAGCCGACCCGACGGCTGACCCGATCGAACCCTTCGGCGCCCACGACGACGACAAGAAGGACGAGGACGAGGACGAGCCCGCGGCTGACCCGATCGAACCCTTCGGCGCCGACGACGACGACAAGAAGTCCGATATCCCGGACCCGGCCCCCGCGGCGCTTCCCGTGGAGGCGGAGGTCGAGGCTGACGACGAGGACGAGCCCGCAGAGCCCGCCGATCCGCTCGAGCCTTTCGGCGCCGACGAGGAGGCGGCGGCGGTGGATTCCGGGGATGGGGACGGGGAGGAGGAGCCCGCGGAGCCCGTCGATCCCATCGAGCCGTTTGGCGCCGACGAGGAGAAGGTCACGGGATCGATCCCCGGCGAGGACAAATTCGATGAACCCGAGCCGGTGACCGCCGCCGTGCCCGCCACGCCAACGCTCACCGCCCCGGCCGCCGACGCCGGAACGGAGAAGCACCCAACCCCGGCGCAGATCCAGTGGTGGAAAGATCACCACCCCAACGGCGCCGCCCTCGGCCGCGACGAACCCCGACGACACCGCAAACTCGCCCGCAAGCTCGGCCATTCACGATCATCCGCCAAGCTCGGCGCCGCGCCCAACCCCGGGCAGGCCACCGCGAGTGGCAACAAGTGGCAGGGCATCGACCTCGCGCAGCACCTCTCGTGCTCCGACTCGCTCCGCGATCCCGCAACCGGTAGAAACTTCGACGTCGCAGCCGAGTTTTACGCCTCCGATGAAACGACGCTGGGACCCAACGGCGAAGCTGTCAAGCTCGGCGCGCGCGCCAAGGCTGTCCGCGACACCACCTTCGTCTCCGCGTTCCTCCGCGTGGACGGTCCGGGCGCTGTGGACCCCGTGACGTACCTCACGGGCGTGCGACACGCGGCTTGCAACGCGGGCCGGGCTCGGCTGAACGCTGCGTTTTTCGCAGATTCGCCCGAGATGTGCGCGCACGTCCGCCGGCTTTACGATAACGGCCGGGCGCTGTCCAACCAGCTCGCGCCGCCCGTCCCGCGGCTCGGCGGCGGTACCTTCCGTTGCACGGTCAAGGCGGTGAAGGACCTCGCGCTCAAGCCCGCGATGGGTTTAAGGCCCGAGGCTGTCGTCGGCGGGTGCGCCAACTCGGCGAGGTCCTTCGTGTGGTATAACAAGGTCAACTTCATGGTGGACGCTTCGACGGTGCGGGATGCCGAGAAGAACGCGGTGGAGAACACGAGCCAGTACGCGTGGTTCGACGGGGACGTCGCGGGGCCCGGGACGCTGAAGGCGCTCCTGGCGCATCCGCTCGATCCCGCCGCGCTTCTCGCCGGCGCCAAGGATGAAAAGGTTCACTTCACCTGCCACAGCAAGGACGTCCGCGAGGCGCAGGCGGTGGAGCCGTGCCGCGCTACGTCGACGATGGTGGTCCCCCGGGTCTTCTCGGGTACACCCCAGGCCTTGCGCGGGTTCAAACGGCGCTGGGACGCGTACATGCACCGGTACGTGCCCCTCTCCACGCACACCGCCACCGAGCTCGGTCAATGGCGCATGGCGCGGGGGTTCTTCGCAGACTACAAGAACCCCCCGAACCTCGCGAGCCCGGGTTCGGGTTTGAAGCCGGTGGAGGCGGCCATCGCGGTCAACACCAAGTCCGGCGGGTGGACGTGTCCGTGCCCTAGCGAGGAGTACGTCATGAACAGGCTGCTCAACGACGAGATGTTCCCAGAGGAGAAGCACTTCAGCGGCGGTAAAATCGCCCCGATGCTCACCCAAGAGGAGAAGGCGAAGGAGGACGAGGCTGCGGTGAAGGCGGCGGCGGTGCTGACGGCGAAGGGTGGCGATGCGGTGGCGTCGATGGGCGGGCCACTCAGGCCCGCCGCGAGCGCCGGCGCCGGCCCGAGCTCGTTTGCGCTGCGAAGAGGGTTGGGTCTGCTGGAGGATGAACTCAACGCGGCTGCGTTGGGGACGGAGCCGATCGAGTCGGACTCTCCGGGGAAACAGTTCATGGACGCGTCACCGGATAGGACGGATTCATCGTGCGCGCGTTCGGAAGGTGGAGTCCCGTCGGGGTTCGCGGAGTTACCCAGCATGGGGCTCATCTCCTGGAGGTTCAACTAGGTGTTAACGCGGTAGCAGCGCGAGCGTCGTTGAAGTGTAAAATGAAAACTCGCGATTGATTCAAACGTTCGTGCCGTGCGCGCGTGTGCTCCCTTACCGTCGCGGATCACCTCGCGTCCCCGGGGGTTATGTCCCGCCTGAAGAGCGCGCGGACGACGCGGTGCTTGAACCCCGCGTCGATGATGCCCGTCGAGTTGAGAGCCGCCATCTGGACGTCGAAGGGTTGGCCGAGGCACTTGAAGTCGTCAATTTTTCTCCAGTGCGTGTCGGTGCCTTCCGTGTCACCCATCACGACGGGTGTATCAGAGCCGGTGAGTTCGACCGCGGAGCAGGAGAAGAGGATATCACCGGTCTCGATGCCCGCCTGCTCTCCCGCGCTGCCGTCGCGTACCTTCTCGACCATCGCGATCGTGGCGCATGGCCCCGAGGTGAAGGTCAAACCCATATCGATCGCGGGGAGGTCGACCTCGAGGTACATCTCGTCGCGACCCGCGGTGCGAATCATCATCGCGCTTCGGTTCCGGCTGATCGTCTTACCCTCCCACACGCCGTCCGTGTCGCCGTCGTAGGAGTCGTCGGGGGCGTAGTCCCTCGTCTCCCCGGTGCACGTGAGCACGAGGGTCTTGGACGGGGGGAGGAGAGTCTTGGACGTCGTGAAGCGGGTCAGGAAAGGCGTATCGCGACCCATGAGGCGGCCGGACCCGCAGGCACGAGCTCGGTGGACATTGGGAACGACGGAGGGCAGCGAAAATCGAGGTGCGGCGAACATGGCGGCGTCGGCAGTGGCGTGGACGCGTGTCGTAGTACTGTGTTGCGATGTTTTCTTCGTTCCGTTGTTGAAAAAAAACAAAGCGAGCGTTCCCTCGCCTTACTAAAGTATGTACCTCCTCGGACCCGTCCGACCTCTCCTCTAGAATACCTCCTCGATGCCTACTAAGATGTGTACACGCCGCCACTAAGTGTCAACAACATCCAGCGACGTTCCACTGACAACATCCTCCTCTCCACTCCACTCCTACTCACCGTCACCTCGCGTAGTCTACTTAACGGTAGAAGCAGGTGAGGTAGGAGAGGCAGCCGCCGACGATGGCGGAGACGAAGATCTCCTGGTTGAGGAGGTACCACACCGGCACCTGCACCCGAAAGGTCTCGAAGATCATGTTGGGGATCCAGTAGGTCAACCCGAGGGACACCGCGAAGGTTCCCAGCACCAAGGCGAAGGACCGGAAGAACCGTTTGTTGTTGTGCTTCGTCGCCGCGTCCCGGTCGATGTTCGCGGAAGGCCCGGGGTCCACGTCCACGAGTTTCATGAACATGCGGAAGATTTGGAAGATGGTGGCGTAGATGATGGGCTGGATGGTGCGGATGGTGCCGGGGGTGAGCCAGACGATGACGAGCGCGGCGACGGAGATGGCGATGTTCACCTTTTTGTCCTTGAGTGGCGCCTCGGACGGGATCGGCGCCCACGGGCCGAAGAGGGACGGGGTGAGATCGCCCTTGCGCGCGCTCTCGGTGATTCCAGACGAGTCCCCGCGGAGCCTGGCGGCGAGGGAGGCCTGGACGATCCGCTCGTAGGCATCCTCCATCTGCTTGAGCTTCTCGGGCTCGGTCTTGTAGAGGAGCTTCTTGCGGTTGATAGCCTTTGAGAGGTCGTCGCCGGCGGTGCCTTCCGGCACGCCGAGTACCTTGTAAGGGTCGTCCATGCCGCCGGCGCCGGCCGCGGCGGAGTTCCGCGCGATGATGGACTCACCGCGGCGGGCGGTGGGTAGGGAGACGCTTCCGAGGCCCTTGGGCGCGGGCTGATGGGGATGGTCGGGGGAGATCGGGTCAGTTCGTTGGCTCGGATCGATGTCGGGGGAAGGTTCCGGAAGATCGATATCCTATCCAGTCATCCGCGTGGACTGCCGCGGATACGACTCGATGCACGGCTGTGTACGGGGCTGATATCCCCGTGTATCTCTCCATCGTGTCGTATGTAACGTCGAGGTGCGAGGAATGAATCGGGTCGGCATCTCGGCTCACCTGGGAGACGCGGACGGAGCCGCCGCGACGAGCGGGCCCGACCGATGCCCTAACCTGAACGGTGGGCGCGGCGGCAGAGACGGTGAAGGCGGACATGTTCGCCTGTCTGAATGAGTCGCGGTGAGGCGATTCGCTTCACTCGGGTGTACGTGACGACGCGCTGTACGCGACGGTCTTGGATCCGGGCCTGGGCACCGAGAGTGACGACGAGCTCGGACCGCCGGGTGCTCAACTTCGCATTCAATCGGCGGTTGGGGAGAGATCGAGAGAATCGGATTGGCGGATCCGAAGATTTCCTCTTTTGTTCACACTCGGTGACTAAATAACTACCGATTTTCACCTAATTAGGGTAACCCTGTCTCGGTTCTCATGTTTGAATACTCATACGCACCCCGAAATTTGCTGAAATACGCGCTCGTTCCCCCCCGTAACGCCCGCAGTCTCTCGTGACATCTCGACAGAGACGAACGCGCGCGGACGGGAGACGACCATGCCCCCGCCCCGCGGCCGAGGGGCCTCCCCGTTCGGGGATCCCTTCACGTTTGGCAAAGCCCTCGTGCTCAACAGCCAGCCGTCGGCGGCGATCTTCGCGTCCGCCTCGGCGCCCCGGGCCGACGCGTCAGCCTCCTCGGACGACCCGACAGGCGGAGGTGCCGTGACTCGCTCGCGCGTCTCCTCACGCGCGCGTCGCAAGGTCGGGGGCTACGGCGTCACCGCCCCGTCCAAGCGCGGGCCCAAGGATACGTTCACGCGCACGACCGGGACGGATGCGCGTGAGTCCCAAATCCCCGGGGACGAGCGCGACGTCCCCGCGCGCGCCGTCCCGCCGCGCGTCGTGACGAAGATCCCGGTGCTGGACGACTGGGATCCTTCCGAGACGGAGAACGCGGACCCGTCATCGTCGACGCCCCACGTGGACGATGTTCCCGCGAGCGCCGCCGCCACGAAGGCCGCGAGGGGCAGGGACCCGGTGAGGACCACCGCGGCGGTCCGCGGCGCGGCCCCGAGGCGACCCAGGCCGGCTCCCTCAACGCAGCGCACGAAACGCCCCGCGACGTCCAAATTGCACCGGGAGGAGCACGAGAGGGGACGGAACGACGCCGCCGCCGTGGTCATCGCCGCGCGCGCGAGGGCCAAGGCGAGCCAGGCCCCGCCGCGTGTCGCCTTCGGCGGCCGCCCGCCAAAGAAACCGTCCCCGGTCAAGCGCCAAAGGGGATCGGAGGGCGGGATCTACCCAGAGGAACACCCAGAGGACGTAGACGAGGACGACTCCATGAAACCGAAACCCGGGTTCAGCTTCGGCGTCCGCCCACACCGCACGGGCCCGAGCTCCTGGGGACCCGGCGCGGACTCCCCGGGCCCCGCGGCGTACCACGAAGGACCCGCACGAGGCGAGTGCGATCAGGTCAAAGGGCACGTTCCCGCGGTGACCTTCGGAGCCCCGCCCGATAAGAACGGGATCCGAAGATCCGTCGCCGGCGGATTCGCCGCGGGTGCCTTCCCTCCCGGGGACCCGGACGCCCCTGGCCCGGGTGAGTACGCCCGCGACGATGTTAACAAGGTGCTCGATAAGATCGGCGGTAAATCTCGCGCGCCCGCGTTCACGTTCGGCGGGGGTAAGGATGACATCGGGTTGAAGTCGGAGAAGGATCTTCTCGGCGGTCCCGGCCCCGGCGCGTACCACATCGACGAGATCCTGGCCGTCGCCGCGGAGCGTAAGCGCATCGAGAAAGGGTTCAGCTTTGGCGAACGCGTGGGCGCCGCGTGGCACGAGGCTGGGCCCGGGAAGGACGCACCGGCTCCCGGAACGTACGATGAAGAGGGAGGTCGCCGATCGGGAACGCACGGCGGCTTTTCCTTCGGCAACGATCTTCGCTTCGCGCCCTCCTCCAAGGACAAGGACGGACCCACCCCAGGGCCCGGCGACTACCTCGACAAGGACAAAAAGGACGGGAACGACAAGGAAAATAAGATGCGGAAGAGCGTGGAGGGTTTGTCCGGGTTCACGTTTGGCTGGCGACGACCCGAGAGTGCCAAGAAATCGGCAGAGCCCGGCCCGGGTGCGTACCACCGGGACGCGATTGTGGACGATCCGGACGCCCTCCGACCGGGACCCGCGTTCTCCCTCGGTACTAAGCTCACCACGAACGTGAGCGGCGTGAACAAGGACGCGTCCAAGATGCCGGGCCCGGGCGACTACGAGGTTCAACCCCGCGGATCATCCGATCACGCAGGGCCTAGTTATACCATCCCGGGCCGACCAAACGACGGTTTTGTCGCCGGTGTGGACCTCAAGGACAAGGCTTCGATGCCCGGGCCGGGGCGGTACCACACGCCGCTGTCTCCCGGTGGTAGGGCGTACACGCTTGGCCCGCGGATCGAGACGAAGGATGGGAAGAAGGACTTTCCGGCGCCAGGCGAGTACGGCGCTCCGATGGCGATTGGTTCAAAGTTTGGCGACGGAAATAGAGGGTTCTCGGTGCTCGGGCGGGACGCGTGGGTGGGCAGCGGGTGGGGCGAGGAACACGCGGAGGTTCCCGGGGTTGGCCGGTACGAGGTGCGCGGGTCCAACTCGAACCCGCTTCCGTCCGCCCCGGCGTTCACGATGGCTTCCAAGACCAAGAACCAAGACCAAGCTTCAAACGACATCGGTCCGGGTGAATACGACGGTGACGGGTCCAAGCCCCCGAGTGGTCCCAGCTTCACCATCGGGGTCCGCGGGTCGAAGGACGGCGCGTACGGTGACCTGGAGAAGGCGGCGGAGAAGCCCGGACCCGGTGCGTACCCCAACGCGGCCAAGGCCAAGGACGAGACCCGCGAGTCGGCACCCTCATTTTCCTTGGGGGTCAAGACGACCGTTGTGGACGATCGCACCAGGGTGGGCCCGGGGGGGTATTCCGACCTTCCGGGCCCCGGGGAGTACCACGGGGAACACCACGAGCTCGCCCACCCGGACGGCCCGGGCGGGTTCACCATATACGAACGAACCAAATCGTTAGAGTTCAAGCCCGGGATGGAGTCCCCCGGCCCGGCGCACTACGGAGGGTTCACCACCGACGACGTCGAGCCCGGTCTCCAAATGTCCATACACCCGCGCTTCGAATCCGGCGGCGTATTCGAGCACACGGACCGGTCGGACACCCCAGGGCCGGGTGAGTACACCCCCGAGGTGTTCCAGTTCCCGGTACGTGCGGATGGAGACGGGAGTGGTGAGTCACTCGTCTTCGTGGGCGCGCCCGTGGGGTACACCATCGGGGTCAGGCGGTCCGCGGATTACCCAGTTCGGAAATCTCAAATCGGAAGACCTGGACCTGGCGAGTACGCTCCGGAGAACGACGGTGTGACCGATCCAGCCTGGTCCAAAGGGGTCACGATCGGAGAGAGGCACGCCACGAACCGGCGGTCGGTGGAGTCGCGCCCCGGGCCTGGGTACTACCACAGGACGCGCGAGTCCATCGAGCGCGAGACTGGCCGCAAAGCGCCGATTCGCGGCGCTAAGATTCAGTCGCGGAAGCCGTGGGAACGCGAGAAGGTTCGCGAGAAGAAGGCGGACGTACCGGGCCCCGCGGACTACGACACGGAACGCGGCGTGCGGCGCATGATGGACAAGCGATCCCCCGCGTATCGCATCGGCGAGCGGCGGCGCGGGGAGGACCGCGACGTCGACGCGCCAGGCCCGGGTGAGTACGCCGGAGACGTGACTACAAAGCCGGACCCTCGACGCGGCGCATCGATCATCGCGGACCGACGGGACCGCACCCGTAAATCCCAGGAGGGCCGTCCGGGTCCCGGGGAGTACCACGTGGACACCACACGCGACGGCAGGTCCGCCGTGAACATCGGCAAGGGTGCGGGGAAGGACGCTCCGGGTGGGGTATTCGACGCCGCGTTCCGGAGCGGACCCGGGCCGGGTGAATTTGAACCCGGTCCCGGCGCGCTTCGCAAAAAGTCCACGGGCGTGAACATTCGTTTGGGAACGACGAAGGACGCACCGGGCGGGGTGTTCGACGGCGCCAAGGCGGACGGCCCTGGGCCCGGCGAGCACTGGCCCGAGGAGGGAACCGGTTCGCGGGCAAAGCGTTTCGCCGGATTTAAGATTCCCGCCACCGGACACGACGCCCCCGGGGGCGCGTCCGTCTGGCCGGAGGACGCGCCAGGCCCTGGGGAGTATCAAACGGAACGTAAACGCGACGCGAGGTCCGCCGTGAACATCGGCAAGGCGTCGGGGAAGGATGCGCCGGGCGGGGTGTTCGACGCGGCTTTGAAGTCTGGCGGTCCCGGCCCCGGTGAATTTGAACCCGGGCCCGGCGCGATCCGGAAAGCGTCCACCGCGGTGAACATCGCTCGTGGGACTGGCCGCGACGCGCCGGGCGGCGCGATGGACCGACGCGACGGACCGGGACCCGGTGAGTTCTGGCCGGACGCGGACGGGGGTTCGGGACCGACGGGACGGCCGAAGGGTATACCCTTCGGCAAACCGCCAAAGCCGCCCAAGCGTTCGAGCGCTCCAGGTCCGGGTGAGTACGCTGGGTCCGTGGTGGGTACTAGGGACGTGAGACTCGGACCGACGATACCCAAGGGCAAAAGGCGTGGTCTGGTGGACAAGGACGCGGGGAATACCCCCGCGCCAGGGGATTTCGAACCTGAGCACCACCCCAAAACGGTGGCGGGGCTGGTGCGCGAAGCGCTGAGGCAACCGGGTCACATGCGCGAACCTTCGTCATCTCGGAAGAAGTCAACCGAGGACGAGGGGTTCACCCCCGGGCCCGGTGCGTACTACTCCGGACGCGGTGAGATTCGCGTCGACCGTGGTGTGAAGATGCCGACACGGGAGGCGTGGGAGAAGGACAGGGACAGGGTGAAGGGCAGCGGCCTCGGGCCAAAGTATCACCCGAAATACGAAAAGGCGGCCAAGCCGTTGAGCGTCAAGCGGTTCACGGCGCGAACCGACGACTACGCGGACTCGTTCCGAAGCACCCGGGGCGGGTCCAGGAGGTGATGGTGACTGATGTAGCATAGCGGGGAAACTGTGGGATGATCAAATCATGACATTGATGAAGCTGTGTCGGACGTTGCGTTTGTTGTCAGTAGCGCTGAGAACCGTATTGCTGACGATAGTCTCCCTGCTGATCGTACTGAGCCGCCGCCTGGTTGCCGTAGCCCGACTGTTGGCCGCGGTTGTAGTAGTCTCCGCCGGCCCCTTGCTGATTGTTGTGGTATCCGGCGCCTTGGTCGTAGGACTGCTGCTGACCCTGATAGGACTGCTGACCCTGATGGGACTGCTGCTGATAGGACTGCGTCTGCGCGGAGCCGCCCCACTGCTGGTTCTGCCCCGCCCAACCCTGCTGCTGCTGGTGCGACTGCTGCACGTCCTGGTAGTTGTTGTACCCGCCGCCACGGTCGCCGCCGATCCAGTCACCCCGGCTGTGACCGCCCCTATCGTAATAAGGGTCGCGCCCGTACCCTCCTCGGTCGTACGCGCGGTCGTCGGCGTTGTTATAATTGCCATAACCGCCGCGATCTCTGGGCTGGGCGTGGTACCCGCCCCGGTCTGCGCCGTACCCCCCGTCCCTTTGATCGTACCCGCCGCCCCTGTCGTACTGGTCGTAGTAACTCCCACCCGGGGGAAGGGCGTGAACCCGTCCGCGATCGTACGAGTCGCGGCCCCGCCCGTCGCGACCGCCCCGGCCGTTAGAGTCGCGATCGATCCTGAACCGACCAACCGGCCCGCCGCCCTGCTTGGTCACCGCCGACTGGACCAAATGCCTGGCGTCGTGGCACTGCCGCTCGGTACCGTCGATCTGAACCGCGCGAACCTTACCGCCCGCGGTGTTGGACTCACGGACCGTGATGCGCGCGCCGGATTCGCGACGGATCGCGGCGACGTTGGAACCCGCCTTGCCGATGACCCCGCCGGCCCACTGCGCGTCAACCTCGAAAGTCATGCGAATCTCGCCGCCGCCGCCGCCGCCGCGGTCGGAGCCGGGAGGGGGGCCCTTGTTCCCGTACCCGCCGCCGCCGCGCCCGCCGCCGCCGTAGGGGTGGTGGCGCCCTCGGCCGTCGCGGCCCGCGCCGTCGCGTCCGGCCGCCCCGCGTTCCTTCCGCTCGCGCTCCTTCTTCTCCTTGAAATATCCCTCCTTGACGTCCGGGGCGTCGATCAAAAGTAAGGGATCCTCCTCCTTGACCGGGGGGTTGACGCGGTAGTCGAGGCGCATCGCGGCGACGTGAAGCACCGCCTGCACCGCGGCGTCCTTCCCACTGATCTGCAGCACGCGATCGGTGGGGAACATGATGACCGTGAGTGACTCCTTGATCGTTTTGTAATCTTCGGATGCCTCGTCGAGTAAAGTCACGGCTTCGCAGTCGGCTCCCGCATCCGTCGCGAGGTCACTCACGTCCAGCTTGTCCACCTGCGACGCCGCGACGAGCATGCGCGCGACTTGGTGTTCACCCTCCGCGGGGCGTTCGCCCATCGGCGGGTTGGCGAGGTCCGCATCCTTGGGAATCATGACTTCCGTGGATCGCTGGTACACGACTCCGACGCCGCGAATTCCTTTGAAGGAACCCGGGTCGATGGAGGCTTCGTCTTTAACGACGGGGTCGGCGCACGTCACCACCGCGACGCGGTTAGCCTTGGGATCCACCTTCTTGGACGCCTCCTGCAGGTGGAACCCGCACCCGGATTCCTTGCGCATGTGCTTCACGAGCATGCCCCTCGGGCCGATGACGTACCCGGCCCTGACGCTCGGGACGACGATGCGAAGGCAGGAGCGAACCGTCTCAATCTTGGGGGGCATCCCCAAAACCTCCCGCGTCAGCGCTTCGGTTTCCTCGGGTGTCATATTGGACTCTTTGTCAGGGTCAATGCCGGTAGCCTTCTTGAACTCGGCGTTCAAAGGCTCAGCGAATGTATCCCAATGGGCCTTCGCAGCGGCGGCCTTAGCAGCGGCGTCGTCGGCGGGTGCGTCTCCCGATTCAACCTTGACGGCCTCGTCAGCCTTCTGATCGTCGGCAGCCTCCGTGGGTTCCTCCGTGACGACCGGGGTTTCCTCCGTCTTCTTGACCTTCCTGGGGCGACCCACGGGCTTCTTAGTACCCGTAGCCGCCTTCGCAGCCTTCTTCTTCGGCGGCATATCGATCGATCGATGCGTCCTCAGTGCCCCGCGCGCGCCGATCACTGGGCAAAATTAGGGATTGCCAGTCGTAACAACTCAGAAATTTTGGCACAAGGCGGCCGATTTCCGGGGCTGACCCGAGAAACGCGTCATTTGCGAGCTACGCGTCGGGGAAGATGACGCCGCAGTTCGAGGCGGTGGACCCGCTGAGCCCGCGGGCTGTGATCGCGGGGATGCTGGTGGGCTTCGTGGTATCCGCGATGAACGTCAGCTTCGGGCTCAAGGCTGGATGGGGCCAGGGGGGAAGCGTCTTGGCGGCGGCCGTGAGCATCGGGCTGTTCAGCGCCATCAAGCCAAAAATCCCATTCACCCAGCTCGAGGCGAACGTGTGCCAGACGGTGGCCAGCGCGGCGGGTTCCATGACCATGGCCGCCGGTCTCATCGGCCCCATCCCGGCCCTGCACCTGCTCGGCATGCGGTACTCGGTCTGGACGATGATGACCTGGGGCGCGTCCGTGGCGTTCCTCGGCGTCTTCTTCGCGGTGCCCCTGCGTCGGCACTTCCTGCTGGAGTCGCAGCTACGGTTCCCGTCAGGGACCGCCACCGCGGAGACCATAAAGTCCATGTTCGCGGACGCCAGGCGCGCGAAATCGCAGGTGGGCACGCTCGTCAACGCCTCCGCATTCGCCGCGTGTACCGTCGTGTTCACCTGGTGTTTTCCGTGGGCGCTTCGACCACCGTTGTTCGCGACGCTCGGGATGACATCCGCCGCCCGGTGGGGCTGGGGCGTCCGGTTCGACGCGACGCTCGTGGGGGGCGGGATACTGATGGGCACGCGCGTCGGGCTGAGCGTGTTTCTCGGGGGGATATGCGCGTGGGGCTTGGTGGGGCCGTGGACGGCTAATAGGGGTTGGACGACCGGCGATCCGCTGAGCATGAAGGGCGGCGCCAGGGGTTTGTTACTGTGGCCGGGGGTGACGATGATGGCGGTGGACTCGCTGACGCAACTGGCGCTGGCGACGGTGTGCAGACCGAGGAGGCGGAGAAAGGGGGCGAGTTCGAAGCAAGGGAGCAATGAGAGGTTAAATGGTAAGTGGACGTATGACGACGTTAACGCTGACGGATCGAGTAAGACCCCGCTGCTCAACGGTGACGATACGCCTCACGAGCCGGGGCTACTCAAAGCGGCACCGGATTCCACGTTGCCAAAGTCCAAGCCGACGCTCGTGGGGTGGGCGGGAATCGAAGACGGCAACGTCCACGTGCTGGACGGGGAGAAAGTTAACGGGGAGAGTTCGATCGAGTCGATGCCGACGGAGGACCACCCCGACGGCATTCCGCAGTCGTGGTGGATCATCGGCCTCATGGTCTCCAGCGTGTGGACCGCGTCGGTGCTCCACCTCAATTTCGGCTTGGCCCTCTGGCAACCCGCGCTCGCGCTGCCGGTGGCGGCTGTGATGTCCTACGTTGCGGTGCGGTGCACGGGTGAGACGGATATTAACCCAATCGGGCCGATGGGTAAGATCATCCAGCTCGTGTTCGCGCTGGTGGCGCCCGGTGCGATCGTGACGAACCTGATGGCGGCGGCGGTGGCGTGCGGCGGGGCGGGACAAGCGGGCGACCTCATGCACGATTTCCGAGCCGGGCTCATGATGCGACTATCCCCGCGGAAGCAGCTCCTCGCGCAGCTCATGGGGATACCGGTGGGGATACTGGGCGCGGTGCCCACCTACGCGCTGTTCGCGGCGACGTACCCGATCGGCGGTGAACAATTCCCGGCACCCGCGGCGATCGCGTGGCGCGCGGTCGCCGAGGTACTCACCGGCCCGGGGGGCGGCGGTCTCCCCGCGGAGGCGAAGATCCTCATGGCCGCAGCCGCCGCCTTCACGTGCGCGTGTCGAGCCGTCGAACGCCTCGCCGATAACCGCGCCGAATCCCACCCGAGCTCGCGAACCGCGCGGTGGATCAAGCGGCTGATGATAAGCCCCACGAGCATGGGCATAGCGTTCATCATCCCGCCCGAGTTTTCCACGACGATCGCGCTCGCGGCGATTGGGTCTGGGTACTGGGAGCGGCGACACCGGGAGCATCACGAGGACCACGCGTACATCGCGGCGAGCGGGTTGTTGGCCGGGGCTGGTGTGATGGGAGTGGTGACGGCGTTGGTGTCCATGGCGTTCGGGACAACGGCGCCGGATACGTGAGAGCGTTGTAACCTAACAGTAGCTACTTCATCGACTGCGAAGCATCCGCATAAGAGTTCAGACTCTCACACAGCATCGCAAAATATCACGATAAATGTGGGTAATGTTATTTGCTCGGCGCCATAGTCGTCGGCGCACGGGTGGCTATCGATGGAGTCCAGCGGGGACGATGTGTCGCGACTGGACCTGGTGAAGATCGTCGAGGTACCCGGGAAGGGCCTCGGGATCGTGGCGACGCGAGATGCGGAGCCAGGCCAGGTTGTCGCGCGGGAACGAAGCCCGATCGCGATCTCGGTCGACGTGAACCACCTCGGCGCGCGATGCAGTCGCTGCGCGGGGCGGGGGCCGCGACCGGGGGGGGCGACGCATAGATGCCATAACGGTTGCGGTGCGGCCTGGTGCTCCCCCGAGTGCGCGCGTGTCGATGAGAGCCTCCACGTTGACTCGGGCGAGTGCTCGTTCCTCCTCGACGTCGGGCTCCATCGACCCGAAAAACAAGGGACGTGTCAGCCCTGCGGTCCGGGCGATAGGCACACGGGCCGGAGAAAGGTCGACAGGGACTGGGTCATGCTCGCGGACGACGTGCGTTTGCTGCTGCGCGCGAAGCACGGCGGGATACTCGAGGGCGGCGCCGAACGACTCGCCGAGCTGGACCTCGACGCCGAGTGCCCAAACTCTTCGTGGGAGATGGGCGGCGCCGGCTCCCACGCGACGCTGCGTCGCATCGCGACGATCGCGGCGCAGACGTACAGACACTCAACCGGGTACGGAGACGCGATCCCGGAGGATGCGGAGGCTTCTGGAAGCCTTCTGGACGACGACGATGACGGGTCATGGGTCACCGCGGCTCGCATCGTCTTTTCCAATTCTTTCGACGTCGACGCGTGGGCGATGTCGCCGTCAATGTCCGGCGGTCATGCTTACCCCCGGGTCTCGCGCGTCGCCGGGGCGGTGTACATGACCCTCTCGCGGTTCAACCACTCGTGCGTGCCCAACTGCAGTTGGTCGTTCGTGCCTGAGGGCACGCCCGGGAGCGTCGGGGCCGCGTCCGTGGCTGTCCGCGCGATTAAGCCCGTGAAGGAGGGCGACGAGCTCACGATATCGTACGCGGACCCCACGGTGGGACGGGACGAGCGACGGGAACAGCTGTGGGATAAGTACAGGTTCGACTGCGCGTGTGCGCTGTGCGTGAGCCCTCGGAATGAGAACCGTCAGCTGTTGGGTATCGACCCGTTCCTCGAGGCGGTGCACTGTAACGTTAAAGACGATGAGATCGACGGGGTGATCGAGGAGACTGAAAGAATGATCCATGACGTCAGGATGGCGCTTCGATCGATCCAGAGCGAGGAGGACGTGAAGAAGCTCGACTTCGCCGTGAACAAGCTGAAGACCAAGATGATGTCGCGCACGAAACCGTTCATGAAAACCAAGAAGAACAGTCCGAGATGGATTTACGAGATTTACGCCGGCGCTGGATCACTTGCCGACGGGGGCGACGGCTTCCACCCGTTCCATCACACGAGCATGGAAGCGCTCGGGATCCTGGGTGTGGCGTCGTCCGTCAAGGCGAAGCTGTCGATGTCACGAGGGGATACCGGGAACGACGCGGTGATCAAGTCGATGAAGACGGCGCTCGGGTGTTCCATGCTGAGAGCCGCGGCGCTGGATCACCTGGCGCGCTTTTGCGAGGCGGGCTTCGGCGACGCCGCGGCGCGTGCGTGGATGGAGGTGAGCGAACGAGCGATGACCTGCAGCGCCCTCGACGCCAACGGCAGCCACATGGACAAGGACTATCGGCAGCACCGTCAGACGTATCTCATGTCAAACGCCTTTCAGGACGCGGTGGACAACGACGACGGCGTCGAGGACGGTTTTCTCTTCTCCGCGGCGGTGTGTCTCCCGAACCCTGACCCCGACCATCCTATTTGGGGCTCTCCTTACCTCGAAACAGTCCAGCCTTGGATGGAACCTCCACAGGGCGTGTTCGCGATCGCGTCGGACGTGGCGATGAACCTCGCGGACTACCATTCGCCCGGGTTGGTGAAACACATCGTCGGCGCTTTCAACGCTCAGTCGGGAGAATGAGAATCTTTTTGTACCTTCGTAGCGCGCAGTCTCGCAAATGTCACGGCTAATGAAATACATCACTACAGACTATACTACACGTTCCCGTCGGCTTTGAGGATTGCCATCACGTCGTCGGGTAGATCCGCCAGGACGTACTCGAGTTGCGCCGCGGCTTTCTCCCGCAAGGGCACCCTTCCCATCCGAAGCCAGGCGACGACGAACATTGGCTTGAACAGCTCGTACTGCCACGACCACTGGTGCCACGCCATCAACGGGTCATAAGACATCACGTACCATGTAGTGAAAAAATACGTGTAACAGAACATCACGATGAAGAACCCAAGGTTGGCCCAACGCAGGTAGTCATTTGTGGTGATGTCGAGGGAGTAGAACATGTAAGCCATCCCTGCCGCGTTGCCACCGAATATGACCAGCATCATCGTCTGCCCGAGCCCTTGCAGCACTTCCACGGCCTCATATACCGACCCCTTGCCGGCGGTGAGCTTGTAGCCCATAAACAAGCAGTTCATGATCCCTATCAGGTTACACATCAGCGAAACGTTGGCGAAGAATGCGCCCGTGATGCCCAAGGTTGAGGCGGCATCGAACCGAAGCAAGTAAGCGCTGAAGAACAATACCAAACCCGCAATCACGGCCATGAGTTCGATGGTGTAGCAGAGCTTGAACACGCGCTTCTCGGGTGGGACGCACAGTGCTTGCATCCCGAAACCGGGGAGACCAATCTTGTCCTTTGGGTCGAGCGACCGAGAGAAGTAACGGCGCACGAGGTCTTCCGCGATTGCGTGACCGAACAGGTGATTGTTGTTGGATTTACCCGAGGGCATGCCCCCCGTGGTTCCATCAGAGATGTGAACCCTATTGTCCATCATCTTCGAGGCGAACATTTCGAGCGAAGGTGGGAGGAGTAAGTAGTCCAGTAGCTCACAGGGGCCTTCTGGAAACGCGCGTGAGCGCCGGCTTCGAGTGCCGGGCGGGGTGGATTTTGGTCGGGACGTTCGACAAAAAATCAGTTGTCAACAGCGCCTGAATAACGAAAATCTGGATTCTGACTAGTTCACATACGTTTCTCGAGTGAAACCACGTCAATTAGCGAATTATCACCAACTGGAATGCCCATACGATAACTGGGTCATTTTACTGTTAATCGATTTTTCGGCACCGGGAAAACACCCCTCGGGTGGCTTCACGCGCGCGGATGGGCGGGTTCGCGATCGCGGCTAACCCGGAGTGCTCGCGCGCATCCACGAGAGGGTCCATGCGAACGCGCTCGTG
>Ga0302114_10000277_pt1 | contig 36777 bp, 22 predicted proteins | sample AG5_Surface_MG_FD_203107 | JGI IMG/M metagenome (GOLD analysis project Ga0302114, IMG submission 203107) | Marine microbial communities from Western Arctic Ocean, Canada - AG5_Surface | ecosystem: Environmental > Aquatic > Marine > Oceanic | place: Canada: Western Arctic Ocean | collected...
ACCCTAAACCCTAAACCCTAAACCCTAAACCCTAAACCCTAAACCCTAAACCCTAAACCCTAAACCCTAAACCCTAAACCCTAAACCCTAAACCCTAAACCCTAAACCCTAAACCCTAACCCTAAACTCACTGAAGGACTTGCTCGTGATGATACCCATATGTCGATGGCGCCATAACATGATACCGCTCTCTGCCAAGATTCGGACGCACGCGGTGTCGTCGTGCGCGGAGGCTGCTGCCAAGTCAAAACTCTTTCGTTTCGGCCATCTCCGATTGTGCCACCTATCTGACTGTTTGCCTATGGCGACCAAGCCTCCGGAGTGTGATTGCTCATAGGATCACCAAAACCGGGTGAAGCCTTCACCGGGTGAAAATCCGAAAAACCGGCCGTTTCCAATGAGAAGCTTCTTGAGTTAATACTTGAGTTAAATGCTTGAGTTAATCTTGAGTTAATTTCCCATGACAACCCATATGACAACGTGCCAAATGGGGGTATTTTTGCTCATACGCCATGACAATTTGTCAATTTGTCAACTCCAAAAAAAGTCCAAAAATGGTTGGCATGTTAGGGCGTTGTCATGGAAAATCGTATGGGCGAACAGTCAGAAACCACCCCAATTGGTGGCCACAAATTGTCATGGTAGTCCACTACAAGCGAAGCCTCCTCCGGGGCCGTAATGCGGACATCGTAATCTATCTTGCGAACCGACAACCCCTCTGCGTGGTACATCTGCATGCGCCGTGCGCAGATGCCTGCAGCGGCGCCCATCGGTGTGCTTCTGAGCGAGGAAGCCTTCGGTCACATGCATTTTCTACCAAAATCAAATGGGGGTTTCGCGATTTTTCTCGGAGGCTTTTGGTGGCGAGAGGAGCATAAAGACGTTCACATGTTACAAGCTACTGCGCGCATGCATGACCCGTTTCTATTCGTCAAACGTCACGCCGTCATTCAGACAAAGTTCGCAGCCCGCCGCTCTGAGCTCGCGTATCGCTGCGGGCACGCTCGTCAGCTTGTTGCCGACGAGATCCAACACCTTCAGCGACGTGAGCTGCCCGATCTCCGCCGGCAAGCTCGTCAGCTGATTGAGGCCGAGGTTCAACTCCCTTAGCGCACTCAGGCGCCCGATCTCAGCCGGCACCGCTCCGGTCAGGCCAAAATCTTCCAACTTGAGCTCCACCACCCGGCCATTTTCAATCGTCACCCCTTCCCAATCCTCCGGTTGCTCGTCCTCCGGCCACCTGTCCTGCAGTGCAGGGCACATCGCACGCCATGTCCGCAGCACTCTTGCGTCGTCCCTGCTGTCCGCCGTCACGTCGTCGTCCAGAGACACTTCGCAGCCCGCCGCTCTCAGCTCGCGTATCGCAGCTGGCACGCTCGTCAGCTGATTGTCGCCGAGGTACAAGTGCTTCAGCGACGCGAGCTGCCCGATCTCCGCCGGCAAACTCGTCAGCTGATTGTGGTCGAGGGTCAAGCTCTCCAGCGACGCGAGCTGCCCGATCTCCGCCGGCAAGCTCGTCAGCTGATTGCCCTCGAGAGTCAAGCTCAACAGCGACCCGAGCTGCCCGATCTCCGCCGGCAAGCTCGTCAGCTGATTGCTTTGGAGGTACAACTCCCTCAGCAACGCGAGCTGCCCGATCTCCGCCGGCACGCTCGTCAGCTGGTTGCCGACGAGGCTCAACTGGTCAAGCGCCGTGAGCTGCCCGATCTCCGCCGGCAAGCTCGTCAGCTGATTTTCCTCGAGGTCCAACAACAACAGCGCCGTGAGCTGCCCGATCTCCGCCGGTACGCTCGTCAGCTGATTGCCACGGAGGTTCAAAGTCTCCAGCAAAGTGAGCTGCCCGATCTCCGCCGGCAAGCTCGTCAGCTGATTGTCGTTGAGGTCCAACTCTTCCAACGCACTCAAGCGCCCAACCTCAGCCGGCACCGCTCCGGTTAGGCCAAAATCTACCAAATCAAGCTCCACCACCCGGCCGTTTTCAATCGTCACCCCTGCCCAATCCTCCGGTCGCGCAGCCTCCGGCCACCTGTCCTGCAGTGCAGGGCACATCGCACGCCATGTCCGGAGCACTCCGACGTCACCCTCGTCGTCGAATGATTGGATCCCGTCATCCTTCGACGGCTCCAGAAGCTCGCGACTGTCCCACCCATCCGGCGTCACGCCCGGGTGCTTGTCCAGCCAAGCCTGAACCACGTTTCGCATCGCCCAGTCCGTCATCACCTTCGTGCTGCTCAGGGCGCGACGCGTGAGCGGGTCCTTGGCCCCGTTGCGCTCAAAGTGCGACAGAATGGCGCTCCTCTCGTACGTGTGCCCCGAATCGACCACAAACACCGGGTCGCGGAACACGGCTCGCGTGATGGGGCACATGAGCTCTTCGGGCTCGGCGTCGAGATCTGCGTCGGGGGCGTCGGGCAGGTCGCCCGGTGCGCTCGCGGAACGCCGGGTTCGCACACCTTGGGTCGCATTTCCGGATGCCGGTTGCGACGCGGCAGATGTTTTGCGCCGTTTGGAGGGCGCCATCGAACGAATATTCCGGGTTGCCCCCGGCTGCGCGCTCTACTTTGTGACGAAGTTCCTCAGATCTTTAAACGAGTCCAGCCAGACGGGCGAAAAGTTTTGGCGCAAGGAGTCCGAGCTCATCATTCCTACATACAAGAGCCGTTTCTATTCGTCAACCCTAACGCCGTCGTCTGTGCGCACATGACAGCCTACTGCGAGCTCCACGCCGGCCTAGAAACATCTAGCATGGACACGATCCTCGCCGGCAAATCCGGGTCCGAGTCGTTAAAGTCCTGCGAATATTCGTCACTCGACGACGAGTCATCCGAGCTGCTCGAAGTTTCCTGGTCATCCACCCGTGGCGGAGCCAACGCGGGAACCATGGGCTCCAGAGCCGACTCGAGCTCTTTCGCCCAACGCGCCGACGTCGCTTTCGCAACCTCATCCTCCAGGTCGGCGATGTGCTTCATCAGCGCAGCCTGAGCTTCGCGACTTTCCTCCGCCATCCGTTCTTGCCTAGACTCGAGCAACGCTGCACGCCGGGCCGCATCTGCTTCTCGGTTAACGGCAACTCTGATGCGCTCCCTCGCCGCCTCCGCGGTTGCCTCCGCCATCCGTTTCGCCTCAATCGCCGATGTAGCCTCCATCGTGATCCTGGCGAGCTCATCTCTGAGTTCCGAGATGCGTTTGGATTCAATCATACCCGCAGAGGTGGATGCATCGCGTTCGGCGCTGCTCAGCTCAGCTCGAGCCTGGTTGAGATCGTGGTTCGCTCTTCTCGTGGCAGCCTCTGCGGCATCCGCCCTGGAATTGGTCGAACGCATCGCCTCACGTGCCTCCATGGCGACGCGTTTAGCACTATCCGCTGCTGACCGGGCCACCAGCGCCGCATCCCTCGCCTCAGCAGCCTCAGCGTCTGCCGCATCAGCGGCATTTTCGGCGTCGCGAGCCTCGGCTCGAGCGTCTGCAAGTTTACGCCTGAGTACCCTCTGCGCGTCCCTGCCTTCAGCCTCTGCAGCCGCGATCGCATCCGCCTCCTCCTTGAGCTTCGCCGCGGCTGCACGAACCAGACGGACCTCATCAGCGGCGGATGCCGCAGAAGCAGTCGCCCGGGCCGCCGCATCCTCCGCGGTGGCTTTCGACCTCGTCATCGCGATGAGCTCGGCTCGAAGTCGACGACCCTCTCGCGCGGCGGCAATCTCGAGTGCATACACCGGCGGCGCAGCCCCATCCCGGACGGCCGCGTTTGTCGCTCCGGAACCGACAAAGAGTATCCCCGTCCTGTGCGCGAAGATCGCGTGGTTCGACGATCGACCCGCGGGCGGCGGCGCGTTGGTGGACCCACCCGTTCGCAGGCACCTCCAGGTGAGAGTCTCGAGGTTGAGCGCGTGAGCCGAGTGGTCGGGCTGACGGTACCTCCGACCATTCCCTGGATTGGCGACCCGCCCGCCGTGAACGATGAGTGATCCGCCGACGACCGCCAACGCATGGTGCGAACGCGCGGACGGGAACCTCGTCGCGGGGCTCAGACCCCCGGAACGGTTCAGATTGGCAATCTCCGCTGCGACGCCAAACGCGGCAATTTCCGCCTCGTCGTCGCCTCCAACGACCTGCCTGTCGACGACGTCGAAGTCCATCTCATCAGGCGGGAGGCGAGACCACTCGTTCGTCGCGATGTCAAAGCTGTACGCGTCCGCGAGTGGCTCTCCGTCCGCGGCGCAACCTCCGTGGATAAACGCGCGACCGGTGCCAGACGCCGACACAAACGAGACAGCCACGGCGGCGTCCCTCCTCGGCGCGGGAACATCGCCAAACTGCTCGGGGTTTGACCAATGCATGGTCGCCAAGTCCAGGCGCCAAAGATCGTTGCGGAGTCCTCCTTGGGTGGCGCCTGACCGGTAACCACCGAATACGTACACGTCCGCGCGAGGTGCATCCTGCGACGCCGGCGACGACGCGAAAGGTGGGGGCGTCGCAAACGCGATGGAGTGTGACCGTGGGGGAGGTGACGGGGACTTGGACGCCTTGACGAGCTTGATCCATTCCCACGAGACATCACCCTTACCGCCGCGGGTGTGTAGTTGCCGTCGGAGTAAGACGTGCGCGTCGGATGTTTCCTTCGTGCCGTCGTAGCCGCCGAAGACGAACACGCCGCCGGTGACCGTGTTGGGGTCGGATCCCGCCGAAGCCGCCGCGGTAGCAGCGGCGATGGGGGGCACGGCGCAAACCGCAGGGTTCTCGCGGCATTCTGGTGGGGTGCCGCTGACGCTGTCCAAAGCGAGCCAAGCGGTCTTCGCCTCGAGGATTCCAGACTCCGGGTCCACGACGGTGTCAACGTCGAGCACAGCGACTGACATTTTTCCCTTTCTCGATCCGCCAGCCATGATCATCACGGCGCATCCACGCTCGGGGGTATCGCCATCCTCCGCCCCGGCCGCACCGTACTCGGGCAGGAAAATCGGAGCGGCAGGATCCGCGTTACTCGCAAAGCTGGAGTCTCCGTCGCACTGCAACGGTCTCCATCCCAGGGGGCAATCGAGCAGTCCGTCGCCGGTGAGCGCGAGGGGAGGAGCGCGAGTCTCCGCGGCGGCGAGCTTATTCTGGGTATCGAGCTCTCTCGCCGTCGCTTCCGCCGCACCACGTCGCTCAACATCCGCCGCACGTTTCAGAGCCTCAATCTCAGCATCCTTCGCCGCCATCGCAGCAGCAGCCGCGTCGGCACGGGCGGTCGCGGCGCTCGCTCGGGATATCGCCGCGTCCCTCGCCCATCGGTGGAACGCCGTCGCCGTGACCTTCTTCGAGACTGTGGATGAAGATGAGTGCCTCTCGAGAAGCCTGCGGTGCCTCGCCGCGGTGCTCGCCTCGCGACGCCAGTGGTCGACGAGGGATTGAACCCCAGCGTACCTCGACTTGCGAGTGGCCACGGTGTACGTCGCCCAAGAGCCGAAAAACAGGGTCATTCGCGACCGCGTCCAAACCGCCTGCGCCCTGGCGATTGAAACCTTGACGACAACACTCTTCCTCACGGTTCCGTGCCACTCCCTCAGGAGCCTGGCGGCGCGACGAATATCAAAACCTCGAGTATGACGCTCGATGCGAAGCCTGAGAGCGTGTGCCTCCTTCGATTCAGCCTCTTCGCGAAACGAGCGCGAAATCGCGCCCGCGTGCGCCCACTGCAAGAACACGAGCGCCTGGAACCGCGCGACGTGTTTGAGCCGGAGCCGGACAATCTTCCGCCTGAGGACGTGCACACCGCCGGTGGCGTCGCGCCATTCGGTCAACGCGGCGCGCTTGATCATCACACCACGCGTGCCCGCGATAGCGAGAGCCTTGCGATCCGTCTTGCGGTTCACAACCGCGGACCGCTCGGCGAAGGAGTGCCACGCGTTGAACGCCTTTATGGTCAGACGACGGTAGAACGAGTATCGGACGCGAAACGCGGCAGTCTCGAGCCTTCGGCGCCACGCGAGCGCCTCCTTAAACCCGCGCCATGCCGCCGCGGTCCTGAAACTGCGCCATTGTGGCATCGCCACGCGGATGAGCTGTCGGGTAGCCGCGACGTCCGCGTGGTTACGCTTAAACGCCGCCAACCCCCGGCGAAGGTGCCGCTCCTCAAACTGGACAAACGCCCTCGCCAGCGATCGCATCTGCATCGCGTGGAGTCTCCTCTGTTGCATCGCAGTCTCCAAGAGAACCTCATTTCGTGCCCTGTGCACCTCCTGCTCGACGTGCGCCCGCGCCGCAGCCTCTCGCTTCTCCACGGTTTCAACCCGCACCTTCCACGCGCGGCATTCATCCTCGAGACGAAGGATGGCGAGGTGTCGGTTCCTCTCGAACTGTTCCCCGAATGCGGTGCCCGCCGAGGGCTTGCCGACGGTTGGCTGCGGAAGGGTCGCCATCGGGGCAACCTCGATCGGTCGCTCGTCCATGATTTGCACCTGTCGCGAGCGCTTCTCCCCGGATTCCTGCGCAGCCGTCTCCGCCGAGGAAAGCCTCTCTCGCATCGCCTCGAGCTGGCGACTGAGAGCCACGATGGCGGTGTCTTTCTGCCGCGTGGGACCCGCCGTGTAACGAAGTCGCGTCATATCGAAGTCGAGGGGAACCATAGGAGAGTCGTGCAGCTCCTGGGGTGACGCCTGCTGCAGCTGGCGCCTCGACGCGGGTACGCCCCCTCGCCTTTGCACTCCATCCAACGAGGCGAGATGCGCGGAGAACGGGGTGCCGTCGTCGGATCCCGCGGAGGTTCTCCGGCCAGGGGAGCGTCCACCCGGGGATCTCGGAGCACTCCCGGGCCTGTGCGGGCTCCTGGGAGGGCTCGGGGGATGGCTCGTGCCCCGGGTCGCCGCCGCCGACGCATCGTCGGTACCGAGCCCACTCACTTCGCTAATCGTGGAAGCGGAGCCCACCGATATCCGTCCGGGAGACCTCGGCGCGGACCGGGTCTGCGCGGGTTCCGCGTCACTGCGCGGATGCGGTGACTTGGACGCGTCCCATTTCGGCCTGGGAGGGCTCGGGGGCGGTGACGGCTTCGGCATCGGGCCTCCGTCGCCGCCTTCTTCTGCGCGTCGTTCTCGACTTCCAACGGAAAAAAGAAACGGGCGAGATTGGCGAGGCCGAAATGTGCAACCGACCTCATCGTCCGACCATTATTGGCAAAATCGACAGGGGCAACCGCCCTTCCGCACACAACACCACGCGCCTCTCTCACCATGAGCGGCAAGAAGGAGACCGTGCTTGACCTGGGGAAGTTCATAGACAAGGGGGTGCGCGTGAAGCTGGCCGGCGGACGCGAGGGTACGTTCTAAACCCCGCGACCTTCCCTCGACCGAGAGTGATCCCTAGAATCGGGCCCACCTCGTCACGCGCCGTCTCGTTCGCCCGCCACCCGTTCCTTCGACTGACGCGAACTCCGTTCCTCATCCCATCCGCAGTGACTGGCACGCTCAAGGGTTTCGATCAGCTCCTGAACCTCGTGCTGGATGAGTGCGAGGAGTACCTGAGGGACCCGGAGGATCCTCTCAAGGTGACTGATCAGACTCGAACCTTGGGTCTTTTGGTATGCCGCGGTACTTCGGTCATGGTGGTGTCGGGCCTGGACGGGATGGAGGAGATCGCCAACCCGTTCCTGGCGCCCGAGGGTGAGATGCCGGCGATGGAGTGAGAGGATTGGCCACGCGCGTCCGGAGATGCACCCATCATTAGCCTCCGCCTTGTAATCGAGTCTCCCATCACACAACAGTCAACAGCACTCTCCGACCATTTTTTCTCGTCTGGCGGGAAACTCAGATTTCCAGTTCAAACGTCAACGCGCGTCGCCCGCCTCGGACACTTGGCTGGGCGATCATTCGCGCTCGCGGAACCCGGAGACCACGCCAGTAGTCTTCGGATCGTAACCATGAGCGCCGAGGCGCTGATACCCCTCAACGTCGGCGCGCTCGACGCGCCGAAGCACGTCAGCAAGAAGCTAAAGACTGAAGGCACCTTCGGGGAGTTCGACAACGACGCGGCCATGCGGGCGTTGCGTCAGGCGGACTACTCCGAGTGGCTCGAGACTGCCAAGCAGGGATGGAGGGTCCTCGCCAAGCGCAGGCGGGTGATGCGCAGTCTCGTCAAGTTCGAGTCGATGGATGAGCACACCGGATCTCAGAGCTTGCTGGCAGATCTGGCGCCCGGCATTCGCACCAGCGGGTTGGAGCACCCGGCGACGCTGACGGGAGGCGACGCGCTGATAGGCAAGGGCCCGTACATCGGTAACAAGAGGGTTCACGAGGGCATCACCAGGTGGAAGCTGGTCAAGCCCGAGGATATCAAGCTCGGGGACGGGCTCAAGCTGCAGCAGGCGCTCTTGGCTCTCTTCAAACTCGCGAACAAGCAAAATGGAGCGCTGCGGAGCAGAAGGCAACGCGCTATGTCGCTCCTGGACACGGCCTGCGACGACGATGAGGACGATGAGGATGTCCACTTCGATAGGGACGACATGGACGACGACGATGAGGAGGAGGAGTACATCGAGGAGGACGAATACGAGGAGGAGGACGACGGATTCGACGACCCGAAGCAGGATTCTCCGCGGGCGCCCAAGGACGTCACAGCCGAACTCGCCCACTTCACCCGCGAGGAGGCTAGGACGCAGGAGGCGGAGGATGCAGGACGGCGAGGAGGCCAGAATGCCGGAAAGAACGACGAAAACAAGCAGACGGAGGCGTTGCAGGCGGTGGATACGGCGTTCAACGAGGGAGGTGGAGGTGGAGGCGGGAGGTGGAGACACGACACAGCCTTCGACGCGCTCGCCGCGTACGGCGTGAGCGGGTCGCCGGTGTCGCCCTCGGCGCTGTCCATAAACTTTGGACTGGCGTCCGCGCCTGGGTCTGGGAACACGTGGTTGCAGGCGGGTTTGTCGCCTACGTCTCCTGGAGCCGTCGCCGCGGCGGCGGCCGCGGCTGCCGTGTCGGCGTATGGATCCCTGAGCAGCCCCTCGGGCAAGTCCAGGTTCGGCCCCGACAAGCCGTTGTCACTCACCGCCGAGATGGAGGCGGCGGCGACGGGAGACCTGAACGATCAACGCGGCCTGACCAACCCGTCGAACGCCCCGACGACCACGGCGGTGGCGCAGCATGACGGGTTATTTAAGGTGCCCGCTCCCAAGTCGAGGAGCGAGCTGGTGAACACCGAGAATGACCCAAAGCTGAAGGATGCGCTCGTGCTGGCGCGCAAGGATTGGATGGAACTGACCGTGAGTGAGGTGCAAGTGATTTTGAAAGGTGTGAAGACCCTGATTGGGCGACGAAGATCAGTGCCCACGGGGAAGAAGAAAGCAGTCGAGGACGAGGACGCGGACCGCAACAAGTGCATCGCGTGCGGCCGATGCTTCGACACGGCCCAGAAGCTCGAGGATCACATGAACCTGCACACGGGTAACCGACCGTTTGAGTGTCCGGTGCCCGGGTGCGGAACCACCTTCAGCAACCGCGCCATGCTGTATAAGCACAAGAAGACCCACTCGAAGGAGTTCGCGTGCCCGGCTCCCGGCTGCAAGCTCGTGTACAGCAACGCGTACGACTTAAAGCGGCACTCTGTGGCGCACAGTGACGAGAGACCGTTCGCGTGCAAGACGTGCGGGAAGACATTCAAGCTGGAGAACGCGCTCATTGCGCACCAGAGGGTACACACGGGCGAGAAGAAGTTCATGTGTGAGCACCCGGGTTGCGGCAAGAAGTTCGGGTACAAGGTTGACCTAAAGAGGCACGAGAGGACACACCTGGGACAGAAAGCGAAGCAGAAGCCCTCGACGTAGAAGAGTAGACCCAACGTCCTACGATGTACGACCGGGATATAGGTTGTGATACGAACGATTCATCACGATTGACAAGTCTAAATCGCCAAGTGATGAGGGAAGAACTCACGCGTTCACCTCACTCGTCGTCGCCGTAGGAGACTACTGTCAACGCGCTTCCCTTCATGCCGTTTGCGTAATCGCCAGCCCTCATCGCCTTCTTTCCCGGCGGCTGAAGTTCCAACACCTCCAGCCAGTCGCCTCCCCCGCATGGCACGCGCATGGATTTCTTCGTGAACTCGACCGCTCCGTTCGCCGCCTTCGCCTCCTTCCCAGCCTCGGCGTCCGAGACGACTGTCGTCGTGATGATTTTCACCTCGATGACGGCGCCCTCGTTGTCGCCGTCTTTCCGCACTTCAAACTTAGCCTTGGTTCCGGGCCATCCCGCGAAACCCCTGACCTTGTTGTGCAGTGTCCTCGCATCCTGCCCGACCAGATCCATCCTAGCCTCGTCAGGGCTCGTCTTTGGAGCCTCGCACGGCTCGCCGTACTCAGCCTGCGGCGTCGCCGTGTCGAAACTCTCAGTCCCGTCCCAAACGCTCGGAAGCGCGTCGACGAGAGCTTTGGCACCCGTCGCGAACAGCTCCGGCAGCAGCTCGTCGTGCTTCTCGTCCCCATCGAGCGTACGCTCTACCCTCCGAAGCACGGGCCCGGCATCCATCTTGAGGACCGTGTACGCGACGGAAACACCAGTCACCGCGTCGCCGCGCTCGAGGCACCGCTGAACCGGCGCCGCGCCTCGAAACTGTGGGAGGAGGCTCGGGTGGATGTTCAGCGTCCCGAGCCGCGGGATGTCGAGGAACTTCTGGGGGAGGAAGTTGCCGTAGGCGGCGGTGACCATCAGGTCAGGCTCCATATCCCTCAGACGCTGCAGAAAGTCGGGCTCGTTCGCCTTGACTGGACAGAGCACCATCTCCTCCGAGATTCCCCTCTTCATCGCAGCCTCCGCCACGGGACTCGGCGGAGGTGGGCCCGATTTGGATCTCCCTCGACCACGCGGTCGACCGGGTTGGCTGACCACCGCGTGCACTTCGAACGCAGCATCCGGGGCTTCGGCGGCATCCAGGATAGCCTCGAGCGCGGACGCCGCCACCTCGGGCGTCCCGAGAAAGACGAGCTTCTGCTTATCCCCCGATCCAGCGGCAATCGCGGCCGGCCTGACCGAAGACGCGAGCACGTGACGCGGCCCCGCCAACGCACCCGGACGCCGGAGCGTCCTCGTGAGGTAGCCGCGGATAGCGGTGCTGCGCAACGCGAATGACGACATCGGCACGGCGCGTTAAACTGTGGCGAGTGGCGGGGCAGCCTTCGATATGAGGTTTCTCCGATGTGACTCTGTCTGTCAACATGCAGCCTTCGTTAAAATGTGCAACTGCGGTTGAATCTCTATGCTACATCTCCCCTCTCGCCGTCAGCACATGAGCTCAGGATGCTCAGTGAGCCTCGCGATGAACACCGCGAGCGCGGCCAGACCGTGCGCGGCGGGCGACACCATCGTAGCCGCGAGCCCCGGGCTCCCCTTCCCGGCGATGGCCAAAATTGGAGCCACCGGCGTCAACACGGCAATTATCCACTTCAACACCTCAACGCGCACCTGCGCCAAGAGCAGGGAGAATGCCACCATCGACGAAATCCCCGAGCTCGCGACCGCCTTGGAGTTCTGGTCCTTCACAACGACGCCCAACGTCGCAAACTTGGCGAACGCGCGAAGACGAAGGTGCTCGGGGAACTTGAGGTCGTTCAGGATGCCTCGCGTGTATCCCAGCGAGTGGAGGACGCCGAGCATGTTGGTGCCGCCCTCATCGTGCAGCGATACCAAAAACTTGCCGATGTCTTCCAGGTTGGTGTTAGGGGGTAGAGCCCCTTTGCGCGCCGCCTGCAGGTCGGCAGCCGTGACGTCCGAGCTGAACACGAACCACGGCGAGAGCACCAGCGGGAAAAAACGAAAGAGCCCGCCGGATTCGCCGCAGAACCGTATGGACATCTTCCGCGCGGTGAACGCGTCGCGGTTCACGCTCGCACGGACGAGCTCGCAGAAATCCGCCCGCAGGTCATCGGAGATGTCGTGGTACAGGCCGTGGTCCAGGAGGACAATCTGAGGCTCGACGTTGGATGACGAAGCCGACGCTTCCTCCGTCTTCCCGTTTGTCTCTGCGTTTGCGTCCTTCGCGTTTGGCAGCGGCTTGCGCGGCCTGACGTAGACGTTGCCCGCGTGTGGGTCGCCGTGGACGTGGCCGTGGACGAAGACCATCTCGGCGAACACACTCGCGAGTGCGGCTCCCACGCGTTTGGGATCGTACCCAGCCTTGATGAGACCTTCCCTGTTATCGCACCTGGTCATGTCGGGCACGTACTGCGTCGTCATCACCCGCTTCGAGGAGAACTCCTTGACGACGTCGGGAACCAACACGTCCGGTCGGTGCGCGAGATCCTCGGCGCATCGCTCCGCGTTCGCCGCCTCGCCCTCGAAGTCCAGCTCGGCCGTCAGAGACACCTGAAAGTCCCGCACCAGCCAGGACAGGTCGAAACCTCCGGGCTTGATCTGCTGTCCGAACATGGTAAACACCGCAAAGTCCGAGGCGAGGTGTTGCTTGAGCCAGGGGTACTGCATCTTGACCGCGACGTGGCGGCCATCCTTCGTCACCGCGCGATGGACCTGCGCGAGGGACGCCGCGGCGATTGGGTTCTCATCGATGGAGGCGAAAACCTCCTTGGCGCTCTTGCCCCCGAACTCCTCTTGGAAGCACTCATCCATCTCGGAGAAGGGCTTGAAGGGCGCCTTGTCCGTGACGACTTTGAGCGCCTCGATGTAGGCCTTCGGGATACCCTTATCGCCCGCTCCTCCTTGCAGGGACGCCACGAACTGTGCCGCCTTGTTATAGATACCTCCGTGTGACTGAGCGAGCTTCAGACACTCATCAGCCATGAGCCTGTCGGTGCGCTCGTACGCCTCCTCGGGGTTGGGATCAGCCTCGCAATCTGCGTACAGCTTTTTGCCCTTCTCGAAGAGCTGCATCGCGAGCATCGCGCGGCCCATGCCGAGGCCCATGTCTGGTCCGGACGAATACTTTGGAGGGGGAGGAGCGGGGGCGACATCGGGAGCCGCATCCACCACATCGCCGTTCGCATCGGCCGCCATGACTCACTCAGGAGAGTCGGCGCGCCTGAAAAGAATGGCGCCGAAAAACTTTCCTCCACAGATCTCCACTCACCGCGAGAACGCACGGGAGACCGACAGGCAAACAGACAGCGGAAAATTGGCGGGCAAACGGAGGCAATTTGGGTTCGTCGATCAGGGTTCCTCGCCCACAACACTTCCCCCACGCACGCGCCGCGCACTCGGTTCGTACGACGAGCGAAGTAGTGGATCCACGCACGATGGGTGGAGACTACGAGGAGGATTGGGAGCTCCTGGAGAAGAAGCTGGAGGACAAGACCGCGGAGAAGGCGCAGAACGGGGACAAGGCCCGCGATCACGATGCCGCCGCCGGTTCGCGCGGGGAGAAGCGCGACCGGGACCGGCGGGACAGGGACGATTCCAGGGACCGCGGAAGGGACCGCGGAGACCGACGCAGGTCGGACAGCAGGGATCGGCGCAGGGATCGCGACAGGGGTCGGAGGGGCAGGTCCCCGCGCAGATCGAGGTCCAGATCGCGCGATCGCCACGACAGACGGAAGATGACCAGCGAAGAGCGCGAGGCGGAGCGCAAGCGTCGTAAGGAGGAGAGGGAGCTGGAGCGCCAGAAGGCTGAGCTCGAGAAGCTCGATCGGGATACCCGCACGGTGTTCGCGTACAACCTCTCCACCAAGGCGGACGAGCGCGACATCTACCAGTTCTTCAACAACGCCGGAACCGTCAACGACGTTCGCATCATCTACGACAGGAACACGCCGCGGAGCAAGGGCATGGCGTACATCGAGTTCAAAGACAAGGCGACCATCACCGATGCACTCGCGCTGACTGGGCAGATGCTCAAGAACCAGGTGGTGATGGTCAAGTCTAGCGAGGCTGAGAAGAACATCGCGTGGGAGGCTGAGCAGGCGCAGAAGAAGCTCGAGTTGAAGGCGCTCGGCGCGTCCGATCCCGCGTCTGCCGCGGCGGCGGTCAACGCGCAGGCGCACGGGACCGGCCCTTGCAAGCTGCAGGTGCACGGCCTCGACGTGAACATCGGCGAGAGCGATCTGAAGGCTGTGTTCGAACCCTTCGGCGAGACGGACTTCATCTCGATTCAGAGGGACTCGACGGGAAGGAGCAAGGGCGTCGGTTTCGTTCAGTACAAGCAGACGCAGCACGCGGTGCTCGCCATCTCCCAGCTCAACGGCCTTGAGCTCGTTGGCCAGTCTCTCAAGGTGACGATGGCGCCCATCACCACGAGCACCCTCAACGCGGCGCAGGCTGCGAGCATGGTGACGGACAAAATCGACGAGGACGCGGGCGTCAGGATGGACAGCAGGTCCCGCGCCGCGCTGATGGCCAAGCTGGCGGGCCAGGACGAGACGCAAGGCGCGCTTTACACCGGTGGTATCGACCCGAAGACGGGCCGGCCCATCTCCGCGGAGGAGATGGCGGCGGCTCAGAGGGCGGCTAGTTTGAGCGAGGTTGAGTTCACGCAAGGAGTGTTGGGACCCGGTTCACCCATCCCGACGCAGTGCTTGCTGCTGAAGAACATGTTCGACCCCGCGGAGGAGACGGAGCCCGAGTGGTGGATCGACATCGGCGAGGACGTCAAGGACGAGTGCTCGAAGCACGGCCCGGTGAGTCACATCCACGTGGACAAAGAATCCCGCGGGTTCGTGTACCTCAGATTCGGCTCCACCGAAGGAGCGAGCGCGGCGCGGCTGGCGCTTCACGGGAGGTGGTTCGCGGGCAAGATGATCGCCGCGGAGTTCCAGTTCGTGCCCGTCTACGACAAGCACTTTGGCATCTAATAACACGTACAGTAGGGTTTGAAATACGTTAAACATAGCACGGGACTATCACGTACACCAGCCAGTCCAACTCGTTCCTGACTTTGTTGAGACGGTGCCGACGATCGACAGTCACAATTTCATGACGCTCGGTTGTGCGGCACCCGCGTGCGCGCCCACCACTTCGGGCGGTAAGAATGATCTGCCCGGCAAGTGCACGACATGGGTGGATGAGGCCCTCGATTCGATGGGAGACGAGTACGCGGATGTGCCGCGCCCCGGAGGATGCTGCGAGAAGGATGCCCAAAAGGCGCGAGAGGCGGCTCGGATCTTGAAGGTGGTGTCGGCGGCGGACCCGACCGCCAAGGCTGCCGCGTTGAGAGCTGCGACGGACCCCATGAGTCCGTTCACGCAGGAACAACTCGCCAATGCGCTCGACGAGATGGAAGAGAGCGACCTCGACAGCGATGACCTGCTCACGGACAGCGACGACGATGAACTCGGGACAGACAAGCGAATGGAGGATCCGGCGTTGAGAGAGATCAGGGAGAAGAGGATGCGGGAACTGAGGGCGCAGGCGCAAAAGCAGCAGGAGCTGGCGCAGAAAGCCACGTACGACGGCGGCAAGGAGACGGACATACCAAAGATCGTGGCGGAGGGACCTTCGAGGGTGGTGTTCCACTTTGTTCTGGAGGGATCCGACGAATCGGCGAGGGTGGATGAGGTCCTCGACCAGCTGGCGCCCGCGTTCTCGCGCACCAGGTTCGTCCGGATCAGGCCTAACATGCCCTCGCCCATGCTCGCCACGCTCGGTGCGACCGCACTTCCCGCGATGATCTGCTTCAGGAAGAAGAAGCTCGGGAAATGGACGCAAGGATTGGACGACTTCGGCGGCGTGGAAGGTTTCGACGAGGAGTTTGTCTCCCGGTGGCTCGCGAGGGAGGCGGACATGTTGCCCGGGCATCCGCTCGCGCCCCGCGTGCCGGGACCCGACGGTGTCCCGGCGAGCAACAACATGTACTCCAGCGATGAGGAAACGCTCGGTCCCTCCAGGAGACAGATGGATGACGCGGGGAATGATTCAGACGCGGACGAGTTGTGCGGCGCCTCCGAACCGTGCGCGCAGTGCGGCAGACGGTATCCGCACACGCACGTGAGGGCGCTTCGACCGGGCGGTGGACGGACCCAGGACACCAACGACGGCTCGGACGATGAGGATAGCGACTTTGATTAGAATAGGCGTTGCCGATAAACACATTAAGTGGTTGGCTTGAGTAACCAGCGAGTACTGTAGCATCGCGAGGGTGTCACCTCCCTTTTGGGGAGTCGTGAACTGGGCGAGGAATCTCCACCGCTGGTTTTACCGATGGTTTTTTCCGCGCGCGCCGCCGAGCACTGATCGACGCGCCGTTGAACCGCGGGGTGCCGCATCGACCATGCCGCACTTTCGGGTCACCTACCAGGTATCCGCGCCGGATGAAAAGGGCGCGCGGGACATCGTAGAAGCGCTGTGCCTGGAGCAGACCGTTGAGCTGCCCGAGTCTCTCGTGCCTCCTGGAACCTGGATCAACGAGCACGTCGTGGGCAAGTGCGAGACCCTCAGGCGATGCGCGAAGCAGCCGCAGTTCGAGGGTAAGGATGAGAAGGACATCCGGTGGGAGGCTGTGGTGCGGTACGCCGATGATACCTCCGGCGGCGAGCTGCCGCAGCTCCTCAACGTGATTTTCGGCAACACCTCGATCAAGGAGAACGTCAAGGTGGAGGATCTCGAGCTGTCACCCACGCTGATGGGTAAGTTCCTCGGGCCCAGGTTCGGCACGAAGGGTCTGCGTGAGCTCCTGGGCGTCCCTAAGGGCCCGATGCTCATGACCGCGCTCAAGCCCATGGGAACCAGCGTGGCGAAGCTCGCGGAGATGGCTTACGCGTTTGCCAAGGGTGGCATCGACATCATCAAGGACGATCACGGCTTGGCCAACCAGAGATACGCGCCCTACGAGGAGCGCGTCAGGGCCTGCGCCGCGGCTGTGCGACGGGCTAACGCCGAGACGGGTCGCAAGTGCGTCTACGCCCCTTGCCTGAACGCCCCCGCGCACCTGGTGGTCCAGCGCGCCAGGTTCGCCAAGGCTGCCGGCGCGGGCGCGGTGCTCATGATCCCGGGCATCACCGGCGTCGACACCATGAGGCACCTCGCCGAGGACCCGAACTTTGGTCTGCCCATCGTGTGCCACCCTGCCATCCTCGGTGCGATGCTCGGCGGTGGCTCGCAGCACGAGTGCCGTGGTTTCTCGCACAAGGTTCTCCTGGGCATCATTCCCCGACTGGCCGGCGCCGACTCGACCATCTTCCCCTCCTTCGGGGGCAGGTTCGGGTTCAGCGAGCAGGAGTGCGTCGACATCCAGAAGGGGTGCACGCAGACTCTGGGTTCCATGCCCCCGATCGTACCCACGCCGGGTGGTGGCATGACCTTGGAGAAGATCAAGAAGATGACCACGGTGTACACCGAGGACGTCATGCTCCTCATCGGGGGCTCGCTCATCGGCCACTCGCCCGACCTCGTCGCCAACGCGCGCCACTTCCTCGGCATCGCCGGCAGGAAGGATACATACGGACCCCTGGAGAACAAGCACCACCCAGCTTCGTACCCCGCCACCGCGACCACCCCCGCCGTCGTGCACCACGCGCCGGCTCACCACGAGTCCAACGAGGAGGTTACCAAGCTTCAGAAGCGGTGCGTGCAGATGGAGAAGAACGTGGCGATGCTGACGGAGATGTACCTGAACGAGGAGAAGGCGAGGAAAGAGCTGGAGAAGAAGGCTGCGGCGGGCAGCCACCACAGCAGCAGCAAGGATGACCACGAAAGGGACAGCGGTCATGGCCACCACAAGCCGGGAACCACCTTGCCCCCCGGAGTCGCCGCGCCCGCCACTCCTGTCGACGGCAACTACTCGAAGGTCTTCAACCGACCGAAGGATGGCAGCTGGACTTGGGAGCGTATCCCTCAGGAGATGTACAAGCAGGACGGGGGATCGTTCAAGGGGTGCAGCCGCTTTGAGCTCCTGGGTAAGCGCGGGGAGAGCACCGTGTTCCACGTGAGGTACTTTGAGGTTGATCCCGGCGGTTGGACCACTCTGGAGCACCACAGGCACGAGCACGCGGTGATTGGCCTGCGGGGCGAGGGAGAGATCCAGCTCGGACCTCACGTGTACCCGGTGCACGTAGGTGATGCGGCGTACACGGCACCCGGCGACACGCACCAGCTGAGGAACAACGGTGATGAGCCGTTCGGGTTCATCTGCGTCGTCGCCGCGGACAGGGACAGGCCCGTGGAGGTTGACCCGAAGGAGTTTTTGAAGTCCACGTCGCTCAAGCACGCGCTGCAGCACGGCGTGAAGGAATCTCTCGAGGCTCAGGCGAAGCACAGGGCATCGATGGGAGGTGACGCGGAGCCGTCGGCGTGCGAATGGAAGCCGGGGATGAAAAAGAAGAAGCAGGCGGCGGAGGCGGTGGAGTCCGGATCTGCGTGCGAGTGGACTCCGGGGAAGAAGAGGTGATTTTTTAGCAACATTCGTCTTCACTACGTTTTCGTTCAAAGAATCATCGTCACGCGCGGACGGGCTCGAGCGCCTGCGCGCACAACTCCTCGAAGCACCGCAGAACCTTCGCCACCGCGGGCTGGTTGATCTCGTGGTGCGTCACGAGCCTCAGTGAGTTACCGACCCACGGAATCAGGACGACGTCCTTTTTCTTCATCTCCGCCACCATCCACTTGACGTCGATGCGCTCGTCCAGGTTAACGAACGCGATGTTACTCTGCACCGGCCTCTGCACCTTCAGTCCCTGGATCTTGCTAAGACCCGCGGCGAGGTCGGACATCCGCGAGTGGTCCACGTGAATCAAGGGACCGATTTCGCCGTGCGCGGTGAGCGCCGCGGCTGCCAGGGTCCCCGCCTGCCGCATCGTGCCGCCGCAAGCCTTACGAAGCCTCCTGCACTTCGCGATGAACGCCCGGGTACCGACGACGACGCTTCCCACGGGTGCGCCGAGAGCCTTGGACAGGCACACCGACACCGAGTCCGCAGCCTCCACGGCGCGCGCGGGCGTCACCCCCAGCGCCGCCGCCGCGTTCCAGATCCTGGCGCCGTCCAGGTGCAGGGCGATGCCGTGCTCCCTCGCGAACTCGCCGCACTTGTCCACGTATTCCAGGGGCAACACGCGCCCGCCGCATTTGTTGTGCGTCTGTTCCAGGCACAGAACCTTGGTCACCGGGAAGTGCTGGTCGTCGGGTCGAATCGCAGCCTCGATGTCCTTCAAGTCGAGAGTTCCGTCGGCGCGGTTCGTGAGCGGCCGAGGGTGGGCTCCCATCAGCGTCGACAGGCCACCTTGCTCGTAGATGTGGATGTGTGCGAGTGAGCCGCAGATGAACTCCGAGCCTCGCACCTCGCAGTGCACCCCGACCGCGATCAGGTTACCCATCGTCCCGGACGGAACGAACACCGCCGCTTCCTTTCCAAACGCCGCCGCCATCTCCTCCTCCAGCTTGATGATCGTGGGATCGTCCCCAAAGACGTCGTCGCCCACCTCCGCCTCCGCCATCGCCCGGCGCATCGCCGGCGTGGGCTTCGTCACCGTATCGGATCGCATGTCGATGACGTCCGGGCACTCCTGCCTCGGTCTCCCCGCGCCCGTCCTCGCGCCGCCTCTGCCAGTCTTTGCCTGCTTCGCCGCCGGCGTCGAGTCCGAGTCCGTCCCGATTCCGTCGCTCGCACCGTCTTTCACGACAGGGAAGAAGCGGGCGTTGTCTTCCATATCGTTGGACGCATCGCTCGCCGGCCGCTTGCCTCCCACTCCGCCTTCGAAGTCGTCCCCGTGTTTGCGAACGTGCGCGTCCCTCGCCTCGGTCAGCGCCTCCAGCGCGTCGGCGTGCTTCTTTGAGACATGATCGGTGATGGACCTCTGACCGGTCCGCCAATGGTAGCGAAACACACCGGTCTGCTTGCCCCCGGACAGCGACGACGCCGCGCTCTGTCGCAGTCCTCCGGGGTGGCAGACGCAGCACACCACGAAGCAGCCATCCTTCTCATCGGCCTCGTCGAAATCGTGACGTAGCCGATCGGGAAAGAACGCCCATGGCAGCGCCCCTCGGCGATGGTTGCTCTTCTGATCGAAGTGGTTCTGGAGAAGCTCGGCGAGGCTCGTCGAATCCGCGGATCCCGCACCGTCGGACATCGCGCGTCTCGGGTGCAGTGCGGCGGACGAGTGAGGTTTACTCCGAGGGATGTGCAGAGTCTCGTCGGCACCCCTGAGCTTTGATCTCAGCGGATGAGGGGTGCCGAGACAGCTGTAAAAAGCATACGAAGTCGAAATACAAATGCAGAACAAACCCATTATTGTGATGTTGTGTACCACCAAACAGTTGTGAAAACCGTCGTCGGATTGTGCTGTGCCAGAACCGCGAAATCGTCATGACACACGTGGGTAGAACCCGTTCGAGCCCGTTTTGGCAGTCGTTCGTTAGGAGCGCCGTCTTCCGCGTTCGAACGCATTGGCCTCACGCGGCGCGGTTCCCGATTCGTCCCGGTCGGCAAAGCCAAACCCGCGTACAGAGCCCGGAGCATCACTCGGACTCACCGGTTCGAGCCAAGAACGCGTGTCACGCTCCGTCGCGCGTGTCGGTCGGCTCCCATCACATTTCCCGGTGACGCGATTACCACGAGGGGCAATCCACGTTTTTATCGGAAAGAAGCTGAGCAAGCGGGAGGTCAACACGCCTGAGGCGCGGATATCGTCATGCTGGGCGTAGGTTCACGCTTCAAACGTTCGGCCGGCGCGCGCAGGACGCACCAGGTGCTTCGCCTCGGCTGTTTCGGCGCCGCGGCTGTCGTGCTCGCCGTTTTCTCCCTGCTGTCAGCGTCGGACGATGGGAGCCACGGGGGCGTGCTCTCGGGAGGCGGGGCGTCGTCGACCACGCGTCGCCGCCTCACAGAAGAGGGTTCGCTGTATCCCGACGACGCGTTCGGTAAAGAGGGTATGAAGAAAGGAGCCATCATGCTGCACATCATCGGCGTCATGTACACCTTCGCGGGCATCGCCATCGTCTGCGACGACTTCTTCGTCCCCGCGCTGGAGGTGCTGGTGGAAAAGTACAAGATTCAGGACGACGTCGCCGGCGCCACGTTTATGGCCGCGGGTGGAAGCGCCCCCGAGCTCTTCACCGCGCTCATCGGCGTGTTCATCGCCAAGTCGAACGTCGGGTTCGGTACCATCATCGGAAGTGCGGTGTTCAACGTGCTCTTCGTCATCGGAGCGTGCGCGTTCTTCTCCAAGGAGATTCTCGTGCTGACCTGGTGGCCGCTGTTCCGAGACTGCTGCTGGTACACCTTCGACCTGCTCATGCTGTACGTGTTCTTCAGGGACGAGCATATCGACATGTACGAGTCCGGCCTCCTTCTCGTCTTCTACCTCTGCTACGTGCTGTTCATGTCGCAGAACTCGAGGGCGGAGACGTTTTTCAAGAAGACCATCCTGCGCCAGAAGGACTTCGTGGCCACGACCAGGCACGACGAGGAGCGCGCAGAGAAGAAAGCCCAGGCCATCTCCCCGGCAGCCCCGAGCAAGCTCTCGCAGGTGTCACCGGGACCCGGGGCTGTGACAGAATCGGCACTCGCGAGAACCATGACCCCGAAAGCACTGGAGCGCTCCTCGACACCGAGGGCGCTGATTCGCAAGGAGTCCAAGCGCATCATCAAATCCGACTCGTCGTCGAAGAACCCGGGTGGCGGCGATGACGACGACGACGACGGGGGCATCGATTTGGACTGGCCGGATGAGCTCTCGGGCAAGATCTACTTTGTGTTGTTGTGCCCCATCATGTTTGGGCTCGCGTACACCATTCCCAACTGCAAGAAGAAGGAACACCTGTGGCCCGTGGTGTTCATCGAGTCGATTCTTTACATCGGTTTCTTCTCCTATTTCATGGTTTGGTGGGCCACGTCGATCGGCGCGGTCGTCGGTATCTCGGACGAGGTGATGGGTTACACGTTCCTGGCGGCGGGAACGTCTGTGCCGGACCTCATGTCGTCGGTTATCGTCGCCAGGCAGGGCTTTGGCGACATGGCGGTGAGCTCCTCCATCGGGAGCAACATCTTCGACATCACCCTCGGCCTGCCTCTGCCCTGGTTTCTCTGGTCTATAATCGAAGGCGGCAAGGGCATCGACGTCATCAGCAACTCTCTCAACTTTTCGTTGCTCCTCTTGATCCTCATGCTCGTCTCTGTCGTGATCATCATCGCGGTGTGCGGTTGGAGGATGACAAAGGGGCTCGGCTTCTCCATGGTTGTCCTTTACTGTTTGTTCCTGACGCTCGCCGTCTTGAACTCGAGAGGGGTCATCGGCGGGATCGACTGATATGGCGGTTGCGACTAAGACGTCACCGAGAAGTTGACGCTTTGTTATATATTCTACGTTTTGCACCTATCATGTCCCGCCAAGCGGCTTAGAGCGTATTGTGGCGCCAAAATCGGAACCCTCTAAAATGTCCCTCGTCGTCGGAGCTGTCGGTATCCTCATCGGAGCTTGTTGGTTCAGTTAAGTAGTGTAGAAGCATCGACTTCGAGTACATGTAGAGGTCTGTCACTTCGAGATTACTCCTGCGCATCCTCGGGGTCGGGACGCCGTCTTTCCCGGTGCAGATGATCGCAGGCAAGATCTTACGGTTGCACAGCCGTTGCTTCACGGCCACGCCATCTAGGCATTTGGGGCATTTGGGGCCGCAGTAAAACTTGAACCCTTCGCTCGACCAATGCGGGGTATTGCAGTTTATCGAAGCGCAGAGGGTACGCGCGGCGATGTGCTCCCACTTCAACTCCGTCGGGTTGGCCTTGCCGATACCGTTGTGGTCAAGTGCCTCCTTCACCCCCTGGACGCCTGGCCGTCTCTCGTCCCTCAGGCTCTCGTACCTCCCGAGCGTATGCCTCGCTGTGTCGCGCCAGGAGCGCGAGACGCACGCCGCACGAGCCAAGTCCCAGGCGTACAGTTTCCGGAACACCAGATCCATGATGTCCTGCGGCAATTCCGTGAAATGCAAGGGCCCGTCCTCGTCCTCGTCCGAGTCCACCGCGCCCCTCTTTTCGATCCTCTTCCTCGCGATCGTGCTTCGCTTGAACTCCTTCTCGACCGCGGCCTTTTTCTGTGCCTTGAGCACTCGCTGCGCTGAATTCATCAATCTGGAACCCGCATCCACCTGCCGCTCACCCCCAATCGTCGACATCGCGCGAACCGCGGCCATGACGTCTTCGAAGACCATCTCCTTCGCCAACTTGTCCGATTGGTTCCACCAGCAGTCGAGCAGCACCGCGAGCTCGGACATGGCGACTGCGACCTCTGTCGGGTGGCCGCGGGCAATCGCGGCGCCGATACGAAGTCGAGAATACAACTCCACATCCACAAAAACTTCGGAGTCCGGCGCGCATCCGCCGAACTCGTGAGGGTTGCGACGCCCCCCGGGCATCGCTCGCGCGTGAAGTTTTTTGAGGACATCCCCGTTTCTCTGTCAAGTTTCTGTATAAAGTGTTACCTTCGTAAGAGTACAGTTCTACTACAAGCCCCTAATATTATACGAGTACACACACGTGACCTCCATGGCGGGCACACCCGAACCCCTCGGTCGACAAACAATCAAGAAAGAATACGAAAAATCCTCCCCGCGAACAACCCACGCCCCAACGGCGGTCAGCTCGCGTGGCTGGCCTGCGTCGGCGTCAAAGGGCCCGCATCGTTGGTCTCAGACGGCGGCACCGTCGTCATCGAGAGCACGTCCGACCACCGCACGAGCGCGACGGGCACGACGCCTATCCCACTATCCAGATCGGCGATCACAAGATTTTCGTGTTTCGCATCCACCGCCTGGAATGTCCCGGTTACCTCCACCCTGGTTGAGAGAAATGAGCGAATCAGTTTCGTCGTTCGCGAGACGCGGACGTGCTCTTTCGTTTCGGGGGAAAGGGGTCGTGACGAGCCGGAGGGATTCGTGCGAGCGAGGGACGGATGAACGCACCCACTGTACAGATGAAGCTTGACTCGCGAGTTTCTGAGCGCGAGCCACATCTTCAGCGTGCGCTCTCTGCGGGGGAAGGAGGGGCGGGAGGCAGGGCACTGAGAACTTTTTCGCGACGAGGTTTTCCCCTTTGGGGCGCGGGACACGAGGCGCGGGGGGTCGCGAATGGAATCGCGAAGTCACGGAGGTGGTTTGAATGTGGTAATCGTGCGTCACTCACCTCATCTGCGCTCGTATCTCATCTTCAGGCTGTTCTCCTCCCTCGAGCCCTGACAACTCCGACACCTCACTGGCCATTTCCGGGGGGCCTAATTAGACTCCCTGACGGGAAAAGGATTCGGGTGGTTGACGCTCGAGCTGAAAGCGAGCTCGCTTGCTCGCGTCGCGACTCTATTCCCTCGATCGGACGACGAGTTTTGGTGCTAGGACGGCCTCCTCTTGATCGCACCTGGCGATCCGCGTTCGCGGCACGCGTCCGCGCGGTTCGAAGAGAGAGGCTCGTTGGAACCGAACCAAATAAAGCCAAAAGATCCCAAAAAGCGCGTGAAAAATTTTGGCGCAAAAGGTCAAATCCGGAAATACGAGTAGCACTCTCTTACACGAGGCTGCGGCGCTTCGAGTGCTTCGAGTGCTCAGGACGGTGCCAAAGATTGAGTCCGAAGTGCGACGTACTCATCAGATGTGCTAAAAGTGCTTCTAAATTTGATGTTACAGTTCGCGAGTCTAACCGTCTCCGCCATCGCGGCGCCCCCTTGGACTCGAGAGCCCCCGTGCGCATCCGCCTCACGCCGCCGCCATCACTTTGGTGATCTTCTTCTTGTCAAACGAAAAGTTCGACAGAGAAGGGAACCTGTCCCCCGGCGGGGCCGCCCCCTTGGGCGTGTACATCTCCGCCGGCGCGAGGGCATCCCCGCCCGGCGTCGCGGGCATGAATCCGAGATCCACCGTCGCGAGCGCCTTTTTACCCATCTTCTTCTTGTGATTCTTGATCCACTGCAGCAGCGGCTGGAGGTAAGGTTTGCAGAAGAAGTACTTCTTGCCCCCCACGTCCTTGGCGAGCATCGTCAGCGGGTGCCAGGCGATACCCGAGATCTCCTTCCGGGTCAGGGTCGCAAACGGGGTCTGTTCGCTGATACCCGGCACGATGAACAGCCGCGAGCGCTGCTTCAAACCCAACTCGTGGTCGATGGTCCTGAACATGACGATGGAGTCGTCCTCCTTGATCCACGGCCGAAAGTCCACGCCGACCTCCTCGGTCACCTCGCGCGCCGCGCAGTCAGCCTCGGGCTCGTCCTTGTTGATCTTACCCTTGGGGAAGCCCCACCCCGAGTTTGCCTTGTACCCCTTCACCATCAGCACCTTGTCCAGCTCGGGGTTGAGGATGATGACGCCGCCGGTGGGCACGCTGAACTTGTAGTTTGTGAACTTCTTGTAAATCTCATCCGTGCGGCCCTTGTTGTGCGCGAGCGCCTTCACCTTGTGGAACATGAGCTCGGTGAAGTCCCTCAGGCGCAGCGTCTTGAGGTTGGGCTGCTCCACGCGCACAAAGTCCTCGTAGTACCAGTGCGCCTGCTCGACGAGGAACATGAGCCGCTCGAACACCTTGAGCTCCTCGGGCGGGCAGTTGGTCACGAACCTCGCGGCCAGCTCTTCAAGCAGCTCAGCCTTGGGCAGGTTCTTGGCGTTCAGGTTATCGAGCAGCATCTTGGGCTGGGAGACGAAAGTTTTGGAGTGCACCACGTTGGGGCCACCTTTGGGAATCGCCACCTTTGGGATCGACGCCCCCTTCGCCTTCTTGCTCTGTGAATGGACGGCGGGATCGGTCCGCGTCAGCGATCGAACGGATCTGGGAGGGGCATCCGAATCCCCGCGACCATCGGCGTCGGCACGTGGCGCGCTGACGAGAAGCGCGAGGAGCGTAAACGGGGCTCTTTGATGAGGAGAAAAGGGCGCGTTCGACGCGATCGGCGGTCGGGTTCGTCGTGATGCGGGTGATCGGGACACTCACCTTCTTTGCTATTTGCTCGGGCTGGGCCGCGGCAATCGTCTGCTCGAGCAGCTCCTGCTGCCAGTTCATCGCCATCCTTGCGGTCTCCGTTGGGCGGTGCGCCCTCCTTCTGGGAACCCCCGCGAAAATTCTCCCGCCCGCCCGCTGATCGGTCTCGCCTGCCAAACCGTGTCAGCATGAGATGGTGCCGAACGGGGTGACACTGCTACGGGCGCTCGTCGCAGACCCGCGGTTTCGAGGTTGACGGTCAATCACCCACGCGAGTCCTCCAGATGGCCTGGCTAATCAGCTGGTCATCGTTGCTGATGCTCTGGGCAGGAGGGCCCATGATGCTCGTCACGTGCTGCCTCTTCGCTTACTGTTACCTCTGTTCCGGGGCCAAAAAAAAGAAAACCATCACCAAAAAGCAGAGGCATCGCCTCCAGCTGCCCCTGTGAGATGGACCACAGACGATGTGCGGGAAGATGGGCGACCGAATTAGCGCTTAGACATCCTAGACGTAGCCTTAGACTTGTTAGACCGCTCAAAACACAACCTCGGATCCTCCCCGCCCCCGCACTGGCGCCGGGGTGCCAGTCCGCGGCTCCCAGGATCGAATCTCTCCCTCGCGCGAAATCAACGGACGAAGAAACACGGCGGACGCCTCGAGGCGAGGCAGATCCACAGTGCACGCGCGTCCCCTAGGACGCCGCAGCCGGAAGCCGCGTCATCGGAAACGCGGTCTCCGCAGTCGCCCGGACAGTCACCGGGCGTGTCAAGTCAACCCTCGGGCGCCTGATCCCAGGAGCGCGCGACGGCGAGCCTTCACCGGCTTCGGCGGCGCCTTCTTCTTTGACCGATCGAGGAGAGGAGTCCCCGGCGACGGCCCAGGCCGGCGCGAAACCCAAACGCAAGGTTGTTCGAAAGGTCAAGAAAGGCTCGAACGGCATGACCGAGGCTGAAAAGAAGGCGGAAGCCCCCGCGGAGAACGGCGATGCCGCCGCGAAGGCGACGAAGGACAAGGGCCCGGTCGGGTACCACTACTGGCACCAGCAGGCCAACCAGGGCACCGCGCCCAAGGCTGCGCCCGTGAAGCTCAGCGAAGAGGAGGCTGACAAGCTGGCGAAGCAGATGAGCGGCACCGGCGTTGGCCTCAGCTCCTGGAACAAGGCTGGCACCTGGGAGGAGCGCGGTCACACCGACTGGGCCAAGGCGCGGGTGGAGGAGCTCGTGATCGGAAAGACGGTTGACGTCCGCGGGGGCGGCGTCGCCGTCGTCAAGGAAGTCAAGACGTTCAAGGGGGACGCCACGGTCGTGATGGTCCGCGGTCAACCCAGGCATGGGTTCGACTTCGACGTCACGCTCGCGTGGGAGTGCACGTTCGCAGGGGACGCCGAGGACGTCAAGCCGGTGAAGGGCACCGCGCACATCCCGGAGGCGAGCAGGGACACGGTTGAGGACGACGAGGTCGATTACACCGTCAAGGTGGAGGACAGGAAGACGGACCGAAGGAGCCAGGAGGATGCCGCGTACGATGCACTCAAGTCTGGCCTGCGAGTCTTCCTCAGGGAAACGTTCGCCACCGTCGACAAGGAGCTGCTGGCCCGAGCCAAAGGAGCGGCTTGATTTAATTCTTTTCCACCGGGGGCGGAAAAGACAGCCAAAGGGTCGACTCGCGATCCTCGTCTACGCTCAACGTTTGGTATAATATTCAGATTTTTTAAAGTCACCGCGACCCACTCTCTCACACACACCTATACGAGCAGCGCACGACGCGACACCCACCCACCAGGTTGCGGCTTTGCTTAGCGGCCGCGGGAAAGGGCGATCTCGGCAGTCTCAAACTCCTGGAGCACGCGATCCTTGCGCTTCTGGGGAAGGGGGTACTTGGTGCCGAAGTTGTTGTAGTGGCCGGACACCGCGTTGAGGGCGGAGTACACGTTGCCGTAGGAGGGCCTGCCGGTGATTCCCTTGTCGCGGCGGTAGCGCGCGACCCAGTCGTTGGTGAGCTTGCGGGTCTTCTCGATGGCCGCAGCCTTCTCGTCGGAAGTGGCGGGAAGGTCGAGGGTGAAGCGCACCTGCGCGATGACACCCGCGGTCAGCTCCGCGTACTGGGTCTCCTTATCACCGCCGAAGCCGAAGAGGGCGTGGGCCTGGACGAAGAACAGGGGAAAGGGACGGAGGTCAGTCGGACTCATGCTCGGCTGGAGATGTGGATAGAGGATGATTTCGCTGGGACGATCCGATCGGCTTCTTGGACGGGGCGGGGACTCACGGGTTCGGGGCGCACGGCGGCGACGGCGGCGAGGGCGGCGAAGCCCTTCACGGCGAGCTCGCGGCGGGAGGTGGTGGCCTCGACCTGCGCGGGTGGGAAGGGAAAGGTCAGGGTTCGGCTCGGATCCTCGGTTGCCACGAGAGCAGCACTGTCAGCACTGGATTGTGTGCTTTATAAAGGGCGGTCCCTCACCTGGCGCTCATCGGCGGAGGCCTTGACGACGACCGCCGCGCGCGCGCGGGAACGCGACTGGCGGACCGCGGCGACGCGTGCGGGGGCGATGGACACGGAGGAGGCGGCGATAGCGGCCATGGTGCTTGAGGCAGATAGGCAGGTGCGGTCCGCGGCAGGTTATTTCGCCACGTCTTTGGCGATAAGAATTTTCCACCAATGAGAGTGGCGGTTTGTATGGACGTAATCAGACCACCGTTTAAGAGTTAATGAGCGAAAAGACACATTTCGGTAATTGCAATTTTTATGACAGGGAGAACAGTTCAGAAAAATATGAAATACACTCACTAACAATAAATACGCCCGACTCACCTTGCCGCCTGTGCCATTCACGAAAAATGTTGCCTTCGAAAAAAAAAGCAGACCTCGGCTCTTCGCACCGCGCTCACACACGATCTAAGCACCGGCAGGGTTAGACCCGCCGCGAGCGACCGGACACTTCAGTCTCGCGCTCACACGGGCGAGCGAGGTCGGTTACCAGGCGCGTCTCGAGTCCGAGCGCCTCACCTGAGCGTCTCAGCAGAGCGTTCCCGAGGCCGCGGGCGAATCTCAGACCGCTTCTGTCCATCGTCGGTCAGAACCCTCGGCAGGCATGCAGACTCCCGACTGGGGCGCCCTCGAGGCCGTGGACGGCGTGCGTTTGTCATGGTAAGTTCGTTAGACCCCGATCGCGACGCGTCACGACGACGACGAAGCCCCGAGCGACGCGGCCTTGAGCGTGCCGTTGTGGAATAATTATGGGACCCGGGCCCCACTGCCGAATCCGCTTCCCGATCTGACCTCCGCGCCCCCCTTACCTAACCTACCAACCACGACAGGAACGTCTGGCCCAACTCCAAGATGGAGGCGCAGAAGTGTGTCGTTCCTTTCGGCGCGCTGGTCACCCCGCGCAAGGTTCTGCCCGAGATGCCGGTCGTGCCCTACGATCCTGTTCGGTGCAAGGGTTGCGCCGCGTGCCTCAACCCGTACGCGCGGGTGGACTTCACCGCTAAGCTCTGGATCTGCCCCTTCTGCTACACCCGCAACCACTTCCCGCAGCACTACGCGTCCATCAGCGAGACCAACCTCCCCGCCGAGCTGTTCCCCACGTACACCACCATCGAGTACCAGCTCCAGAGACCAGCCGCCGCGCCGCCCGCGTACCTCTTCGTGGTTGACGTGTGCCTCATCGAGGAAGAACTCGGGGCGCTGAAGCAGTCCTTGACGCAGGCGCTGTCGTTGCTGCCGGAGAACGCGTCGGTGGGCTTGATCACCTTCGGGACGCACGTGCACGTCCACGAGCTCGGGTTTGACGAGTGCCCCAAGTCGTACGTGTTCCGGGGGTCGAAAGAGTTCACGTCGCAGCAGATCCAGGACCAGCTGTTCCGGTCCGCCGGGGGCGCCCGGCCCGCGAAGCCCGGTCAGGCGGCGGCGGCGTCGACTGGGCACCAGTCCAAGTTTCTGGTGCCCCTCGCCGACTGCGAGTTCCAGCTCACGTCGGTGCTCGAGGAGCTCTCCCGGGATTCGTTCAGCGCCCTCCCCGACTGCAGGCCGGCGAGGTGCACGGGAACCGCGGTGTCGGTGGCGGCGACGCTGCTCGCATCCTCCGTCTCCAACACCCCCGCGCGTGCGTTGCTGTTCGTGGGCGGTCCCGCGACGGACGGCGGCGGCCAGGTTGTGGGTAAGGAGCTCGAGACGGCGATGCGCTCGCACAAGGACATCGCCAAGGGCGCGGCGCCGTTCATGGCCAAGGCGACCAAGTACTACGAGACGGTGGCGACACAGCTGTGCACCAACGGGCACAGCCTCGACGTGTTCGCGTGCTCTCTCGATCAGGTGGGTCTGGCGGAGATGAAGGTGTGCGCGGAGAAGACTGGGGGGATGGTGGTGCTCGCGGAGTCGTTTGCCAACACCGTCTTCAAGACGTCGTTTGCCCGGATGTTCTCGACGGACGGGGAGGACGCGCTCGGGGTGAGCAGCGGCGGCGTCTTCGAGGTGATCACCTCGCGGGACGTCAAGACCGCGGGATGCGTGGGGCCGTGCGCGGCGCTGGACAAAAAGACACTCCCGGGAGCAATCGCGGATGTAGCCGTGGGCAGCGGGGGTACCACCGCGTGGAAGCTGTGCTCGCTGAGCAACGACACCAGCCTCGCGGTGTTCTTCGAGCCCGCAAACAGGGGCGACGGGAAGGATGGGACGCAGACCGCGCCCCAGCAGCAGTCGCAGCAGTTCTTCCTGCAGTTTGTCACCATGTGCACGGTGCCCTCAGGGGAGACGCGCCTGAGGGTCACCACCACCACGAGGCGGTGGACGGAGGGTGCCAACGTGAACGACATCGCGGCGGGTTTCGACCAGGAGGCTGGCGCGGCGCTCATCTCCAGGCAGCTCACGTGGAAGATGGAGACGGAGGATGAGTTCGACTGCCCCGCGGCGACCAGGTGGCTGGATCGTTCGCTCATCCGCATGTGCCAGAGGTTCGGGGACTACCGCAAGGACGACCCGGCGTCGTTCCAGCTCATGCCCCAGTTCTCCATCTACCCCCAGTTCATGTTCAATCTGCGCAGGTCCCAGTTCGTCCAGGTGTTCAACAACTCCCCGGACGAGACTGCGTACTACCGCATGATCCTGTGGCGCGAGAACGTGTTGAACTCGCTGGTCATGATCCAGCCCACACTGATGGCGTACTCGTTCAACGGGCCCCCCGAGCCGGTGCTGCTCGACGTGTGCTCCATCGCGCCGGACCGGATCCTGGTGCTGGATGCGTACTTCTCGGTGGTCATCTTCCACGGTCAGACCATCGCGCAGTGGCGCAAGGCCAACTACCAGGATCAGCCCGAGCACGAGGCGTTCAAGCAGCTCCTCGAGGCGCCCAAGGCGGACGCTCAGGAGATTCTGGGGAAGAGGTTCCCGGTGCCGAGGCTGGTGGACTGCGACCAGCACGGGAGCCAGGCGCGCTTCTTGCTCGCCAAGCTTAACCCCAGCGCGACATACAACAGCGCGGGGATGGGAGGAGGGAGCAGTGACATCATCTTCACCGACGATGTGTCGCTGCAGGTGTTCATGGAGCACCTCAAGCGCCTGGCGGTGGCTTCGTAAATTTTAGCACGGGATTTAAAACGAATCAAAGGTTTCACACTTTCGCCATCTCAACTACGATACTTTACACCGAGGTTCGCGTCGAACGCGACCCTCTTCTGTGTCTAAGACGGTATGGTTTGCCTTTGCCCGGACACGGCGTCGGACACCAGAGGCAGACAACAAGACAGTTCCCCCCCAACAACTTCAGAGCGCTTCACCCGCGCTTAAAAGTAAAAATTCCGGGACGGCGCGGGCCTCCTCTGCGGCCTCTGCGCGTAAACACCCCCGTACCCCTGACCCATCTGAGACGGGGGAAGCCCGACGCGCCTGTTCGCGCCCTCTTCCCTGTTGCTCAGCCCCACGCGCCGTCCCGCGACGCCAACCTTATCCCCGGCGTCCACGCCGGCTCCGTTGACTCGCATGTTCTTCAGCGCCGCCGGTCGATCCACATTCTCCTTCTCGCCGGGTCCCTTGATCCCCGCGGGCACCAAACCCGCGCGCGCCAGCACAGCCTTGGCGCGCTCGACCCGCGCGGCGGCGTCCTCCCTCACGCTCTGCAGGTCCTTGACGCCCCTCTCCAGCCTCTCCCTCGCCTCCATCTCGGGCCTGACGCCCCTCGGGCCAGCCGCGGCGAAGGGCCTCGAAGCCGCGGGCTTCCTGTCGGCGACATCGTGCTGCTTGCTCACCGGGACCTTCACGCCCCTCGCGTACTCACCGACGGCGGGCCTGGCGGCTCCCACGGGTCGGCCGTAGTTGTACCCGCCGCGGTCGTTGTGCGCGACGGCGGGTCGCTCGTTGGATCCAGACCCGCCCGACCCAGAGCTCCCCGAGCTCCTCGAGCTGACGGCATCCTCCTCCTGGGGCTTGGGCGCGGGGGCGGCGGCGGGCGCGGGGGCGGCGTGGGACGCCGGCCTGGCGATCGGCGCGGGGGCAGCCGCGACGGGCGCGGGCGCGGGAGCCGCGGGGGGCGCCTGGTCCGGGTAGTTGGGCGCCGGCAGACGCTTCTTGAGCATGCGGAGGTTCTTGGGAACCTTGATGGTACCGAGGGTGACCGCGTCGGAAGCCTCACCGCCGACGGCGTTGGTGGGCTGGGGCACCGCGGGTTCGGGTTCGGGCGCGAGGTGCGCGCGGCGACGAACGCTGGGGTGGTCGAGGACGGCGTCGATGTTGGGACGCTGCGACGGCTCGAGGATCATGAGCCACTTGACCATCTTCTGCATGTCTCCGCTGTACACCTGGGGCAGCGCCGGGATCTTGCCCTTCATCACCTTGAACCTGAGCTCCTCCATGCTGCGAGCTTCGAAGGGCACGGTGAAGGTGCACATCTCGAAGAGGACGCAGCCGAGCGCCCAGACGTCGGAGTTGAACGTGTACGGCCTGTTCCTCCAAACCTCGGGGGGCATGTAGTGAGGGGTGCCAATCTGGGTGTTGGTCATGTTGTTCTTCATCAGCTTGGCGACGCCGAGGTCGCCGAGCTTGACGATCTCGCCGGACATGCGCAGCACGTTGGCCGTCTTGACGTCGCGGTGGAGAATCTTCTGCGAGTGAAGCGCCTGGAGCCCTCGAGCGATTTGGATGAAGTAGGACCAGATGAGGTCCTCGGGAAGGAGCTTGCGCTGAGCCTGGCGCTTGCGCAGCGCCCTGGAGAGGTCACCGAAGGGTGCGTACTCCATGACGATGCACAGGCGGTTGCCGTCGATGAACGCCTCGTGGAAGCCGCTGATGGCCGTGTTCTGCTGGACCGACGCGAGCAGGCGAATCTCGTTGACCGCATCCTGGCGCTCCTGCTGGGAGAGGTTGCGGACGTTCGTCTCCTTCAGCGCGTAGATCTTGTTGTCGCTCAGACGGCGGACACGATACCTGGATGGTAGGAAAGGTGCAGGGGACGCGTGGGTCAGCATATTTGGTGGATTCAAGCGCTCGGGGAGTCACCCGGTGACGTTGTCCACCCCGCGGAACCGCGGGGGAACCTGGCTGGGAAAAAAACTTCCGGGACCGGTCGACGCGCCCGGCGGATGCGCGCGCGGCGACGACGCGACCCGCGATGGTCGCGATCGATGCGCCCGGCTGTTTCACCGATTCGTAACGATCGTATCGGGCGCATCCAACACGCGGGGAAAGACCCCGTAGTCGCGGTGGATGCCCCGCGCCGGTTCGCCCATCGAGGCTGAATCAACAACTTCCGAGGCTGGCGAAGCAGGGAAAAACCTCCGTAACGCCGGTCGACGCCGGACGGAGGACGCGCGCTGTGGCGGTATACTCACACGCTGCCGTAGCTACCCTTGCCGAGGAACTTTTGCACCTCGAAACGGGTCAGGAGCTCGCGCTCCGGGGCTCCTGCCATGTTCGCACGCTCTCACGGGCCTATCCTTCGGCGCTCGTAGCGGAGTCGCGTCTCGCCGAGATGTCGGTGCCGCGGTCAACGATGGAGGACCGGAGAACACTCGTTCGGTCGTTCACGCGGATGTGTATCCGACGCGTGTGCCTCGGTATCGATTCAACGATACGTGACGTTAGCGTCTCTTGCGTGTGCGTGTGCCGTGAAACGACGCGCGCGCTGCAGTGGCGCCTCTGGCGAGGGCGCGCGGACCCTCGAACCGCGGAGAAAAGAACGCCTTTTGTCACGAAAATCTCCACCTGGCATGCTTCGTGACGTGACTGTCTGGGGAAAAAGCTTGGTCTAATTCTTGGTTCAAAAGTCCCATTGAAAGTTTCGAAACCACACTGCATCCAAAATCGAGCCAGAGGCACCGCCGACCTAAAGAGCAAATCGCGCGCGGAGACTCCAGCCACAGATCTTCCTCGGGGTCGTCCACCACTCTCGGGACTCGGTCAGTGCCCAGGCCGACACCCACGAGGCTGGGAGAGTTCTTCAGACGTCGCGGGATGTCTTCCGAGGCTGAGCCCGCCGAGCTCGTCGACAAGGCGGAGGAAACGGAGAAGCAGCATGTTTTCGCCGCCCCGGCGCCCAAGCCCGCGGGCGGTGGCTCGCTGCTGGGCCTGGACCGGCTGGCGCGGGAGAAGCGCGCGGCGAACCAGGCGAAGGAGTCCGCGGCGAGGAAGCGCACCTCCATGATGGAGGACGACGACCTCCAAGACGGGAACGACGACGCACGGGACCCCGGGGCGTCCACCGCGAGGGGCGGCACCTTTGGCAATCCGTCCAAGCGCCAGTTCCGCGGCCATCGCGTCGAGACCCCGAGCCACCCGGGCGGAGTGAACGAGGAGACGCGCCGCGAGATCGATGATCGCAGGAAGGAACGACACCGCGGGGTCAGGGGCGAGACCGCGAGGGGGGGCGGGGACAGGTCCAGGGACAGGGATCATCGGTCCAGGGACGGGGATCATCGATCCAGGGACAGGGACAGGGACCGGGGCGGATCGTCCGCGCGCGGGGGACGACGCGACGACTCCCGAGACGGAGGCAGGAGCGCGCGGGGGGGTGGATCCTACGGGAACGCGGACTGGGGCCAGGGCTTCGGCGGTTCCGCCCGGGGAGGAGGAGGCTCCGATGGGAGGGGAGGAGGTTCTGATCGGACACCGTCGCGGGACAAAGCCGGCATGGAGGCCATCCTGGCTCGCGGCAAGAAGGGCCCCGGGGGTGATGGCAAACACAAGGACGACGGCGAGTGGGAGGAGACCCCACGTGGCGCGGGTGCCACCGCGAGGGCATCGCCATCGCCGTGGACCGACCGAGGGACTAACGACCGATTCCAGAGCGGCGGTTCGTGGGACTTTTCGGCGCCGCAGCCGTCGTCGGCGCGGAACAGCAACCACACCCCGGGCTCGTCCAGGGGCAGCGGCGGCGGTGGAGGCAATCACAGGGCCACGTTCGAGATCGAGGGTACCCCGCTTGGCACGCCCAGTTACGCCGCGAACGAGTGGATGAACAAGCCCGCTCAGAAAACCGCGGTTGAGACCTACGGCGAACACATCGTGGACGACGACGACGGCGGCGGAACCTTCAGGCCCATGCCCGCGGGTGGTGGTCCGACCAACGCCAACGAGAAGGATTTGGACCGCGCGTGGTACGACGACGATGAGGGTGGCGGCGGGCACGGTGACGCGTTCAACCCCTTCATCGGCGCCGACGACGACGTCAAGGTGAAGAAGAAGGAGGAGGCGTACCAGAAGCGGCTGACGCGGCGCGACGGCAAGCCGATGACTTTGGCTCAGTCCAAGAGGATGGCCGGCATCCACGCCGACCACAACGCGTGGGAGGAGAACAGGATGCTCAACTCCGGCGTGGTGGTTCGCAAGGAGGTGGACCTGGACTTTGAGACTGAGGAGGAGAATCGGGTGATGCTGCTGGTGCACGACATGAAACCACCGTTTTTGGAGGGGAAGGCTTGGCTGAGCACCAAAAAGGCGGAGATGGTCCTGCCGGTCAAGGACGCCACGAGCGACATGGCCATGATCGCGCGCAAGGGATCGAACCTCATGAAGGAGGTTCGGCAGAAGAGGGACGAGAACAAGAGCAGGGACAGGTTCTGGGAGATGAAAGGGACCAAGATGGGCGCCGTGACGGGTACCACCAAAAAGGAGGATGACGAAGCAGCCGCCGCCGCCGAGGCGCAGCGCAAGCAGGCGGGCGACCACTACGGCGAGCGCGAGGCGGACGACGAACCCCTCAACGAGGACGGTGAGCTCGACTTCAGGAAAGGCGCCAAGTTTGGCGACCACATGAAGCAAAAGACCGTGGCACAATCCGCGTTCGCCAAGGACAAGACCATGAAGGAGCAACGGGAGTTTTTGCCCGTGTACGGCTGCCGCGAAGATCTCATGCACGTCATCCGCGAGAACAACATCGTGGTCGTGGTGGGTGAGACCGGGTCCGGTAAGACCACGCAGATGACCCAGTACATGCACGAGGAGGGATACTCCACGTTCGGCATGATCGGGTGCACGCAGCCCAGGCGTGTGGCGGCGATGTCCGTCGCCAAGCGCGTGTCCGAGGAGATGGGCTGCGAGCTCGGATCCAAGGTTGGCTACGCCATTCGTTTCGAGGACTGCACGTCGTCGGACACCATCATCAAGTACATGACCGACGGTGTGCTGCTCAGGGAGACGCTGAGGGAGAGCGACCTCGATACCTACAGCTGCATCATCATGGACGAGGCGCACGAGCGTTCGCTGCACACGGACGTGCTCTTCGGCATCCTCAAGAAGGTTGTCGCTCGCCGCCGAGATTTCCGGCTCATCGTCACGTCCGCCACCCTCAACTCTGAAAAGTTCTCCAACTTTTTCGGATCCGTGCCCGTCTTCAACATCGCGGGAAGGACCTTCCCGGTGGAGACGCTGTACAGCAAGACCCCGGTGGAGGACTACGTCGAGGGTGCGGTCAAACAGGCGCTCGCCATTCACATCGCGTACCCCCCCGGCGACATCCTCATTTTCATGACTGGCCAGGAAGAAATTGAGACGGTGGCGTATGC
>Ga0302114_10000280_pt1 | contig 36699 bp, 45 predicted proteins | sample AG5_Surface_MG_FD_203107 | JGI IMG/M metagenome (GOLD analysis project Ga0302114, IMG submission 203107) | Marine microbial communities from Western Arctic Ocean, Canada - AG5_Surface | ecosystem: Environmental > Aquatic > Marine > Oceanic | place: Canada: Western Arctic Ocean | collected...
GATCGGGAAGTTCATCAAGTGCATCCGGAATTTAAAAATCTTTGAGATCGGGAAGTTCATCAAGTGCATCCGGAATTTCGAAATCTTCTTCTACCCGAAACTTCTTGACTGGCGTTGGCGAAACATTCTTTTCGGGGATCGCGGGGGGTTCGGGTTCAATAAGGAAATCGGGGGCCCTCATCGGTACAATAGCTGGCGGCGGTCCTTCTTTAGAAAACCTGTGTTCTTTTTTGGATTTCGGTTTGTTTATCATGGTGTCTATGTCGATGGTCACAGGCTCGCTCTCGCTATCGTCTCCGGTAACAACGTATTTCTTTTCACAGAATTCCACCGGTTTCTTGAATTTCTGCGCCGTCTCGGTAAACTCATATTCCATTTCCCCGAAAGATGCCTCCGATAGCCCAGAGCCATTGAGTGACGCCTTACCAGTCATGATACACGAAGAGATGCTGTTAATCTTATCCGTCTTACCAATCGCGGCGGCTTTCCGGAACGAGCCAACTGGATCGCCGAATGTAGCGGCTGACAGCGTAGATGTCCCCTGTTTCGAAGACCCAGTAGCATGGATTGGGGTGAGAAATCCCATTGCGGTCTGATAGTCTACCAGAAGTTCAATGTTTACCGGTGTCACGTAAGAGTCGGACGATTCAATGAGATGCACGTACTCTCGGACCATATAAAGACGCACCGTCTCAATCCCGAAAATATCGTAAATCTCGTTGGGGTTATTTGGTAAGATCATCTTGTTGTCCAGTTTTCGGTGCCTCATCAGTTTACGCACAATTTTCTCTCCCTCAGCGTAGGCGTAATTATAGAACATGTCGCGGTAGATATCGGGGTAGTCTGGTAGATTGTATTCTGTCTCTTCGTCCGAATTAAGAATCTCTTTCACCTGGCGTTTAACCTCGATCTCCGCCAAGTCGAATTCTCTGTTGATCTGCTGCTTGGGGTCTTCCGTGGCGTATACCACGAGATGAGGATTTCTAGACAAAGCACCATTTTCGATAATATTGTTCTCCAGAATAACGATCCCCAAGTGAAAGCAGAGCCTCAATACCTTTTCGAAAGGAACACCCGTGTACTTCAACTTCATGTAGTCGATGTTGATGTACCACATCATGTTTTTACCATATTTCTTAAGAATATCCACATCGGTGACCCTAACCGTCTTGATGGTATTATTGATGTTTTCGGTGACCGGTATTATATTTTTGATTCCCTTCACGCCCTTGATAATGATATCGGACAGGCACTCCTTGATGACAACGTTCAAAAAGAGAATCTTTAGCTTCTTTATGTCTACGACATCGAAATTGATGGTGGACGAGAACTTGGAAGAACGTTTTTCGCACATGGAATATTTGATTTTACCCTTAGACACAAACTTCCCAACAGTGTCCTGAATGTAAGCGTTGATCGGGTGAATGTCCACCACACCCTCCATCAGTGGAGAAGCGACACAGACCGTGGTCTCGTCTTTCAACACGGATACAATATCGTCCATGGATAACCCAAGATTGTGGCACTTTAATATATTGAAACGGAGACGGAGAAAACTGTCGTATTCGAAACGCGGACGGTCATACATTAGTTTACCCTCTGGAATATTGATCGGCCTTTTCGACTTTTCGGCGGCGGTTTTGGGGGCGTCTGCCCCTGGTGAATATTGGGTGGGGTCGTACACCACGGCCAAGTTGCCGGACGTTGTGACATAGTAGTACTCATCAACTTTGTCGTTTGTGTGATAATGAACGGGATCATTAAGTCGAGCGTCGTGGATCACCTCGACGTCGAAGATGGCCTCCCTAAGCTCGGCCTCTTCGTTGTGAGGAAACATCTGGAAGTAGTTGTCGTACCACCACTCAGTGCTTTCGCCTTCATCTACCACGTCCAATGAGTTCCTTCCGTCTGCATATTTGATTTCGAATTCGTTCAGTAGATCCTTGACACTAACACCTTTCAACGCCTTTCCTTGAAGAAATATTTCCTCGCGGGTCAATGTTTTGTCTCTGAAATGAATAGTGGTAAGATTCTGCTTTCGAAGCACAGATACGTTGAATAGCTCGGTCAGTGATTTTACCCCGGACCCAAGTTGCGACATGGCACCAGAATGATGGAATGTGTCGAGATTCATCTGGGTCAACGGCTGTCCGAACGACATGGCCACCTCGACGCCGACCGAATCCCCCGGGGCCACCAACGACCGAAAGTACGTCTCTCGAATTTCCTCCTGTAGTTTCTCTAGGTTCTCTTTTGTGACCACCATCTTCCGATCCCGCAGTTCTGAACGCATAAAGTCTTTGATCTGGCGATTATTATCCTCGGCGATGGTGTCGATCACCGCCGGTGTCTTTACAATGGCGTAGTTTACAATGTCGTCGATCTCTGCATCCGAGAGACGCCGCGGGACGTTGCGGGCCTTTGCGAATTTTTCATTTACCTGGTTCCTCAACGTCTCCACCTTGTCGGCGGTTATTTTCTCCCCGAAAAGTGCCAAAGTCGATTTGATCTCATTCTGTAATGAAGGATCTTGTATGTCTCGGACAATCTCATCGTAGAGTGTCATTTTATTGAAAAAAATATTGTTTTAATTTCATTTTGATTAAAATGGTAGCGGTAATATTTGTTGGTCCTGTCGACGAAAGTGACATTCGGACTTTGTTTGGTGCAATAACTACAAAAGTTAACATCGTCACCGCACCAGGCATAGAGCCCAAGGTAGAGGATCTGAGGGCAGAAGTAAATAATGTGATGATAAATAACGCCGATATTGTGTACGTTGTTGATAGCCAGTACGCCACCTCACTCAACACCGGCTCGCTGGATAACCTAACCAAATACCTCACACGGATGTTAGTCGCCACCCCTGTCGACGGGGTCGAACTGTTCTACCTCTCCAATTTTATGGACAACTGCATCGACCGGGTCGAGCTGACCGTCCAACCCACCGCTGGTGACGAAACGGGGATAAAAAACCACTCCATGACCAACGCCAGCGCCCCGAACGGGATGGCGGGGTTGGTGACGACCAAGGCAAAGTGGTTGAACATCCTCACCAAGGCTGCCGGTAGGAACGAAAGGAACCTGTCGGCCAAGCTGTCGGCGTTGGTGGTGAACGGCGATTTGAAGGCCGCGACGTCGCAGCCCCTCTTCATCTTCCCCGACCTCTTGAAACAGACCGACGCGTTGGACGTGCTCAAGACCCACTACTGCCGGCTCGAAAAGAACTTTGGGCGGTCGGTCCCGAACACCGAGAACCTGAGCCTGTTCTGGTTCATCGTCGGGGCGAGCATCGTGGTGGTGTGCGCGTGGGCGCTCTCGTACTACACCCCGAATCACAAAGTGGTGATGGTGAACAAGTATCGATAATTTTACAATTAAGTTGTAAAATTACTGTTGTGAAATGTGCTTCACATACGCCTGGATCCGTTCGTAGAGATCCCCGATCCCCTTCATCTCGGGGGCCTTGAAGGTGCCGCGCTGGCACGCGCTCTCGACCACGACGAGGACGGCCTGGAGGTCGTTGAGGGTGAGCTGCGGGGGGGTTGGGGTCGGTGTCTCGGCAGTATCCGGAGCAGTGGCTAGAGAGGGAGCTGAAGAATCGTCCATTTTTATTTAAAATTTGCTTTAGACAACATATACTACAATACTAGTATTAGAAACCCTTCTAAATATAAGGGTTTTTGATGTACCTGCCGCTATTACGTTAAACCCTGCGTCAAATAGAGCAGTTTGTCCATTGTTATTTAATGTTGCTGTGTCTGTTCCTTTGTTTAAATAGTAACAAATTACTGCTTCATTGTCTCTCGTTAATATTCCAGACAGATCACCGAAAGCTGGAAGAGTTACTGCACATGCGGTAGCACTGTTATCTATTATTAACCCATTTCTAACATGCACTTCTGTCATAGTGTAGGGGTTCGAAATATTTTCATGAGTAGTTAAAATTTGTTTTAATCTACCCGTCATAAGAACACCCAATTGTTCGTCTGCAGATAGGTTAATCCCACCCTCTGTTGAGGTAAGAGCAATTGCATCTCCAGTTGTACCCTTTGTATTAGTGATAGTTATAGTTTCATTTGAACCTTTATTTGTAGTAAGAGAAATAGCACCCGCGGCATCATCCTTTGACACAAGAACAACTTGACCACCTGCAATATTCACATCTTTGGTTGCAGCAGCGTCCATATCAATACCTCCGGTGGCAGTTAGAGAGATTGCCGCGTCATCGGTACTTGCGCAATCGATGTCAATTTTACCAGCAGCATCCATAAAAATACCACCAGTAGTTGCTTTTATTTCAATTGCATTTGTGGCGGCCTCGCCAGATCTGAGGTGTACCGATTTTAAAGAGGAATAAATATCGATATCTCCACCTGTCCCTAAATTATTAATGTCAATACCACCAGTAGTGGTTTGAATGTCAATACCAGCAGCGGCTTGAATGTCAATACCACCAGTAGTGGTTTGAATGTCAATACCAGCAGCGGCTTGAATGTCAATACCACCAGTAGTGGCTTTTATTTCAATTGCCCCCGGCACACCCGTCACACCATTAGCTGCACTATTTGCAGATGATAATGATATTTTTCCGGTATCACCGTTAATAGCTACTCCACCCGACCCCGAGTCAATTTTCACCCCACCTGCCGTATTGTGCGCATGAATTTGTATGGCGTCGAGTGTCGGGTTTTCACTTTCAATTTTCAAAATCCCCAATGTGGATAAATTGGAATCATTACCAGAAGTAGAATCAATAGATATTGCGCCAGATGTATCTATGGCAATGCCACCAGTAGTGGCTTTTATTTTAATTGCCTGAACAGCGTTGTTCGAGGAGGATATATCAAGGACACCTGCGCAGTCTAGGTTGATACCACCGTATTCTGACTTTAAAAGTATGGAATCAGCGGAAGTACTTGCAGCGCTATGGAGATTTATTAAAGAATGAGTATTAGCAGCATTAGTGATTAATTTTATACCACCGGCGACGGCGGTTAACATTATTGCCGCAGCTGCTTCACCCACTGTATTTTTTACAAGGATTTGTTCGCTTATGGTATTTCCATCCGTTACTTTCATAAAGGTATCTAAAGTACGATTACCGATGGTTACATTACCAGTATCCCCGCATAAAATTTGTACACTTCCACCATTTAGTTTTATTGCGTCGTCATTTGTATCAGATGTGGTAATGTGTATTTTCTTTACAGCATCCATATCGATACCGCCGGCAGGAGCATTTATTATCAACGCGTCGTCAGCGGTTCCGGCGGATTTAAGAACAAGACTTGCATTATCAACGGGGGCATCCATCTCAACCGTAAAATCTACACCCGCGGCTGCTGTGTGGCTTATATTTGAAGCAGCACCGGCACTATTAATTTTTAAAGATCCAGTCGCGCTAATATCAATTCCGCTATTCGGCCCTGAGGCTGCTAATTTTATCGCATCGGGCTGTGATTCGGTTGATTCTATATTAACAGATGAATTAGTGGCTATAATATCGATATCATTCCCTGCACCAGCGTTTTTCGCTAAGATGTCAATACCGCCAGTGTCCGAGGAAATTTCGATAGAGTTTGGCGCCGCCCCTCCCGCCGCCCCTCCCGAATGGTTAATCAAAACGGTATCGTCGAGATCGTTGCTAGTGTTTACCAAATTCAAAACTCCGGTGTTCACCGTGATGCCATTTGTAGCATTTGCTTTATCAGCCCATTCTAAAACATGAACCCCATCAGGACCTAGGGTACCAACATGCATCACATGTCCTTGGGCAGTAGGAGCATCTTTAGGAAGTTCAATCGTGTAACTAGTTGAAATACCGTCGTTTGCCCTGACCGTAACAAACCCATCGTGTTTGCTGGTATGCTTGTTTTCCTGTGGAAGATTTGTAAAAGAGATACCTTCATGATGAATGCCCATCGCATTGGTTGCACCCATAGCAGAGGAACCCCAGACCATCTGAAGGTCGGCCGCCGATACATGTGGAAAACCGTCCTGTAGCGCCCAATGGTATTTGGTCTCCCTTTTTGTAGTCATGCCTCCGGCAGTAATGTTAAAAGTATCCTCGTCGACGGCAGATGCCCCGGGTCCTTTCATAAATATTTTACTGGGATCCGAAATAGCATCCGCCGGGATACTTTCCGCTTTATAGTCAATGTCCCCGGAGATCGCGACCGAGGCGACGATGATGGCGATGAGCGCCAAAACCAGAGTGAAAATCGTAACTGCGTGCTGTAAATTGATTGTCGATCTTGGGGGTTGATGCATTTTATACTAAAAAAAAATTTAAACATTATTGTAACGCATTGGGAATTTCTTTTTATTGCGCGTGTCCGACACAGTCGTCATGAATGCATAGAGCAAGAAAACGAGTAATGTGAGGATGTACACAAAGATGTACAGCGAGGTCAATGAACTGATCTCGTCGAGTTTGCTACTCGTGGCCGGAAAGATGATATTCAGTACCACAAAGGAGACGATGATGGCGAGAACGAATGACGAGAAGATAGTGTATTCAATGTACAAGAGGAAAAACGATACCATGATTAAAGTCGCAAGGTAGACAAGTAACGCGGCGGACAACTCCATTTTAGGTGTACAAAAAATAAACATATATTAAGCAAATCACAAATAAAGTTAAACTAATTACTATATAACGCATATTTCCCAACAAATAAAATTAACAAAACAAAAAAAAGGAACAAAAAAAATTTATTCTCGTAAATTATAGTCAAAATTTCTTCCCGTCTCCAACTTTCCGAACCATGGTGAACAACGTATGCTTTATGCCAATTTTCTGCTTTTTCGTTGTCCAGAGGGACAAAAAAGGTATTTTCTATTAATCCGTAAAAATATGGTCTTTTTTTTAATGGATTAAACTCGTTATAACCCAATACATTGATATTATTTTTTTCTTTAAAAGTATCAGTTAGTACACCCGGCCCTGTACTTTCAAGAGTACTTGAAATATTTTTTTTAGTTTCCAGAGTACTAAAAACGTTCTTCCATAGTTCTATTTTTTTAGGAGAAGCCATTAAATTATTCATCATCCCATCATCATGATAAGGACTTTGAGCTAAATTTATTTTATTTTGATCTAAATACTGATAGAAACCCTCTCTCACTTCACAATCAAGATCAGCATAAAGTCCACCATAATGATATAATATGAAATACCTTACCGAATCTGCGCGTTGTATATGCTTGGGGTAATTATCGAAATTTTCTAAAAACCAAGTATATTCGTTTTTTATTAGATCTCTACACATATCATAATCCCATAAAATATGTTGATATTCGCTTTCAGGGAAATGTCTTTTCCACGAAGCATGATATTTTTCCCATTTTTTTGGTATATCTTTGTTGTTCCCATAAAAATCCCAATATATCTGGTGTATAATTTTTGGTATCATTTTATAAAAAAATAATTTATAAAAAGTTAAATTATCAGGCCGCCGCGAATCGATAGAAATAAAGAGAGTACAACGGAGTATACGACGACTGAAATTGCCTCGTCGACGAACTGATCTCCCCGTGTGGCGCACCAGGGTATTCCAAAAAACTCAAAATTTTTTGTCTCAAACAAGACAGATCTTTCCGATGATGTTGATGGTTTTCGTTTGCCCTCGCTCATTCAAATTTTTTATTCAAAATCTCAAATTTTCTATGATCATTACTAGTAACAGCTTTATTCACATGATATTTTGAATTTATATTTTCAATCATTACAATATATTAAGTTGTGTAATGCCCAATCTCCAGTTAGTTTTTTAATATGATACTATCTATATTTGAAGTAATATAATATCATATAACCGTATTCCATTTTTATATATTCACAATAATAACTTGCATCATTTCGATATAGATATTTCTTGATTTAAAATTTAAATTATTTACATCGAAAACTATTTTCGATCAATGTACCCCGGGTCGGTTGGTCCACGTGTACTCACTGAGGTTGAGGCATTCTTGACAAGGTTCAACAACAAGCGGGAGATCATGGACGAGATGGAGGGGGCGCTGTTGGACAACAAGTAAATTTTACTTGATTAAGTAAAATTTATTAGGTTTGCTAATTACAGAATGAGGAAGTTTGTTTAGAGTGCGACGCCGGGTAGTAGTGCGGCGCCGGGTGGTGCTCTAATAAGAACTCCGAAATTAACTTTACCGTTATTACCGGCGGCCGCGGCGGCCGCAGAAACGCAAATTGAATTATCAGCAGCAGTAAATGCAAATTCTGTGCGTCCCGTGGCCGGGCCAGAATCATATGCCAAAAGTGTAGAGTTAGCAAGTGTACCTCCACCAGATAAAGGGTCCGCTGGAACGCCGCCTACGGCACATTCAGCAGCAGTTCCCGTCTCAAATATAAGGGCTCCAAGGTCCAGAGTTGACGCTGTTACCACTTGCATAAATGAATCAACGACAACAGCGCCAACGGGGAGACCTGTAGCAAGAAGTGCTATAGAATCATCATCGTCATGAGTAGCAGCAGCTAACGGTCCAACACTTGCAAAGTACCATTTTTCTTGACCAGCCGCAGTAGTCATACTGGTCAGAGTCACGTCCTCGAAGTTAGCAGCATGGTCCTTGAGTTTGCTTCCGGCGATAGAGTCATCGCGGAACGTGATGTGCCCGGATATTGCGAGACACGCGACGACGAGGGCGACGACAGCCACCAAGTGAGCAGTGATGTGCCATCCTGGGCCGCCGATTGTGAAGTCACCGAGAGATTTAGAAGAGACCATTTTTATTGGGGTAATAAAAAATTTTTTTTATTTTTTATCTCGAATGAGATAGAAAATTTGTTTTGAATGAAAAATTTGAACGGTGCCTACTCAAAGTCAACGTGTCAGTGAGGGCAAGTAAAAACCACCATCAACATTAACGTCGAAAAGATCTGTGAATATTTTTTATTTTTGTTTCTTTTGAGACAAAATTGAGTTTTTTGGAATATAGAATTAGAATAACGTTTGATAATTAATAATCCAGCGCGCAGTACCTGGGGTGACGACTGCAGCAGTAGCATCACATGTTGTATTAAGGTAAATTGTCTGTGAGGTGGTTAAAGCAACACGCGGATTGATCGCCAGGGTTGTGGTACTCTCGGTCGCTGGCGCTAATGCTAAGTTCATAAGAGCACCTTGAGCAATATCTGTACCAGCAGCACCTGTATCAATGATCTGATCAACTACAGTAGCGACAATTTCTTGCCCACTAGCTGTATTCCCTACCTCATACCCTAAATTGTTACCTGCCCCTGTCGAATAAACAGCAGATGGAAAATATAATTGTATACCAGTAATCACCGTATTAGCAGGTTGAGTCCATTGAACAATAGAATCGGCGTCTTGAACGAAAGCTGTAGTATTATCTACCACAGCGACATTTGTTAAACCATTGATAACACCATCAACAGTTAAGTTCTTCTCCATGTGCACATCTTCGTCGAAGTCAAACTTGTTGTCACCGCCATGGTGGAGAGCAGAGTCGGGAACCGAGTCGTCCCGGAAGTGAATGTAGCCCGCGATCGCGAAGCACGCGATGAAGAGCGCCGCGAGGGCGATGAGGTGCGAAGTAAAGTGCCATCCGACACCACCGATAGAAACATCGAAAAGATCAGCCATTTTTATTGTATAATATTTTTTTTTTTATAAAAAAAATGGATAAATTCGAAAAATACATCGCAAGCCACGAATCGTACGACACGCTGATTTCGGTTTTTAACCTGGTGTGCGAGATCGCCGAGAAGGAGAAGAGCGACGACAAGTTCGTGTACGCCTGCCAGCTGTTCCACGTCATCGCCAAAAACCTACACGAGCAAGGAAAGATCTCGGACGAGATGTGGTCCCAGTGCGAGTTCCTCGGGGACAAGGCCGTCGAGGCCTACATCACCGACATTGTCGGGCTGTGGAACAAGGTGGTGCCGCTCTTCAAGCGTCTGAAACGGATGTTGAAGAAACTAAAGTGTTCGGGTAATAAAACATGATCCCGTTCTTCCTGATGCCGCTGCGTTTCATCGAACAGTTCGTCAACCCGGTGATGATCCTGTTCTACAACCGCCATCTACCGCTGTACATGTACTTTAAATTGCCTTTTATGGGATGAAACCGACTTTCCAAATAAAATTTCGGATAAAAAACTTTCTAATAAAATGGCGGTCTACCATCAGGGTCTTAACGGCAGCAAGTACGTTTTTACCAACATCGACGGGGGCAACGATATCCATGTGGTCAAGGAGAAGGCGTTCCGGGATGGTATCGAACGAACTGTTGATGCCAACGGACACGGCGACCTTCTGGGCAAGTACAATGTTAAGAAGACCGAGATGATAGTCCCGCACGGTCTCGTCTATGTGAACAAGCGGGCGGAGGCGACCCTGCACGACAGGTACGTTGCGTTCTTTAGGTCTCAGTGTCTTTTTAATCATTACATGGCGGATTTTTTCGAGGGGGATATCTAAAATAAATTTACAATACTATTGTGAATTTAATTGCGTCTGAACTCGATTTCGTTTTCGGGGATAGCCGCCCGAATCAGTGCCTCTAAATTAGCGGGGACATTATACGGTTTGTAGCTAGGACAGTCACCAAATGCTTCGTCGTCGGCTATAGAGGGCGCTATCGTCTGCTGTATCATGAATTAGCCCACATCATTCGTACATTATCAGGGAATTTATCACGGAATTTTTCCATAAACTCTTCGGAGCACCAGCAGTAGACGTCGGACAACCCAGTGTCAAAGGCGCGATGTCCGATTTCAGTAAGGACACTAAGGTGCGGGAAATAGAGCTCTGTCAACTCGGTGCAGTCCTCAAAGGCGTACGCCCCAATTGTGGAGAGGGAAGCCGGGAAATGGATTTTGGATAACTCGACACAACCCGAAAAGGCGTACACCCCAATTATGGTGAGCGCACTATCGTCCGGGAAACGGACCTCGGACAACTCGGCGCAATTAACAAAGGCATACCTCCCGATCGTGGTGAGCGAAGCCGGAAAGTGGATTTTGGTCAACTCGGGGCACTCGTAAAAGGCAGAGTCCCCGATTATGGTAAGGACACTTTCATCTGGGAATCGGACCTCGTCCAACCCGGTGCACCCCGAAAAGGCGTCACTACCAATTTCGGTCGTTCCTTCTGGGACTTTCAAGATATTTCGGACCCCCGGTCTGTACTGGGCTAGGAACTCTTCCTTGTTGTTCGCCTCGATTTCGTTTTCGTTTTCGTTTTCGATTTCGTTTTCGTTACGTCTGAACTCGATTTCGTTTTCGGGGATAGCCGCTCGAATCAGCGCCTCTAAATTAGCGGGACAGTATACGGTTTTTAGGCTAGGACAGTCACCAAATGCTTCGTCTTCGCCTATGATATATATGGCGCTATCGTCTGGGAAGCGGAGCTCGGTCAACCCGGTGCACCCATAAAAGGCGGTTTCGTGGATTACCTCAAGCGAAGCCGGGAAATGGAGTTCGGTCAACCCGGTGCATCCCTGAAAGGCACCTCCCTCGATTTCATACATGTAACCGTCGAGCGGGAAGCGAATCGCTGTCAACTGTTCGCACCCATAAAAGGCACCTTCCCCGATTATGTCTGGGGCTTTCAGGATATTTCGGACCCCCGGTCTGTACTGGGCTAGGAACTCTACCTTGTTGTTCGCCTCGATTTCGTTTTCGATTTCGATTTCGTTACGTCTGAACTCGACGCCATCGTTTTCGGGGATAGCCGTTAGAATCAGTGCCTCTAAATTAGCGGGGCATCGTACCAAAGAAAGGCTAGTACCGTTAAAGGCTTGTCCTCTGATCTCCTCGAGGTTGCTATCGTCCGGGAAATGGAGCTCGGTCAATTCGGTGCACCCGGCAAAGGCATTACTCCCGATATACGTGAGCGAAGCCGGGAAATGGACCTCAGTCAACCCGGTGCACCCTTCAAAGACCCGCATCCCGATATACGTGAGCGAAGCCGGGAAATGGACCTCGGTCAACCCGATGCACTCCTGAAAGGCACCTCCCCCGATAAGCTCGAGCGACGGCGGGATATGGACCCCGGTCAACCCGGTGCACCCCCTAAAGGCTTCATGCCCGATTTCGGTGAGGGCACTGTCGTCCGGGAAGCGGGCCTCGGTCAAACGGGTGCACTCCCTAAAGGCGTTCTCTTCGATAAGCTCGAGCGAAATCGGGAAGCGGACCTCGGTCAATTCGGTGCACCCATCAAAGGCATTGTCCTCGATTTCGATCGTTCCTTCTGGGATTTTTAAGATATTTCGGACTCCTGGTGTGTACTGGGCTAGGAACTGCTCCTTGTCGATCGCCGCGATTTCATTGGTTTCGATATCCGCCGGCATTAAAACTTCAACATCTTCTTGTTCGGTCGGTTCTAGAACAGCACCGATAACCCCTCTGGCGTAATTTGTCACGACCGCATTGTGGTTGCCTTTGAATTTGAAGCCTGTCTTCATGATAGCTATCGTTCTCTGCATCCCTTGGTCCCTGCCGGGTTGATCTTCGTATTTCGCCGTCATGATGTCCTCCAACCCGGCTCTTGAGAGTTTACCATTTTTGTAAATTCGTGGGTATAGTTCATACAATTCATCCAACGTGGGCGGAGTGACCTCATCATCCTCATCATCCTCTTTCTCGTAAAAATATACCTCGTTCTTGCACACATCAACACCATAGATCATGTATTCTTCGTCGGCACAGTGAATCCCCGAGGTTGCGTCCTCCAAATCACCGAATATATTCACGCCTTGATTCGCCATCCACGAGTGGTGGATCAGAGATGCATTAATTATTCTATGGACTGTTTCGATCCCATCGAGGTTAAAAATTTTCTCGGACGAAGGGGAGTTGATAACGTAATGGGCGTCGGACCAGTGTATATAATGGTCCCCGTCGACCCCCTTTAAGCAAACGTATGCTCTGTTTTTGTCCAATTGGTCTAAAGACGCCGAAAAACTGAGAGGACTCATGCCCTGCGGGCATTTAAAGAACAATGAGCTTCGTTCTGGGTCTTTCATGTCGGACATAATTCTCGATTTCTCGATAACAAGTTTAACTTCATCGTTTATAACAAATATCGCATCTTGACGGTCGGGGTGATTGGTTACGAGGTCTTCCAAGTCCAACATTCCGTCTTCGTCGCACATCGGGTGGGTGCAAATCATTCCCATTTTCAAGACCCGGGGGAGCTCACCCAGAACCTTAAATTTGGAGTAGTCCATCTCGTGTAACGCTTTATGTACGTTTTTACACATATCTGCGGAGATGCTTTTTCGGGTCAATGACTTGTATGCCGCATCTTCGTTGATGCGTGCATTGACGCTATTTACCCTTTGCGATTCCTGTCGACGCTCAATAACAATCGCATTTATATCATCAATAATATCCGCAAATTCTTCCCGGAACTCCTCTTCACTCATAACTTTCGTTACTAAATCTTTGAACGCAACGATCTTACCCGCCAACGTTGTTAGATTTGTTTGAAACTCATATTCGTAATCATCATTAGTCTGTCCCTTTATCGATTTCATATTTTCGAACGCTCTTACCAAATCATTGTACACGGTTTCTGTGTCTTCTTCTTCGGCAAGTTTCAAGATAGCTTTTATCTCTCCCCAGGTTTGTAGCAACGCCTGCTGTAACCTTTCGAAATAATCGACAATGATCAGTCTGTAATCAGACGGTTTATCGGGTTTATCATTTATTATATAAAGGAACGTGTTTTCATTGATTGAATAAATAACATTTCGGAACGATTTGTCAACATCGGTGTGTCCATGGGGGGATTGTTTCAAGACGAATCCACTATTAACACTAGCTAAATTTAAATCGTCTAGGGTAGTCGCCGTATCGAATTTTTCCATACCCTCGAACGTCTTCGTGTATTTCCCTTTGGTGTACTCTAGATTTTCTTGTATATCGTCCCCGAATTGGCTATTATCTATCGTTCTGTCGATAAAATTGTCAAACCCGTTCATGTAATTCAAAACAGAATTATCCGGACCATAACCAATCGGGTTTAGTGTACATTTCCCCATAGAATACGTTAGCAAATGAAGAACATCAATTCCCGTGTAGTGATCGATAATATCGTAAACACGGGGTCTTGTATAGTTTTCGTGTTCAAAGAAAGGTCTGACGTTTAGATAAGAACCCAGTTTCTCGAAAAACACCCTCGTGTACTTTGTTATATAGGTTTGGCGCATTTCTTGGAGAGACCCTTTATCTAATGTGATATTTCCTCGTCCGTTACAGTCTGTGATCATGCCTTTGTGTTTTGGAGCGACAAAATCGACAATTCTGTGAGGCTTAATAACATTGTAATCTGTTGCGGGGATTGATATCGCGAATCCGCGTTCTTTGTATTTTTTGATTCTTTTCCGGATAAATGGGTTCCCTCCGTATAAAGAAACCGCATATTCCTCGTTAAGGTTACACCTCCCTTCGGTCAGCATTTGGGGGTGCGTTGAGAATACTTTCGGCAAAATATATAGGTTTTTACCATTCTCTATTTCAATTTCCACACCCGGGGTATCTTTGTTATACGATCCCTCGCGAAACGTTATCCAGTTCTGACAACACGTTAAATCAAAATTGCTCAGGACATCCGTTATAGGGGTTGTGTCTTTCACGAGCATCAAATCAATATCCGAACCGTACGGTCCGTCAAAAAACCCAAACGACATGTTCTGGAGGATACTGTTTTTTTTGAAGAAACTATTATCGTAAGGCGTGGCGTGGCATATATCGATATCTTTCACTTTATCCGAAAAAAAATCTAGCAAAGGTTGGCAGTCTTTGAGATTGACGTAGATATCTATATCGGCATAGCTCCCTTTATCATAATAAGGATTGTCCCTGATGCTTTGGAGCACTGACCCCCCAGAGACGTAAGCTTTAGCCATTAGCATTGCGTGTATAAACTCAGTGTCCTGAAATACATTATTCCGATTAACGTACCCTTTATAATCAAAACGTTCCGTAATGTCGGTCATTTTATAATTATAATTATAATTATAATTGTAATTATTAATGCGTATTGTCATTACTCGTTAAACTCCAGCGCGGCTTATGACCGTCTTTAGAGAGCGTTTCCACCTTTCCTTCCCGTTGAAGTGCGTAGATGTGCGGGTTGACATCTTTAGCGGTAATCAACCCTACTTCTTTCGACAGCTCCCGTGCCGTCAGTGGCTGTCTGGCGACCAGTGCCTCCAGGATCCGCGTAGGGAGGGGTATGGTGGGTCCCGGAGCATCTTGCTCCTGTACGTTACACGCTCGTGCTTGGAGATTATCCCAGCACGGATCACAAAATCTAATACTGAACCGAGGTTTCGATTCATTCTTCCACATTCCTGATACGACACCGCAGCCAACTTCGGTCGAGCCACACATAGGACATTTATCCATTTATAATTTTTATCCTTTATAAATGAGTACTCTTCGGAATGTTGATTGATCCTTGAATTAGTTGTACATCATCCTAGCCATCATATTGGCCCCTTCGTCAACGTTGAAAAACTTGTTCAGGATCTTCGACGCCATTTTCTTGCTGACATCGATGTTGTCATGGTCGCATTTGACGTTTTCGATGTAGACTTCGTTGCACGTGAGCTTGAAAAGGTTGATTTTTAAGAGTAGTGTCTCTATGCACTTCTCCATTTTTCGGATGCCCTGGTCTTGGCTACAATAGTTGTCTATAATAAACTCGTACGTAGAGTCAGAGATCATAAATTCGGTCATCGGGATACCGATCGACGCCGCCACCTTCGGGGTCGTGAAGGTCTTGGCGATTTCCATCTTCTCCTTTTTGTTAAACCCCTTCATGTTAATAATCGTGATCCGGTCCCTCAGGATCGGATTGATCTTGGTCTCGTCGTTGAACGAGAATATGAAGAGGCACTTGGAGAAGTCAAACTCGATGTCGGCAAAATACCGGTCATGAATGCTGTCGTTCTGGGTAAAATCCGTAAGGTGGGTCAGCATTCCCGAAATATCGGTCCCCGCGCCGTTCGTCCCCAGCTTGTCCAACTCGTCAAAAAAGATGATAGGGTTCATGCATTTCTGCTCTATCAGGATATCGACCATTTTGCCGTTCTTCGACCCCTCGTATGTGTAATCGTGTCCTTCGAGGATCGCGGGGTTGCTGCACCCCCCGAGCGGCATAAACGCAAACGGAATGTCCATCGCCTTGGACAATCCTTTCTTGATGAGGGTGGTCTTCCCGACCCCAGGCGGACCACATAGCCCTATGATGCTCCCACCCGAGTCGGGGTTGGTGATCCACTTGGCCGCGACCTCCATCAGTCTGATCTTCGCTGTCTCCTGACCATGTATACAGGCGTCCAAAGACCGCTTGATGTTGTTGAGGTATTTAGACACAACTTCGCGGCCGTCGGATAGCTGAACCGGGAGGTCGTGGTACACCCCAAAGGGTATCTGTATAAGACGGTCCATGTAGTTCTTGAGCTTATTGAATTCACCGGTCCCACTGTTCGATTTCTCGAACCGCTCCACCTTTTGTAACACCAACGCCTTCGTTTTGCGGGGGAGATTAGATTCTAAAATTTTATACTTTAACGGTTTAGTGGTCTTGTACATGTTAACAATCTCCTCCTCCTCTCTCTCAAATTTCATCCGCTTTGATTTTGGTAACGTTTTCAAATATTTCTCATTCTCAGTTTCTTCCTCATTAACCATATGGGGGACCGAGTTAATGGCCATTGCCAAAATATCGCTAATATCCAACGTGACCGGTTCATCGTCTTCTTCGTCATCGTCCACGTCGGACGAGTCGTTGGACGAATCGTAATAGTTCCGTTTTTTGCTGTTGCTATTTCTGAGCCTGCCTTTAATCCCGTTGTCCACTTTTCGTTTTTTAGATGATATGGATGAAGTTGATTCATCCGACGACATTTTATTGTCTTTTAAATTAATCATTTTTAAACAGAAATGATTAAAAATGAAGTCGTATTGGAGCTATACTTATGGCGATATTGTTGGTATCGGTGAACAACATATTTCACTCTACAAATATTCGGACAATTCAATAGCATTTGTTTGTTCCCAGGATTTTGGTAGAGGGTTCAGCCCCAATCTTAAAAAGGTCGGTGGACGGTTCAACATGAATCTGGACTTTGGAAATGGTCCAGAACCCGGGTGGGTGTTCAGGATTGATGCGCAAGAAAATCTACAAAAATTTATATCGAGTGTACAGAAACAAGAGATTGTTCCGAGGACAATAGACAAGAAGATGGATAAACAAGAAAAACTTATTATATTCAAGAAGCTCACGGAAATCGTTAATCTTATACCCGAAGACGATGAAGACTTTATCTTGTCGGAGAAAGGTAATATGAGGACCTACCTGTCATTTGTCGATGACGTCGAGAATGCCGTTTACACCGTACGAAGTTCAAAAAAGGTCATGCACGTGTGTCAGGTCAAAATCAATCACGACCCCATGTGATTCACTGCAGCTTTGTTTTTTAGTGCATGGATCTTTGCAGTATACCCCAATCCATTACTCGCTCTATCCAGATAGCGAACCCCTTCTCTAAAATATCTCTCCATTCCGCGGTAATAGAGATAATAAGTCACAACTGAAAATACCATTGTTATAACCAACGCCACTATCCATAACCAAATACTAAAGATTGCGGGTCCATCTAAGATATTGGCGCCCGATTCGTATGCTACGCTCCCTATATTGTATTCAACCATATTGGGGTCACCGTACTTTACTTTACACCCACCACCGGTTGATTGTTTGCAGTCGGTCCCGTCCTCGGATTTGATATAGTTTATTCGATAATCGATCTCGCCGGCATCGGGTTCATCCTCGAACGAAATATTCTGTAGACTGTGTATACTTCCTGGAGCACATAAAACTTTATAGTTCCTTTCGCCACTGGAGTAACTAGGGTATGAAACGATGTATGGTGTACCTGTAGAAGAATTACATTTTATAGTATTTTCTGAATCAAATTTTGCCCTTTTAAATTTAGTAAACAGTGCTTTATTGAGATTGGACTGCCAGTATAAAATGGGTAGAGCCTTCTTGAGATCAGACTCATTGGTGATATCAGGCTTACGTTCTAAAAATTTAGCACAAGCGGTAGAATTACTCATGTTTTTTGCAAAATCAAATAATCTTTCGTCATCAGCATATCTGGATATATCTCCGAAGCAGCAGCTATACGTTTGCAAAGTATCATTGTAATATTTATATTCGGGCAGGATGTTACCGTAATAATCTTGACATATGCAAAATGGAGACGAACTATCTACGCTGCAACTGTTTGCCATTTTAATTGTTTAAAATTAAAATTAATTAACCCCAGATACTATCTTGGTTGGGACAACGGGTGGCAAGAATACCGAGAAAAATTTTACAACGGCTCTTATCACGGCGTTGGTCACGATGACGCGTTTGTGTAGAATTCTGTTCGCGTTTTGTTTTTCGAAATCCCTGACTTTGCGTACAAACCCAAAGGCAATACGTCGGTTTACCCCCCTCAGTAAACTGCAGTCGATCGTTATCTTGATCTTATTGTTTTCGGAGACGTAGGACTTGTATGTATTGACAAGTTTCCCGCTTTTCGCTTTGTTGTCTATAAAAACCCGATTAAACTTTAAATTAAGGTGGGTATAACCCCCATTCGTTACGATATTGATGGTGGCGTACTCTTCCATTTAATAGTGTCTAATTAGAAACTTTAGACGAAAAGTGAGATATGATCTTGGGATCGTCGGCGTCGCGAGAATACACAAATTGGTAATTGGCGGTCACCGACTCCTTGTCCATCATACAGAACACATACGTCCCAGAATCTATGTAGACGCCGTCAGTGTTCTGTATCTCGCTCTTGGTGAAGATGACGGTGGGATTTTTCTTGAGTAATTGGGTAAAATAACGTTTTGTATCTTCGGTCCGATCAGTTACACGGTCGTTCATAGTCCCCTTGAATGTATGTTCCTCATTATAACATCCAAGCAACGAATACAAATTCTTGCTATTAATTGCGTCTCTCCATTTCGACCTCGCAATAACTATCCTATTCATTTTATTAACTTTTTATTTTATAAAATGATGAATATATGTATAATAGGTGGCGGTCCGACTGGTTTACGAATTGCCGACAAAATGTCATGTAAAGGCTACAATGTCGAACTTTACGAACGGGAGACAGAACTGGGTGGGTGCTGGAAAGTCGACTGGGAGGACGGATTTTATCGAGAACATTCGCCCCGCGTAATGACCTCGAGCTACACCAAAACCCTAAAATTGGCTAAGGAGCTTCAGGTAAGCACCGGTAATGTCTACGGGAACTATGTTTATACTGTCAGCATCTTGTTTGCCTTTTTCTACAGCAATATGGACATGAGCGATCTAGTCAAGGTCATGGGAGGGCTTAGGGGGGTCAAGATTGACGACAAGAGGACGCTCCGGGTCTGGATGGACGACGAGGGGCTAACGGACAGGGCAAAGAGGGCTATGCGGAAGTTGGCGCTGTCCGTCTCGACGAACGACAACGAAATACTTGTGTACCCGCTCTTCGCCGCCATCAACGGCGGGACAACGTCAAATTTTCTGCAGTTTAAGGAGAACGACCTTTGGATTCAGAAATGGGAAGAGCGACTAAATTCTCGACCGAACGTCACGATATTCAAAGGTCATGCGATCGACAGTTTACACGTGAAGGGCAAAAAAATACGATCGTGCAAGTCGGGTAAAAAGGTCATTCTCGCGGACATGTTTGTTTGCTGTGTCCCATTGTACTCCTTGCAGGGATTACTAGAAAAATGTTCTAGCACCGTGAAAGACAACTGGGGTGATTTTAAGACGTTCAAGGACTATTGCATCAAATCTTCGTACTCGGGGATAGGGTTCCAGCTACATTTCGGAGAGATTACCTCGTTCCCGAACACCTGGACCGCAAATTCTCACACCGATTGGTGTATCGAGATTGTGGACATCACGAGGTACTCTAACACCGTGTCCAAGACGGGCGTTATAAAACAGGTGCTCTCGTGCGTGATCGTGGACACCAACGCGATGTCCCCGCACCTCGGTAAATCACCCAATCAACTCACAGACATGAACGAGATTATAGACGAAAGCCTGCGCCAGATCTCGCTATCGTTCGGTACCGCAATCACCCCAAAACACGTGACGGTGGCCGACGGCGTTTTTTACGATACGAAGAACAAGTTCTGGGAGATGAAGTACTCGGCGTTCCACCCTACTGCCGGTGGTGAATCGAAAATGACGGGGAACCTCGAAAATCTGTACAGCGTTGGTCCGCACAATTTTTACGAGATCTCGGTGCTCGAGAACGCAATCAGATCCGCCGATATTTTTGTTAATAAATTTTAATAATAATTGAAATGACACACCGCTTGGTATTAGGTGGCGACCATTTCACCCAGATGTATGAAGGAAACGTCCCTCTTAATATCAGGCCCTACACAACCATATATCGACACTTTAGCGACAACGACACTGTCACGGTAGAAGACAGCACGACCGGGCAATTCTTCACCGCGGTTCTGACCAGGGTCAGTTACTTCAATTCGGTGACAGACGCCTTCACGGTCCATAGCTACAAAGATATCGTCCCTTCCGCGGGTTCCGAAATCGACGCTATTTTGCTTCTTCACACCAACAAGTTAATCGATACGGATGGCTTACTCGTGTTCAAGGTAACGAGAATTTCGGATCTGATGGAATAATTATTTTTTGGTGCCTAAAATGGACGGCGTGACGGTAAACGAAGTGGCGAATATAGATATAAGAGGGATGGATATAACGATGCTGAAGCGCAATCTCGAAATGTGGCAAAGTTACACTGATGGGAGCGATGAGTTACACGCAAACCTTACCGCCCTTATAAATCAGACAAATGAGTACCTCCACGTGCTCAATGTCGGGGGAACCATTAATCGGCATTTATTCTCACCCCAAGCCAGACTGCCGTGGGCGGTCGAGGGGCGGCGATTAGCGACATTTTTAGAACCCACTTAATTTATTTTATTAATATGGACCGAAACTCCATATATTTACTTCGGCGGCAAAACACCAATACTGATTTTTATATATTTATTTTCAACTTTTATATTTTACAATAGTCAAATAAATAAATAAATAAGAAGATTAAGATTAAGATTAAGATTAAGAGTTAGAGGTCTATGTCGTTGGATCAGACATAAAATGATACTTAAAGTGTGATAGTTTAACTGGTTACCATGCCATTGGGAAAACAACCGACTGACGTCATCGGGAAATATAGGTTCGAATCCTGTTTGCACGATATAAATTTTAATAGGGGACTATTAAAATCACAGATTCGGTTCACTAACCATTTTGGATACACCATTTGAAATTGTATATATTTACCGTTGTTGTTCTCTCGCATCCCTAATCCGTTGTTGTTCTCTCGCATCCCTAACGTACATGTCAGTTATTCTGCGCAGGGTCTTGCACTCGGCCGCCAGTTCAGTGTTCTTGATGGACAGTTCAGTGTTCTTGATGGACAGATGAGTGTTCTTGATGGACATCGTTTTGTTCTGATACATCATATACAATACGTATATACCGGACACAACATGGGCTGTGGCGGTCTGCTTTGCGTTCATGTCTTTTTTGTAGAAGTTTTATTTAATAATTCACCTTTATCATGTTACTCTTTATACTAAGATAAAGGTGCTTGGAAATACATTTCTCGTTAAATTCTGGGTGTAGGTTCATCAGCGACAAAATCGCCTTGTCCATCTTTATGAGCTGCTTTTTGGAGGTTTGCCACGCCTCGTATGTGTTTATAATGGCGTCGAAAACCATACAGTCTGGGGGATTCCCGTCGCTGTTCTCCAGTTCACTCAGGTACAACTTCATCACAGCGCCGAGAAATACGGGATCCTTCGTCACGATGTAAAGCTCATCGCCCTTAACGAGGACTTGGTTCTCACCTTCGACCAACCTCTTTATCGGGCTTGTGCTGACGAACACGCTTCGGTGAAATTTATTGAGGACCTTGTCTCTCTTGAACTTGTCCAAATCAGCTTTAGAGACAGTATCCTTGTCTTTACACTCGATACCTATCGTGAACGCCCCGTCCTTTCGATGTAACCGCACGTCCATCTTCTGAATACCATCACTGTTGTCCACAGTATAGAGAGACGACGCCACCTCTTTCATTATGATTTCGACGTACTTTTCGTCACATGCCCCTTTGTGAACCACACTTGTTCCACTTTTCTTCATTATAAGATCCTCGAGCTTTGCAGAATCCGCCATCACCTCTTTCATTCTTATGAGTTCCTTCTCTTGTTCGATTTTCTGTTTTTGAATTTTGGATAGCTGAAATGCGATCTCGCCCATCGTTCGGTCCACTTCCTTCCGGTTATAAAGATTGACGCTATTTGTCTCTTTCAGTACTCGGTTAGCCTGTTCTAGATCTTCCATTTTCTGCTTAAAGACCTCGATTTCACTTGGATTGGCTTTGTGTTTTTTTCTCGGACCATCGATGATATCCAGATAGAACCCAGAGTTTTCCTTGACGTGTCTAACATGTTCGTCGCTAGTGTTAAACGTAAGTGGGTAAGAGAACATTTATGTATATAAATGTTTTTTACAAATTCATTATTGGATAAATTCTAATTTTTTGATATCGATGAAATTTCTATTATTAATGAGCACGTTGTAATACTGGGAAGAAGATATAATGTAGTTTGAAGATAAGCGTAGACAGGCATGGATTGAATCTGGGTTTGTCGATATCAACATCAGTCTTTCGTAAAACGAGAGTCCCTCTTCGTAGTTGGTGCTTCTATAGTAACCTTTATCCTTCTCACTGAGTTTTATCAGAGGTAAACTTTTAACAAGTATCTTTGTCGTGTCTGACAATGCGTTTATACTCTCGTTGAGTTCCCTCATCTTTTCCAAAACAATCGTCTCTATTTCGTCATACCGCTCAGCGTAATTTATACATTTTTCTTCTGTCAGTGGGTACTCTGTTTCGCCGTCCCATCCCCGCATATACATCCCCAGTTCCAAAAGTCGTTTAAAAATAGAACTAACCTCATCTTTCGTACTATCACCCGATTTCTGTAGATGTACTATAAACTCTTTCATCTTAGAATCGATCACCTTACCGAGCATTTGTATGTCTCGAATGGTCTTCAGTAGATCGGAAAAGGGCTTTTCTTGAGGGAAGTTTTTACATATCGTTGTCATTTTCTTTATGTTACGATCGGTCATCACTTCACCTTGGTTTGAGAAATCCCTAAAATCCTTGTGTGTGTTCAAAAAATCTATAATCTCTTCAGGTGTAAGCGCCAAAAAAGAACAATTATCCATGATCCCATAGGAGATGATATATTTGGGATTTATATCCTCAAACGGTGTCTTATAAACGTAAGTCTCTTTATATTTACACCCCGGTATCAGCCCTTGATATATTCCCTTGGTCAATGTGGTCTCGTAGAGAAACTGCTTGGGGTCACTTATGTCGCTATGATTAACACATTCGTTGTTTAGGAGCGACGTTATATTCCGTTCTAAATAGAGAGATGAAAGATGGGATTTCCAAAAACGGTTAATATCATAATACACGGGATTTAATTTATAATTGGATACGAAATTGTCCTCCAATATAAATCTCTGTTTCGATTGTAACTGTAACAATTCTCTGGAAGGGCATGTTGATGAACTAATATCCAAGCTATATTTTCTAAACGCAATGACTATAGCCTCTTCATCCGTAATCAGCGATCTCTCGATTTCCTTGTTTTTCAATGCGTCTAATATTTCCTTCGTATTATCGGAAAATGTAAAGTATTTTTCTCTTTTTCTGCTATATTTTAATACGTTTATAATCGTAGGAATATTCATCTGTGTCACTTTTACCGACAAAGCGTCCAGTAACGCGTGGCGTTTTGCGAAACTTAACCTAACATAAGTGCTGAGGTCTTCCAAAGTATCAGTCTTAGAAGTTTCGATACCATTATCTAAACAAAAACTATATAACATTATTGCGTCGTAAGACATTGGCATTTCGTTTGTTTTGCCCCCATAAGTAAAGTTACGATCTAAAATCAAATCACAATTTACAATATGATTTAATGCTTTTATTAAATTTTTCTTGTCCCATCTTGTTTCTTTTTGGCTAACGAACAACGCTATTTTATCGAGTGTCTTGTCGTCATAATCGTCTGACATTTCAATACTTTCGTAATCCGTTTTCGCTAAGTGGTCATAAATAGCATTAAAGTTTTTGTCTATTTGGTCGATATCTAGTTCGCTCCCGTTACATCTTATAATTTCTTGAATCACTATATATGGAGTGTCGTAGTCTATATAACCTATTAGATTAAATCTATTTAACGAAAACTTCATTTTTAATTATTATTCTTTTAAAATGGGAGGAATTTCATCCACGCGTTCTCAAGAGTCCAATCAGTCTATACTTAATTCGATAAACAACGTGTCTAATCAAAACTGCATCACCGCGTGTAAAGGTATCACAAAAAATGTTAATGTTATAGTTTTTCGTAGTAATTTAAATAATCTCAATATAACCTCTACATGCGATATCAGGGGGGCATCTTGCACATTAAAGGCGGCAATGACAAATAATCTCCATAACAAACAGAAGGCAAAACAGGATCTGGAAAAGATAGAAGAGGATGACCCTTTAAATCTTCTCTCCACGTCCGCAAGGGCTCTTTTAGGGGATCATAGTGATGATTCACAAATAACCAATCAATCCATTACTAATAGGGTCAGTAATGTCCTTAACGCGACCTGTCAATTTAGATCTGAGAGCACTATAACTGGCATCACGGTTGGTATTATTGAAGCAAATGTTACGGGAACTATCAATGTTGGGGCGGCCGGTAAAGTGGACAAGACAAACTGCATGCTTAGTAACGTAGCAAGTAATATTATCACAAACGACCAATATACAAAACAGAAAAACAAAGTATTTCAGGGTTCTCCATTATTGTTTTTTATGGTTCTCGTAGGCGTTTGTGTCATCGGTGGGTTAGCTGTTGTTTTGCTCCTAGGATTAGGTGGCATGGGAATAATGGCCATGAAACACCATAAACACCCACCGGGAGCACCAGGGGCAAGACCACCACCGGGGGCAAGACCACCACCACCGGGGGCAGGACGAGGACCACCGGGGGCAAGACCACCACCACCGGGGGCAGGACGAGGACCACCAGGACCACCAGGACCACCAAGACCGGTGGCAGGACGAGGACCACCAGGACCACCAAGACCACCACCACCGGTGGCAGGACGAGGACCACCAAGACCACCACCACCGGTGGCAGGACGAGGACCACCAAGACCACCACCACGGGGGGCAAGACGAGGAGCAAAAGTTATGAAAAAGAAAAAATGAATTATTTATAACACAAAATTAACAAAAATGAAGGAACACGAGACGTATTATCTCTACGATACCGCCCAGGGAAGCCAGGACTGGCACCAAATGAGAAAGGGCCGCATAACAATGTCGAACCTTGGAAAAGTCGTAAACCACTGTCCCTACATGAAGTACGAGCCAGAACGCCTCGCAAAACTTCTAAAAGGGGAAATAAGGGAGAACTTTACCCCGGCTGCGAGAGAGCGAATGCAAAAAGGGAACGATTATGAACCCCTGGTAAGAAAGGCGGTAGAGACCAAACTCAAAAAGAAAATATCGGAAACGGGGTTTGCGGTATGGAAAGCGGACACGCGGTTTGGGGCGTCGCTCGACGGGATTCTCGACGACGACACCGGTATAGAGATCAAGTGCCCGGCGCGTGTCTATAAACCGCTCTTGGAAAACAAGGATATGAGCAACATCGGGTGTATTTGGGATTCCCATTACGATCAGATTATCGGGAATGGAGTGATCACTGGGCGAAAGAACATGATATACGCCGTTTATGGTATAGAAGACAAGCAACTTTACATCCAGAATGTAAAGGTTGATTATGATTACTGGTTCAATTTTTTGTACCCCACGGCGTGTGAGTTTTACGACACGTACATGGACTCAGAAAAAGAAACGTAAAATGTTTAAGTTTTATAATATAAAAATATAATTATTTATTTTAGAACCCTTTTGTTCTCAATTTTTTTCTATATCAGTTTGATTTTTCTAATACAGTGATTTACTGCGACATGGACGGAGTAGTTGACTTTTCCACGGTGCTATCGATCTTTGCATTTCTATACTGAATGGTGCGGGGTGCACCTACATGGTGGTGGATCATTTATTAAAGACGGTAAAGGAAATTACCACTTTACTTAGTGAGGATTGGAGACCAAGACAAAAGAAGATTAGATCCCTAGTCCGGAAGTTGATGTTTTCGGCTATCAGCTATGCAACAAAACACAATATCCACCAAGCAACGTTCGTATGGTTGGTGTCAACATCACCTTTTCACCCTCTTGGGGTAATCAGCAACACAATGATTTCCCGCAAAGGCAGCGGCCAATGACGCAGGTGCATAAGGTGAAGACACCGACAGCAAGGTAGGTTGCGATTGTCTGTGCGAGTTCCACATCTTCATCGGAGATGTAACACTCGACAGTACTGTTCATTTTTAGTATGTATTATTTATAAAAATAATACTTTATTCATCGTCGTTCGGCGCTAACGTATATGTTTTGTACGCACCCATCACTGTGTCTAATTTCTGGGTCATGTCGCCGGTTTTAAGGGTATCAATGTCATTCGAGATATTTTGAACATTGTCTTTGTATACTTCGTAGTTTGTCGTAAAATCCTTCATCGCCTTGGATCCCGAAACAGAATTGGTAACCATCTTGCCAACGGCCCCGTTTATTAAGACTTTATGTTCCTCGGGGAGGTCATTGTATGTCTTTATGACATGATGAAAGAAGTCACCGATGAGTTTTCGATGAGGAGGGTTGTGATTATTTTTTATTAAATCGTCTGTCACCGAATCGTCCCCCTGTGTGATACTTTCTTTGACTTCGGCGCCCGTCTTTGGCATAGGATCATTGTCCTGATCCTGAGTGTCCTGATCCTGAGTGTCCTGATCCTGAGTGTCCTGATCCTGAGTGTCCTGATCCTGGGTGTCCTGATCCATTTTTACAAGAATAAAAAATTATTAATTACCAGTTTCCTGAGTAGTAGAGTGTTTTTTCTTTTCCGACTCTGTAATAATACGGATTCCTCGCAGGATGGGTTTGTGGTGTCACGAAATCGCCACCCTGCACGATGCTTTCTTTGTCCTCGGTACCGACTCGCCATGATTTACATTCAGAGCACCAAAACCGTTTGTTATCCATTTTTACAGAAAAAAAAATTATTTATGAGTATATTTCGTTTCAGGAAGGGTTTTAAACATGTAGTAATTTAGGGCTAGATTCGTCCATACACCAATCATGGTGATGGTCGTGACGCATGTCTGAATCTTATGTAACATATTTTTATAAATATTAATTATAAAATCTATAATATTTGTAACACCGATCCGAATACGGAGTATTATTGTATTTGATGTATAGATTTTCTATAATAAGCTTGTGGAACCGGCATTCCCCCGAACTAGTCTCTCCGCATGTACATATATAGTCTTCCTTCGACTTGTACGTGTATTTTAGATCGTACACCGAAGACTCATTTTGGTATTCGTTTATGGGGATACGATAGATATCTAAATTTTCGTTGGGGACCACCAGATGTAAAAACTCGTTCATATCCAACACTTCAAATGGTGTATAGTTTTTGCTCATCACTTTCTGTGTCCCTCTATTATACTTTATATAGAAATCACGCATGCCAATCGTGTAAAAAATAGTTCCAGATATATATTTCCGTACTTTCATCGAATTATCGCTCTTTATATGAAGAACGTGTGTCCAATTCGCTTCCGTTGAATAGAAGTAAGAAAACATTTTATATAAAATTTTCATATAAAAATCAGTATTGGTGTTTTAATGCCGGAAGTGAACATAGTAGACCACATTAAGGGCGATGAAGGACAGAAGTGCCATCTCGGCGCCTTTTTTGGAGACGGCGTCCACTTTTACACCCATTTTGTTTCTTTCATCTATACTTCATCTTTAATGAGTTCCTGTTGCAAAAATAATATATTTTTTCTAAAGCTTTTTTATCCATAAATGGATGAGGGATCAACTGTGTGCGTTGGTATATCTTCCGAATATAACTTGGTTTAATATTACCTTGCTCATAACGAGGATCCCCTTCGGGAAAGGGGTAGTGGCGATCAAAATGCTTCACAGCAGTAGCAATTTTTTGTAGTTCGGGAAAATATAAACGCAGGGCTGGTATCGTTCGGGGGCGCCATCTGAACGCATAAATATGCCAACAGCATAGGTCCTTCGCCTTGACGACTTTGGAAAGGAACTCCGGCATGTTTGTGCAACCAGGAGACCGCTGCCGCATATTTCCCCTCCTCCACATGATATTCCTGATACGACACCCAACCGCCGCCCAATGCCATTCAGGTTCGTCTATTTTGTACTGAAACTGGTATATCCTCAAGGTCCACATCCAGCACACAGACCTCTTTAGCATGGGGGAAATGGCTAAAAATCGCCACCGACATCCAGGACGATCTTTAGTGCAAGGTGCATCACACATAGCGTCTGTTATATCAGCCCGCGATACCGCCCCCGCCCAGCCCCAATGATCGTTGGATTCAATAGCCAGTTTTATGTTATAAATCACATTCCATAGTTCAATCGGAAGTTTTGGGCATGCTCTTTTCTGTTTAGTTTCTTTTGGCATTATCTCTTCTGTCTTTTTGTAAAAACAAAAAATTTAAATTTCAATTTGGTGTGTTATAATAGGAATAAAGGAAAGTGTTTGAAAATGTCAAATGGTACTGACACTTTTGTTATGGACCGATTCATTAATGAGGCTATGGTTATAATTAGTGACAAAATATCATTATCTAAAAGAAAAAAAAGGTCGTTTCGTAGAAGTCTAAAATCTACTTTAGGTAACGATGTAGACACCAATGTTATCCCGTCCCTAGGTCGTTCCATCATGGTCGCTTTGTTCGAGGATGGTGTAGACGATTCAGATGTCGACAGTATTATAGAATCTACAAAGGACATCTGTAAACAATTCGTCATCGAGAATATTCGCGCCATTTTGATTGGCGTCGCCGAGCATGCAGACGGACATGATAACGAAACGAGACGCTCATTAGAGATAAGTGTACATGATATCTACAAGACGATCGAAAGTCGAGTCAGTAAACTTTTGTTTGACGATCCCGACGAGGTAGCAGAAAAACTGATCGATATTTTCGCCGTTTTTTCCGAACTCAAAGATTTTGATATGAATATGATTGAGGAATGTATAGGTATATACCTTGCGAACGCCCTCAAGGGCGACATTGAGGAGGAGTGTGAATCGGATTCGGGGTGGGAAACGAGTGAAGATGAAGACATGCCACTTGTCGATTCGGACGACGATGATATCTGCACCATCGGGGAGGATAATTTATTTGAACGAAGGTGTTATGAAGAGCATAAAACCCGGAATGTTATGGTAGAGATGGAAAAATATAATGATAAATTACAAAAGTTAAGCGAAGAGTTTGAAGAGCTAAAAGGGGAACTAAAATCCTATATCAAACGTGATGAAGAGGCTTCGACCACACTCTTTATCATTGGGTGGGCGTTTATTATTTCCCATCAATTCGGTAATTTTTTTACCAATTCTGATACATATTCTCCGAGGGGTCTCGAAATGCATCCATTTTAAATAATTAATTGGTCTTCAGAAATATATTTCTTAAAGTCATAAACCTGTCCAGCATCAATGAACTCCTTTATCAATGTCATTATGCGCTTGTAGTACTTGTACGATTCTGACTTAAACGCGGGAGAACATTGGCGCATCGACGACTTTTCGTGTATAGTGAATCTATGCTTATATTCCTTATTTGAAGACCCTAAAAGTTCATTCTCAATAGGGTAGCATATATTAACGCCTTCCGAGGTCCAGTTATGAAATTCGACAGCCACACCTTTGTCTTTGAGGTACGGTGCCATTTTATGGAGAGAGATTCTCTCCTTTGTATCGCACATTTTGATGTGATAAACAGAATTGTAAATTTTTGGATTTACATTATTAAGTCTCCCCTCGAATATATTATCTAATGTCCGTATCTTATTTATTTTGGCGACGAATTTGGATATCTCGTGTCTTTCAAAATCGTCAATGTAAGATATCGCAATGAGAATCGCTCTGTTATCAACATGAAAAGGTAACGATATCTCGGATAGACGTTTAAGTTCTCCATTTGAGACACAATTATTAATAATCCATTTCATAACAATTCTGAAATCAGTTTCAGGCAATAAGCGTAGATAAATAATATTATCATTGAGAGTGTTTAAGAGATCTATCACACAGTTAAACGCCAACTTTCCACTTTCATAATCACTCGTACCCACACTAGTTATTATCCCACCGGATATCTTTATATGGACGTTCCTATTCAATATCTGTAGATCCGAGCAGATCATATTGCTCATGGCTCCGAGACGGATCCCTCTCCTTATGTCTTTGTAGCACGATGTTATAATTATCCCATTTGACCCAAAAAACGTTATTCCGTCTCTAGTACCTGGATCGATTTTTACTCTTTCGCCTTTATTATTAAAAAGGTGAACTACTGGCATGTATTCTGCCAAAATTCTGGTTTTCAGCGATCTATTTAGACCAGCCACCATAGTCATCGTAGATGAGTTATAATCTTCTTCGGGTAATATAGTGATCACCATTTATAGTTAATTTTGTTTATAAAAAATCATTTAATAACGTATCTAATCACTTGATAGCCTTTGTTAATATTGGTAGGTTTTGAGTCAACCCATAGTTGATTATTTATTGTTGATGCGTTTGGTATATTTATTTATTAAAAATTAATAAATAAGACTTATATTTTTCATTACGACTAATGACCCTTAATTTTGATTTGCGCTGTCACCTGAAGTTTCGTGTCCGATAGACTCCATCCCCCCCTCATGTTCGGTGGCTCTGGTTTCTGACGCCTCTTTGATAATGTCGCCCATAACGTCCATTGGCGCCTTCCCTCCCTGAATTCCCTGGGTCATCTTATCGAAGACCTGCTTGAACTCTTGGCTCGCACTTTCATCGTTTGTCACCTTGTTCATCATATCCCCGATCTGGTCAAAGTTCACGTTACCGAGAAGATTCTTGATCATCCCCATAGGCCCTTCATCTTTACTTGTCGCTGTGGCAGAACTTTCTGCACTCTCCATATACTCCTTGAGTACCGTAATATTCGTCTTGATAGACTCTACCTCTGACCGAGAAGCGCGCTCTGGAGCGTCCTTAAGACCGTAGAAAAACATACTGTAGAAACCCAAAAGGATTCTGACAGGGAGCATTGCATTCTGTTCTTTGTCCCTCAACGACATCTCGACCGAACTGGTGTAGACTTCGGATATCGGGAGGTAAAGCGACTTCAGCGCAGCGCCTCCGTCCTCGCTGTGTAGAAATAGACCGCGTGGCTCTTTGCGTAGACGTAGCTGTGTGTCGGGGCTCACCTTCAAGAAATCGTCTTGAATCACGTCGCTACTATTGATGATAGAACGCGTTACAGTAGTCTGATTGGAGGTAAAGAGAGGAACAACAAATTTGACTCGGAAATTCTCCAACGCACCATCATCTTCCGCCAACTGGGAGAAAAACGATTCAAAGCGCTCTGTCTGACTGAGCCACCCTGGCTTCTGCATCCCAAAATTGTTTCGCATGGACGCTCTGCCGGCGTCCACCATAGAACCTGTGAGAAAGTGAAGTGCACCCTTAATATCGGTAATGGAAATACTCATTTTCAAAACATTTTATTTAAACACTGGTGCTTGTACACTTGCAAACACCAAAATAGTAAACCCAATCGCAACAGAAAGTAAAGAATAACTGTATGGTTTCATTTTAATTCTATCACGCGGTATAAGAATCGCAAACGAATAAAATAATAGGAATAACGATATTAATATATACTGATTCTTCTCGCGATAAAATTTGAATTCTGTCAACCCATAAGCTATCATAAATAAAGAAGTAGAAACGAGTAATAAGTTAAGGTAAAAATATTTAACATTAAAAGAAATGAAATATGATATTAAAAACAAAATAATCCCACCCAAAATCAATCCTCGATTCTTTGTTTTTGCGCGATCATAATATAATAGTAGAGAGATAAGAAGAATCAAAAAACCCACCCCATCCAATTCCCCTAATAAATGTTCCCTCTCGATGTAGTTTACGGCATAAATAAACGCAGTTGGTATTATAATGGGAGAATATGTTTGAAGAACCAAAGAGTTTATCATTTTAATATAATAAATAACTAAATAAAATGGACGAACGAAGTTCGATAGAGAAAATGACAATCGTTAAATCCAGTATTATAAATACTATTACGGATGAAGATTTTGGAGACCAAATAAATATCAAGTTTAAAGAGACGATAAATATTTGTTTTTACGGAGAACATCGAGATTCTCTCCACTTGCTTCGAGTTTTTGTTGAAGCTGCCGATAAATCAGAAGGCGTCAACTTTGGTGTGGTCAATATAGATCACGAAAAAAAGATAAAGAAACGTTTCGAAGAACTTCACGACGAAGATCATCAACACCATTCGATGAGAACATCAGGGCATTTTTTTGTACTCACCTACAGGAAAGGCTTTCCTCAGTCCTTTTATAACGGACCAATAGATGCCGATACAATGAGGTATTACTTCGAGAACATTTCCCATTTGAAAGGGCACAAAGAGGCAAAAGTTACCCCAATCGTTAAAAATATAGATAAACACGACAATATATATATACGGACGTCTTGGAAATGAAAGAAAATGAATTTCTAATACAAACTTAAATATAAAATCATGACGACTCACCACGATCACCTCAATACTAAATCCATTGCGTTCGTTACCATCGAAGAAAAGACAACCATCGTCGAAGGACAAAAGGTACCATACAAGATTGCAAAGTTCTCATACGACCATGAAGACGAGAAAGGCAATATCACGACGGGCGGTCTTAGTTTCGATATGCCCGAGTTGAAGATCCCTTATGGTCTTACTCTCGAAAAAGGGTATAACCTGAAGGGGCGTTTCGACTTCGACAGGGGATCAGACGAGGCTTCGCGGTGTGTCGCCAGTGTGGCCCGAACACAGACAAAGGGCTGGGTCCGTAAGAGTGATGTTGATATCGAAATGGACGTCGGTTCTTGCAGCGCCGCACCCAAAGACACAGATGCGGGAGTGGAAGTCTATTCGACCCCTAATGGTGAAATTGTTACTTCCTGTAAGGAGACCATGAACGTGATCGGTAAATCGCCTGACAAGGAGTTTCTCTCTGTGAGTTTCGGTGGCGAGGATGGTTTCTTCGAGAAACTTAGGAAGCGGATGGCCGAACTCGTTTACGAGAATCGTTCAAAGTTTAGTCTCGCCGACAAGAGCGAAGAGGAGATTCTCAAGATGATCTCTGATCCCGTTTACATCGCAAAGGATAAGGGAAGCGGTAAGGCTCTAGACAGAAACCCTGGCGTTTATTTGAACGTTATCTACTACCCCGCCCGCCCTGCCACTGAAACGAAAGAGGCATGGAAGGAGAGTCTTGCGAGGTTCGAACTCCCTGGTTCAGACGATCTTGTCGGTCTCGACATACTTACAATGAAGAGTATCACATGTGTCCCGACGGTGAAACTTCTCCATCTCACCAAGTCTGGGTCCAAGCTCTCTATGAAATTGGCAGTGTCCCGTGCTTGCGTCCTGGATATTGACGATATCAAGAAGACAGTTCAGAGTAGCAAAACCCACCACAAATACTCACAGAACGCTGCCCTTGTAGATAAGCTCAAGGCAAAGATGGCCAAAGTGAAGTCGGAGACACCGATGAGGGTTGAGGCCCCGGTTACCCCTGAGGTAGACAATACCGCCCCCGTATCCGAGACAACTGATGAGTTCAGTCTCGATAGTATGCTCAACGCGGATGCCCCCACATTGGACGCGATTGATCTAGGATAGGAATAGGAATAGGAATAGGAATAAAAATGAGTTTTTTAATTAAACAAGATTAAAAAACCTGAAATGTCAACAACCAACTTTTCCAATTGGCTGCTCGCCTACAACGATATTTTCACAGATAAGTACAACGAATTCTGTGAATTGTTTCCCGAGGGAGGAGAGCCGTCGTATAGAGAATTTGTCATGTTTATTTGGCAAAATACTCACAAATACAACGATCACCAGAAGCAGAAAATATGTGCTAGAATAAATTAAGAATAATTAACAAAAAAATCAAACAGATTAAGGCATATAATAGATTTTTTGTATGTAAATCACCAGTAGCTTCTACACTTCGAGGTGTTTTTGGTATCCTGTCCTTTGCTACCTTTTGTAATCGTTTATAAGATTCTGATGACATTTTAATTGATTATTAATTAAAATGGAACAATTGTCTTTACATACTAACTGACTTTTTATGTTTTTTTTCAACTAAAATGCTATCCCAAAAAATCCCAAAGGCCGTGATCCAGGTGTCCAAGAAAGTGGTCTACACGTATAGAGGTTATTTCTTCCATGTTAAAAAGCAAGGCGCTAAACCGAAACACGAAAAATGTACACAAGGGTATCAAGCGTACCACTAAACGTTCTTCACTATTATAACTTTTTTGTAATCCCAACACTGATTGGATTGAGAGCTATAATTTACATTAAACCCATTGCCTTGTATAACACTCATCATCATCAATCTCGACGAGAACACCCCGGAAACACATGTTGTTCGGTTCCGGGACTGGGTCAAGTACTCTCTCGGGGCATCTTCACGAACACGAAAACGATCTTCAACCTGAGGGATGAAATTTTAGCGTTGGTCAATCGTATGTTGTATCTGTTTAGGTTACATTAGGGGACCACAATTCCGTCAAGAAGAATTACAAATTGAGTTGGCCTGGTGTCGCCAACTCCTTTGCCTATATTTGTGTTATTAGAGTTTGTAACACCATTGACGATGGGGTTGAATACATCATCACTATCGTAGTTAACGTTGTGGCCAAGACTTTCCAATACACTAAGTGTTAAGGAGTAATAAATGTTGCACCACCCAGGTTTAGGTTTGACGCCGGTGTCATGATCTCATACGGATATACATAGCCGGTTGCATTGCCATTATCAGAGTATATATCTAATCCCTCTTCAAAGTGACTATTGACGCTACCAGCCCCACCGTCGTCCTCGATGGGGCAAGGTGTTGCATATGTGTCGGGGACGACACCATCAACTAACGCCTCTGTCATTCGTTGGTATGTAGAATTCATTATATTACCAAAGTAAGCATTCCTATTCATCCCTAAGCCATGGAGTATCTCGTGGATCAACACAGTTGTCATCAATGGTACATCAGCGTTAACGGCATTATTTTTCCAAAGACCCGCTTTCCTAGCATGCATTCCCAATTCTATTCTATTATTAGTATAAGTACCAAGTGTACCATCGGTAAATGTCCCGACGTGTACAGTGAAGTTAAAATTACCATTTAGACCAGTAAGTATGCTACCGAGAATGGTCTCAGCGGTTGATCCAACGGCAGAATCTTTTAGCGCACTATGTGTATAAGTAAATCTGAGTGTGTTCCCTCCCCTTGTTACGCTTTTAGCCTCCTGTGCTCCATTCGCTTGTTCTTCGGAAAACTGATTGGTTGGCGCACCTGGACCTCCACCTGGACCTCCACCTGGACCTCCACCTCCACCGCCTCCCATACCAGCAACAACCCCACCAACGATACCGCCGATTAAAAAGATCGCCAGTATGATCCATATAACATTCATATTTTATATAGTAGTTAAATTCGTTCTTTCGGGTTCTTCTTTGACTTCAAGTGGTATGAATTTGCACTGATTTTTTATCTTCTCGATCTCTTCCTCAATGTCATTTACAAAATTGGTCTCATTTGGATTTTGGATTTCAAAGAATACACGGTCGGTTAATAGATCGAATTGCTGAGAAGCTTCTGTAAACTTCATCTTTTTCACATTGAATTCGCAGCTCGTATTTACGGTCTGGAGCATCGACGAGATTGCTGTTAACATCGCCACCCCGATAATACAATAGTTTTTTGCGTGTCCGTCTATATACTCGGAGGTACTCATAAACGAAAATACGCTGGATAAAGAGGTGATTGCGATGGAAGGTACAGAGATTAGTTGGTTATAATAACTATACTTTCGCGCAGAATACTTGTAGTTTTTTTCAAGCGATATAACTTTTTGCTGTAACCTTCCGATCACCTGAGACATTTTATATTGCAATATAAAATTTCAAATAAGTATATTTCGTAGCACGCCATGAGGTGAATCCATTCCCAACAAATTAGAATCGCGCTGCTCATCTTCGTCTAAATTCGTTTCCCATACAGTATCATTAAAATTAAGATTAGGATAAATATAGTAAAAGTTATTTACCGCATGTTCTTGTGTAAAATAATTATTAACATCGGCTTTACGTTTATCGGGGGATAGATCGAATTCGTTATAGGCCGGCTTATAATACCTTTGAGGAGGGAAGATTGAGTTACCCGTCTGTGTTTGGGGCGGAGGGAAGATTGAGTTACCCGTCTGTGTTTGGGGCGGAGGGAAGATTGAGTTACCCGTCTGT
>Ga0302114_10000281_pt1 | contig 36657 bp, 24 predicted proteins | sample AG5_Surface_MG_FD_203107 | JGI IMG/M metagenome (GOLD analysis project Ga0302114, IMG submission 203107) | Marine microbial communities from Western Arctic Ocean, Canada - AG5_Surface | ecosystem: Environmental > Aquatic > Marine > Oceanic | place: Canada: Western Arctic Ocean | collected...
CCTCCTCCCCCTCCCCCTCCTCCTTCTTCGGCTCAACCCACATCATCGTCAGGTGACTCCTAGTAGTTTGCCTCTCCTGCCCTCCTTCGCCATCGAATAGAATCGTATAATATGGCTCGAAATCGTTAAAATGCACTTTTGTGACCGTCGCATCTCGAAGTTCGTTCAACTTGCTGTCGTAGTAATACACCTGAGTTTGTTTCGCCAATATATCAACTCCCTCTGCACATCTTTTCTCCTCCTCTTCTTCCTCGTCCTCCTCCTCCTCCTCCTCCTCCTCCTCGTTGTTCAATCTGACTACTTTCGCAAGCAACTCCCTCAGAAGCTGAATCTTCAACTTACTAACCGGTATCTCGAGCTTATCATAATAGAATATGAAGTCGTCAAGCACTCTGTCAAACTCGTCGCGCATCTCAATTTTGAATTCCTGGTCGTTGTCGTTGTCGTTGTTGTTGCTTTTTGCTGTAATTTTTCCTTGCGGGCCACCGCCAAATCGGATCATTAGCTCCTCTAGGACAAAGTTGCCGATCCTGCCTTGAACGATGGAGACAATGTGGTCGGCGATTAAATCCGTGTCGGACTGGTCTGAGTTTGCACTGCTGTCGCTTAAATCATCATCGTCATGTTCGACGACGAAGACGTTTGCGTTGCTTCTCATGATGTCCAGTGGAGCCATCGTCGTCTTCATCTTCATCTTCAGCTCACTCCTCAACAGCGCCATCTCGCTCCCCTTCAATTCAACGTCGCCCATCTGCTTTCGTCTCAAATACATGTCCATCTTGCTGCTCATCTCCTCGGCCCGCATTTCCAAAATGCCGAAATCCTCGTCACCGATATATCCTCCCCCGGTGCTCTTGCCGCTTATCGAAATGCTAACCCCCTTGCTCAGCAGCCGCTCCAGGTAGTCCACCCCGGCCCCGTCCTCCCTCATCACGCCATTCTTATTCGTCGAGGAGTTGTTGTAATCGGCGTGGAACACCTTGCGGATCGGCACCGTCTCACCCGACAGCTTGTTCTTCCAAACCATTTCGTTGAATTCGTTCTTCTCCTTGACCCAGTCGACCATGTTTGCGTAGTCCAGGATTCCACTCATGCTCTTGGGGCGCTTCTTTCCGCTCCTCGCGCTCAATCCTTTTCTGTCGTTGTCATTATTCGCAAAGAGCATCGTGCTGTTGGGCCGAATTTTGCTGTTCCGGCTGTCCCTCCTGAACCCTCTTCCCCCCCTCTTGCTCAACCCTCGACTCTGCGGCTGTACGACGCTGCTGAAGCTCAGCAAGTCGTCCACAATCTGTTATTCGCCGAGTGGAATGTTGTTTGTTAATGTTAATGTTAGTTTGCTAGTAAATGTACCATTTCATTTCATATTTGGCGCTCGCTCACCTCCGAATTCCACATCCCCCCCTGGTGCTGGTGCCCCCCCCCGCTGAGCAGCACGGCCTTCCACGCCCGGAACAGGTCGTCGTTTTTGGATATGTAGTCGACCAAGTTGTTCGCTAGCTTCTTCCGCCGTTCCTCGCCCTTGACGGCCGGTGTCGAGACGATCCCGCCGAGCTCCTTGACGATTGTTCGGAGCTCCCTTGCGGTTGAGTAGCGGGAAAGGACGCTTCCGACGAGCTGGTTCCGCACGTACGGGTCGACGACGACCTGCATGTCCTCGGTCTCGGCCAAGAATGAGTCTTCTTCTTCGTTGTCGTTGTCATCGTTATGCCCAATCTTCTTCTCGTAACCCTTCTTCTGCTTGTCATTCATCCGCTTCCTCCTCCTGACTTGGTAGTCGTACTCCTCGCCGTCTTCCAGCCCCCTCGCAGTCCCGAACCTGATGATGTTCGTCCAAGGCCGCTCCGTGGCCGGGCCAATGTCCGCGTCGTCCTTCCCCAGCACGCCGTGCATCGTGCGCTCCTCCTTGATGAGCCTGATCAAGCACTGCTTCCTCCTGGCGCCTCTTATTCCCTGGCTGCCGTTTGGCGGGTTCACCCCGTCGAGCTCCTTCCTGAAGTCCGCCTCCGACTTCCCGTACCTCTTGAGCTCGGCGCGGAGCTGCCGGAGGGTGTAGTTTGCCAGCACCGGATCGAGCTCGAGGGCCAGAGCGTTCTCCCGAACAATCACCTCGGTATCGACCTCCTTCAGCGCCTCGGGGAGCAGCGTAGAAACTAGCGCCTCCCTGCACACTTCCTCGACGAGAGCGTAGAACAGCTCGATCTGGTCGCTCGTTCGCGCCGCCCTCATCATGATTAGCTTCATCTGCTCCGGGGTGATGAAGTCCTTGTTGAACTTGATGTCGGCAACCTCCTCCACTTCGAGAACGTGCTTGATGCAGTCCGCGAGGGAGTTCTCGTGCAGGACTGCCATCGTTTTGTTCTTCTCCAAAAGATCGTTCCGCTCTTTCATGTAAGTTCGGAAATTCTCGTTGCCAATTTCCTGTTGGTTCTGCATGTACCTCATGTACCTGTCAGCGAGTTCTGCATTATATGATAATTAGGGTTGGGTGGCTCATCATTTCATCTCATCTCATCTCACCTCTAGTCTGGCCACGAACTTCGCCGCCGTACACCTTCGGGTACAACTTCTTGGCGGCGTTCACCGTGTCCCACATAAGTGCCGCCTCTGGACCTAGCTTGATGTCGATGGATTTCTTGTACTCCGCCGTGGAGACCCGCTCAACCTGCCTGGGAATGTCAGGGATGATGAAGGGCGTTCGAACCGGCCGATCGTAGGACCGAGGGCTGTACAGCTGCACCGGGGCATCCGATATATTGGCAGAGTTCAAGAGCGGGAGAAAAGATGGGACGGGTTGGGGGTTTAGGATGTCAACCGGCTGACGTGCGATCCGCGTTGATGCTTCAGGCGTGGTGGCGCGGATATACTTGGCCCGATGCTCGTTGAGAGTGAGATGAGTGCTCTTTCCAACCTCAAAACTCTTCGCCAGCTTCTTGCGCAGTTCAGAGTCCTTCTGTTTTTTTTTCAGCTGCTTCTCTCGTGTTTTATTCTCTGTCAACTCCAGCTTTATCTTCAAAGCTCTAAATTCCTCTTCCGAATTGCATTTTGAACGAAGCTCTTTTTGTTCAAGTTTGAACTCCAGGAGGAGTTTCTTGGCCTGCGCCGAGCGAAGACGGGTGAGTCGCTTCGCACTCTTCTCGCTCGCTCGTTCGCTCACCTTGTTCCCGCCAATAGATGTCATGCTCGCAGTCCCAACACGCGTCATCGAAGCAGTTGTTTGCCTACGAAGCGAACGAATTTCTTCAAATGTTGGTGGATGTTCAAGAATAGTTCGGCCATCATTGGGGGCTGTAGAATGAAATTGAAAGCCGTGAGAAGTCATTGCTGGACGTGGATTTTCATCATGTATATAATATAACTTGTGTAAGATCCGCCTCCTGTATCTTGTCTTGATTAAACATAAATTTCCATTTCTCCTTGGTTTTCAAAATTACTTTATTTAACAAACACCATGGATGATTTCGATGCTATGTTCGATGGAGCCTCAAGTGAAAGTGACTCTGGTTCTGACTCTGACTCTCCTCCCCCCTCACCAAAGATCCACATGTCCCCCCCGGCTGTGAGGCACCGATTTGATTCCAAAGACACTGTGGATGACGATCACGATCACCATCAACATTTTTCTCAGCCAACACCAACTTCTTCACCATCTGGCCCTCAACCAATTTTCAGCAACGCGAAGGTTCCAACAAAGAACGATTTCATTGTCATGAAGGAGAGCTTTGGGGGGGACGACAGTGATAGCGACTTTGAAGACATAGCCCAAGCGGGCAGCAACAGCAACAGCAACAGCATTAACAAAAATGTCACCGGAAACATGATGGACGAGGACGACGACGACTTCAGCGATGACGAATTCGACTACCTGCCGACTGGTAATGCGGGGAACAAAACTGGGATTTTTAACAATAGCCGAAAGGCCGAGAGCAAACTCTCGTCGCAAGCAGTCAACAACGTCGGCTATTTTGCTGTGAAGGAGGACCACGACGCCAAGAATCAGGCGAGGCGCCAATCGCAGATAGATACTTTCGGCTTCAGGGGTGCCACGAGTGCCGCCATAGACGACGTGACCAACCAGCGGTTTGAAAATCTCGCCCGGCCTATGATGGAGAGCATGTCAAACTTGGCCGCTCCGAAAAACAGCAAAAATAACAATCACAGCAATAACGACGACGCAAAGGGCACACAATCCAACGACGACAACAACAACAACAACAACAACAACAACAACAACAAACCCCAATCCAAAATGCTACCCGACGATGACGACGAGAGCGAGTCGTTCAGCGAGAGCTTTGGCGAGCGTTCCGCGCCTCTCAGAACAAATAAATCCGCCCCGTTGAACATCGACACAGGCAAACGAAAAACCGAAGCGTTGCGAAACTCTCGCGCGGCCGACTTGTCGCATATCCAATCTCCCAACGACGAAAGAATCAGAGAGTTTCAACGCCTCAACCCTCCTCCTTCGCCCACCTCTCCTTTGGTATTGGATGGTTCGCGAAAGAATTTACAAGGCGAGGACGTTAATGACGATGCTGGTCCCAAAAAAATGACCGAGAGAAGGTTATCACAGCAGGTGAGCGCAAAAATTCCTCGTTTTCCTCGACGGAACACGCATGACATGTCACGGAATTTCTAGCATACGAGCGAATTTCTGATTGCCCAACGTTTTTGAAATTTTCTTCGCTCAAACTAAACCCATTCTTGTGCGCAGGACGCGATCAACAAGCAGCAGGCGTCCCTTTACGGCAACAACAACGACAAAAATGAAGAGACTAAATCTAATAAGTCAGATAAACTCCAATTCGACGAGAACGACGGCGATTCTGAGAACTGGAGAGATCAGTACCCGCGCGCTTTTTACGACAAACCTGGACTAGAAAAACCAACACAGCAGCCCAAAGCTACAAAGGCCCCTCCTTCGTCCCCCGCAAACAACAGGGGGGGGACCTACAGCGATGACGATGAAGCGAGTTACAGGAAAACAAAATCGAGGGAAATTTTGCCCCATGGGCGAGTCCCAACTCGGGCGGACTTCTTCGTGCCGCAGCCGAAAGGCTTATCGATGAAAAAGTGCTACGTTGTGCGAACGAGCACAGGCATGATGAGCGGTTACCTGTATAGTTTGTTCTTGGAACCACCAGGGAACGGTAAACCTGGAGGCGGCATGGAGGGCGACGGGAAGTTTTTAATGTCGGCGAAGAAGAAGGGAGGGACGAAAACCAGCTACTACCAAATTTGCTCGGAACTGGAAGGGAGTGAGGCAACGAGCTTGGGAAAGCTTCGTTCCAATTGGAGGTGAGTGAGAGATTAGTGCTCTTACAACCCAGTGGGGCACTCTAACCCACCTTTTTCCCCTCATATTAACTGTAGTGGAGGCCACTATACCATTTACGACAGCGGGAAGAATCCGATGAAGACTTCCGACGAAGATCAGCATAGGCTAGAACTGGGGGTGATTGGCTTCGAGTACGATAAAATGGGACCGGGAAGGATGAAAGTCTACGCCCCTAAGGTTGAAGATGGCAAGATAGCGAAGTGGAGACCAAACGATCCAATTGACAGCATTCATAGTGTTCTGCAGCAAAACAACGGCATTTTTGATGCCGAGATGAAAAAACGCATCACAATGTGCGAGAACAAGAGGCCGAAGTGGGATCCGCAGCAGAAGGGTCACGTATTGAATTTCAAGGGTCGTGTGACTGAGAGCAGCGTAAAAAATTTTCAGCTGACGAATTACGAATGTGGCGATACAACTATATTGCAGTTCGGGAGGGTCAAGAAGAACACTTTCACTTTAGACTTCGGTTACCCTCTCTGTGCATTGCAGGCGTTCGCCATCAGTTTGAGCAGCCTGGATGGGAAGCTGGCAGGTGAGCGAGCGAGCCTTGTGGAAGACAATAGCGATCCACTATTAAGCAAACATAATTCCACTCAATTCGCTTCGCTCGGCGCAGACTCAAAGGGTTTTGAATTGTTGCGCCGATAGAATTTAAACGAGAAAACGAGAGAATTTTGGTACAAAAATATATCTAAATTCCATTCACAACGCTTATGTGAACATCGATTTCAACTCCCTTGCTGCAACTTCGTTGCTGCCAGCATCAATGCTGTAACCGCACTCTACTTCTCCCCTCAACATGAATTTCACCAAGAATCTAACGCCCTCCTTCCACTCAATCTCAACTCCCTCCTCTAGCTCATTGCTAACCTGAATGCTGCTGACTATTTCCTCGACCACCACTCCCTCGATCCTTCCCAAACTCTCCCTCCACTTTTCCTCTCCAAGCGAGTCAATAACAAGAACGCACTCGTCTGTCAGTAGGACAATCACGTTTCCAATGTCAACGTGTCCGCAGAACGGGCTCCCGCCCAAATTAGTTGAGAGCAGCAATTTTGCCCCAACCGCGTCCGTCAATTTGTAATCCTTCATGATTTTGTACTTGCCATATAAAGCTCTCCGCACCCTCAGCATATTGACAATTTCTCCCCCTCCACTCCCACTCTCAATGCCACCATTCTTCTCCTCGCCCCCTTCCCGGTCACCCAAATCAGCATCGACCCCCATCAAAACATCGGTTGCGGCGTCAGCCATCCCAATCACCGGCTTCAACACAAGTCCCAACCCACCCCTCAACAACCCTTTGCTCAAGCCCAATATTCCCCCCTTCTCCACCCCCTCCATGGGCTTCCTAATCGCGCCGTCAACTCCCTCCAGCACTCCGTCCAACAGTTTTCTTCCCCCGCTACCCAAGCCCCCAACCACCGTCGCCGGCTTCTCGACGTTTCCCACATCACGGCTGAGCTTGTATTTCGTGTCCAAGGTCAAAATCGCCAAATTCTTGCTCAAGGTGCTCGTCAGCAATCCCGCGCTCTGCGCCAAACCTCCAACAACAGCGCTGCCCAGCGCCCCCGTCCCTTTCACCACCCCCTGAGCAACATAGCTCGGATCCAGCTCAACCATGCTCTTCTTCAAACCTTCATATGGGCTCACGATAAAATTTATAGCGCCGTCTCCAATCCTGTTCACCAGCCCGAACGGGTTTCCGATCGCGCTCATGCTCCCCAGCAGCCCGAAGATGTTCTTCTGCAAGCTCATTTGGTAGTGCGGCTGCATGATAACCAGGAACTTCCGCGCTCTGCTCGAGTAAAAGTGCTGCAAGCAAAACCCGTCAATTTTCAGCGTCGCCTTGTCGACCTGCAGCAGCGTGTCGAACACGAAGCTCTTGTAGATTCCGCTCAACAGACTGCTCGCCGTCTTGTTGTGGTGGCCAATTGCAACCGCCAGACCCTCGGCTCCACCCAATTTCACGTCGCCCTTCCTCACCGCTGCGTGCAGCGCAGCAGCTTTCTTGCCCTCCACCTTTTCTTCGGATTCCGTGAGCGCTCTTCCCTGACTTATACTCAGCAAAATTTCGAACTTTTCGACAATAAGGTCCTCGCAATAAACCCCCAGCCCCAACAGGCTCGGTTCCTCTTCATCTCTGTTGTTGTTGCTGCTGCTGCTGCTGCCACTGTTGCTGCTGCTCCCACCAATATTTGTCTCGGTCCAAGATTTTACTGCCGCTTTCAACGCGTTCGGCAAGTTATTTTCCCCGTCGTCGCCGTCACCTCCGCCACCTCCCGCATGCCTAGAAACGCTCAGCGCCCATTGGTGCATCCTCACAATGAAAGCCACGTCCAAATTAACGCGCACGTCGCCGCTCCTCAAATGAACGCTTTTAACGCACAGAACTCTGCTCGAGTGCTCCGGATTCACCCTGATGGACAACTGCAGAAACTTGTCGTTGCTGTTGCTGTTGCTGTTGCTGTTGCTCACCTCCGGGTGCAGAGCGACGCTGTACGGACTACCCGGCAAGTGGTTATCAACTTGGATGTAACCGACCGCAAACGCAAACACGCCCTCCCTTCGTCGCAGCGTATCGAACGTGCAAAGACCGTTCACGTCGCGAATCAGAATTGTGCAGAGTTCCGAGGGCGAGTTGTCAACGATGCTGATGACGATTCCCCTGATGAGAACTCGAATGGAAATGTTCACGTGTGGATTGTTGTTGGTGGTGGTGTTGTTGCTGTGTTCGTTGGTGAAGCTACTGCTACTACTAATGTTCTTCAAATAGAACTCCTCATCCTTCAGATTGTCCTCCCCAGCTCTGATAACTTCAACCGTGTTGTCGGCGGCGCAAGCAATGAGCTCTTGGCGCTGCTGCCTCTTCGTTAGCGTGTGCCTTTTTTTGCCGGTTGTAATATTGGTGGTAATGGTGGAGACAAATTTTCCGGCAGGCGTTTTGGCTGCTGCTGCAATCGCAGCCGCCGCCGCCTTTAAAGGGGTATTCGTTGTCTGTGCGTCTTCCATGATTCCTCTCCGCTGACTAGCGTGCAGCACGCCCCGGTACGCCGCCCCAAACTCCCCCCCGACGCTCATTTTTTTCTTGATGACCTGCAGAACGATTACCTTGCTCGGCCCGTCACTCTTTACAAAAGCAAACACCCTCACCTCGGACAGCTCCCTCGTCGCCTTCCCCAGCAATTCCCCCCCCAGCCTGTGCGGAGCCAACCTCGTGTGCTCCCCAATCCGAAACACTAGCTCCTTGGTCGTCGCCCTCCCGCTCTGTCCGTCAAACGGCGCCAGCGCCAGCACCAACCTCATGTAGCTCTTGTCGTGATCATTGTAGCTGTTGCTATTTTTTTTTTCCTTGTGATTGTTCTTCACCCCCCCACAAACAGCCCCATTAGGCGAGTCCCACCCAAACGAGCTCGTACTGCTAGGAGCGAGAAAATCGCCCGACACCTCACTATCGTCAGAGTCGTAGTTTCCCTTAACCTGATACTGATCAGAGTTGACTTCACCTTCACTGCCTACGCTGTCACTCCTCATTGCCCGGTTAAAGTCCCCCCCATGCTTCTGTGCCTTTCCCCCCTTCCCCTCCTTGAACTGTCCAACCCAGACGGGCCAGTGAGTGTGATTCTCAATTCTGTAAAGGCTGTTCCGGCCCAACCCCTCCTCTTCCCTCAAGCTCACAATCACGCCCAGTCCACCGGTGTCGGGCTTGATTTCTGTGTGGACGCGAATTGTTTTTATGTTGCTGCTGCTGCTGTTGATACTGATGATACTGTGCTTTTTCCTGACTCGAACGCTAATCGTCCCCAAGAAATTGGCGTCGAAAGCCCCACTCCAATCATACTCCTCCCCTCCCAACACGGGCAAAATGGAAATGAGCATTTCCTCCTCGCAGCTCTTCCAGTGGAAATTCATTCTGTTTTCGCTCCTCTTCTCTTTCTCTTTCGCCTTCTTCTCAAGCAGCTCCCCCCCCCCCCCAACCCCCCACTGACTGACCCGAAACTCAACCTTTTCGCTGTCGTTAATGATCGTAATTCGACTGGTGACCTCGACTGTCTTTGACAGCACCCACTTCCCCTGGTGTCCTAACGGCTTCACCGCGTACACCAAGTCATACATTCCGTTATCGCCGTTTGGAACGAGGACACGGTCGGTGGCGGGCCGACTGGCGCCAATTTTGAAGGTTTTTGACCATTTTCCGTTTCCGGCCTTGTAGGCAAGCATCGAGCTCAAGGGGGCTGTTGCTGAATTCAGCTTGTCTAGGACGGACATTGGGGTGGTGGCAGCGGTGGTGGCTGCTTTTGAGTAAGGGTGGTGGCAGATGAAGCTGTTGTTGTTGTTATTGTTATTGTTGTCGTTGTCATTGTCGATATTGTTGTCATCAACCTCCTCCTTCCTGACCATTGTCCTCATCCACCTCCTCCTTCTTATCGGCTGGGTGTCGCTGAAAACTCCTTTCGCAAAACCCGCGTGAACGCTCCTCGTGCTCTCCCAACCCCAGCATGTCCAATCCGACTCCTTCCATTTGTAGTTCCGAGGATCGCCAACTACGACCGAACTCAGCACCTTCCTCGAGTGGTTGAAAGACTCGGTGGCGAACCACCTCCTGATCACATTGCGCTGCTGATCGAGCTCCACATACTCGTATATCTCTTCAACAACTTCCCTTGCCCTCTGGTTCGGGAGGGGAACGATGTTCCTGTTAGCGTCGTCCTGGTCGTCCATACGCCTGCCGCTGTCGCCAATTTCTAGAATTGCGGCGATTTCTTGGAGAGCTTGTTCGGCTTTCGCCGAGGAGGTAAGGGCCTGGTCGAGGGAAGATAGGCGGGAAAGGGGGGAGCCAACCACTAGGTCGACGCCGGAGGTGTTTTTCAGCCAAAGGTCGCAGTAGATTTCGGCGTGAGAGATGGTGATTTTGTTGCTGTTGTTGTTGTTGTTGTGTTTGGGGTGGCTGAATCTCAAGCCGAATGTCATGGGGATGTTGTTGGAGTCAAATGCTTGAAAGCAGGTAGTTTTCAGACCAACTCTCCCACCGCTACTACCATTTCCATTTTCGTTTTTGCCCCCCCTCTTTTTGTTCACCCTCCCAACCCCAACAAATTCCTCCTCCTCCTCCTCCACCACCTCCTCCCACTCCCCCTCTTCGCCTTCGTCGTCCCTTCTTCCTCCCTCTCCGCTAAGCTCTGCCGGAAGCAAGCAAACAAATTCGCTCCAATTGTCCATTCCAAACGCCTTGAACTTTCCGTGCGGATTGCATTTTGAGGTGTCGCACTCGACGAAGGCCATCTCCCCAATTTGTATCACCCCGGTCCCTAAGGTTGTTACTCCCGCAGCTGCGAAGCTAGAGTCTGTTACGACATAACTTATTGAGCAGGGTAAGTAGTTCTGGACTGTGATGCCAGACGTTGTGAAAACTTTTTCAATTTTCTCTTGCGTCTGCTTCCCCTCCCCTTTAGCGCTCTTCTCGGCTAGCTTCAGCGCTACGCTGACAATATTATTATTATTGCTGTCTTCCCCTCTCGCGTCCTCCTCATTCTCCCCCCCCCAGATTTTCTTCGTCCTGAAGAGAACCTCAGCTGCCTGGTCGCTGAAATTAGCCACGATCATTCCCATGCCCTTCCGCTCACTGTTGTTATTCCCGACGTTAACGTCGCTGACGGCAACTGCCATCTCCATGGCTCTGGGGGGCTTGAGTTCGTCGTCGCCAGGCTGAGTTTCGACGCCGACATTCAGGCTCAGGTTCTCAACGAAGGGCTCCCACCCTCCCCCTCCCCCTCCCCCTCCCCCTCCCCCTTTCCAAACGTCCAACCTGCAGTCAACGCTAAAATTCACGCTCGTAACAATTTCCTTCCCGCACTTCCGCTCAAGAATGCTTCTTTGCTCCTCCTTCTGGTCAAACTTATTCTTACTCTCCTTCAAATCGATATCCAAAATTGTCAGAATGCTCGGCACTCGGGTCTTGATGTATTTAGTTTTTCGCCCTAGCGACCTCTGCATGCCAAGAAAAATGTTGTGCATCGTTAGGTTGACCAGGGGGGCTAGGTTTCGGGGGAGGTGGAGGGAGGCGCGAGAATTATTGTTATGGTTTTTGTTATCGCTGGGGTTGTAATCAGCGGTAGTGTCCTCGAACAACGTCAGTTGTATTCTAGGCACGTTTATCTGGAACTTGTCCACATAGCCCCAAAGCTCGGCATCGGCTTCGCGAAAGGTGATTGAGAAGCTGCTGTACTTGTTGTCGTGTTGTGCGCTGCTGGTGCTGGTGCTGGTGGTAGTGGCAACCGGGGACATGATCGTTGAATTGTAAAATTGTCCTGTTCTCGTGATTTTCGACACTTCCTCGAAGCCCAGGTCAACGGCCAAGATGTCATTGATAGCGATGATCACGGTACCAGGTCTCGGCACCCTCTGATGAACTGATGGTAGAATTGAGTGCGCGTGTTTCACTGCTTCTTCGTTCTCGTAAATGACTTCAATCGCGGACGAAGCCCTTTTTTTCGTGGCGCTGCCGTCACCGCCGCCACCGCTGCTGTGGTTGAAAAGAGCGGAAGTCACACTCTCAACCAAGGCAACGTTACCGCACGGTGAAGGAACAACTTTTATTCCCGTCCCCATCGATCCGCACGAGAACTTGACCATGAAAATGGATTGGTTTTCATTTTTGCTTGGTAAGTTTTTTGTGCCTGTGCCTGTGCGTGAAGCAAGGTTGTTGCTGTGCTGGGTGTTGCCGCTGTTAATATCGTTATTCCCATTCCCTTTCCCGTTCCCGTTCCCACTGCTAAACGTTAGCAACAAAGGTCGCGGCAGCTCAACCAAACTCTGGACAACGTTTCTGAACGGTATGCGGCGAATCGGATTGTTGTTTATAGCAATCAACGTGTCTCCAACCTCGATAACCCCCAGCAGATGGTTCACCTTCACCTTCTCGACCAAAACCGAACGGTGAGATTTCCGAAGCAACAAGCCCAATTTGGAGGTGGTAAACTGCACCTCGTAAAATCCGTCGCCCCCCCCGCCTCCAACGAAGCTCTGTGTGGCGGTCAAGCTCAAAAACTGCTGCTGCTGAACCAATAGCTCGTGGTCCTGATCAACCACCCTCTGCCTTCCCTCCTCCTCCTTGCGCCGGAACTGCTCCTGCAAATTGGCGTTCTCCAACGAGTTCCTCCGCCCAGTTTCGAGCTTTTCGTTCTGCCACTTTGTGAAGACCATCTGCACCATTTTCAAATCGCTGTGGGACAGCAAAACGGCCACGCTGTCGAACGTTAAATTCAGCGACCGGTGCGTAGCGTGCAGCGAACGGGTTGAGGATGAATACTCGATCTCGGCCGAGATTGGCTCGATTAGTGCCACACCCAGATTCAGATTAGCCTCATGGTCCGCCGACGCCGACGCCGACCCCGACCCTAGCAGCGTGTCGACGTCCATATTAACGTACGACTCAACACTGTGGCACTGCACGGTGCAGCACTTCTTTGTTGTTCGTTCCTCCCCCCCATTGGTGAATGAAGCGTTAACAATGGCCAGGCCGGTGAGAACCAGGGCCTTTGAGTTGACATTTTTCTCGTCCGCAAGCAGAAAAATCCGAGGGTTGTCGGCAACCAACTTCACTGAGAGGCCATAATGTGTTCCGGTCGTACTCGTACTCGTACTCGTACTCATCTTCTCCTTCTTCTCCCTTTCCTCCCCATCATCGTCATCATCCCCAACCACGAAAAAACTCGAAATGTCTGTCCAAGGAACCGCCATCGCATTAAAACTCATTTTGGACAAAACAACGATCACAACACTGCTACTGTCATTGTTCTCCTTGCTCATTCGCAACGTCAACTGATCCAAATCCTCGTCGTTGCTGTACATTCCCACCAACTTCGAGAACGAGTTCCCCCTGTCTACCAAGTCAACCATTGCGATCCTACTGATCAACAAATCCACCGACGTTTTTGAATTGTTGATTCTCGTCAAGCTGGCGCGCGTGTTGTTCACGCTTATGCTCGCTATAGTTTGCGTGGGATCATTTTTTGATATAGTCAGTTCAATATTGTTGAGTTTGAGCGCAAAGTTGATGATTTTTTGTTGTTGTGGTTGCTGTTGCTGTTGCTGTTGCAGTTGACCGACATCTTCTTCTTCCTCTTCCTCCTCCACACCCTCTTGCTGCTTCTGCTTCTGCCTCTCCCCCCCGTTAAATTTGTAGTTGATCATCCTCGCGCCATCCGCGTAGCAGATCATGGTCGAATTCGCCAGATTGCCAAGATCGGCTTCTCTCTCCACGTTTTCCTGGCTCATTTTATTTACCTCACCAAAATTCTGCATGATCGTCTCTCTCAACAGGCGATAGTCACTCAGTCGAAACAAAAAAAAAGCCTCAGATATTGAGCTAGTTATGGAAACGGTCTTGACGCTGTTTTTCTCCGTCGCCAGTTTCGTCTCCAAATCAAGGCGGAAATCTAGTGGCTTCCTTATTACGCTTCCCCCGCCCACCCCAACGACGTGTACGGTCAAGTGTCGCCACCAACCTGCTGCCCCCTCTTCCCCCTTTTTCGTGTCGAAGTAACTAATCAGTTCCGTGCGGCCTGTTTTGCACGCAATCACATCGTCGTCGTCCGAATTCTCGTCCACGTGCTTGTTCTTAGGAATGATAACTTTGCCTGCGGCAATCTTGACGCACAGGACCGACTTCGTTTGAACACGTCGTTCCAGGAAACCCTTTGCGTGCTTTGACGAAGCGGCCATTCCCCTGCCTGGAAGTCCGTTTGACAGGTAGTCGACCAACTCCAAGGTGCGGCCGTGCAAATAATTCACCGTCAAACCTGCGACCTCTACAAGCAGAAAGTCGTCACAGCTCTGGGTAAAGTTGTGGTTGCACTTAGCGTTCACGTAGTCCATGTCCTTCTTCTGCTTGATTTTTGATTTAGCCGTCTTAGTGGTGGTGAAGGTGTTCGACGAAAGATCGAATTTTCTGAAGCAAAACTGAATGAACTTTTTCGTCTCGCCCGAATTATCAAAGACGACATCTCGATTTTTGTTCTTCAGCGAAGGGTCAGTCGCCTGGATAGTGTCGATGCTCCCCGTCACGTCTTTCTCGTTAGATATTGTGTCGTGCAGGTAGCTCAAGTTCAAGTTGGCGAAATTAAGGGTGAGGAGTTTCCGACCTTGGTGTTCTTTATTGAGGGAAATTCGCAAGAATTCAATTGTAATTGTGGCTTTCAAGAGGGCGGGGGTGGAAGTTGGGGGTTCAAGGGTTGAAATTGGAGTAGGAGTTGGACTTGGACTTGGAGTTGGAGTTTGTAGAGATGGAAGAGATGGAAGAGATGGAAGAGATGGAAGAGATGAGGAAAACTTGAATTTGACCTCCTTGCTCAATCTTCCAACAAACCGCTGCAAAGCCACAACCGTCGCGGGATTCCACTGGAAAGAGAACGCGCTCGTTTGCAAGTTCACGTTCTTCTCTTCGTCACCCTTTTCCACCAACTCCAACAAAATCTCAGCTCGCGAGGGAAGCAGCGACAGGCCGTCGCCGTCTCCGTCCGGAATATGAATAACCCCCACCGGTGGGGATTCCCAACCCCACCGCGCATCAATAATCGAATTATTATCGCTCACTGAATATTCTTTCTCCTCCGCTGGCTCGCTCTCCTTCTCCTCCCCGCCACCTCCTCCTCCTCCAATCTCGTCATCGTAATAACTGCACGCCGCAAATCGAAAAGGTGAATTCACGTGTTGCAAGCAATCGATCAAGACCAATTTTTCCAACCGCAGCTTCGTCGTGGACAACTCACTCGCGCTCTTCTTGAGCATTTCCGTGTTCTTTGTGATCTTTCTGTTGACGGAGAAGTGATATTTTTCTAGAGAGAGCTCCAGGAGCTCCTGACTTCCCGAAAAGTGTCGACCTGAATCATCGACAATTTTGAAGGAGATCCCGTCGCCGAAGACGTTCAGTTGCTTCGCCGTTGGTGTTTTAAATTGGGTTTTCGTTTTTTTTGACATCGACATTTTGGGAGTTTCCCGATATTCCTTCACCTCGGTCTCATTCATCAAAATTTCGGCCTGCTCCAAAATTTCGCTCTTTAACTTCAAGCCAACGTCAAGGGCAAGAATCATGTCGCTGTAGCTCGCCCGGGCGCGAACCTTTTCGAACTCAATTGTAGTTCTCTCGGCTAACGTGTGGGATTCCTTTGCTAAAACTCCGCGAATGGATAGCGGGTGCAGCAAGCTGCCCGCATTCAAATCTGGCGAGTTCGCACAGCCCGTGAAAATTTCCATCCCGTTGACAAAAAATTGATCAGTGGAACCGCCGCCAACCAGCTTGGTGTGCAGGAAGTCCAAATCCACTTTGAGGGTGACGCTTTCGTCCTCCTCTGAGTTGGTGCTGGAGCTGTCGGCGACGCAAATCGCTCTCGCGCCGGACAAAATCAAGCGAAATTGGAAGGGAGTGAATTGTTGGGGGTCGTTCTCGTTCTCGGTCCTGGTCCCGGTCCTGGTCCCGGTCTCGGTCTCGAACCTTGGCACATTGCTATTGCTCTTCGAGTCAATCTCAAAGAACCCATCGGCAAGCTGCAAGATTGTTGCGGCGTAGGCTGGAGAGTAAATTGTTGCGCTCGGAAGAGAAGAAAAGAAGAACTTTATCCGCAACCACGCTGGGTGAATGTAGTAGATGCAAGCGTTCGTGATGTGGAGAAGCTTCACGTTGGAGTCATCTGCCGGTTTGGAGGTGGACGTGTAGTGAATGTTGGGTAAGGAGTTTTCATTCTCCTCGGAGGAAGAGGTGTACTTGAGCGGCAACAGCAAATTTTCATGTCCGCTGAATGATTTGTTTCCACTTGTTTGCCTCAGCACAATCGAGCCGCAGGTTAAATCTTGCTTCGTGACGAAGCCCTCCGACTTTTTGTAGGTTTTGGTGTAGCTCCAGGAAAAATCGTCGGAGGAAATTGCGCCTACCTTGTCGGACTCGTTTTGGTGGGTAAAATTAACCACAATGTTGGGAACGCTGATTTGGAACAAATAAGTTGTGGGGGTGTTGTCCTTAATGTCGTAGCCGTAGCAGACTGACGAGTCGCTGTGATTGTCAATCTGGCCACGCTTGTCGTCCTTCCTCTTCAAAAACTCGTCCAAATTGCGCGTGTCGGACAAAATGTTGTTGAAGATCATGTGGACGAACAGGACGTAGTCGTTCTTTCGGAGGGTGAGGACAGCGTCCGTGATGAGCGCGGTGATTTTCCACCTCGGCATGACGGATTGGGCCGAAGGATAGTCGCCCATTGGCCACTTTACGCTGCGCAGGGAGGAAAGAGCGGAATATATAATACAACATTAGTTATTTAAACTCGTTTCCACACCCGCTCCTCTCTGATCCGCTCGCTCACCTGCAAGTCAAATTTATCCCGCTTGGCAAAGATAGAAGTTTGTTCGTGTGGCTCTTAATCACAATATTCTCGCCGGTGATGTTCAGATTGTTGTACCACTGCATGACGTTCAAATTATGTTTGAAAAGCTCTGGTTGACCGAGGAAGTAGTTGGCAATGTTGACCGACTTGATTTTCAGGGATATGAAATGCGGGGACCTGTAGTGGACAGGGAGGATCAGGGTGGGGTTTTGGATGTTGATGGAGAGTTTCAGAAAGTTTATGCCGGGGGCGTCTGAGTTTGGGAGTGGGTTGGTGGTGGGAGCTGGAGGAGGGATCGGGATCGGAATCGGGGATGGCGAGGGGGTGGTTGATTTCGAGGGGTTCGAGGAATTCTTCAACTTGTCTAATATGTTGTTGTCTATGGCGTTTTGAAACTTTCCCCAAACCTCATCGCCCAGTATGCCCACAAACAAGTAGTCAATCACCTCCAGCCAAAGCTGCTGGATGTATACGAACCGCATGGGGGAGAGCTCGAGGGACAAGTGGTAATCGCAGTTGTCAACGGTGCCGGCTTCGCCATCAACGAAGACCGAGTTCGGCGACGGTTTAGGGGATTTATTATTACTGTCATTATTTTTGTTCAACCTCGGAAACGTTTCGAAGATAAGATTTACCAGCGAGTTCTGGCGTCCTTCCGCCGTGTTCAAGCCAAGAATTTCGCTGTAGATGCTTCCCCCATCGGTGGAGTTGTCAATCAAAGTGAAATTTCCGAAGTCGCAAACAGTTTTGCTTCCGCCGGTGGATTTCTTGATGAAGTAAACGTTCGTCCTGTCCACTTGGGCAACAATAAGACGCCGCGAGCGCGAATCTTTGTTGAATCGGACTCGCAGTTTTGCGAGGACCAGTTTGAGGGTGAATGTCGGGGGTTGGGGCGTGGGGTCTGCTGCATCTTCAGAATCGTCATCGGAATCAGAATCAGCAACGATATTGAATGCTGAATGAAGAACCGACGACGGCTGAATTGGAGAGAAGAAATTGTTGTAGTTCTGCTGAGGAGACAGAAACGATTTTTGCGCGCTAACCGCGTAAAAAGAATTGCTCGAGCTGTTTTCATTTTCGCAAGCGTCAAAAAAGTTCAGGTCAAGAGGAGGCGGGGACGACGGAGAACCGACGGGGGGGGGAGATTCTGGTTTTGCTAAAGGGGTGGCAAACAAGCTGTTGGAGGGATTGTTGATGAGCTCGTCCAAATCGCATTCTCGGTTGACCAAATCTTCCGGCGTCTGCAGGCAATAATGTATTGCTGAGAGCGTCTCGGGGTTCCACTCTACGTAGAGCTCGTCGAATAAGACGTCTACTTCCTTGTGGGAATTGTCGGATTTAACGCTAACAACCATTAAATCTTTGTCGTCGAAGTTGTCGAGATTTGAACTTTCCAAATCATCACCATCAGGATTCTTGGACGAGACTAAACGAGCAAAAGACTCGCCGGCCTGTTGGTACAAGTCCGTTCCTTGCAGCGACTTCATTGTTCCGACGAATTGAGAAAAGGTGCTGGAGTACTTGCACAGTCCTGCCGTGATTCCCTCGATTTTTAGGAGGAGAATTGGGGCAGGTGGGAGGGATGATTTGGATTTGGATTTGGGGTTGGGAGGGAGGGGCGGCTGTCGGTAGTTAGCGCGCCCATCGACGTCGTTTGTGAGAAGGAACGAGATCAACGGAGCGGAAAAACTGAATTCTAGCAGTTTTGGGCTTGAGCTTGGGCTTCGTGTAGCGGTTGGGGTTGGGGTTGGAATTTGACATTTTTTCGTTCTTTTCTTCATTTTGTCGTCGCCATTCCCATTCACAAAACCCTTCAAATTGTTCAACGAACTCTCCTTGTATTTCAACTTCCGTACGTCCCACCTCTTCGACAACCGGGAGAGCAACCGCGAAACTGAGGCGGTCACGTTGAAGGACAACCGAGGCAGAAGCGCATTTATTTTTATTCTCGTCAAGTTGGGTGCCTCGCTTGGGTGCAGGTACAGCGCCGAGTTAAGCTCGAGGGAGAGATCGAACGGCTCAATAATCGTCGAGTAGGGAACTTTGTTTTTCCGCTTGTGGGTTATGGAGGTTGACAGCATCTGCATGTTGCTGATCAAAAGGTTCCAGTTGTCGTACTGATGATGCTGATTGTAAGTTGAAGATGAAGTGGGGGCGGATTGGAACGACAGGTGACCGAGATCGACAATCACCATGGGTTTGTTGGAATTCGTCACGTCTTCCGGGAAGAAGAGCTGCGGTGCGGTGACCTGCACATTTACGTCGTAGGATTTTCGCGTGGATAGGGTGTGGATTAGGTCAGTTTTTCTCCGAGATCTCCAATTGCTGAGGGAGGCGGAAAGGGTGGTTTGGTAAGATTCGAGGTTGGTGGATTCAACATTGTTTAGTTGAAAGAGGTGGGTGAGGGACTCGGTGGCATCGGTTGAATAAACGATTTCTAGTGGGGAGAGAATTAAGTTCAACGCAACATGGGATGGAGAGAAGGATATTGAGACGGTGAGGTCGGGGGAGGGGGTGGGAGTGGGGGTGGGGGTGGGAGGTGAATCCACCTGTAGCTGCTTGAGCGACGTGTTGAGGGTGGAATTCTTGCGGGAGAGGAGGAGAGGAAACAGGGTGATGCTTGCGACCGAGGGACACAAATCTCGAACTTGAACATTATCTAACGAGAAGGCCACGTTCCAAGAACTCGGTGTTGTTATTGAGTGGTAGGTAAGTGAGAAGCTTGTTTGGAGGATTGGGAGGGAGGAGTTGGTGGGGGTGGAGTCCTCGGCCAGGATTGTCACGGAGTCAAGGGATGCAGAAATATCCCAGAGAATTGAATTGGAGTTGGTGTTGGAGTTGGAGTTGGAACTGGAACTGGTGTTGGAACTGGAACTGGAACTGGAACTGAGGTTGGTGTTGTTCTCCTGGGCTGCGATCGAAAGCGCAATGCTTTCGTAGAGCTTCGCCTTGTCAAAATCGTGGGAAAATGTATTGATATTTGGGGTGGAGTTGGAATTGGAATTGGAATTGGAAGCTTTGGTGGAGGGGGCGGTGGTGGAAAACGACTTGAACCAGCTGAACACACCGCCGTCTTCTTCAATTTCTGGTATATCAGCTGCATCAACGGGCAATTGATCTTTGCTATTATTCTTGTCCGCCTCGGCCAGAGCCGCCATGCGGAAAAATACGATGTCGCTCGCATCGAGCCTCTCTTCCATGGCCTGCAGTGCAGTTACATCCACATCCACATCCAAATCCACTTCCCCGTCAGCGCTCTCATTCTCGTCCTCGAGAATAACCAGCTTCGTGTACAGCTCAACGTAGGGCTTCCTCATCAAAATGACCTTGGCCAATTTCGACCAATTTTGAGGTTGACGGCGAATATTATTTTTCCCCAGGGCTAGTGTTGTTTTAACCACTAGAAAGGCGTATCTCCACCAGGCTGCCGGTGATTGGGTTGGTCGGGTTGAAGGTCGGTGGCGGTAGAACGTCTCGTGGGCCTCGAGGTTGCGGAAGTGCTGTTTTATTGTGGACAAATCAGATAAAACGCGTCGGGGGATTTTCACGTTGGTCGAGGATGAGCGAAGGTGGGCCATGAACTTCGGACCAGCATTAGCATTAGCATTAGCTGTTGCTGATGCTGTGTTTATGGAGAACTCTAGGGAGGGTGACATGGGCTCTATTATGAATTGGGAGGCGTCGGGGTGGGGAGTAGAGAGGAGCAAGTGAGGGGGGATGAGGGATGAATTTGAGTCCCAGTAGACGCCGAGCTGGTAGACAGCGGCAAGCTTCTTTTGTGTGGTGGAGTTGGGTTCGGGGTTGGGGGCGGGAACATCATCAGCATCACCTTCATCATTATTTGAAGACGGCGAAGAAATGAAAAACTGGCGAAGGGTAAGGCCAACCGCAGTAACCTTGCCATTGCTGGCATGGTGTTCGTAACGAATGTGAACGTTCTTAACCGTGACAGTCAAGGAACTGAGGACATTTGCGATGATTCGCTTTACCCAACGCTCCTTTATTGACTTTGTAGAGGCGGCTCTGGTTGCGGTGGAGGATTGAAAGAGCTGCTCCGCGCGAAGTTTCAACGCTTCGGAGAGAAGAGTGGAAATATGTTTCTCCTTCAGGGTTCGGAGAGTGGCGGAGGAATCAACGATAATGTTGGGCAAAGAGGGGTCTGCATCGTGAATTATGATTTCAAGGTCAGTTAATGTTAGACTGCAGCCGCTATTGTTATTGTTGGTGGGATTCGTGAAAGTTTGCCAAGGAATAGTTAGCTGAAACTGGGAAATTTGACCGTGGGATATGAATGTGTGGGAGAGAGATGGCAGAAGGGCAGATAGAGCTGTGGCCTTGATTTGGAGATTGGAGAGGTTAATTTCACCTCGCCAGGCTGAAACCTCGAGTTGGTCAGGATGCAGAACGAAAAACTGGGAAAAGTGCTCTTTCAACGTGTCGGTTAGGTACCGTTCAAACATTGGTGAGTTTGTTGTTGTGGAGTGCGAAAAAGAGGTTTAAATTTCAAAGAGAATTTCAAAACCAAGAACCACAGAAAGAAAATGAATGCAAAAGAAAGACTAGCTCACGCATTGTAAATCATAAACGAAGTTTTCAAACTCAGCGAAAGCCATGGTCAAAGCCAAGAGACCTGCTGATAACACCGACCCTAGCTCCAAAGCAAAAACAAATCCAAATGATATAGTTTCCGTTGAGACGGCAGACAATTTGATGTTTGATGATGCAAATGAGGATGAGTTTATTGAGGAAGACGTGGTTGAAAATTGTAGTGATGATGGTGATGGTGATGATAATATGTTTGATGGTGGTGAAGATGATGAACAGTCGTCTGCCACAAACCTTGCAACCCAGCAGGTGTATATGCCGGGGCAAACACTGCCCGAGGGAGAGGAGCTTGAGTACGATGCTTCTGCATACTCAATGTACCATGCGATGAAGCCTGAGTGGCCCTGCCTAACTTTTGACATTATCAAGGATAACCTCGGTTCGAATCGAACCCGGTTTCCCCACACTGTTTACTGTGTTGCTGGAACGCAGGCGGATCAGAAGGATAAAAATAAATTGCAGGTGAGTTGAGTTGAGTTTAGTAGAGTTGAGTTGAGTTGAGTTGAGTTGAGTTGAGTTGCATTACGTTGCGTTGAGTTGATTCAACGAGTGGGAGTTGTGTCCACCCGTTCCCATAACCTAACCCCCCGCTTCCGCTTCCGCTTCCCCTTGTTAGCTAATGAAGCTGTCGGACATGTCGAAAACGTACAAGAAGCAGGACAATGGAGATTCTGACGACGACGAGGCATTGGACAGCGATGGTGACGATAGCGACAACGACAATGTCGATTCTGATCCGATTCTTGAGCACGTCGATATAGCTCACTCTGGCTGCGTTAATCGCGTCAGGTGCATGCCACAGAAGCCGAATATTGTGGCCACGTTCAGTGAGACGTCGCACGTTCACATATTTGACCTGAGCGCGCACATAGCGAGTTTCGACAACAGGCAGGGGACGGCGGGGCTGTCCAACAGGCCAATTTTCACCCACAGCGGCCACAAGACGGAGGGCTACGCGATGGACTGGAGCGGGGTGAGCGCGGGACAATTTTTGACGGGGGACTGCAGTGGAGCGATCGATTATTGGTTGCCGAACGAGGGAGGGGGGGGGTGGAATGTCAGTTCAAAAGCGTGGAAGTGCAACGACAGCGTGGAAGACATTCAGTTCTCGCCCACAGAGGGGACGGTGTTTGCCTCTGGAGACTGCGGGGGGAACATTCAGATCTTCGACACACGGCAAAAGGGGAAGAGCATGCTGTGTAGCAAGGCACACGACACTGACGTGAATGTCATCAGCTGGAACAAAATCGTCACCAATTTGTTGGCGAGCGGGGCGGACGACGGAGTGTTCTCTGTATGGGATCTGCGAAACTTCAAGAAAGGAGAGCCACTGGCGAAATTCACCACGAGCAGCAAGCCCATCACGAGCTGCGAGTGGCACGGGACGGACGAGAGCATGATCGTTGTGAGCGACGAGGACGCAGTGTTTGTCTATGATCTTAGCATCGAAGAGGACGCCGAGGAGGCGGCAAAGACAGCGAGTGCAACCCTTGTGGGGGAGAAAAAAATTCCTCCGCAGTTGCTGTTCATGCACTTGGGGAGTCAGAGCAACAAGGAGGCCCACTGGCACCCACAGATCCCAAGCATGATCATGAGTACCGCATTGAGCGGGTTCAACGTTTTTATTCCGTCGAATTTATAAAAGCATAAAACGGCGAAGGCCACAAAAATAGGAATTTTATTTTTATATTTTCAGCAGTTTGGCCGCTCTCGCTTCAAAGTAACAAAGACCGAACAAAACCGAACTTGAAACCAAGATAACAATCTTCTAGCCTCCATCGCGCTTTTCTCTTTTCCTACAACGTAAATAACATTCAAGAAGCTGATTTTCACAATCTCGTTTCAACCTTCAACCGGCACAAAGATCTTTGCAAACAACAATTGTTTTCTTCGCTTACTTCAACCAATATATCATCAACCTACCCCAAAACATAATCTTCCGACACCAAGTTAACGCATAAACATGGAATCAAACCTTCCGTATTACCAAGATGACAATGGGAATTGGAAAGGGCCTGGCATCAAAATGATGCACAAAATGCATAAAATATTCCTCTTTGGCATGAACACGCCACAGCTGCTTGCCGCGTATGTCGTGATTTTTGTTTTGAGCGTCCGCTACACTAGAGTGGAAAATCGTAAGCGCGCAGCCAGGGAGCTCATGGAAGAGGAGTTTAGAAAACATGGCGAAGAGAAAAGAAACCGCTCGGCCAGCATCGAGAGCTGTGGCAGCACAGGCTCAGCGTTCAAAAAATCATCGAATCCATTCGAGATGATTGCCAATTTTTGGTCATTCTATTTTGGAGGTGCTGACGTCATGCCAAGTTTAGAGGATGGGTGGGCCTTGGGGGGGGTCAGGATTGGGGGGGGTAAAACTAGATCAAACAGTATGAAGAGTCCTGGGAAGAGCTCGAGAAGTAATAAAAAGAACTCAAAGCCGCAGGCACAGGCGCAGTCGCAGGTTCATGCGCAGTCGCAAGTACAGGCGCACTCGCAGTCTTCTCAGTTGCGAAATCGGAAGAAATCCGGCAGTGCTCAAAATAGCCCAACAATGACTGTGGAAGCTGACAATTTCGAGGTGGAGGAGTTGCATGAACAAGCTAGTGCACTTCAGGCTAAAGAGTCACCACCAGTTAACACTACTAAGAATAATAGGAAAGTCAAGAAGCAGATTTCAAAGCAAGTCAGCAGCAGCAGCAGCAGCAGCAGCAGCAGCAAAGGAGAAGAAGCGGCACCAACTACAAAAGCCCCCTCTTCACCCGCCACCTCTGGCGCAATCTCCCCAGCAACGAAGCAACAGAACAATCCCAATTCCCCCAACACCCCCACCTCCACCAACCCCAAATCCAGCAGCAACCACAAAATTGCAATTCGCCGAGCCTCCTTACGAAAAAACACGAACATTGAAGTACCCAATATGAACCATACTGCTGAATGTGACATGAGCGACCTTGATGACGACAGCGAGATCCTCGAAAAAATCATCAAAAACTCCAGGTATGGGGAGGACTGGTTCATCTTTGACGAGACGTTCGGGGTGGTCCCCAAAGGCACTCTCATCCTTTGGAAGGACCAAATCGTCAAATTAGAGAAAAGAAATTTTGAAATTGAGCTGAGAATGAAGAAGAGGGGGGGTCTTCCACCTGTGCGTTCGAAGCCTCCTGCTTGCTCCTGCTAAAGCTCCTGCTAAATTCAACAACAAGGCAGAAGGATTTTAAATGACACAATTCAAATTTCTCAAATTTAATTTCAACGTAAGATTGCTTGTTTTATATAAATTTTATAAATTTTTACCATGCAACTCCTCCTATACACACTCCTCTTGGCCCTTGTGGCACTCTCCCTCGGCGAAGGCTTCAATGCTCAGTTTATGATGCAGGTGCTAAAGCCGAAGCCATCATCCATGGCCGAAGTCCAAAAAGCAGTAATTGCAAAGGGCAAGCCTGGGGTTGTGTTTGTGACACAGTCCTGGTGCGGGGCTTGTGATTTCCTCAAGTCCAACTTGAATGAATCGTCCCTCAAGGACCGCATGAATGAATTCGTGGTTGTTGCTATTGAGGGAGATGATGGTGTTAACTTTCAGAAGGGAGACAATAAGGATGAGTATGTCCCAAGAGTTTACTTTTTGAACGCTGATGGGACTTTCTATGACAAGGGCTCTGCCCCCAACCCCGACTACGAGTTTTTCTTCCCTGCTGCGCACAGTGTCATGCAGGTTCTCGATCAGCTCAAAGAGGACAACGATAGTAAAGCGGTGGCACCTGAGCTATAAATAGACTTGGATTAAAAGTGTTCGTTCAATTCAATACAATAAAAAATCTTTCATCTCCTCGTCCTCGTCTTCTAATTCCTCTTTCTTCTTCTTCTTTTTCTTCTTTCTCTTCTTCTCGAGCAAACGTTGCTGCAAGGCCTGTTTCTGTCGTGTTTGCTCCATGATGTTCATCATTTCTAGTGTTTCTCTCTCCTCGGCGTGTTGCTTGCTGATCCTGTCCACCTCCTCCATAATGGACATGTTGTTCTCCTTCTCCCGAACTTCCTCGTCGTCGTCATTAATGTCTTCCAATTTCATATCGTTTCCCGTTTCCGTTTTGTCCCTGTATGAGAGTGATGCTCCTTGTTTAATTTTCATTTCTAATTTCTTCCTCTCCTTATTTTCTTTCCGCTCCTTCCTCTTCTTTGCCAGATCATCTTTTCGCTTCACCTTTTCCTCCGCCATGAGTTTTTGCATTTCTTCCCTTTCCTTCCCGTACTCCTCGTGAATCTCGTCAAGGAGCTGGTACGTGTTCATGTTTATGCCATCGGCGTCTGACTGCCCGTGCTCTTCGATCGCCTTGTGCTCTGCCAATGTCAGCAGCCGATCGTTCAGCACCCTCTCCTTGATCTCTTCACTGTCCAATTTCCTCATCAACTCGTCAGCTTCTTCCTCCGTCCGCGCGCCCTCGTTCACCTTGTTAATTGCTTCCTTTCTCCGTTTCGCCAGCCTTTCTTTTAACCGGTCGTGCGACACCTTTCTGCTATTTTTTAAATCCAAGATTAGTATTTTCGTTGCTTCGTCGTGCTCTATAATTATCCGTTTCGACTTTGCCTTGTCGTCGTCATTATTATTTGTTTTTTCTTCCAAGCTCAACTTTTGGATGTCGCTCTCGTCGACATCCTTTTGCTCTCCCCATCCCTCCTCTCGTGTTTGTTGCTGGAAGGCTCGTAGAACCCCCTTGCCCAGTTCTTCGTTCACGTACGCATTTAACTCCCATTCCTCCTGCACCGAGCGAAGCGAGGTGCATTTTTAATGGAGCAGGGGGGAGGCGAGTAAGCAAAACGAATGTAATTGTTTGAGATAAAGGGTTAGTTTAGAGTGGTTCTCGTCTTCTTCAAAGCTAGCTCGCTTCGCTCGCTCACCTTCCACTCGCTCTTGACCAATATTTCCTCCTGCTCCAACTCGTTGTTCACCTCGGATTCACTCAAATCTCTATTGCTCTTCTTCAGCTGCAATATCTTGGCTTCCCTGCGCTTCCTTAACTTCTCCTCGAGCTGCAGTTTTTGTTTAAATTTCTCCTCGAGAATGGATTTGTTGTGGTTCGTTAAGTCCTTGTTGTGAGCGGCAATTAAAGAGCTGGCGATGGAGGTGAAATCCTCGTCATGCTCGTGCTCATGTTCGTGATCATACTCGTGCTTGAGAATGTTGTTTCTAGCCTTCAAGTTTTCGTCGTCTTGTATCGTCATTAACGCTGCCTCCACCTCCTCCAATTTCTCCGTAAACTTCTTCTCGAACAGGCCTCTGGTGCGAACGGTGGTCTTTTCACACTCTTCCTCGACCAAAATCAAATCTTCCTCGCTTGCGCCCTTCTTCACCGCCGCGGCAATTTTCTTGAGGCGAGCGGCTTGTAATCGCTGCGCCGAGCGAAGAAGGTGCGAAAACGAATTAGTGGAATAATGTTAGTTTAGTTGGTGGTTCGTTTGCTCGTCTTCATCGAGACTCGCTCGCTCACCTGCTGGAGCAGGTTCTGCTGACGCATCTTCTCGTCCAGCAATGAGGCTTGCATCTTGGCCAAGTTGGTTGTGTGCATGGTGTGGAGGTTCGCCAGATGATCCGTCCAGTCTTCCTCGTTGTCGTCGCCCCCGTTCCCGAGATTGCTAATTCGCAGTCCCAAGCTGTTGGCTGAGAACCACTCCGTCGGGTCTTTCGTCATTTCTGCACCATGCGAAGCGAGGTGCGTTTTTAATGAAGCAAGAGCAAAACGAGCGAGCCAAACGAATTGAGTGGGTTAGGTTTAGCAGTGGATGTAGCGTCTGCAGCCATTTCGCGAGATCCATCGCGAGTATTTTCGTCTTCCTCAAGGCTCGCTCGCTTCGCTCACTCACCTTTCACCTTCTTGCTGAACTTGTCCTCCAAATCTGCTAGCTCCCTCGCCTCCTCGTAATCAATTTCCATCACAGCCTCGTTTGCTTTTTCCACGTCGCTGGGATCGTCCAGCGAGGTTAATCTCGCAAGACGTTTTTTCCTGAGCCTGGCTTGTAGCAGAACTCTCTGCCTCTCCCTCTCGTACTCGACCGATTCCCTCATTTTGGCCAGGTCGCGAACGTGCGCTTCTCGCAGCTCAGCCGCAAGTTTCATTGCGAGCTGCGCCGAGCGAAGAAGGTGCGAAAACGAATTGAGTGGGTTGGTTTAGTAGTGGCTCGTATATATTTCTCGTCTTCGTTAAAGCTCGCTCGCTTCGCTCGCTAACCTCTTCCTCGCCTAGTCCGTTGGAATTGCCATTGGAAAACTCCTCGATCACCTTGACGTTGGTCTTCTTGATGCCAGAAATAATGTTGCGATTCCTTTGCGAAGACTGCAAATCAAAACGAGACAGTTCCAAATCGTTGTTTTCGCTCATGGAACGATCTACTCGATTTATTTCCTCGTCCAGAAGGTTGTTGTCCCTGCACTCCTTTAGCTTGTTCTTTCGCTTGTTGCGAAGCTGCTGTTGTAGCTTTCTGCGCTGTCGTTCAGCCTCAGATTCCAATGCGGCCATGACGTTTTTCAGGTCGCGTTCGTGATTTTTGTGTAGCTCGTCCAGTTTAGCCATGTCCACGTCTGGTCCGTTGGCTTCGTTGGCCACGTCGGCTTGATCGTTGGCGTTGTCGTTGTCGTTGTCGCCACCATCCCCACCATCTTCGCCATCCCCACCATTCCCACCACTTTCGCCATTCAACAACCTGGATATATTGCGCTGTAACAAGTAGTCCTCATTCTCCAAAAGCATCAGCTCCAACAAGCACGGAACAATTTTTCCGTGGGTGCTGTGGATGCGCGAGAAAACATAAGAGTGGATGCGCTCCTTCTGCTTGTCGAGGTCCTTCCCGTTGTGGACGATTTCCTTGAGAAATAGGTACAATTCCTCGAGTGTGTCGTCGCTAATTCGAAAGGGAGGTTTGGAAAAATTGACGACGAGCTTTCGTTGCTCGACAATCTCCTTCCCGAGTGTGTCTCGTCGACGAAACATGTAATCAAGGTTGCGCTCCGAGTCGTTTGCGGGTCCCCCGTCGGCTCCCTGAGCGTTGGGGTTGGATTGAGCATGAACGAGATCCTTGGAATTCCGCCGTGCTGCTGAAGCTTTCTTGTAGTTGGTTGAGTTGATTGTTTCGTCCATGCTGAAATTTGGCTGTTTAGGGGTGGGAGGGGTGGCAGCTCGTCGAGGAGAGGGGGGTGGGTTGTCGAACAAATGTTGAAGCGCCTCGTCGAAATTGTCGCAAACGGACAGTGCATTGGTGGCTGCCTTCTTGTCGAAGCCCATCGAGGTGAGTTTTTCTAGGTCATTGTCGTCAATTTCTTGGTTTTCGTAGAAGTCCATTTTACCACTCTTGGATTCCATCATTAGGCAAAACTGCGCCGAGCGGAGCGCCGAGCGGAGCGCCGAGCGGAGCGCCGAGCGGAGCGCCGAGCGGAGCGCCGAGCGAAGCGAGGCGCATTCAATTAAGCACGAGCGAATCAAGCGAGCCAAACGAATTGAGTAGAATAATGTTAGTTCAGTAGTGGATGTAGCCGTCTGTAGCCATTTCGCGGGATTTATCGCGAGTAAGCTCGTCTTCCTCAAGGCTTGCGAGCGAAGCGACACTAGTTGCGACTAGCTCGCTTCGCTTGCTGCTCGCTTCGTTTGCTGCTCGATTCGCTTCGCTCGCTGGCTCGTATTCTCGTCTTCATCAAAGCTCGCTCGCTCACCTCCGGAAAACTGTCAAAGGAAAGAAGCTGAAGTATGATTTCCTTCTGCATGTCATCACGGGGTCCGGTGGGCCGGGTGTACGAGTGGGAATTGAGGGAAGCCGTTAGTTGGTCCATCGACCCGCCGAGGTTGGCGAGCATGTCGTTCAAGATTTGCTCAGAGATCTCTACAAACTGTTTGAAGATTGTGTAGTGACCATGGAAGTATTCGTTCGGCTGGTCCGAGGGTGTACGCTCAAAAATGGCGCAATGAGACTCAACAAATACGTTGATGGTTTCGTACCATTCGCTGGACTGCAGGTATTGGTGAAGTGCTTCCCACCAGATGTCCTCCATAAAATGATTGAGTTGAGTTAGGGCAAGTTGGGATGAATTTCGTCACACAAGGTCTAGGATTTGGATAGTTAAGTATGGGAAGGTGATATTAAGGTGTCACGAAGTTCTACTCTATTGGTTGTGAAGGTAGGAGCTCTGAAACTTTGAACGCAAATTTATGTATGAATTGCGTTACTTTATCCAGCACACCACTTCGCATAACATGATATTTCTTCCACGCTATATGCACTCATAAAATACAAAATAACTCGTTACAAAGTTCCCCTTCTCGTAATCATAAATGAGCTGCTGTTCCTCAAGCTCCCCACAGGTACCCTCTTCAATCGACAAGGAGCTGGAAGGTGCCTTGGAAACTTTGCGGGGCATGCAATATGAGTTGAAGTCGGCGGCCCAGTCGCGGTATAAGCAACGTGACACCAATAAACCAGATTCGTTCATTGAAATGAAATCGCAAATTGTAACTCGACTCACGACAGTTCGCAATTTGATGGATCAAGCTCCTAAGAATACCGAAGCAAACGCCAAAATGTACATTGGCCACCAGGCGGCCATCCGAGAAAACGTTCGGCAGCTCAACGAGGAGTGGCGTGAGCTTGAAAAGATATTTCAAGCGGAAAGCAAAAAGAGGAAGAAGAATTATAGCCCCGAGGAGGCAGAATCGCGGCGGGCTTTGGTCGGGCAGTTGCAGCAGGAAATAGAGAATATCAAGAGTAGGCAGCGGCAAGAGTACGTGGAAAATTACAAAACTCAGAGCGTTACAATGATGGAGGACAGTGTGATATTCTCCGGGGGAGGCGTGGGGGAGGTCAATTCCAATTTTGATGAGAAAGAAATAGAAACGGGAACGAATTTTTTTGGCAACGAGGAAATAACAAGCACCCAAAATCAGAAGCTTTTGGGGATCAGAGAAAGGGATGTTGATTTTGACAAGACTATTTACAGTATCGGCCAGGGTGTGGAAGATTTGCACAACCTGGCCGTTTGGCAAAATGAAGAAGTCAAAATGCAAAACATTATGCTAGAGGACATGACCGATCATTTGAATACTGTCAAACAGCAGTTGGACCACGTGAATTCAAGGATGAAAACCATGCTGAAGGAAATGAGTCGCAGGTGAGGGGGGGAATTGCGCCGCGAGCGAAGCGAGCAGCGAGCGAAGCGAGCAGCGAGCGAAGCGAGCTAGTCGCAACTAATGTATAGTATTGCTGGCGAGCGGCGAGCGAACCGAGTACCGCTCACAGCTTGCTAGTCACGCTACAGCCACCCACCCACGTAAAACTAACATCATTGCTTCGCTCGGTTCGGTGCAGCGGTGACAAATTGTGCATCGACATTGTGTGCCTTTTGTTTGCAGTGGGTTTGGCCTATCTTTTCTACCGCGAAGGAATAATTGAGGAAATTCTGAAGGATTTAAGGAACTCCACGGAGGTGTAAATTTTTCAGAACTCTTTTGTCATTTTAAATTATAAGTCTGCTTTCAAGCGCTCGAAGTTTTTGGCTTCGTCTAAATCGTCATCCTCCATAGCGCGCATCTGCAACCTGTACGCTGCCTCCTCTTCTACTTGCTGAACTTCGGGGTTGATCTGCCGCAACTCCAACCCGGCAAAAAAGCTATCGTCGTCCGTCTGCATATTTTGGGCGAGCGCCGCATTTTCAATATCGTTCTCTTCAACTTGGTCGTCGTTGCTCACAGCAATGTAGCTAACGTTCGGCTTGGTGGTGTTGTTCTCTCTAATTCGATTTTGAGCCTTTTCAGCCTCTAAATTCCAATTCGTGCAACATATCAAAATTAGCAAAAGTAAAAAATGCACCCACGTGCCCACGGTCATTCCGGTCGTGAGACCAACCACGCCGCAGAAACCCGTGTCGCAATCGCTTTGACCACCGTTCAGATCGAAGGAGAGGTAGTACCCGATGGGAAGAGCAACAAGCCAGTACGCAACTATAATAATCGGGAGGGCAGCGCATTGTCTACCGCATCCCTTAATCACCCCGGAAAGCGTAACTTGAACACCATCTGCTATGATGTAGGCGCACAACAGCGGCACCGTGCGAGCCGCAGCCTTTACGATGTCCTCGTCGTTGGAAAAAAGTCTAGGCCATGTTTCGTGGTTGGAAGCGAACAAAACAGCTGCAACGGAACCGCTCAGACAAAGCGACCCGAGGGTTGAGACGGTTGAATTTCTCTTTGCGCTTTTGGGCTCATTGGAGCCAAGGAAATTTCCCACGCGGGTGGACGCTGCAACGCTAAAACCCACAGGCAGCATGAAGCAAGAACTGTTGATCGACTGGTAGATTGCCATTGCTATAAGCAAGAGAGTGAGTTAGGAGCGGCTGCGGCTTGTCAGGCGAGCGGCTAGCGAAGCGGCTAGCGAAGCGGCTAGCGAAGCGGCTAGCGAAGCGGCTAGCGAAGCGGCTAGCGAAGCGGCTAGCGAAGCTGCTTGTCATAACTTGAGTGCGAGGAGGTTGCTCAGGGACGGTCCAGATCAGGGTCATGTGGACGCCATTGTGACGGTCCGAAACACGCCATCTTCACGTCAATGTGAAAACTCAAAAAAGGTTAAAAAAGGGACCAACTGCATCGGCCGTAACTCCGACGCATAACGTCATCGAACACTCAAAACTGGATACTGTGGCTAGTTCGCCCAGGCGCATCTTTATATGCGAAGGTGTTGTTCAGGGACGGTCCAAAACACGCCATCTCAAACCATCCGCACGCCAATGTAAAATCTCAAAAAACTCCAAAAAATGCTGGCTCGCGCTTCGCTCGCGGCTCGCTCACCTGCCACGGCCACTTCGGGGTCGGGTTTCAATCTGCCAGCAAGGAAGATTGCAACTTCTGAAGCCCACCACTCTGATATTGAAAGCACGCCAGGGACGGCGAGGGAGAGATATTGGCAGCAGCCCTTGAATGAGATTGCCACGGAGTAGCCTGAAAACATTGAAAACTTGGAAATGGAAATGTCGTTGGACGACATGCCGATATTTTCCATTGCAGGAGTACGGAAGCGAGGCACGTAAAATATGAGAATGTACATGAGGAGAGCTCCAGCGCACGTGGAGAAGGAGAGGGCTCTTGCCGCTCCGAGGAAACCCATGTCAAGGTAGTAAATGAAGAAGTAGTTGACCGGGATGTGTATGACGGTGGTGAACAGCGCTACAACGGCTGGTATGGAAGGGAGATTTATTGCCTGCATCCACGGAGTTAGCGTCCAGACTATTGTGTGACCAAGGAGTCCGAGGGAAAGGTTCGATAGGTAGTCTGAAGTGTTTCTAGAGAGGGTGGGATCCTGACCCAAGGAGGTTAGAACGTCAGTGGTTCCAAAAATCCAAAAGATCGAGATAGGGAGGCAGGCAAGGAAATGGACGAAATAGCCTCTTTTTAGGTAGGTTAATGGGAGGTTGGTGGTGGAGGTGGAGGGGGGGGTGGAGGGGGAGGCTTGATCGTTTTCGTCTTCACTTTCAGTCTCGGAATCGAAATAGGTTGAGAGGTTCGCTCTCGACGACTTCGCTTTCCGACCCTTTCGGGATATTGTGAGTGGGGGGTTGGAAGCTGCGGAGGAGTTGATCGCCCCGGTTGCTTGAGATGTAAGGGATGTAAGGGCGGATGACAGCCCAATAACGATTGACCACCCTGTCACGTTGCACAATGTCATTGCAAGAGCAGTCGCCGCGAGAGCCTCTTTCCCAAGGGCACCGGCAAAAGCAATCGTAATTAGGAAAGGAGCACGATAGAAGATCATGTTCAACGTAACTGGACAACTAATCCGCAACACTTGGTTCAGCTCGTAGCAGTAAGATGGTGACTTCATGGTCGATTGTTGTTTGTCTGGTTCAGCTCGTTAAGATGGTGACTTCATGGTCGATTGTTGTTTATCTGGTTCAGCTCGTTAAGATGGTGACTTCATGGTCGATTGTTGTTTCTAGTCTTGAGCGCTCGAGTTTAAAAACTTTATTTTTTATACTTTGAACCACTTCACCACACCCTCATTCGCAATGCTTTGCGCTTCCTTCAGAACAATTTTCGTTCGAAAGCATGCTTTAACATTCCAACGATCCCTTAATCACAATTCCACGAAGCCAGGCTCAAAGTTTCTCCACCAATCTTTTGGCTTAACAACCACAACTTCGTCAGTTAGAAATTTCCTTCACAGATCATTCAGCTCGACAACCACAACTTCGCTGAAAACAGCGCTCCTCGTTCCGCGTAAATTCAAGCTCTTCAACAAGGAACTTTCTCTTACATTGGCTGAGCTTGCGGGCCACAGTTCGTTTGTTCTCGTTGCAATTTCTTACAATTTCAGCGACATGCTGGTATTGCGTACTCTTGCTGTTGGAGGCTCGTCGCTGATGCTGATATTCACGTTTTTTCACCCTCATGGTCGGGTGCTTTGGCTGCCGTTTGTGTGGAACGGCGTGTTTCTGACCACGAATCTGAAGCAGATTTTCGATCTGTAGTACCACGCGTTCTGCTCCCGTTTCTTCTTGGCCGACGAAATGAAGAGAATCCATTCTGAGCACCTTTCCATTGTCAGCGATGTGGATTTTTACAGGTTGCAAGAGTTTGGAATCCGTGAGGAGTACAAGAAGGGTGAGCAAATTTTCAAGCAGGGAGATTTTGGGTGTCATGTTTATTTGATAATATCTGGGAAATGCGACGTGATCGTCGACGAGCAGCTTACTTATCAAGTCGGCGAGGGAAATTTCCTTGCCGAAGTGGGTTTGCACGCTGGGGTGAAAATCCGAGATGAAATTCAATATTCTTGCTCGGTCAAGCCCACGTCGGACGTTGTTTTGATAAAATTCCACCGGGCCACCCTAATTAAACTGATGAGCAGGTTGCCCTCGTTGGATACGAGTCTGACGTCCATACTGTCTTGGGACGTCGTTAACAAGTTGAAAACCCAGCGGCAGCTCATTACGAAGGGAGTCATCGATAACGAGAAGCTCTCCGTTTCTTCCTGGCACCGAGCTCGACACAACCAAAACAAGGATCGCTACAAGAACTTGTTGACGCCATTAGTGAGGGGTAATTTGCTTGCCTCAAAAACAAAAATTGCCATCTCAAACTACAGGTGAGCGAGCCGCGAGCGAAGCGAGCGAGCCTTGATGAAGACGAGATATACGAGCCACTACTAAACTTTAACAAATTCCACTCAATTCGTTTTTTCGCACCTTCTTCGCTCTTGCTTCGGCAGGAAGATTCACTCAATTCCCATTGAAGCCCACGAGTCAGCCTTGAAAAAGTTAGGTTGGAGCTTGCAGGAGTACAACAACGGAAGAAGAAATCCAACGGTCCCCAATAATACAACCACGCTGAACCAATTAAATTAAATTAAATTGAATAGAAAAATTTTGCAAACCAATAACCAATAAACCATCGATAGTATTGATTACATTAAGGCCACAACTAACGCCAAAGATGCCCCCATAGCTGCAACCAACCCGACACCAAGCTTGGACGCAGCCGAGGTGGTGGTCTTGTACCCGCACTGGGTGTCCAAGGGACATCCAATGCTGCTGGGACAATCGCCCCCCCTCAAATCCCCAATGTCACTGCAATCAATCCCCAAACAGCCGTAAACAGATTCTGCACTCCTGTAGACCACCTCGTAGTCAGTTGAAGCAGCAAAGAAGTCCATTTCGGCTCTAATGATAGCTGCCGCTGCGGGATCGCACTCGGAGATCTGCGGCAAAATTTGCCTCGTAAACGCCCAGCCCTCGGCGCGCTCCTTGCTACTTCCCGCCCCGCCCGTCGGGTCGGATTTATACGCATAGCGGAGCATTCCCTGAATGCCAGGAACAGTTGTCGCAGAGACGATGGTAGTGATTTCCTTGTTCATGTCATCGCACTTCTCTCCAGCACTACCGAGGTCACGACCAACATCAAAGGCGGCCAAAAGCTCGGTGTTCGCGTTGGCGTTAAGGGTCGAGGCGACGTCATTGAAATTTGACGTCCTGCGCCGAGCCGAATAATGTTGGATGTTAGTTTTAGTTTTGGGTTTTTTTTCACTCAAAAAAACTCACCTCTTGATGGCGTTCGTGTACGCAATGTTGCCGCATAGGCCTGTGGTTATGCCTTCGATTGGTCCCGCGTTGTGGCCCACGATGAAGGCGACGCATTCGTCCCAGTGGTGAGGCGATGTATTAGCGTTGCACTCATCCACCCCATCTCCACACTCGCCGTACGAATACATCAACAAATTCTCCAACGTGACGCCCTTGATCACCATCTCCCTCCTCGCAGTGTTGGTGATTCCCTTGTCTGTACCCCACAAGTCGCCTTGCGGCAACAAACTCGAAATCCAGTTGTCAGCGTAAGTTGCCGATCCCCAGTAATTTTCATAGCTAGGGAAAATCGCAGCCCTGTTCAGCTTGGTGCCGCCGGTGGTGCTCATCGCTTTCAGGTTCCTCCCACTGCTGGTCTTTTGGGAGTTCCAGCCGATTTCATACACTTCCTGGACGAATTCCCAAGCATAATCGTTTTCGGCTTTGGCGAAGATACTCATGCGTAGAACATCGGAGTCCATCTGCGAGTGCTGCTGGACGTTAGTTGCGGGGATGTAGCCCTGCATTGTGGGTGCGGGGAGGAGGGGGGATGGAACGTTTGCGCAAGCATTGATGCCCAGGGAGGGGGCGGTGCCAATTTCATTACATTTGATATGCAAGCAATCGAGGGAGGAGGTGATGATCGCTTGGAGGGTTGCGTAGGCGTCGGTATCGACGTACTTGCCGTTGACTGTGGGGTGGGGGGAAGTGAAGTGAAGTGAAGTGAAGTGAAGTGAAGTGCATGAGATAATTGGTATTGTAAAGGAGAATAAAAAAGAAAATTCACTCACCTATGGTGACAAACTTGTCCCAGTCGCAATCGGCACACGCGGCAATCGACATCTCAAACACCTTACTGTAAATAACCGACAGCTGGTAGTCAGCCTCATCCTTCCCCTCGTTGAGGTATGCATGAACGCTCTTGTAGAAAAGTTGAATTGCACCTGCTTGCATCAGCGACTCGTTGTCGTGGAGGAGTTTTCGGTACTCAACGCTTGTGGTGGTGTCAGGTGGCGTCTCGAGGAGGGTGGCGAGGGCGTTGAAGTTGGAAAGGAGCATGTTGTTGAGGTCTTCGCCATCTGAAAAGATGGTGCGAATTGTGTTCACATCGGCGTAAAGGAGATCGCCACTGGAGGTGCCTTGGGTTTGGTTATTTCCGGCGTAAAACACCCAGCCCTCCTCAAGCGCCTTGACCTTTCCCTCATTGTCTTCGATGTCACCACTCATCCAATCGTTGTACGAGTCCCATGTCTCAA
>Ga0302114_10000285_pt1 | contig 36385 bp, 25 predicted proteins | sample AG5_Surface_MG_FD_203107 | JGI IMG/M metagenome (GOLD analysis project Ga0302114, IMG submission 203107) | Marine microbial communities from Western Arctic Ocean, Canada - AG5_Surface | ecosystem: Environmental > Aquatic > Marine > Oceanic | place: Canada: Western Arctic Ocean | collected...
CGTTAAACGGAAATTTAATGGCACAAAAATAGCACCAATACAGCCACAGGCGTAAAGAGTTTCAAGAAATACTGGATGATTAAGGCCGATATAGCCAACGCGATCCCCGCGACAGACGCCATTGGCGCGCAGCACAGCTGCCAATTTTCGTACTCGTTCGGCCAACTCTGCGCAGGTCCAAGTTTGACCCTCAAAGGTCAACGCCCGATTATCCGGGGTCAGTAATGCACGACGAAGGATCGTTTCCCCTAAACCAATATCAGGACTCTGTGATGATGCCATTGCGGTCTACCTTATTATTATCGTTATTGTGATGAATTTGACTCTATGTCCCCTTCCCATGTTTATAACGTCTTGCGTCCCCCATGGCAATCTTTGTTCATAGATATCGACCATCTCAGTCCGAATTATCTATTCGATCGCAGGCCAGCTGACGGATTGATCAATGACTGGCCTATCAGGACCTATCCCTACACGGACTCAATACTTCCCTAAGCAAAAAAAAACGGCACTCTAAGGCGCCGTTTTTTACTACGGAGGGGTACGCCCAATATCCCGAGCGGGTTGTTTCTTCGAGGGACAGTGCTGTCTAGTTCGCCGATTGGTTGATTTGCACTACGGAATTCCTTAAGTGGGGGAGACTAAGTCTAAACAATAGTATCGCGATAGGAAGAGAAATTGCTCCAGTAATGGACAGGGATAGGTTGATTTTTGCTTCATCCATAAAGATAAAATCGGTAAAACCTGCGGTAATCTGGGGGCCGAATATCCCACTAATCATCATCACTAGAGCAAAGAATGCGGTCATCTGCCCCTTTAAATTGGAAGTTGCAACGCTTGCTACAGCAACCAGACCAAGTGTCACGAATGAGCTAATAAAAAATAGATACACCGCGAGTAAAATCCAGCATAACATTAAGGATTTCATCAGAGGTGCAAGTACAATCGCCGGGAGGGCGAGAACGCACGCGATCATCGCTGCGCGGACTGGCCCATCATGATAACCAAGTAGAATTAATCTGTCTGACGCATTACCAGCAATAATAGTGCCTAGAATAGACGCTATGATCGTGATTGACCCAAGAGACACGCCCACCTCGGTCAAACTCAACCCATATGTTCTAACCAACATCGTTGGCGCCCAAGCAGAAAAAGAATAAAATGTGATTGCTTGAAACATGAGTGCAGATAACAGGAAGAATAAAGTTATTTTGTGCTCGCTAATATGTAGAAAAAGCTCTCTCCCTATTATTTTCTTGTTAGCTATATCTGCAACTTCCCGCCTTGGCGGTTCGCGTAAGGCGAATGCTGCAGCCATAACTAGTAACCCAGGGCTTCCAGCAATTACAAATGCTCCTTGCCAAGGTTTTATATGACCTACGATGGGTAAGGTTAACCCACCTAAATTCGTCAGGTAGTCGATGAGGTATCCTCCGCCGACAAGGCTGATACCAATACCAACATACACTCCCGCGCTTATGATTCCCATCGCTTTACCGCGCTGGTGTTCAGGAAATGAGTCACTGACGAGTGAGACAGCTACAGGCGCAATGACCGTTTCTCCCATTGCCACGCCCATTCTAGCAACGATTAAAGTTTTATAAGATGTAACAAACATGGCTGCCATGGTCATAAATGACCATAGAAAAAGACCCCAACCTAGTACTAACTTTCTTTTCAACCGGTCTGCTGCAATACCAACTGGAAGCACCGTAATAGCGTATGTTGCCGCAAAAGTAAATCCGATTAATAGCGCAACTTGTGAATCCGTAATGTTAAAGTCTTCTTTGATCGGCCCAACTAACATCGCGGGTATTTGCCGGTCAATAAAAGACATTATATTCGCGAAAAATAAAACCGTTACAGTACTATAGGCATCAGATTTATTAGGGTATTTTCGATCAGCATTCACATATTTCATAACTTAAGCTTAATCAATTTGTAATTGCATTGTCCAGATTTAGTTCGTTTTATTAGTTGCAGCTATGTTAGTCATAGCTGAGTATCTATCCGTTTTATATACTGGATCTCGCTAGCCTCCGCCAAATAAATCAATCGTATGTGAAAAAGTGCGGGCCATGCTTAGTTTTAGATCGGATTATCTATTCAAACCCGCCAGAGTCTATGCAGCTTTACCCTCATATTTATACTCACTATCCATACAAACACTAAGCTGTAGAGGCATATTTAAATCTGAATGAATAGTAGCCAGCATCAAATTACTTCTATTAGTGGGACTGTTACGTTGATAAATTCAGAATAATTTTTATCGCCACAATGATGAACTGGAGTAGTTTGGCCTATGCTGATCAATCCGCTTAGTCAACTGAGACTGAGGCTTTGAAGATTTTATATGCCTATATGGAAGCATGTAATACCGGACATTTTAAAGCTGTCGTAGCCCTACCACACAAATCCGGTCAGGTTATGAGAGAATTGAGATTAATTAATGGTATAGCGAATAGCGCAACGGGTATTTTACTGAGTACTGTTTAGAGGCGTTATACAGCTGACGAACCCAATTTATATAAAGGCGTCACTCTTATGCTCTGCATCATTAAAAGTAACCGACTAACCTGACACCAGATTTATTGATGCACTCTGGCCAATTGGCTACGAGGAATTAGTAATCATATTAGGATACAAGGTCACATTAACTGTGGATTTTTGGAGGGTTTTTATCACCTCATGGACAGTAATTTAATTTGAAGTAGCCCAGCAATCAAGTTAGACTAGCGGAGTGATTTTATCCATATTCTGAAAGTGAATTTGAAATATTATAAGCAGTCTGATGAGCCGTATTCCTAAATAAGGAGATCATTTAGGTGTTCAAAGTATTTGCATTTTTAAAAAGAAATAGTGAGTTGTTATCACATGATGAATACCGGGCCGGCCACATTGGCTTTCACTGTTGTAATTCTCGACGTCTGACGGGTATTAGAGGTTATATTGTTAATGTTTGGGCAAATGAGGGGCTCGCGTCTAAAATAGGGCCTGGTTATAAGGATATTATAATTAATGAACCAACGGGCTTTAATGATCTATGGGATGGATTTCCTCAGGTATATTTTGATGATGCAGCTAGTTGGAAGAAAGCAACGACAATTGAACCAACCCGCGCGACTGAAAACGGTCTGTCAATAGATCCTGATTGGACATTATCGGATAGCGGCTTTCTTTTCGATCCTGTAGACGCATCCCTAAAAGAGTTTAAATCTAACCACCTAAAGATGGATGAGGAAATAATTATCCCCGTAAACCGACCTGAGAGGAAGGTCACAAAGATAATTCAATTTTTTAAAAAACATGATTTTATCGACGAATTAGATTTTCGAAATATTATGTTATCAAGTTATGCTAAAAAACTTTCAAATATGGAAGGTCTTAAGGGCTTAACATTGAATTTCAGAGATCACGACATTGACTCAGCAATTAAGGGATTTTATCCAGATACTGGGTGGCACTTCTCTAAGCAGGGTAATTATGAAAGGTCACAATTCGCGTCTTTATGGGACGGTGCCTTTGAGATGTACTTTGATAATATCGATGCATTTAAGGCTGGTAGGATGACCTCTTCTCTAAATGAAACACTTACGGCTTTAGATAGAAAATTGTTTTCATCAGCATGGTATGTAGAAGTCGATGAAAACGTCATTATTATGCCTAATCGAGATCCCGCTCCAGACTTCTATTATAGGTAAATATTATGTTTAAGGCATTTGGATTCGTTAAGAGAAACCTGAGTTTGACACATGACGAGTATAGGGCTGCGCACGCCGGTTATCACAACTCGTTTGGTAGACGGTTAAATAATATTCGAGGGTATATCTTAAATGTTAGATCAAATCATGAGCTATCGAGTGCCTATAATGGGTCCTCTGTCTTGGAGAAGATAACAATAGCTGAGCCCAATAATTTTGATGATGCTTGGGATGGCTACGGACAACTAAATTTTGACTCTTATGATGATTATATAAGTGCACGCTCACCGTCTCTTGATAGAGCAGGCAAGCATGGCCTTGAGTATGATCCAATGGTTGCTAAAGTGGGTAACGATCTTGAATACCTCTATAGCGGTTCCCCATTTCAGTTCTGTGTAGATGAGGCAGTCCAGGTACCGGTAATTAGACCTGAGAAAAAACTATTCAAATTAGCTCAATTTGTAAAGGCTCCTGCCAATTTATCACCGATTTTGTTCCGATCTTATATCGCAGGTAAGTATTGTTCAGCATTATCTGTTATGCCTGGATTGAGAGGTTTAGTTCTCAATATGAGAACACCACTGGATGTCATGAGCGGGTTTTTCAAGCCAGAATCGGAGGCCTTTACGGATGAAGGCATTGTGAGGAGGGAGTTATTTTACTCCACATGGGATGGAATTATTGAATATTGGTTTGATGATGCTAGTGATTTTTTTTCGGGCAGAGCCGATCAAAGCTTGAATCCCTACCTAGCTAAATTGGAATCTGAATTATTTACTGCCTCCTTTTTCAGAGAGGTAGATGAAACAGTCGCGGTCGTTCCAAATAGAAATCCTCCAGTTGATTTTTATTTCAGGTGAAGCCTTTTTCCTGTAAGTTACTTTTGGTCTTTGAATTACTCATATTTAGATATGTACCCAAAGGGCTCGACAATTATGATCGCTGAAAACTATGACCTACGTAAAGAAGTACTGCAGGCATGTAGAGGGCTAGGCGCATATGGCCTAGGGTCCGGGATAGGGGGGCATGTGTCTGCTAGGTATCCTGGCGAACCCTATTTTTATATAAATATATTCGATCGAACTTTTGAAGAGATGCAGATTGAAGATATTATATTAGTCGATTTTAAAGGTAATGCAGTGAATTCATCTCGATCACCGAGCGTCGGTATTGATTTTCATCATGCCATCTATAATCAACGGCCAGATGTGCAGTCAGTTGTTCATTCTCATGGGTTTTGGATAACGGCGCAAGCCGCATTCTGTCGACCGCCAAGAATTTTTAACAATGTGTCTGCTGTATTTTATGAGCGAACTGTCATTAGCCCAAATGACGATTTTCGCTCAATTGGAGAAGCCATCGGTCATAGCGATATTGCCATCGTGATACCTTGGCATGGTGCAATTACAGTCGGTAGTAATGTTGGTGAGGCCGTGTCAAGACATGTTGTTTTTGATTATACTTCACGCTTAGATGTGACTCTTCCGGATCATGCTCCTACGATGCCTCATGAGCAGTGCATGCATTTTCAGGAAATCGTAACTAAAGCAGATTACTACAATGAAACATGGAAGCTTATTAAGCGCAAGGCTGATGCAACGTAAGATGGATTTATTTTGCTACCCGCGTTTTGATATTTAATAAGCGCTGACTTGTGGCTTGTTTGGAGAGGTTTTGTGTATTGCGATATGTCTATGCAGTGCCAGTGTCTCGGTCTCGGCGGACTAACGCTACATTAGGCAAAATCCGTGTAAAATCCTTTGCTGTCTGGCGGCCGCTGATCAGTCTGAAATCAGTACAGGTACTTCTAGATAGGCATCACTCGATAGCTTGCAATTAATCCGTCTTTTAACTCGATCCATCCAAAGAAGGGCTTTGAGTCGCCCTTGGGGCCAATGACCTGAGCTTGAAACGCGGCGGATATGCCGTCGGTAATTACTTTTCCTACCTGGTGCGTTATTTTCTCAATCTGCATTTGTGGTATCCGCTGTACTAAAAATACCCTTAACTTATCGCGTCCATGCAGCATGTCCATAGTGTCACTTGAGTGCCCGTGGTGCTCCCATACTTGCGTATGAACCCATTGGACATCTTGATGCATGGCTCTGACCGCTTTGTCAGCATGTCCTGAATCGATATTGTCGAAGTACGTGCCTTGAATTAAATCGAATACTTTCTGGTTAGCTTCATCTTTTGAGGTCATAGTACGTAGCCCGCTGTTTAGCCCATTATGTAACCCACAGAATCTTAAATTAAACACTAGACTGGCTGTTGAGTGTTATCTATTGGGTGGCTCTCAAGCTCAGTGTAGAACAATCTGTCCCGCTCAATCAACAGCATTAAGAACAATTTTCTTGAGGCAGTATTCATCGAGCAAGAAGCTTATTAACTGGGATAATGATTAATCTATCTATAATGGAAACTCAATGAGGTTACTCCACATAAATACGGGGAAGACTGAGTGACAGTCTTCCCCGCATGTGGTGCATTAAATCACTGACCCGAGCTTAGAATCTATAGGTGAACACAGCTTCTAATGTACGTCCAAAGTTAGCCTGGGTTTGGCCATCTGCAAGAATTCCTGCATCGGTACCAGTACCAGAACCCGTAGAGGGTACATCTCTTGTAAACAAGTACACATATTCATCGGTGAGATTTTTACCGATTAGAGCAAGTTCCCAAGCCCCGTCCAAGCTACCTACGCGCACCGACATATCCAGTTGGTGATATGCATCTTGAATAGCATATGGATGGGCGAACTCGCTATAACTATAGTCGTCTTTAAACTGAAGATTAATAGTTGTGCCGAGAAGTAAATTATCACCGATAGCAGCCTCATACTCGACGCCTATGTAACCTGAGAAATCCGGCGCTAGCAGTCTATCAGACCCTCCCAATTGCTGCTGTGGGACTGCCACAACGTCGTTAGGGGCTATGGTGCATCCGTTTGCAGGCGTTTGGCCTGCAATACACGGAGCAATAAAGTCATCATAACCTGAGTCGAGGAATAATATCGAGCCATGGAGTGTTAAACCCTCCGTAGCTTGAGGTGCATAGACGACATTTATTTCAGCACCTTCTGTCGTGGCATTACCGGCATTATAGGTTACGTTTGACCAGAGTACGGAGTTAAAGAAATCTACTTGCAGACCCTCAAATTCATAGGAAAAGATCTCGGCATCTATACTTAAAGATCCATCTGCAAAAAGTCCCTTTACACCGAATTCAAACCCTTCAACTTCCTCAGGCTCAAATGTGAAGTCTGAAACTTTATTTGAAAGAACTGCCAGTATTCCGCTGTTTGAAAAGCCACCTGACTTCCAACCCTGCTTGTATGCACCATAAACCGATACTGTATCGGTTAGCTGATGTCGGATAGTTACTTCGCCGACCGTATCATCATGTTTCTGATCCGCTTCGATCATACTCACGCTGGCAGGTATCCAAAGACCTAATACCGCCGGATTAACATACGGCTGTTTGAAGTAGGAATCCTTTTCCTCCTCAATATATCGAAGGCCCGCAGTAATCTGAGTCAGGTCAGTAAGATCATAAATAACTTCGCCATACAATGAAGTTGTATCCCCATCGCTCTCTGATAACTTGTCATAAAGCATATGTGTATAGTCACCTGGGATATAGCCCACCTTGGGAGCCGCGGAATTCATAATGCCGCCCGTCATAACACTCTGAGCGAAGAATCTGTCGGTTTCTTGAATATACAGTCCACCAACTAGATTGAGAGGCCCATCAAATTTTGAGTTCATTCTAATTTCGATTGACGTGCTGTCAAAGGAATTCATCTCTGACGCCATCACATTTGGCAATCCACCTGCATCGAAGTCACCAACCCAGTTGGTTTCATTAGAGTGATCATTCAGATACGCTACGATGTCGAAACTATCTGCGGTATAGTCTGCAATTAGCGTAACATTTGTCGCTTCATAGTCCTCACCTAGCTGGCCTCCAAAATATCCCATCCCTGAATGTGAATCTGCCATTGCCTTTGGGTAGGGGTTTTCTGCAATCTTACGATCCGCTTTGCAGTCTTTTTCTGGGAACCCTTGCTGGGCAACACCATTTTGGCCGCAATATGTCAGCTCTCTAGCGCCGCTAGGGGAGTTCGTTTCATATTCGCTTTGAGAAACCTTGAGTTTTAGGTTTAGCTTGTCCGATGCCGCCCAGTCTAGCGTTAATCGGGCATATACACTCTCCTGGCCAGGCCAGTAATCTTCGCTAGGCGCAGGGACAGGAAATGGTCCTCCTGGCGCTCCAGTAGCTATGTCGAATGGATTTATACTCTGTGCCACCGCCTGATTTGTAATCAGACCATCACTCGCATCTGTTACCCTAACGGCCAATCGAGCGCCAAAAGTATCACTTATCGGGCCCGATAGAACACCTTCGAAGGCGGACCTTTGCTCTTTCATTTCATAGCCAAACTTAGTGACACCCTCAAATTCTTCAGTCGGATCGTTGGTCTCAAATGTTATTACGCCGGCTGTCGCGTTCTTACCGAAGTAAAGAGCCTGGGGGCCCTTTAATATAGCGATCTGCTTAACATCAAACGTTCCCTCGTTAATGACCCTGCCATTTTCATAGTAGACACCATCCATAATAGTGGACACGGATTGGGCAATACCGATGCTGTTTCCGTTAGATGCGATTCCACGCATGCTGACAACGGCGCCGCTACCTGAGACCGACCGAATTATATCCAATCCAGGGGTAGTCGAGGCTATGTCTTCAAACGTTGTTATGCTGAGGTTATTCATGCGCTCTTCGCTAACTACAGTAATTGCAGCAGGGATATCCCTGACGGTCTCCTCGACACCGCGCGCGGTGACTATAATTTCTTCTAAAACATTACTGCCTTGAGTTTGAGCAACCTGAGCGCCCGAAATGAAGGCGAGTAGGATGATTGCTTTGCTACACTTGGAAACGGAATTATTACTAATATCTAATATATTCACGGTTAATTTCCCCTTATGATTAATTTCATGTTTTTGCATTATTAGGCCCCTCTTTTGAATCTTCTATTATTATCTAGATACTTTACGAAGTTGAATCTTGTTCAACAGTACCTCTTTCCACCTATAAAAGCGAACAAATCTGGGCACTTTATATCACTATTAAATTAGCATAAAATAAAGTTTCTTTCCAAGGCCGCCTGACCAGCATCTTTTTGATACGCCATTCAAAGCGCAACAAAATAAGTAAATCACATAACTGCCCTATTAAAAGGGCGAGTCTTAGCTAGTCTTTTATTTATAATGCTGATACTGTGTTTATATACAGTAACAGCAGAGCCACTATGAATTATGCAGAACTTCATTGCGTCAGTAACTTCACGTTTCTGCGCGGGGCTTCCCATCCCCAAGAATTAGTACAGGCTGCATTCGAACTGGGATACAAGGCCTTGGCCATTACCGATGAGTGCTCATTAGCCGGCGTCGTTAAAGCCCATGTGGCCGCACAGAACTGCGGTCTACCACTAATTATTGGCAGTGAATTTCAGCTCGACTCCCAGCGCCTTATTGCTCTGGTGACCAACAGAAAGGCTTATGCCGAACTCTCAGCACTGATTACCTTAGCGCGCCGACGCAGCAATAAGGGCGAGTATCGTCTGGAGTGGCATGATCTAAGTAACAACCTTCGTCATGCCTTACTAATTTGGCTACCCAGCGGGGATCTTGATCGGGACCATGAGGTAGGTGAGAAACTCTGTCAATGGTTTGATAATCGACTCTGGATTGGTGTAGAACACCTACTGGATGGTAACGAGGCTGATCAGTATTACTACTACCGCAATTTGGGCGCACTGTGGCAAGTGCCCCTAGTCGCCTGTGGTGATGTGCATATGCATTGTAAAGAACGACAGGCGCTGCAGGACACATTAGCCGCCATACGCCACAACTGCTCTGTTATGGCTCTGGGCGAGCGCCGCTTTCCCAATGCTGAGCGACGCCTGCGCAGTTTGCCCCATCTAGAAAAACTCTACCCGGCCGCCCTACTGGCAGAAACTATCACCATTGCTAAGCGCTGTCAGTTCTCGCTGGCAGAATTGTGCTACGAATACCCAGATGAAGTGGTGCCAGACCATTTGACGCCCGCCGAGCAACTGAGTTTTTTAACCGACAGCGGCGCAGCAAAACGCTGGCCAGAGGGTTTATCAAATTCGGTGCGCAAACAGATTGATCATGAGCTCAAGGTAATCAATGATCTTGAATACGCCTGCTACTTTTTAACCGTTCACGACCTAGTAGCCTTTGCTCGCGGCCGCAACATTCTCTGTCAGGGCAGAGGCTCAGCCGCTAATTCCGTGGTCTGTTACTGCTTATTTATCACCGAGGTTTCGCCCGACCAGGTATCCCTACTCTTTGAGCGCTTTATCTCCAAGGAGCGCAACGAACCACCCGATATAGATGTAGACTTTGAGCACGAGCGCCGTGAAGAGGTTATTCAATATATTTACAAACGCTATAGCCGCGAGCGCGCCGCACTGGCCGCAACCGTCATTACCTACAGACCTCGCAGCGCTGTGCGCGATGTAGGAAAAGCACTAGGCCTAGACCCTCTGTTTATAGAACAGCTAAGCCAGTCCCTGTCCTGGTGGGACCACCGCGGCGATCTGCAACGACAGTTCGAGCAGTCTGGCAGCCACGGCGATCTCGCTAAGCAGCCTGCAGCCCAGCACTCTATGGTCGAGCATTTCCATCGCCTGCTACAGGAAATTCAAGGCTTTCCCCGCCACCTCTCCCAACATGTGGGTGGCTTTATTATCACCCGCAGTCCTATCAGTACCCTGGTGCCAGTAGAAAATGCCAGCATGCCAAATCGCACAGTCATTCAGTGGGACAAAGAAGATATCGAAGCCCTAGGCTTGTTAAAAATCGACATACTGGCGCTGGGTATGCTGACCGCCATCCATCGCTGCTTTGATCTTGTCCGCGACCATCAGGGTATTAATCTCAGTATGCAGTCCATTCCTAAAGAGGACAGTGCTACCTACCAGATGCTTTGTGATGCCGACAGCGTTGGCGTATTTCAGATTGAGTCCCGCGCACAGATGGCTATGTTACCCAGACTCAGACCTCGCTGCTTTTACGACCTAGTCATTGAAATTGCCATAGTCCGGCCCGGCCCTATTCAGGGCGGAATGGTGCATCCCTATTTAAAACGCCGCCAGGGTTTAGAGGAAATCAGCTACCCACACCCAGATATCAAGGCCGTATTGGAGCGCACGTTAGGTATCCCTGTCTTTCAGGAGCAAGTTATTAGGCTCGCCATGGTCGCGGCAGGCTTTAGTGGTGGCGAAGCCGATCAACTGCGACGCGCGATGGCAAGCTGGGGCAAAAATTCAGAGCGCAATAATGAATTGCTGGGGTTCCAGCAAAAGTTAATTGATGGCATGCTGGCAAGAGGCTATAGCCAAGATTTTGCCGAACGGCTATTTCGCCAGATACAGGGCTTTGGCGTCTATGGCTTTCCCGAATCACACTCCGCCAGTTTCGCTTTATTAGCCTACGTGTCCGCCTGGCTAAAGCGCCACTATCCCGCCGCCTTTTACTGCGCCCTGCTCAATAGCCAGCCCATGGGCTTTTATACACCATCGCAGTTGGTGCAGGATGCCCAGCGACATCAGATAAAAGTCCTGCCTATTGATGTCCTTCACAGCCAGTGGGATCATGCCCTGGAGGGCAGTACTCATCAGCCGGCTCTGCGACTTGGCTTGCGGTTAATTAAAGGATTTTCGTCGCGTAGCGCGCAGCGTATCACTGACACCGATCGTCAGTTCACCACCATCGCTCAGCTGACTCGCAGTGCCGGTCTCTCACGCGCCGAACTCAGCTTACTCAGCAGCGCTGGTGCGCTAGCCAGTCTGTCAGAAAATCGGCGACAGGCTCACTGGCAGGCACTAGTTATCGACAGCAGTCCCACACTTTTACAGCCACCTAATCAAGAGTCTGCCGACCTTCAAACTCCGAGTGAGACCGAAAATCTCTACGCCGATTATAACCACACGGGGCTATCTTTGGGTCGCCATCCAATGGAGCTATTAAGAGAACAGTTTCCTATGTTTCGTCGCTGTAAACGCCATGCCGAGCTAGCGGCATTGGGCCATCGTCGCTTTGTCCGTATTGCCGGTCTGGTAACGGGTAAGCAGCGGCCAGGCACTGCCTCTGGCGTGGTCTTTTTAACCTTGGAAGACGAGACTGGTAATAGTAATGTGGTGGTCTGGCATAACGTGCAAAAAAACTGCCGTCAGGCATTATTAAAGGCCCAGCTATTAATCGTAAAAGGCGTGATCGAGACAGACGGAGCCGTGGTGCATGTTATCGCTCAAGAGTTAACTGACTGTTCTGAGCTTCTGTCTCGTATCGACAGTAAAGACAGTCCGGGAGTTGATATAAAATCACGCAACTTTAGGTAATTAACTCTCCGTAATATTCTGACTAATGAGCGAGTTTAGCTGTTTAGGTAACACAGGAAAAATCAAGGCCCCAATGCCATCGCTAGCAGCCTAAAAGTTGAAGGTAAATGACCCTCCGATTGACCGCATTTGACTCGCATTCTTACCACATTGGCAATTACACTGTGTGCGATGAAAAATATTGGCCATCAAAAGAAAGAGCAAGTTCAATGAAAAATTTCTCTAGTAAAGTCGCGGTCGTCACTGGTGCTGGCTCAGGTATAGGCCGCTATCTAGCCATACTGATGGCCAAAAGCGGCGCTAATGTGGCCGCCTGCGAGATCAATAAAACCACGCTCGCAGAGACCGTTGGAATGCTCGCAGACTACCCTATCAAAGTCTCCAGCCATATTCTTGACGTTGCCGATAAGGCCGCGATTGAAGCGTTGCCCCAGCAGGTGATTGCCGAGCATGGCTGTGTTGATCTAGTGTTTAACAATGCCGGAGTTACCGTCGACTCCACCTTCGAGGATATGTCTGAGATCGACTGGGACTGGGTAATGAATATCAACCTGCAAAGCGTGATCAATTCCAGTCGTGCCTTTCTGCCCTATCTAAAACAGCGACCTGAGGCTGCCCTGATCAATACCTCGTCTATTTTTGGCATGATCACTGTCGAACGGCAGTCGGTTTACCATACGGCAAAATTTGCAGTACGCGGCTTTACCGAATGCCTCGTCAAAGAACTCAAGGATAGCTCTGTTCAGGTGCACTGTGTGCACCCTGGCCATATAGGTACGAATATTGTCAGCAATGCCCGCATCAATAAAAGCGACCAGGCGCAAAACTCACTTGAGCGCTTGATGGGTAAACTTATTGGTGCTGGTAATGATCAGACGCAGCTGGCTGCGTTCTTTAAAAATAATGGTATGCACCCCAGCCGCGCCGCACAAATTGTGCTGAGTGGCATACTGAAAAATCGCAGCCGTATCTTTGTCGGTGCTGATGCAAAGGTGATGGATCTATGCCAGCGACTGACGCCTATGCACTATGAAAATTTGTATCCAATATTTACTATGCCTCTGACCCTTTTGCGCAACAAAAAACCTCTTAAAGGCCTACCCACTCTCGAAAACAGCGCGACCGTCCAGCCCATAGACCGAGCGGTCAAACAATGATAATAGAACACCGAGACGTCATTATCGTCGGTGCCGGTCTGTCGGGTATTGGCGCGGCTTATCATTTGGGCGACAAATGCCCTGACCGCAGCTATCTTTTACTAGAATCACGCCAGGCGATGGGTGGTACCTGGGATCTGTTCCGCTATCCCGGTATTCGCAGCGACAGTGATATGCACACTCTGGGGTACAGCTTTAAACCCTGGGAAAGTGAAAAGGCCATTGCCGATGGCCCGTCTATTCTTAAGTACGTGCGCGAAACTGCGGTGGAAAATGCTATTGAGCAACATATTCGTTATGGCCACCGCTTAATCAGTGCCAGCTGGTGTTCCAAGCAATCGGTTTGGACTCTGGATATCAGGCAAGATAGCACCGATGACGCGGTGCAGATGACCTGTAATTTCCTCTATATGTGTGCTGGCTACTACAACTATGATCAGCCCCATGACCCTCAGTTTCCCGGGGTAGATGCCTATAAAGGCACCTTTATTCATCCGCAGTTCTGGCCCAAAGATCTCGATTACCAAAACAAGCACGTGGTGATTATTGGTTCTGGTGCCACGGCCATGACCTTGCTGCCCGCCATGACAGACAAAGCCAAGCAGGTCACTATGCTACAGCGCTCGCCCACCTATGTGGTGACCCGTCCCTCTGAAGACGGGTTTGCCAATGGCCTGCGCAAAATATTACCCTCAAGCTGGGCCTACACCATTACGCGAGCCAGAAATGTCCTGTTTCAGGAAGTGCTTTTTAAGCAGTCTCAAGCCTTTCCCAAGATCGCCAAATGGTTTTTTATTCGGCAGGTACGCAAGAAACTCGGCAAGGACTATAATGTCGACAAGCACTTTACCCCCAAGTATTTCCCCTGGGATCAACGCCTCTGTCTGGTGCCCGATGAAGATATGTTTAAGGCCATTAACAGCGGTGGCGCTAATATCGTCACCGAGCATATTAAACGCTTTACCGAGACCGGTATTGAACTAGAAACCGGCGAGCATTTGGAAGCAGATATTGTTGTCAGCGCCACTGGTTTACAACTACAGGTGATGGGTGGTGCAACATTTACAGTGGATGGCGAAGCGGTAGATTTCGGCAACCAGATGACCTACAAAGGTTTGATGGTTTCTGAGGTGCCTAACATGGTCAATATCTTCGGCTATGTAAATGCCTCCTGGACATTGCGCGCTGACTTGGCTGCCGAATGGGTGTGCCGGGCGCTCAATCACATGAGCAACACCCGGACCACCAAGATAGTGCCGGTGGTGCCAGAGGCCTTGAAAGATATGCCAACCAAAGATTGGATTGCAGACTTCCCTGCTGGGTATCTTAAGCGGAGTATGCACCTGCAACCCAAACAGGGTGATCAGGCGCCCTGGGTCAATAGCCAGAATTTTCGTAAGGAGCGGGCACTATTTGGCAAGCCTTTGGCGTCTGATGGGGCATTGCAGTTTAGTGCTGCCGCCGACTCATAGTTCAGTACCTTTGACGGCCTGATACTGAGTATGCATTGATTTTTCTGTAACCGTGTTTCAATATCATGCCAACTTTTGGCACTCAGTTCAGCGCTAGCGATCTTCACCTATGAATAAAGACGAAAGACTCCTCAAATCGGGCAGTAGACTGAGCCATTTAGCCGGCATGGTCGAACCTCAATACACAACCATCTGGGACTGCTGCTGTGACCATGGCCTACTCGGCATGTCCCTGCTCAGGGACCAATGCGCCGACGAAGTAATCTTTGTCGATGTGGTCGAGGACATTCTAGCTACCCTAGCAGCCAGACTAGCGCACAGCTTCCCCCAAGATCAATATCGCTGGCAAGTCCATTGCACGGATATCAACAATATCGCCGTCTCCGCTGCAGATTCCCAGCTGTTTATCATCGCCGGCGTCGGCCCCCATCAGACCATTGAGTTTATCAACAGCTTATCTGCTTCAGCACCTGAGACCGTATTTGATCTGCTCATTTGCGCTGTTCATGGCAGCTATTCTGTGCGAGAGGCGTTGATTGAAAAGGGCTATGGGCTTAAAAATGAGCAGATCATCTTTGAAAATAATCGCTTCTACGAAGCCATTTATGCCTCTAAAAACACCGACAAACCCATCGTGAATACAGGCAGCCAGATGTGGCACTGGTCAGACCCAAGCCATCGAGACTACTGGCACAGGGTGGTTGGCCATTATCGACAAAAAGCCAAATCAGACCCACTGTACTTTCAGCCTATTATTAAATCTTATGAGAGACTGAAGAACGCAATAAAACACATCCAAAATTAGTACACTGAACTCCCTACCCTAACGCCACGAACTACCGTTCGATAACTACTTTAAGTGCAGCTAGCGCCGAATAGAGGGTTAGTGCCTGTCCCTGCGAAGCATTATACAAAAGCAGCGGTTGACACTAGACTATACTCCAAGGTTTATACTGAGCATCAGGAGACGAAACAATGTTAAAAATCGGTGAACTCGCTACAATAGCTAAGGTATCCAGGGATACCCTAAGATTTTATGAGCGCCATGGTTTAGTGACTCCGAGTCATCGCAATGACGCCGGCTATCGTCTCTACACGGCCTCTGATGTGCATCGCATTAGCTTTATTCTCAGCGCCAAAGAAGTGGGCTTTACCCTCAATGAAATACATCAACTTCTCGAACTAGAAGTCACTAAGGATGAAAAATCTTGCCAAGATGTGAAGCAAATTGTCGACACCAAGATCGCAGTAGTCAACCAGCGTCTGGCAGACATTAAGCGTATTAAAAAATCTTTACAAACCCTCAGCAATGCCTGTTGTGGCGGTGATGAACCCGCTACTCACTGCACCATCTTAGGTGCCTTAAGCGAACAAAATAGGGAGTAATATTCCATGCTATTTATGCACCATTTTATTGAGCTGTTTGTCGAAGCTGCGCCCTGGTTGTTAATGGGTTTTGCGGTGGCCGGAATCATGAAAGTCTTTATCCCCAGTGAGTTACTTGCTAAACACTTGGGGGAACCGGGTTTCATGGCGACAGTTAAAGCCGCTTTGTTAGGGGCACCCTTGCCGCTATGTTCTTGCGGTGTCATTCCTGCCGCACTTGGGTTACGTCGCAGTGGCGCATCGAAGGCCGCCACGACCTCGTTCCTTATCTCGACACCAGAGACCGGCGTTGATTCAGTCACGGTGTCCTATGCCATGTTAGGCCCCTTTATGGCTGTCATTAGACCTATCGCTGCCATCTCTACCGCTATTACAGCAGGCCTACTGGTCGGCAAAGATACCGATGAGCCTATCTCTACCGCGCCTGTTGAAAGCTGTTGTGCTAGTAAACAAACGGTCCCTGAGCCGAGCTGCGATAGTAAGACGGCAAAAGACATACCTGAACACCAGTCCCTTTCAATCCGTCTAAAAGCCAGTTTTCAGTTTACCTTTGTTGATTTGATTAGAGACATTAGCCTGTGGCTGATGGTAGGCCTATGCATGGCAGCCCTGGTTAAAGCCTATGTCCCTACTGAGTTTTTAGCCCAATGGGGTGACGGGTTTATGGCCTTCGTAGTGATGGCCCTTATTGGCGTACCCATGTATATCTGCGCCCTTGCCTCAACACCCATCGCTGCAGGCCTTCTCTTTGCCGGCGTCTCTCCCGGTGCAACACTAGTGTTTATGCTGGTAGGCCCAGCTACCAATATCGCCACTATCGGGCTGGTTAAACGTGAACTGGGCAACCGCGCTTTGGCCGCCTACCTCGGCAGCGTGGTCGGTGTCGGCTTCGCCTTTGGCTATCTCACCAACTATTTAGCAGCACGATGGGATATCGACTTTGTAGCACAGACCCAAGATGCTCACGCCATGCTCGATAGCCCTATAGCAGCCGCATCAGCAATCCTACTCACTGGATTGATGGTGTATGCTTTGGGATCCAAGTACCTGACCAACCCCGAGCAAAAAATCACGGTAACTCATCCATGAGAACATTCACTACCAGTTTTAATAACCATTAAAAATGTTTATTAACACAAATCAATTATTGGCTGGCTTGGGCGTATTGTTTATTATTTTCGGCGCTATGATTGACGTTGACGTCCCATGGAAAGACGGTGCAATCCCAGTCACAGGGCAAAGCCTTGCCGTTCTCGTTGTAGCATTTGTACTTGGACGAAAAACAGGCATGCTTGCCATTGCGGTCTATTTGATTTTAGGTTTACTCGGTTTGCCTATTTTTGCCAATGGCGCTTCAGGAACAGCAACATTGATGGGCGGCAGTGGCGGATTTTTATATGGTTTCTTGGTCGGCGGCTATGCCTGTGGACTACTTCAAGAAAAAGGCTATGAGAGAACTTACTCTCACAGCTTGGTGGCAATGGCTGCAGGCACTGCGTTGATTTTAATCTGTGGAATTGCCCAACTTACTTTTTTATATGGCTTTGAAAAAGCCCTGCAGTACGGGCTTTTACCCTTTTGGCCTGGCGCTATTGTGAAAATAATATTGGGGGCTGCGATCGTTCATTATATTCCCCTAAAGCGTTATACAGAGAAACGTAATGAGTCAACATGAATCCTACCTGGCAAACTTCAAGAGAGCAACTTAACCTATTTTTTAGCATCCTTTAGTTTGGATGATCAGAAATCAAGCTGTTGCAATGGAAGACCAAAAGGCTCAGAAGACATTCATGAATAGACCCGATTAATAATATTAAATACGTCTCCAAATATTTTCGTTTAACTTTGACAAATGAGTGCGCACAGCTCAAGTAAGCGTGACATAAATCACATATCAGTCAATTTCTCGCTAATCGTACTATCTCTCGCTGGCATTCAATGCAGAGCATTACTTAATCATCAATGCTCAGACACGTTAAGACTGGATTTCGTTCACGACAAACAAAAAAGCGGCCCTAGGGCCGCTTTCTTAAACAAGATCATTAAAGATAAAACCTTACCAACCGGTAATTTCTTTAAGACCAACACCGATATCAGCGAGACTGCGAACCGTCTTCACACCAGCATCTTCAAGTGCTGCAAACTTTTCATCAGCAGTGCCCTTACCGCCGGATACGATTGCACCAGCATGGCCCATACGTTTACCTGCTGGGGCTGTTACACCAGCAATATAGGAAACAACGGGCTTAGTGACATTGGCTTTAATGTAAGCCGCGGCTTCTTCTTCTGCAGTACCGCCAATTTCACCGATCATGACAATGGCTTCGGTGGCTGGGTCTTTTTCAAAGAGTGCCAAGATGTCAATAAAGCTTGATCCGGGAATCGGGTCACCACCGATACCCACACAGGTAGACTGCCCAAAACCATAGTCGGTAGTCTGCTTAACTGCCTCGTAAGTCAATGTGCCAGAACGCGACACAATGCCGACTTTGCCTGGCAGATGGATATGGCCGGGCATGATGCCAATCTTACATTCACCTGGCGTGATAACACCTGGGCAGTTTGGTCCGATTAGACGCACGCCCAAGGTGTCACAAACGACTTTACAGTCGAGCATGTCTTGAGTGGGAATGCCTTCGGTAATACAGACAACCAACTTTAAACCCGCGTTTGCGGCCTCCAGAATTGAGTCCTTACAAAAGGCAGCTGGCACATAGATCACAGACGCTTCTGCGCCCGTCACTTCTACTGCTTCTGCCACGGTGTTAAACACGGGCAGACCCAGATGAGTAGTCCCACCTTTGCCCGGAGTCACACCACCGACCATTTTGGTACCGTACTCAATCGCTTGCTCTGAGTGAAAGGTGCCCTGCCCGCCAGTAAAACCCTGACAGATAACCTTGGTGTCGCGATTAATTAAGATAGACATATTAGTTACCTCCAGCAGCTTTAACTGCTTGTTGTGCTGCATCGGTCAGGCTGGTTGCGGCAATAATAGCCAATCCGGATTCTGCTAGTTTTTTGGTTCCCAATTCAGCATTGTTACCTTCCAAACGAACCACCACTGGAATCTTTACACCAACTTCTTCAACGGCGCCAATAACACCCTCAGCAATCAGGTCACAGCGCACTATACCGCCGAAGATGTTGATCAGTACGGCTTTTACGTTACTATCTGAGAGGATGATTTTGAACGCTTCTACGACGCGCTCTTTGGTTGCACCGCCGCCTACGTCGAGGAAATTGGCCGGCGAACCACCATGTAGGTGAACAATATCCATGGTTCCCATGGCCAGACCAGCACCATTGACCATACAGCCAATATTGCCATCGAGGGCAACGTAGTTAAGCTCAAACGACGCGGCGTGCGCTTCGCGGGCGTCTTCCTGCGATGGATCATGCATTGCTTTGATAGCAGGCTGACGGTACATAGCGTTGCCATCGATAATCACTTTAGCGTCTAGGCAATGGAGGTTCCCTTCGTCGGTGATTACCAGCGGGTTGACTTCCAACAGCTCTAAATCTTTCTCTTTAAACAATTTAGCCAGACCCATAAAGATCTTAACGAACTGCTTAATCTGAACACCTTTAAGGCCCAACTTGAACGCTAGGTCGCGACCTTGGTATGGCTGGGCCCCCGTTAGGGGATCAATAATAGCCTTGAGAATTTTTTCTGGGGTCTCTTCTGCGACTTTCTCAATCTCTACGCCGCCTTCGGTGGAAGCCATAAAGATTATGCGGCGACTGCCACGGTCAACCACCGCACCCAGATAGAGCTCTTGGTCGATTTCAGTGCAAGTTTCAACAAGAATGCGGCTAACGGGCTGGCCCTTAGCGTCGGTCTGATAGGTGACAAGGTTTTTACCCAACCACTGGTTGGCAAATACTTCGATCTCATCTTTCGAAGTCACTAATTTAACACCACCGGCTTTACCGCGGCCTCCAGCGTGAACCTGGGCTTTAACGACCCACTTTCCTCCGCCAATAACATCTGCGGCGGCTACCGCCTCCTCTACTGTTGCTGCGGCTATGCCTGTAGATACTGGCAGTCCGTATTCAGCAAATAACTGCTTACCCTGATATTCGTGCAGGTTCATACTTGTTTTCCCGTAATATGTTGCGGATGGATTGGATCCTAGGGTCTCGGATAGGCTCCCTAGGCTTCAAAAAGGTATTTATAAACTGCTACTTACGACGCTTACGATTGGCCATATGAATGGCAGCACCATTGACGGCCAGAGCCGCTTCGTGAACAGTTTCCGACAATGTCGGGTGACCAAATACGGTCATACCTAAATCTTCTGCACTGGAACCAAACTCCATTGCAATCGCCACCTGCTGTACCAAGTCAGCCGCGCTTGGGCCAACAATGTGACAGCCCAGGATACGATCAGTATCTGCATGGGCGATAATTTTCACCATTCCATCGGTATCGTTAGCGGCCATAGCTCGGCCACTGGCTGCGAATGGAAAGGTACCCACGTTAAACGACTCGCCGGCTGCTTTGAGTTGCTCTTCGGTCAGCCCCACTGAGGCAACCTCTGGATGCGTGTAGATCACGTTGGGCACAATGTCATAGTTGAGTTGGGCTTTGTGGCCTGCGATAATTTCAGCAACCATCACACCCTCCTCTGAGCCCTTGTGCGCCAGCATTGGGCCCCGCACGAGATCGCCGATGGCGTAAACACCTGGCGCATTCGTCACACATTGCTCATTGACGAATACGGTACCACGATCATCCAGCTGCACACCGCTATCTGCGGCGAGTAGGCCGTCGGTGAACGCTCGGCGGCCAACACAGACAATCAATTTATCAAAGGTTTGCTTGTGCTCGGATCCGTCGGCGGACTTATACGTCACTTCGACTTCTCGGCCCTTGATCTCGGTGCCGGTTACCCGTGCTCCAAGGCGAATATCCAATCCCTGCTTGGTGAATATCTTCTTCGATTCTTTGGCAATACCCTTATCCATTATCGCCAAAAAATCGTCCATGGCTTCAAGCAGCACCACCTCGGAACCTAAACGATTCCAAACAGAGCCCAACTCTAGGCCAATGACACCAGCACCGATGACGCCGAGACGCTTGGGCACTGCTCCTATTTCCAGAGCACCAGTTGAGTCAAGGATAAGATCGCCATCTACGGCTGCGACAGGAATAGCAATGGGTATTGATCCAGAGGCCAAAATAACATTCGCAGCCTCTATAATAGATACGACGCCGTCGTTATCAGTCAACTCAACTTTCTTACCCGCCAACAATTTACCGGTACCATAGAGCGCTGTGACGCCATTGGCCTTAAACAAACCCGATATACCGCCGGTAAGCTGGTCAATGATTTTGTTCTTGCGGTTAAGCATAGCGGCGATATCAATGGTCACCCCTTCTGTACTAATACCATGCACGCCAAGCGCATCTTTGGCTTCGTGATACTTGTAGGAACTATCCAACAGTGCCTTGGAGGGAATACAGCCAACATTAAGACAGGTGCCGCCATTAACGCCCTTGCCTGCGTCATTTTTCCACTTCTCGATACAGGCTGTCTTGAGCCCCAACTGCGCTGCACGAATCGCCGCAACATAGCCGGCAGGACCACTTCCCACAATAACAACATCGTAATTATCTGTCATTTAAATGCCTATTTATCAGTAACATACGTGTTAAATTTCAAGTAAAATCTTAGCTGGATCTTCAATTAACTGCTTAATCGCTACTAGGAACTTTACCGCTTCCTTGCCATCGATTATACGATGATCATAGGACAGCGCCAGATTCATCATCGGACGAATCTCAACCTGACCATTAATTGCTACCGGACGTTGCTGGATAGTGTGCATACCCAAGATTGCCGTCTGCGGAGGGTTGATAATAGGCGTTGAGAGCAATGAGCCGTAAACGCCACCATTGGTAATAGTGAAGGTCCCACCGGTCATTTCCTCGATAGTAAGCTTGCCATCACGCGCCTTGGTAGCATATTCACCAATGGAGTTTTCTACTGTTGCAATACTCATATTTTCAGCATTGCGCAATACCGGAACAACTAGCCCACGGTCAGTCGATACCGCGACGCCAATATCCTGAAAGCCATGGTAAACCACATCATTACCATCAATTGACGAGTTGACCAACGGGAAGCGCTTTAACGCTTCAACCGAAGCCCGCACAAAGAACCCCATAAAGCCTAGACGGGTACCGTTATGCGTCTTAGTAAATTCATCCTGATACTGTTTGCGCAATCCCATCAGGGCAGACATATCGACTTCATTAAAGGTGGTCAATGATGCCGTTGTCTGTGTGACCTCTAACAGGCGCTCTGCAATACGCGCACGCATACGGGTCATTGGCACACGTCTCTCAACACGGTCGCCCTCTTGAGCCGCCTGTTGAGCCGCCTCTTGGGTCTGCTGTGGTGCTGCTACTGCCACGGCGGGTGGTGATGGCGTAAAATTGACCACATCTTCTTTGGTGATTCTGCCACCCTTTCCAGTACCTGTGATCTCTGTGAGATCAATACCCAGCTCATCGGCGCGTTTTTTAGCCGCTGGATTAACCAGTGAATCTGCCACCTGAACATCGGCCTGCTCTTGCTGCACCGACGGGGTCGTTGACGTGGCAACTTCATCGATAGTGGCAATAATTTCATTACTCAGAATAATGTCGCCTTCGGCCTTAAGCACCTTTGTCAGTACGCCGGTTACTGGGGCCACGACTTCAAGAACAACTTTGTCGGTTTCAATGTCAACTAGCAACTCATCGCGCGTGACACTGTCGCCAACATTTTTATGCCAAGTTGCCAATGTGCCTTCTTGGACGGATTCTGGGTAGGTGGGTGCCTTGATTTCAATGGCCATTAATCTATTCCTAGTTCTGTTAAACGTCGAAGCTTAGGGCTTCATTAATAAACTTGCTCTGCTCTTCTAAATGAACAGACATGTATCCCGCCGCTGGTGACGCTGAACTATCTCGACCGACATAGCTCAGATTCAGTTGCGGGTGTTCGCTCTTCATGGCATTGCGCATATGATGCTGGCTGCTATACCAGGCACCCTGATTCATAGGCTCTTCCTGACACCAAATGATATCCTGTACGTTGGCGTACCCTTTCAGTACTTCTTCTAATTCCCGATCTGGGAATGGGTATAGCTGCTCAATACGCACCAGGGCAATATCGTCAATACCACGCTCCTCGCGCTCTTCCAAGAGGTGGTAATACACCTTGCCTGAGCAGAGTACCACGCGTTTTGCAGCGGCAGCATCAACTGCGCCGTCGCCAATGACATTGTGAAACGCCTCAGTGGCGAGTTGCTCTAATGACGAAGTCGCTAGCTTGTGACGCAAAATCCACTTGGGGCTCATAATCACTAGCGGCCGGCGCATTGGCCGAATAGCCTGGCGACGTAGCAGGTGAAATATCTGTGCTGGCGTAGTCGGATTGCATATCTGCATGTTGTGCTCGGCACAGAGCTGCAAGAAGCGCTCTAGCCTAGCCGACGAATGCTCAGGACCCTGTCCTTCAAAGCCATGCGGCAGCATCATAGTGAGGCCGCAGAGTCGCCCCCACTTGTGCTCGCCACTGGCAATAAACTGATCAATAACAACCTGCGCACCATTAGCAAAATCACCAAACTGCGCCTCCCAAATCACTAACCCTTTGGGAGCCGTTGTCGCATAGCCATATTCAAACGCTAAAACGGCCTCTTCAGACAGTATCGAATCATAGATATCGAAACGCGGCTGCTTCTCGTTCACATGTGCCAGCGGCAAATAGGCATTACCATCTTTCTGATTGAGCACCACAGCATGGCGATGAGAGAATGTTCCTCGACGGATATCCTGACCGGTAAAACGAATCGGGAAGCCTTGCTCAAGCAGGGTTCCGTAGGCGAGTAACTCAGCCATACCCCAGTTCAACGGCAGTGCTCCGCCAGCCATCTTGCGGCGATCATCATAAATCTTGGCGACTTGGCGCTGAACTTGAATACCATCAGGTATGGCAGTGATTTTAGCGGCCACCTCTTGTAGCTCTTGCAGAGCAATACCCGTTGTAGCGGGCGTCCGCCAATCATGATCAAGGTAAGGCGCCCAATTGACAAATAGCGTGGTATCAGGCTCACGAACCAAGTTGTGAACGACAAACTCACCCTTATCAAGTTGAGCTCGATACACATTTGCCATTTCATTGGCTTCGTCTTGCTCAAGAATCCCTTCGGAAATCAGCTTTTGGGCATAGAGCGCGCGGGTCGTTGAATGCTTGCGAATCACGTCGTACATCAATGGTTGAGTTGACGAAGGCTCATCTGTTTCGTTGTGCCCGCGACGTCGATAACAGACTAAGTCGATGACCACATCCTTACCGAACTCATAACGGTAGTCCGTGGCCAACATAGCTGCAAACATAACCGCATCAGGGTTATCGCCATTAACATGCAATATAGGCGCACCGACCATTTTGGCAATATCAGTGCAATATTCTGTGGAGCGTGCATCGTCCTGCCGACTGGTGGTAAAACCAACCTGATTATTAATCACGATGTGAATGGTGCCGCCGGTCTTGTAGGCGCGAGTCTGAGAGAGCTGAAAGGTCTCCATCACGACACCCTGACCAGCAAATGCTGCATCACCATGCATGATAATCGGCACTACTTTCTGACCAGTAACGTCTTCACGACGATCCTGTCGGGCACGGCCTGATCCAATTACCACTGGACAAGAAATTTCCAGATGTGATGGGTTAAAACCAAGCGCCATATGCACTTCGCCACCTGGCGTCATCACGTTTGAAGAAAAGCCCTGATGATATTTCACATCACCAGAGGTATTCACTAAGCGCTTACCTTCAAATTCTTCGAACATCTCGGCAGGGTTCTTACCGAGGATGTTAACTAACACATTTAAGCGGCCTCGGTGAGCCATCGCCATAACAATTTCTTTACAGCCGTATTCGCCTGAGCGCCTTACCAAACAATCGAGGAGCGGAATCAAACTTTCGCCGCCCTCTAAACCAAAACGCTTGGTACCTGGATATTTCGAATCTAGGTGTTTTTCCAGACCTTCTGCCGCTGTTAGGCGATTAAGAACGTCAACACGCGCCTCGTCACCATAGGTTGGCTTAGAACGCACGGATTCAAACCGTTGCGCCAGCCACTGCTTCTCACTGAACGAGGTAATATGCATAAACTCTGGCCCAAGATGGCCACAGTACGTTTGTTCTAGGGTTTCAACGATCTCGCGCAGCGTTGCTTCAGACTTACCCATGTAAAGGGGTGTTGTCTGAAACGTGGTGTCGAGGTCGGCTTCGGTAAGGCCGTGAAAATGCAGATGCAGGTCCGGCACATCGGCACGGTTCATTAATCCTAAGGGATCAAGACTCGCTTTTTGGTGCCCGCGAAAGCGGTAGGAACTGATAAGCTGAACAACCTTAACCTGCTTGCGTTCATGCTCTAGATGGATACCACCTGAACCTGGCGCCGGAGTCGGTCGCGCCTGCCGTCTACCCAACAGTTCAAAATGTTGGATGATTGTTGCGTGTGAAATATCGGGGGTAACTGAACCATTGGTTCGTGGTAGGGAGTCGAAGAAACGACCCCACTCCTCGGGCACGCCATTGGGCTCGTGCAGGTAGGTTTCGTAGAGTTCTTCAATATACGCTGCGTTTCCACCAGAAAAGTGGGAGGAGGCAAGAAACTGCTCCATTAAGCCCTCAGGCATTTCTGTTATTCCCCTTATAGATACTCGATATTAGGCAATTTTTACCGCCGGTATTCTAAACCTCTCATAGCAAAACGGCCAGTAAAAACTGGCCATTTTGGTACCGCAAAGAGAGAATTGGCCTTTATGTAGCGCTTCTAATCAACATATTGCGGATATGACCAATCGCTTTGGTAGGATTGAGCCCCTTTGGGCACACCTGCACGCAATTCATAATACCGTGGCAGCGGAAAACACTGAAGGGATCATCAAGGTTTGCCAACCGCTCTTCGGTACCTGTATCACGACTATCCGCTAAAAATCGGTAAGCCTGCAACAGACCAGATGGGCCGATAAACTTCTCCGGATTCCACCAGAACGAAGGGCAAGCGGTAGAACAGCAAGCGCAGAGTATGCACTCATACAGACCATCTAATTTCGCTCTCTCTTCCTGCGTCTGCAATCGCTCAATGGCTGGCGCGGGAGTATTGTTGATCAGGTAGGGCTGAATTTTCTCATACTGGGCATAGAACTGAGTCATATCAATGACGAGATCCCGAATCACCGGCAAACCCGGCAATGGACGAATCACTAGCTTGTTGCCCTTCACCGCCTCGGACAGCGGGGTAATGCAAGCTAGACCGTTCTTTCCCGAGATATTCACCCCGTCTGAACCGCAGACACCCTCTCGGCAGGATCGGCGGAATGACAATGTAGCGTCTTGCGCTTTGAGCTTTTCAAGGACGTCCAAAACCATCACATCCTTACCCTGCGTGTCGACCTCGAAGTCCTGCATGTAGGGCTCGGCGTCTATTTCTGGGTTATAGCGATAAATACTGACATTCAACATATTAAATAGCTCTTTATATGTAAGTTCGAATTAGTAGGTACGGATCTGCGGAGCGAAGGCTTCACGGGTCTTTAATGTGAAGTTCACAGGTCGCTTGCCGATTGTTTTCTCCGCGGGGAAGTACACTGAGTGGCATAACCAGTTTTCATCATCGCGATCCTGAAAATCTTCGCGAGCGTGGGCCCCTCGGCTCTCAGTGCGACCTTCAGCTGCAATGGCTGTGGCCTCTGCGACTTCGAACAGATTGTGCAGTTCAAGCGCTTCAATACGCGCAGTGTTAAAGGCATTACTCTTATCTTCCAAGGCAACGCTTTCAATGCGTGGCCGCAGTTCCGCCAGCTTTCTAATTCCCTCTTGCATGTAATCACCGCGACGGAACACACCGAAGTAGTTCTGCATTATAGTCTGCAACTCAGCACGCAGTACAGAAGCCTTCTCACCATCAGAAGAGTCATTGACACGATTCAAAAGTACCATCGCAGCATCGATGTCCTCGTCACGAGCCTCTTTCAGATTAATGCCTTCGCGCAACTGTTTCTCGATAAATTTGCCCGAAGCTCGGCCAAAAACCACCAAATCAAGCAGTGAATTACCGCCCAAACGGTTAGCGCCATGAACAGACACACAGGCCGCCTCACCGCAGGCATAGAAACCCTCGATCACAGTATCATTGCCGTCTTTATCGATAGTCAGCGCTTGACCATCAACATTAGTAGGGATACCACCCATCATGTAGTGACAGGTTGGAACAACAGGGATCGGTTCTTTCACCGGATCAGCATGGGCAAAGGTTCGCGACAACTCCAAAATACCGGGCAACTTGGCATTCAGGGTTTCTTCCCCAAGATGATCAAGCTTGAGATAAACATGGTCTCCATCTGGACCACAGCCACGACCTTCTAGGATCTCCAGCACCATGGAACGGGCAACCACATCGCGACCGGCCAAATCCTTGACGTTCGGTGCGTAACGCTCCATAAACCGTTCGCCATCCTTGTTGACTAGGTAGCCGCCTTCACCGCGACAGCCTTCAGTCACGAGCGTGCCCGCGCCATGAATACCCGTCGGGTGGAACTGCCACATTTCAATGTCTTGAACAGGGAAGCCTGCGCGCAAAGCCATACCAATACCGTCACCTGTACAGATATGCGCATTGGTAGTCGACGCATAAATCCTTCCGGCACCGCCAGTGGCAAATACCGTCGCTTTAGACTTCACGTAGACCGTTTCACCGTTTTCGATATTAATCGCAACGACACCGACCACGGCACCGTCTTCGTTCTTCACAATGTCAACCGCGTACCATTCGTTCAAGAACGTGGTTTCACTCTTCAGATTTCCCTGATATAAGGTATGTAACAACGCATGACCCGTTCGATCGGCTGCCGCGCAGGTCCGAGCAGCCTGACCGCCCTTACCAAAATCTTTTGACTGCCCGCCAAAGGGACGCTGATAGATACGGCCTTCTTCAGTACGAGAAAATGGCAGCCCCATGTGCTCCAGCTCAAAAATCGCCTCGGGACCAGTCTGACACATGTACTCGATCGCCTCCTGATCACCGATGTAGTCTGACCCTTTAATCGTGTCATACATATGCCACTGCCACTGATCATTGGGATCATCACTGGCAATCGCGCAGGTAATACCTCCCTGAGCTGAAACAGTATGCGAGCGTGTTGGAAATACTTTCGTAATCACTGCTGTCTTGTAACCGGATTGCGCCAACTGCAGGGCGGCACGCATACCAGAACCGCCACCACCCACGATTACGGCGTCAAAACTCATTGTCTTCATGTTAGCCATGTATTTAGATTCCCCACAGAATGTCGATAGCCCAGATCACATAGAGCAGCGTTACTGCAATCATGCCAAGCTGAAAAAAGATACGGATTGCAGTGGCTTTTGGCCCCATCAATCGGACAGTTACATAGTCAGTCAAAACACACCACATCCCAATCCAGGCATGAGCGGCGATGGATAACATCGTTACCAGACTAAACATGCGCATCGGTAAGCTGCTATTCAAAGCGGCCCATTGCGTATAATTAAGCTCGGGGTTGGCTACCAGATAGACAATGATAAAAATCAGATAAGCGGTCATCACAAAGGCAGAGACGCGCTGAATAAGCCAATCAGATAAGCCGCTGCGACCAAGATTAGTAACGGTAGTGATCATAGGAATACCCACAGAGTAATTAGCGCAATAACAACTGCCGCCAGCGCCAACGCAGCCCAGGCACTTAGCCGGCCTGCATAAAAACTGTCTTCACCGACACCAAAATCCATAATCATGTGACGCATTCCAGCCACTGAGTGGTACGCCAGCGCGGCAAGCGTAGCCCAGACGATGATTTGGCAAAGAGGATTGTTAAAGAGGTTACTGAGTTCATTAAAGCTAGCTTCAGAAGCTAGACTGCTCTCCAGAAGCCAAAGCAGGACGGCCACTGCAAAAAACATAATCACACCTGAGGCGCGGTGCAAAATAGAAACGTAGGACGTTATCGGAAGAGCGATCGTCCCTAAATCAAGATTGACAGGTCTTTTCTTATCCACGACGGGTAATCCCTTATGTGTAGTCCGTATTTACGGAGTTATATAAGTAGCACTTACTTAAAAGCGACGTTAAAGCGAACATCAAAAGGCGGCTTCCCTCATGATCTGATGGCGCGAGAGTATAGATACTTGACTCGTCAAATTCAATTGAGATTACGTTAAAAGCGTTAAAAGACTATGACCCTCTCGATGCGAGACAGGCTGACGATTCGCTAAAGTTGGCTGTCTAATCGCGTTCATGGGAGAATTACGCGGAAAATACTGGCCTATATCATTCGATCAATGAATAATGGTTATCTAAAAAAGCTGGTTAACGCCGTTACTAAACGATTTGTTCTAAGCAGGGCCGTCGACATTAAGTTGACAATTTGGCTTGAGACTCTATGCTTATCACCGCATTTTACTGCCCTACTCCAATGAAGTAATTCCTGAGGACCGCGTATGACCGATCGAAAAGCAATCCTGAACATTGATGGCGAAACGCCTATTGAGTTACCTATCCGAAAAGGCACACTCGGGCAAGATGTCATTGATATTGGCTCGCTTGGTAGCCACGGCTTCTTTACCTACGATCCAGGCTTTTCCGCTACAGCGGCCTGCCAGTCGGACATTACTTACATTGACGGCGACAAAGGAATTTTGCTGCATCGTGGCTACCCGATTGAAGAGTTGGCTGAAAAATCAGACTATTTGGAAACCTGCTATTTGCTGTTTGAGGGCGCATTACCGAACGCTGAACAGAAGGTAGAGTTTGAAACTACGATCAAATATCACACTATGGTAAATCGATCAATTGAGGCGTTTATTAGCGGCTTTCGTTACGATGCACATCCGATGGCCATGCTCTGTGGTGTCGTGGGAGCCATGTCGTCGTTTTACCATGACTCGCTGGATATTACGAATGAAGAGCACCGCAGAATCTCTGCACACCGATTAATCGCTAAGATGCCGACTATCGCTGCTATGTGTCATAAGCACTTTAGCGGGCAGCCTTTTATCTACCCAGATAACTCGCTGTCTTATTCAGAAAATTTTCTGCATATGATGTTTGGTACGCCCTGCGAGCCATATAAAGTGGAGCCTGCTATTGCAAAAGCAATGGATCGCATCTTTTTGTTGCATGCCGACCATGAGCAGAATGCCTCGACCTCGACCGTGCGTCTAGCGGGCTCGTCAGGGGCTAACCCTTTCTCATGTATTGCTGCTGGTATCGCTGCGCTTTGGGGACCCGCTCACGGCGGAGCCAATGAAGCCGTGCTGGTAATGCTTGAAGAAATCGGCCACGAAGACAATATCGAAGAGTATATCGCCAAAGCAAAGGACAAAAATGATCCTTTCCGTCTAATGGGTTTTGGCCATCGCGTCTACAAGAATCATGACCCCCGCGCGACTGTTATGCGTGAGAGCTGTAATGAAGTTTTGGCAGTGTTGGGACTGGAAAATGATCCACTGTTCCGCCTAGCCAAGCGTTTGGAGAAAATTGCCTTGGAAGATGAGTATTTCGTGAGCAAGAAACTCTACCCGAACGTCGACTTCTACTCCGGAATTATTTTGAAAGCACTGGGTATCCCTGTTGAGATGTTCACGGTAATCTTCGCTACTGGCCGCACCGTAGGCTGGATCTCACACTGGAATGAAATGATTACCCATCCTTACCGTATCGGTCGTCCACGACAGTTATACACTGGCGAAGATGTTCGGCCTTACACGCCAGTCGAGAATCGGTAGACTGACAACTACTCCGCAGTTTGGACAAATAAAAAAGGCAGCTTAAGCTGCCTTTTTTATTTGTCCTGTGACTCAGTAAATCTACTATCCACTAAACTCTGACTTTTGGGCTGTTTAAAGGTCCAACACTAGGCGTACACTGGACCGGAATGGAAGCGAAACTCAGTATCTGGCTGCTCAATCAGTTGCTGTTCAATTACAGCCATTTCGGCGATACGCTCATCGATCGATTGGCCTCCAGCCACCCCGCTTGCGAGGGTCAAATAATCTTTAAAGTGACGCGCTTCCGAGGTCAGCAGCGACCCGTAGAATCGCTTTAATTCCGAGTCTAAGTGCGGCGCCAACTTAAAAAAACGCTCGCAGGAGCGCGCCTCAATAAAGGCCCCAATAATCAAAACATCGACCAACTTACCAGGATCACTTTTACGAGCCTGCTCGCGCATGCCTGCGGCATAGCGTGAAGCAGACAGGTAGCTGTACTTGATATTACGCCGCTTCATCAGCGCAACGACCTGTTCAAAATGGCGCATTTCCTCTCTCACTAAACGCGACATTTTATTCAGTAGATCAAAATTTTCAGTGTATCTATTTATTAAACTTAACGCAGTGTTCGCCGCCTTTTTTTCGCAGTTTGCATGGTCAATCAGCATTAGTGATGGATTTTCCATGGCATTTTCCACCCAGCGATCGGGTGTATGGCAGGGTAAAAAGGCATAAATTTCGTCTAAGTCTGTCATCGGTACAACCGTCATAGATGGGTCTGTCATATGCCGCTCTTTGTGTGATGTTATCGTTATTTGGAGACTTGAACTAGCAACCAATTAATCTTGTGAGCTGGGTTGCTTTTAAAGCCACCATCCAATTCATCCGTTAGCAACGCTACTATTCACCGCGAGCAGTGCCCTCGCGGCGAGGGTCCGCGGTGCCAATTAATGCGTCATTGATGATCGCTATGGCATGGGTACCGCTACTTTGACGCCGTAATTTTAAGCTATGGCCACGAGCTATGAGCGCCTGTTGGGTGCTTTTTGAAATACGCCCTGCCTCCAATTCCAAGCCTCTGTTTAAATTAATGATGTGCGGAGAACCTATGGCATCTTGTATCGGCAAAGCCTTATCCAAATGGTAGACAATTGCCAGTGCCGTGTAATCGATAATCCTCAAGCCGCCGACCGACCCGACCAGTAATCTCGGCCGGCCCTGTTTAAAAACAATTGTCGGTGACATGGAGCTTCTTGGACGCTTCAACGGCTCGATCCGATTAGCCACGACCTTTCCATCACCATCTACTGACGTGAAGGAGAAGTCTGTCAACTGATTATTCAGAAGGAAGCCATTGACCAACAGCCTTGAGCCAAATGCATTTTCAATAGAACTCGTCATACTCACCATGTTGCCATATTCATCAGCAATCGACAGATGCGTGGTAGACATCAATTCAGGAGACTCAGAGCTTTTAAAGGGTAACGCGGACTGACTTTCGTCATATAATATCCCTGGTTTCGCTTCCCCCATGCTGCCCTCGAGAATCAAGCTAGACCGCTGCTGAAGATATGGCTTACCAATAAGCGTGGCTGCGGGCACTGATACAAAGTCGGGATCTGCAAGATAGGTGCCTCGATCAGCAAACGCGAGTCTAGAAGCCTCAGAAAAAACATGTATCATCTCCGCGGAATTAACCTCTACGCCGCTTAAATCGAACTGCTCCAACATGCCGAGAATCTGTAATACTGATGTTCCTCCCGCAGGCGGCCCAGCACCACACACCTTGTATTCGCGGTAATCAAGACACAGCGGTTCACGGACTTTAGCGCGGTAATTTGCCATGTCACTCATACTGAGCGACCCCGCCTCCGAGTCATTACTCACGGCATCAACAATGGCTGACGCAATCTCTGCAGTATAGAAAGCATCAGCGCCCTTCTCCGCTATTACCTTCAATGTTCGGGCGTAACTTGGGTTACGCAAACGGTGCCCCACAGGATAAGGCTCCTCAGCGCTACTGAAAAAGTAGCTAGTAAGATCGACCCTTGCAGTAATCCGTGGCGTTTTAGACAGTAGCATATGGAGCCGTGGCGAGATAAGAAAGCCATCTTCAGCCAGAGTTATTGCCGACTCAAATAAGTCTGGCCAAGGCAGCTTGCCCTCATTGCGATGTGCGAGTTCAAGCATACGCAGTAACCCAGGCACACCCACACTCTTGCCACCAACAGCTGCATCCATAAAGCCCCTAGGCTCCCCAGACGCACTCAAGAACTGGTCTTTATCAACCTTTTCCGGCGTAACTTCGCGCCCATCGTAGTACTTCAATGCTTTTTGTTGTGCGGCCCAGGACAGCATAAACGCACCGCCACCAATGCCAGAAGACTGGGGCTCAACTAAGCCTAGCACTAATTGAGCAGCAATCGCTGCATCGACCGCCGAACCACCTTTCTTTAAAATCTGATAAGCCGCCTCGGTCGCCAAAGGATTTGCCGTAACCGCCATAAACCGTTTTCCGTGGGCGAACTTATCCCCGGTAAAATCGCTGGAAAGCTCCGGTGGAATGTCTTCTCCAGCATTAGAAGTATCTAGAAATAATCCATTTAGGGCGAGAAGGGCAACGACTAACCCCACCCTCTGTCGATAAGTTTTACGCTTACATAATGATCTGTTGTTCATTAAAACTCTCATCAAATATAAAATTTTAGCTTGCATAAATAAACATAATCAGCCGCCAACTGCACTAAAGGATCCTAAATAGCTTTAATCAGGCAAAGAAATCGCAATAGTTGCCGTCTTTCTAGCCCTTGAGTCAAGCTACCAAATAACGGCTAGACATGATGGCAGGATAACGGTCAAAGCGACCAGCCAAACATTCAAACGGACTGCATGAAAAACCAGCTCCGTAGCGGAGAATATTACAGTCTTTACGGCCAATAACCGAGTCTATATGTAAGAAAAAACAAACTTATACCACAAGTCTCGTTAATAACCGGTATAAAGCTTTGCTGTGTAATTTAACGACATATACGCGTATAGTCTTAGGAATAGTTTATGCTCGAGGTAAGCATTTAAACTACTCATTAATACAATACTTATAGGATAAAATAGTGTGATAGAAGCCTACCGTGAGAGATTTGAATGAGCTTATATACAGAGTATATGGATGAAATCGCCACCCGTAAAAAGGACTTAGGATTAAATCCAAAGCCAATTGACAGCGCTGATTTGCTGGCAGAGATTATTACCCAAATCAAAGATACCGGGAATGAGCGGCGTGAAGATTCCCTGAAGTTCTTCATTTACAATGCGCTACCAGGCACAACCAGCGCTGCTGGAGTGAAAGCACAATTTCTGAAAGAAATCATTCTGGGGGAATCTGTCGTTGCAGAGATCACAGCAGAATTTGCCTTCGAGCTGCTCTCGCACATGAAAGGCGGCCCCTCTATTGAAGTTCTGCTCAATCTTGCTCTGTCTGACGATGCAGTCGTTGCCAAACCAGCCGCTGACGTTCTGAAAACTCAGGTATTTTTGTACGAAGCCGATACCGATCGCCTGACCGCCGCTTTTAAAGCCGGCAACGCCATCGCTAAAGAGATCCTAGAGAGCTACGCACAAGCCGAGTTCTTTACCAAACTGCCAGAAATTGACGAGACTATTGAAATCGTCACTTATATTGCCGGCGAAGGCGACATCTCCACTGACTTGCTGTCTCCAGGTAATCAAGCGCACTCACGTGCCGACCGTGAACTGCATGGCCAGTGTATGGTGACCCCCGAAGCACAGCAGGAGATCGTTGAGCTGCAGAAGAAACACCCGAACGCCAAAGTGATGCTAATCGCTGAGAAAGGCACCATGGGAGTGGGCTCTTCACGTATGTCCGGCGTCAACAACGTTGCCCTGTGGGCCGGTAAGCAAGCCAGCCCATACGTGCCGTTCATCAACATCGCTCCAGTTGTTGCCGGTACCAACGGTATCTCTCCAATCTTTTTGACCACCGTTGACGTTACCGGTGGCATCGGTCTCGACCTGAAAAACTGGGTTAAAAAAGTAGACGCCAAAGGCAACACCGTTTTTGACGATAATGGCGATGCCGTGCTGGAAGAGGCTTACTCAGTGGCTACCGGTACTGTACTTACTATCAACACCAAAGAGCACAAGCTCTACAACGGCGACACAGAGCTGGCGGACGTTTCTTCTGCGTTCACACCGCAAAAGGTTGAATTCATGAAGGCTAGCGGTTCTTACGCTGTTGTCTTCGGTAAGAAGCTGCAGACCATTGCAGCTGATGTTTTAGGGGTTAAACCCGCTCTGGTTTACGCACCATCGAAAGAAATTTCTATTGAGGCCCAAGGCCTGACCGCGGTTGAGAAGATCTTCAACAGGAACGCTCTGGGCGTAGCTTCTAATACCCCGCTGCACGCCGGTTCTGACGTTCGCGTTAAAGTGAACATCGTCGGTTCTCAAGACACCACTGGCCCTATGACCTGTCAGGAACTCGAAGCCATGGCGGCTTCTGTGATCTCGCCAAGTGTTGACGGTGCTTATCAGTCTGGCTGTCACACCGCTTCTGTTTGGGACAGCAAGGCAAAAGCCAACATTCCTAAGCTGATGTCGTTCATGAACAATTTCGGTCTGATCACCGCGCGCGACCCTAAGGGCGCTTACCACGCTATGACCGACGTAATCCACAAGGTGTTGAACGACATCACCGTGGACGACCGTGCCATCATCATCGGTGGTGACTCACACACCCGAATGTCTAAGGGCGTTGCTTTCGGCGCAGATTCGGGCACCGTAGCTGTCGCACTAGCTACCGGTGAATCAGCTATGCCGATTCCTGAGTCTGTGAAGGTTACCTTCAAGGGCGACATGAAGAGCCACATGGACTTCCGCGATGTGGTGCACGCCACTCAGGCGCAGATGCTCAAGCAGTTCAACGGCGAGAACGTGTTTCAGGGTCGTATCATCGAAGTGCAGATCGGCACCCTACTGGCCGACCAAGCTTTCACCTTCACCGACTGGACTGCAGAGATGAAGGCAAAAGCCTCTATCTGTATCTCTAACGATGAAACCCTGGTCAAGTCGCTGGAACTGGCTAAGAGCCGTATCCAGATCATGATCGACAAGGGCATGGAAAACCAAGTGAATATGCTGCAAGGCCTTATCGATCTGGCTGACAAGCGTATCGCTGAAATCCAGTCGGGCGAGAACCCTGCTCTGGCTCCAGATAACAATGCCAAGTACTTCGCAGAAGTGGTTGTTGATCTTGACCAAATCGACGAGCCAATGATTGCTGACCCGGACGTGAACAACGAAGACGCCTCTAAGCGCTATACCCACGATACTATTCGTCCAGTGTCTTACTACGGCGGCAACAAAACCATTGACCTGGGCTTTGTCGGTTCTTGTATGGTGCACAAAGGCGACATGCAGA